>ERZ894232.2142-NODE-2142-length-15131-cov-6.118665_pt1 | contig 15131 bp, 11 predicted proteins | sample MGYA00380296_ERZ894232 | MGnify/ENA primary metagenome ERZ894232 (study PRJEB32331, sample SAMN06328433) | human gut metagenome | biome: human gut microbiome; feature: stool | host: Homo sapiens | collected 2014-08-14 ... | reverse complement strand
TCGTAGTACTGTGTACAAGCTTCTGTTGTAACTGTGAATCCCTGTGGTACCGGGAGTCCCAGACTTGTCATTTCTGCAAGGTTTGCGCCTTTTCCACCGAGCAGGTTTCTCATTGTTGCATTACCTTCGGTGAACATATACACCCATTTTGTTGCCATTTTTCAACGACCTCCTATAATTTTTTTCAAATAAATTTGCACTAAGTCGCATATAATATTTTAATGGTTTTGCCGAAATACGTCAAGACTTTTGTACATAATTATGTACAATTTTTACATCTGTTTTTTAGTTACTTTTATCATTCCAGCTTTCATTTTTCAGCATTTACAAGGGTAAATATTGAAATTCCCACCTCATTTTTATACACTTTGCATAATACCAGTAAACTTCATTCATGCCACTCTATCAGGAACACATGTTTCTTTCGTGCCACTACAAAAGGGAGATGTCCCACACGAACATCTCCCTTTTTATATCTTATTTCATATCTTTTAAGAATGCACAGTATCCGCGGTAAGCTTCATATACATCTGCCTTGCTTGAAACTTCCCAAGGGGAGTGCATGCTCAGCACTGCAACACCGCCATCGATCACTTCCATTCCGAAGTTTGCAAGAATGTATGCGATTGTTCCGCCGCCGCCGGCATCGATCTTGCCCATCTCTGTCAGCTGGAATGCAACCTGATTTTCATCAAATACATGTCTCAGTTTTGCAATGTACTCTGCATTGGCATCATTAGATCCACCTTTTCCTCTGGATCCCGTATGCTTATTGAGCACCATACCTTTTCCAAAGAACGGATTAGATCTCTTGTCATAAACATCCGCATGCATCGGATCAAATGCAGCTCCCACATCCGATGAGATCATGGTAGAATTTGCCATTGCACGGCGAAGTTTTAATTCAGAAAACTCTCCGCACTTGTCCAGAATCTCTGCAACTGCATTTTCAAAGAAGCGGGACTGCATTCCAGTTGCTCCAACGCTTCCGATCTCTTCTTTATCCACCAGGATGCAGCAGGATGTTCTTTTCTTATTCTCTGTGTGCAGCATTGCCATCAGGGAAGTGAATGCGCAGACTCTGTCATCCTGACCGTATCCGATCACCATACTCTTATCCAGACCGCAGTCACGTGCTTTTCCTGCCGGAACAATCTCCAGCTCTGCAGACATGAGATCTTCTTTTTCCATACTATATGTCTCTTTTAACAATTTCAGAACATTCGCTGCAACTGCATCTTTTTCTTCGCCGCAAAGCGGAGCACTTCCAACCAGGATATCCAGAGCCTCTCCTTCGATCACTGTGGCTGCTGTTTTCTCCATCTGCTTAGATCCGAGATGTGGCAGAAGATCTGTAATTGCAAATACCGGATCTTCTTCTTTTTCACCAATCACAACATTGACCTTTGTTCCATCTTTTTTCACTACAACTCCGTGAATTGCAAGCGGAAGTGTCACCCACTGATATTTTTTGATTCCGCCATAATAGTGTGTATCAAAGTATGCGAATCCACTTTCTTCATATAATGGATTCTGTTTGAGATCCAAACGAGGAGAGTCAACATGTGCTCCAAGAATGTTCATTCCTTTTTCCAGAGAATCCTCTCCAATCTGGAATAACACGATGGATTTCCCCATCCAATCCATATATACTTTATCTCCTGCCTGCAGTGTATCCTTCTTATTTAAGTCTACATAACCTTCTTTTTCTGCAATGCGGATCACTTCTGTCACACATTCTCTCTCTGTTTTTCCTGCATCCAGAAATTTTTTGTAATCTGCTGTCAGAGTATCAAGCTCTGCAAGCTGTGCATCATCATATATCTGCCATAATGTTTTTTCCATAGCTGTTTTGATTCCTTTCTGTTGTCTTTTTCCCTAGTATACTATTTCCTGTTCCGAAATACAAGAGACTGCCTGCTTTATACATAATCAAAATCATCCGGTCCCTCAAACCAGGATTTCCGTCCCTGATGAAGGATGATAGCCAGTACCGCCACGATCAGATATCCAATTGCAAACGGTGAAGCAGGATTGAATCCAAGTCCTGCACTGTGAATAAATCCAAAACACGCAAGCACATAGCCTACTACTGCCGTGATTGCCACTTTATGAAGCTGCTTGTCAATAATGAACACTGTCATTGTCCCTAACAGAATTCCAATGATGATCGCTCCTGATTTCACCGCAGGTACTCCGTTCCACATAACCCCCGCATCCTTGATCATCTGCGTTACTTCTGCATTGTATTCTGCCAGTCCTGACGGCATTACCTCTGTCATATACCCTGCCAGTCCCACACTTCCTGTGATCTGTGTATACAGATAATCAGCAACCGGCGGAACCATCGCGATTCCAACTGCCGCATAATGCTTTTTGTCACAGTCTTTAAAAGCCTGTGCAACCATGACGATCGCACACCATAAAAATGTCACTGCACATACTGCCGGCGGAACCATGTTGCTTAAGAACGTAAACAGACCGAAGATTCCTGCCGCTCCCAGTACCAGACCTGACACCAGTGCATATCCAACACCTGCTTTGGCTTTTTTCAGGCCTGCATGTCCAAGCCATACTGTATTTGGCACGACACCTCCGCAAATTGCGGAAAGCATCGTACAGATTCCGTCCGCAAACTGTGTTTCTCTGACACTGTAATTATCTCCCGCTGCATTTGCCGCCTCTACATTGTCCATGGTCTCGATAAAATTGTAGATTTCCACCGGAATCACGATCGTCAGATAAGGAGCAACAACTGCCACACCATTGATCAGATGCTGGATTCCGTTAACAGGATTCGGAATATAGAAACCGATTCCGCTGAAATCTACGGTTGTTCTTCCCAGGCAGAATGCATAAATGATCCCACCTACAATCGCAACGACAAGCGGAGGAATCTGCTTTGGAAATAAATAGCCTCCAAAAATACCGACCATTGCCACAAACAAAATCGGAAGTCCGATCAGCGGATCGCCGAATACATCAAACACACCCTGTGTTGCCATCCAGATAAATCCGATTCCCGCCACAGTTCCAAGGAGCGCTGCTCTCGGCAGTTTTTTCTTCATCCATGGTCCGATAAATCCACCCAAAAACTCAACTGCTCCGCCGATAAAGCAGGCTGCCACAGCAGCTGACCATGCAAGTTCTGCATCATTCAATGCATAATGAAGCGGCATGATCACGCCGTATAGCATCACAAACATTGCCGGTGTGGAAACTCCGGAAGGAAGTGCCGTAACATCCGCACGACCTTCTTTTTTGGATAATCTTCTTCCCATATAAGCATAGTAAACTCCACTACAGAGCAGTCCGATAGACATTCCCGGGATCACATACCCGTATACAATTTTGTCCGGCCAGTCCAATACTCCTGAAAGTGTTGCGATCACGATCAGATAATTTACAATATTATTTGTAATGGAATACGTCATTCCACCAATATCACCGCGTTGAAACCACGGCACCAATGTCTTTTGTTTTTCCATTTTCCCAATCCTTTTTCTTTTTCTATTTCACTTCTACCGGAATAAATGAAAACGTTGTGACATCGAATAATCCCATATCTGTCAGTTTGATTTCAGGAATCACTGCCAGGGACATAAAACATAATGTCATCACCGGTTCCACTTCTCCGCAGATGCCAAGCTCTGTATACGCTTTTTCATGAATACTTGTGAGTTTTTCATCCACCCACTCTCCGCTTTGATCACTCATCAGTCCAGCGATCGGCATTGGCATCTGTTCGATTACTTTTCCATCTTTTACAAGAACAATACCGCCTTCCTGCTCGATCAGACTGTTTACTGCAAACTCCATCTCTTCGTCACTGACTCCGACCACGATAATATTATGAGAATCATGTGCGACAGACAGTGCCACAGCACCCTCTTTTATTCCATATCCTTTTAAGAATCCGCAAGCTACATTGCCGGTTCCCTGGTGGCGTTCTACAACGGCTACTTTCACCAGATCTTCTTCTGGATTTCTTACAAATTCGCCGTTTTCATCCAACTGAATGCGGGCAGTCGTCTTTTTCGTCACAACTCCTCCTGGAAGGATCTCGATCACGTTGACCTGATCACTGGTCAGATGCATTTTAAACTTTTCTGCTGAAAAATCTTTTACGATCACGCTTCCCTTCACAGAAGAGATATCATATGGCGTGATTTCCGGTAAATAGCTTCCTTGGTCAGCAGTCAGTTCCCCTGCGATCCATACTTTCTCCACCTGGAAGTCTTTGAGATCATCCAGAAGAACAATGTCTGCACGATATCCCGGCGCAATCGCACCTCTGTCACGAAGCCGGAAACATTCTGCCGCATTTAATGTCGCCATCCGAATTGCTGTCACTGCATCCAGCCCTTCTTCTACACAGATCTTCAAGTGATTGTCCAGATGTCCGTCTTTTAAGATTGTCTTTGGCTGTCTGTCGTCTGAACAGAGCAGACATCTTCTGCTGTTCTCCGGTGTCACTCCTTTTAACAGCGGTCTCAAATTATGGCAGGCAGATCCCTGTCTGAGCAGAATATACATACCACGTTCCAGACGCGCTTCCATCTCCTCCACCGTAGAACACTCGTGGTCTGCCAGAATACCTGCTGCAGAATATGCATTCAGATCCTTTCCATCAATTCCAGGTCCGTGACCATCGATCAGTTTCCCTTCCTCTTTTGCAGTCATCAACTTGTCCAGTACACTCTCATCTGCCTGAATAACTCCCGGGAAATTCATAAATTCTCCAAGTCCAAGAATGCCCTCTCTTTGAATCGGCTCTTCCATCTCCGGTGCATTGATCACCGCACCTGCATGCTCAAACGGAGTTGCCGGTACACAGGATGGAAGCATATACTTGATATCAAGTGCTGTCCCTTTTGCTGCCTCCATCATGTAGTCCAGACCTTTGATCCCACACACATTCACAATTTCATGCGGGTCTGCAATGATCGTAGTTGCTCCATGAGGCACCAAAAGTCTCCCCAGTTCTTCCGGGCTGACGTAGGCAGATTCGATATGAATGTGACTGTCAATAAATCCAGGAACTGCATATCTTCCCTGCGCATCCACTTCATGAACGCCCTGATATTCTCCAATTCCCGCGATCTTATCTCCGCTCAGTGCGATGTCGCCTGTCTGGATCTTCCCGGAAAAAACATTGACGATCTGACAGTTTTTAATGACTGTATCTGCGGGAATTCTTCCTGCCGCTGTGTCAATCAGCTTTTTTAATTCTTCTTTCTTCATACCGATGTCCTCCTTTGATTTATTTTTCGTTTACTTCCAAAACCGGATCAAATGTTGTAAGCGCAAGATAGTCAACCGGTCCTACATCCGTGATCGCATAATCCGGGATGGCCGTAATCGGCAAGAAGAACATGTACATCATTGGATCCGGCAGATCAGAACCTAACATTCTTGCTGCCTGATCGATCTTCTTCTCCTGTGCCGCGATTACCTCCGGTTCTTCATCACTGACAATTCCTCCGACTGGAAGAGGAAGGAATTCCAAAATTTCTCCGTCGGCCACAACAACCTGACCGCCGCCCTGCTCGATCAGATAATTGGCTGCAATTGACATATCCTCTGCGCTGACACCCATAACAACCAGATTGTTGTCATCCGGTGCTGCCGAAGATGCCATCGCACCTTTCTTTAATTTCCATCCGGAACAAAATGCCAGAGATTTATTTCCATTTCTTCCAAATCGTTCCAGAACAGATACCATTGCCACGTCCTGCTCCACATCCGGAAGTACGATTCCGTTTTCAACTTTTAAAACAACATCTCTTCTCTTTCTGACAAATGGTCCTTTTACATCCATCGAAAGAACCTTTGCCTCTCCGTTCTGAATAGATGTCTTATATTCAAAATCTTCTTTTGTCGTCAGTTTGCATTTCAACTCACCTTTTAACACAGAACTTCTCTCCGGCGCTTTCAGATCATAAGTCAGTTTATGGTCTTTTGCTACCATTGTTCCATTTGTCATAACTTCTTTGATTCCGAATGCTTCCAGATCGTCTACAAACAGAATGTCTGCAATTCTTCCAGGGCAGATAGAACCAACCATATGGTCAATGCGATATGCTTCTGCGCTATTGATCGTCGCCATCTGGATTGCAGTCATCGGTTTCACTCCTGCCTGGATTGCCAGACGTACTACATTGTCCAGATGTCCTTTTTCCAGAACATCACTTGCTGTCACATCATCTGTACAGAAGCTGACTCTTCTTGCAAATGCCGGATTTACCTCTGTCACTGCTCTGATATTCTCTGCCAGGAAATGTGTTACGGAAGACTCGCGGATCAGCATGTGCATTCCTTTTCTCATCTTCTCTACAACTTCCTCGTGGTCGTAGCTTTCATGATCCAGGCGCACTCCTGCACACAGGTATCCGTTCAGATCATTGCCTCTTGCCATCGGTGCACATCCAAATACCGGCAGACGGTTCTTGAATGCTTCTGCGATTGCTCCCAGTGTGTTTTCATCCTCTTCCTGGATAAACTCTCTTACTGTCTCCCATACTCCGTAACACTGCGGCCATTTCTGTACCTCTTCATGTACCTCTTTTGTAAAGTTAAATGCTACAGTAGACCGAGGAATTGTATATGGTGTCTTATACGGTGCTCCCCAGAACACTTTCAGAGGACTCGCCTGTACCTCCTTTTGTACTTCCTGCAGTCCTTCCAGACCTGATACGGAAATATATTCGTCCAGACCGGAAATCATGCTTGTAGTCCCTCTTGGCACAACTGCTTTTGCATAGCTTGTAATGCTCAGCTTGCTGCACTCACTGTGAATATGACCATCAATCATACCCGGCACCAGATATCTGCCCTTTGCATCGATCACTTCTGTCTCTTCCCCGATATACTCTTTCACATCTCCCACTGCTACAATCGTGTCTTTGTAAACTGCGATATCTGCCGGATAGATCTCCTCAGACATAACATTGACCAGAGTTCCTCCCATGATCACTTTTGTTGCAGGTGTCTTTGCACGTCCTGCACGAATCAGTTCCTTCAGATTTTCTACTGTTGTTCTTTCCATTCTTTTAAATCCTCCTGTTGTTTTGAGTAACAAAAAAGATACACCGGCCAGAGGCTAAACAGGTTTCCCGTCCTGCAAATGTATCTTGAAGAATTTTCAATATTCTGTTGTCTTCAACATATGTTCATCATAGCACATTGTTTTCAAAATGAAAATATAAGCTGTTATGAATATTTCCTATCATTATTAAGAAGCACATCTTATATATTTTTTTTGCCAGAGTAGCTGGAGAAGTACTTCTGCCAAAAAAACTGCCGCACAACATGTGCGGCAGCCTCATACTAAAACTCAAACTTTTTCTCAAAGTATGCTTTCAGATCTTCAATTTTTACACGTTCCTGTTCCATTGTATCTCTGTCACGAACAGTCACTGCACCATCTTCTTCTGAATCGAAATCATAAGTTACACAGAACGGTGTACCGATCTCATCCTGACGGCGATAGCGTTTTCCGATATTTCCTCTGTCATCAAATTCGCAGTTGTAAGTCTTGCTCAGTTCTGCAAACACCTTCTCAGCGCCTTCATTGAGCTTTTTAGACAGCGGAAGCACACCAATCTTGACAGGAGCCAGTGCCGGATGGAAATGCAGAACCGTACGTGTATCTCCGCCTTCCAGTTCTTCCTCGTCGTATGCGCTGCAAAGGAACGCCAGTACCATACGGTCTGCACCAAGAGACGGCTCAATCACGTATGGGATATATTTTTCTTTCTTCTCATCATCAAAATAAGTAAGATCCTGTTTGGATACTTCCTGATGCTGTGTCAGATCGTAGTCTGTTCTGTCAGCGATTCCCCACAGCTCTCCCCATCCGAACGGGAACAAAAATTCCACGTCAGTAGTCGCTTTGCTGTAGAATGACAATTCTTCTGCATCATGGTCACGATAACGGACTTCGTCGTCCTTGAGTCCCAGAGAACTCAGCCAGTTCAGGCAGAAGCTCTTCCAGTAGTTAAACCATTCCAGATCTGTACCAGGTTCACAGAAGAACTCCAGCTCCATCTGCTCAAACTCTCTTGTACGGAATGTAAAGTTACCCGGTGTGATCTCATTACGGAAAGATTTTCCGATCTGCGCAATCCCAAATGGAATCTTCTTTCTTGATGTACGCTGTACATTCTTAAAGTTTACAAAGATTCCCTGTGCTGTCTCAGGTCTTAAATATACGACATTCTTTGCGTCCTCTGTAACACCCTGAAATGTCTTGAACATCAGGTTGAACTCACGGATCTCTGTAAAGTTGTGTTTTCCACAGGAAGGACATTTGATATCATGCTCTTCAATATAAGCAGACATCTGCTCCTTGCTCCATGCATCCACGCTTCCTTCCAGTTCGATTCCATTCTCCTGTGCGTAATCTTCGATCAGCTTATCTGCACGGAATCTTTCATTACATTCTTTACAATCCATCAACGGATCGCTGAATCCGCCCAGATGTCCGGATGCGATCCATGTCTGTGGATTCATCAGGATCGCGCAGTCCACACCTACATTGTACGGACTTTCCTGTACGAATTTTTTCCACCACGCTTTTTTCACGTTGTTCTTCAGTTCTACTCCGAGATTTCCATAATCCCATGTATTTGCAAGCCCCCCGTAAATTTCAGAACCCGGGTACACAAAACCTCTTGATTTTGCCAGGGCTACGATTTTATCCATTGTCTTTTCTACCATAATTCTCTGTTCCTCACATTCTTTTTCATCAATTGGTAACTATTATAACGGCTTCCCTTTATTTTTTCAAGCCATGCTGTTTATATTTTCTACAGCAGCGTCTCCAGGATCTCCAGTGATTTGAACCGTTTATCCACATACAACAGACAGTATCTCTCCAGGATCCTGGACAGTGTTTCCAGAACCGCTTCGCTGACAGTAAAGGTATACAGCTTCTCAATGGTGCTGCTTTCTATGTACTGCATCGTATAAAGCGTGGAATTGTCCAACGAAATCCCGTCTGAAATATTCCTGGCACAATCTGTACAGACCAGTCCGCCTTCTCTGGCACTGAACACCATCTGTCCGTCTTTTTTCTGACACCGGACACACTGAAAGACCTGAGGTCCCTCTCCATTGATACAGAACGCTTTGAGTTCAAAAATGCGGCGGATCAGCAAATTCGGAATATGCGGGCTGGTCAGTGCTTTCATGGTCTGATACAAAAGCTTTAACATCTCCCGTTCATCATTCTGCTCTTTTGTATAATAATTCGCAAACTCCAGAAAATAAAACCCGTAATAAGCACCGATCATATCTTCCCGAAGCTCCGAAAAATAATTTGTGATCTTCACAGACTGGATCGTATGAGAGGAACGCCCCTCATACATCGTAAACTCCCCGAAAGAAAACGGATTGACTGCACCTACCAGCGGGCTGTTTGGTCTTCTCGCCCCTCTGGCAAATGCAGAAATCTTTCCCTGTTCCTTTGTCAGTATCACAACCCGTCTGTCATACTCTCCAACCGGTGCCGTTGAAAGCACCATCCCTGTCAAAACAATCTGATTCACCTGATCTAACTCCTGCCTGTTCCTTCTGTTCTTCCAAACAGCGACTCTCGCTGCTGCCACTTTCTGCTTTGTAAGAAAGATAATCTGCAATGCGTCCTGTTGTCATAAACTGTTCCCAGTATTCTTCTTTCATCGGTTCACCTCTTTAATTGCTTTCTCATCTGTTCCTTGTTGAGTATACAATTAGGGTGTCCGATTCTCTCCCGGATATACTATATAAAATCTGCCAAATACTACATCTCGTCCTCGTGGTATCCGAAATTCTTCATTAGAAAATCACTGTCTCTCCAGTTTTTCTGTACTTTTACCCAGAGCTTCAGATTCACTTTACAGTCCAGCATCCGCTCGATTTCATAGCGCGCCGTACTTCCGATCTTTTTTAGCATACTGCCCTGTTTTCCGATGATGATTCCTTTGTGGGAATCCCGCTCGCAGATGATCGTAGCATCAATATGCATGACTTTGTTCTGCATTTTCATGCGATCAATCGCCACTGCGATTCCATGCGGGATTTCTTCCTGCAGACAATGAAGTGCCTTTTCCCGGATCAGTTCTGCCACAATCTGACGCTCCGGCTGGTCTGTCACAGTGTCTTCATCATAGAACTGCGGACCATACGGAAGATATTTTAAAATCACTTTCACCAGTTCATCCGTGTTGTCCCCGTTTCTCGCAGATACCGGAACAATCTCCACAAAATCATACTCTTTGCGGTATGCATCGATAAACAGCAGAACTTCCTCTCTCTTTACCATATCAATCTTGTTGATTACAAGGATCACCGGTGTTTTTACACGTTTCAGCTGTTCTATGATGTGCTTCTCCCCGGCTCCGATAAAGGTGGACGGCTCTACCAGCCACAGTACCACATCTACTTCATTCAACGCGCGTTCTGCCACATTTACCATATATTCTCCCAGCTTATTTTTCGCCTTATGAATTCCCGGCGTGTCCACAAATACAATCTGCCCTTCTTCCGTTGTCAGAACTGTCTGAATACGGTTTCTCGTCGTCTGCGGCTTGTTGGACGTGATCGCGATCTTCTGCCCGATCAGCTGGTTCATCAATGTCGATTTTCCCACATTGGGTCTTCCGATCAGCGTCACAAATCCTGATTTAAAATCATCTCTCATCAATTTTAAGTTCTCCTTATCCTGTGTTTCCTAAAACAACGTCTTCACTTCCAGAAACATCTCTTTTTCTTCCTCGATTTTTTCTTCGCTTCCGATCACACAGATCTGCTCTGCCTTCAGCATTGCCTCCACTACTGCTGCAAGCGCACGGATATCCTCCTGTGCTGCATGCAGGATCTGACTGCGCTCTGTACGGATCATCTCCTGGGATACATGATTCATATACAGATTCATCGAGCGATCCCCTTTTGCAGCCGGATTCATCGGGCGGTCAATATTACTGATCGTTCCAATGATATATTTTGTCATATCCCGTTCATCGACTGTGAAATTCTTCAGATAGTCTACAACGCCTTCGTACACTTCCATTGTCTTTTTCAGGTTCGGATCTCGATAGGAGATCAGATATCCCTCTCCGATCCGGTTAAAGTTGCTCATACATCCGTATGCACCGCCTTTGACACGGACATTCTGCCAGAGATAATCATAACTTAAGATCACCTTCAAAATCTGCAACGCGCCATGATACTGTGCTCCATGATCGATAAAGTTTCCAACTCTTGCCACATACTGCACTTTGGAAGACGTTTTAAAGCCTTCGTTGCGTTTTCTGCAGTGTAATACACACGGCGTCTCTTCCCCGTCCAGTTCCGGATACAGTGTATCCTTGATCTCACGAAATGCTGCTTCTATAGGAGTAAGTCCGTCCTCTGAGGAGGTATAACTGATCATCACATTGTCCACACGGAAAATCTGACGGGAGAGCTGTTTTAAGTTTTGGATCAGCTCTGCTTTTTTCTCTTCAAAATGCTCTTCGATGCCACGGACTACCTCATAGAATCCGATGCCGTCGGTATCATCCTTGAATTTGGACAGCGGAGATCCATAAGACAATGCGCGCAGTGCGGATGTCGTATGTCCGGAAGACTGGAAGGACATCTGCAGTCTGGATTTGAGCATTGCCAGAATCTCTTTTAATCGTTTTTCATCATCCAGTCTGGATTCCATCAGAATCTCACGCATCATCGCAAACAGAATCTTCATCTGCGGATACAATGCCTTTCCTTTGATCTCAAATGTTGCACGAAAATCCTTCTCTTTTGCCTTTGTCACATCCGGATATAATTCCAGAGAAGTTCCGATCCCTCCTGTATGCACATTGATCTCGTTGAACAATTCTCCATACCCATAGTTGTTCGTATCAATAATTCCAAGTACACTCTGCAGAATTCCAGTATATGGAAGCAGTTCTTCCGACACGCCGGAAAGATCAAACATCAGAGTGGCATAACCGATTCCGTTCGACTCGATTTCATGATGCACCAGTTTGATGCCGTCGATTTCCTTTTCTGTATTATAAACAGGAGCGATCTCTTCTGTGATATCTTCTCTGTTTAATACCGGGATCTTTGCCATATCTTCCGGAGCATCTTCTGACTCCTGATACGCTTCCAGCTCTTTTGTAGCTGCCACCAGTCTGTTCCGTTCTTCCTCACTCAGACCTGCTTTATAAGCTGCCAGTTTTTCCTCCAGCTCTTTGTCCATTCTGGCTGTCCGTCCTTTTTCCGGCTTTACGATCACGATGGATCCATGCTGATTGTCAAGCAGATAAGTCTGGATCAGTTTTTCAAAATATCCGGTAGAAATCTGTTCTTTCAAATATTCAAAGGTCGGGATTGCCTGCATATGCATAAATGGCTCGTTCTCATCATACAGCCAGCTGTCCATGATCTGCAGGCCGTACATCAGTCCCTTTGGATAATTTCCAAAATCTGCCTCTCTGAAGCGGAACTCGTGATAGTTGATCCCTGCCTCCAGAGATTTTTTATCCATTCCGTTTTTCACGATCGACTGGAGTGTCTCTTCGATCACACGGATAAATGCCTCTTTCTGATCACGATTCGCATTTTTAGAGACAATAGAAAAGATCGGCTGATAGATTCCATTGTCATAAGAACCCATGATATCTTTTCCGATTCCTGCATCCAAAAGCGCTTTTTTCAGCGGTGCACCCGGTGCAGAGAGCAGTGCATAGTCCAGAATCTGAAACGCCAGATACAGCTTTTCATCCAGACTTGTCCCGATGACTTTATTATAAGAAAGATACGTATTATCCTCCTCAGACTCCTCACTGGAGATCGAATACTCCATCTCCAGTTCTCTGATTTCTTCAAACGGTTTCTGATATTTGATCTCGGAATCCACTTCGATCGCATCAAATGCTGACAGATAATTTTCATCCAGCCATCTTAACTTTTCTTCCATGTCCATATCTCCGTAAAGATAGATATAGCTGTTAGACGGATGATAATATGTCCTGTGGAAATTCAAAAACTGCTCGTACGTCAGCTCCGGGATCACATCCGGATCACCGCCGGATTCATTGGCGTAAGAAGTGTCCGGGAACAGAGAATTCTGGATCACACGGTCCAGCACACCTTCCGGAGACGAAAACGCTCCCTTCATCTCATTGTATACCACGCCATTGTACTCCAGCTTTCCATCTGCCGTATCCAGTTTGTAGCTCCACCCTTCCTGACGGAAGATTTCATCATGCTCATAGATGTTCGGATAAAATACTGCATCCATGTATACATGCATTAAATTCTGAAAATCCTTCGAATTACAGCTTGCAACCGGATATAATGTCTTGTCCGGATAGGTCATAGCATTCAAAAACGTATTCAGTGATCCCTTTACCAGTTCCACAAACGGGTCTTTCACCGGAAAATTTTTCGAGCCACACAGCACGGAATGTTCCATAATATGAGGAACTCCGGTACTGTCCGGAGCCGGTGTGCGGAATCCGATCGTAAATACCTTATTCTCGTCATCATTGGCAAACAGTAAGATCTTTGCCTGGCTTTTTTTATGTTTTAACAGGATCCCTTTTGATTTCAGGTCAGATAAATCTTCTTCCCGAATTACTTCATATGCATTCAAATCATAAATACTCATCTTTAATCTGATCTCCTTGTCCTTCACCTTCTGGTGCATATTCTTTTTACATTATACTTTGGTTCACAAAAAATAACAAGCCGCTCTTCATTTCTGAAAAACAGCTTGTATTGCTTTTATAGGGTATGTTGATTTTCGTTGTAGCAGATATATGAAACCGTTATAATATGAAGAAAGCGACAATTATAAATTTGAACAGGAGCATATATTATATGAACACAGATGTTATTGGTAAAAAAGACGGTTTTGTAATACGGTTAGCTAAGGCAGATGACGCAGTAAATTATTATGAACAGAATTATTGCCCTTTGGATAAGGAAGTAGCAAGATTAACTGGCTGCAAAGAAGAATTTTCAAGAGATGAAGTAATCTCTTTTTTTCTGAAATCACTTGAGGCAGATGATAGATATTTCTTTTTGATTGTAGCACCTGACGGAGAAATTATAGGCGAAAACGTACTCAATGAAGTTGATTGGAATTTGATGTGTGCGAATTTCCGGATTGGTCTTTATCATCAAGCAGAAAGAGGAAAAGATATTTGAATGGAGAACATTAAAGACACAATACTAATTTCTTTCCCGATCCGAACGGAAAAGGGGGCACAGTAATCCGGCAGAGCAGCGGCGAGTGTAATATCAAGACAATTGCCGCACAAGCAGGGATTGGCGCCCCTCTCTATTTTACAAAAAATTCAAAACATATTTGGGGCAAAGCCCCAGTGATTATGCTCGTTTACTCCATCCATCGTCTGGCACTGCAGATCACAAGGTCTGATATATCCCCGATTTCTACCGGCGCTTGTGCCTGCACTTTGCGAAGCTGTCGGATACAATCCATGATCTGATCTTTCGGAATCTCCTGCCTTGTTTTTACGGAAACACGGCAGGACGTACCTCCGATCACTGGTACCGTTGTTGTCACGATCCGCATCGGATGCAGAAGTTCTGTCCGGGCATAGGCTGCACCTCTTGGACAGGTATTTCCCGAAACCTCATCCACCTCTCCATTTTGTATGGTTGCTGTGATCTGACAGCCCAAAGGACAGCAGATACATGTCAGTTCTCTCTTTTCCATTCTTACACTTCCTCCATCTGCAGTCGGATACTCCTAATTTCTCCGGCCGCTTCCAATACCTTCTCCGGGATCAGAATCTGTTCCATCTCACCAGGCGCTGCTGACCGTTTCTTTTTCTCCAGTACCAGCTCTTCATTGAGATATACCTGTATTTTGCAGGCTCCAAATACTTGGCTTACCCGAAACCGTATCTTCTGTGCCTGATGCTGCTTTTTATGAAGCCTGGACGGCACTGCATACCGCACGCCTCCTGATGTCTGGACAGGCACACATTCTCTCTGAATTTCTTCCTTCTGAAGTTTTTGTGTTTCCTTCACGTATTCTGCTGCCGCTCTTCCTGCCTGAGCTGCCTCTTCGGATACAAAATCCACCAGATCATGCACATGCAGTACATTTCCGCAGGCAAAAATCCCGG
>ERZ894232.2133-NODE-2133-length-15225-cov-46.447660_pt1 | contig 15225 bp, 17 predicted proteins | sample MGYA00380296_ERZ894232 | MGnify/ENA primary metagenome ERZ894232 (study PRJEB32331, sample SAMN06328433) | human gut metagenome | biome: human gut microbiome; feature: stool | host: Homo sapiens | collected 2014-08-14 ... | reverse complement strand
ATACAGACCTTGGAGAGGGTCTATAAACACTACTACTTTATAATACGAGGAGAATAATAACATGGGACATATGACGATTGTATCAATTTTGAATGATGGCTTTGACACTATCGAAAATCATCCAGACGAATTCATCAAAAATATTAAGGCCGGTATGCATGGTGGTTTTGCTATTGGAAACGAGAAAGCTGTAAATTCCTATCCAGTTGGAAATTACGCAAATCCAATGGCCGTGTGCAGATCATTTCATGCAGATACGCCGCAGGTATTTTTTGCTGGAAGAAATAGCCTGACGTTGCTGACGGATTCCTTCTGCAATGGTCCAAAGGATATTCAATATCTGCTTGACAGAATCGATGAAAGCAAGAAACTTCTATCATACTTTGAAACTGACTACTCTGCACGGATGAATCCGGCAGGTTCTTAATTACGTAGAACGCACAGGGTATAGGACGAATGAAATCCTGTATCTGTTATAGCACTATTTCATTAAGACTTTTTGCTTAAGATTAAGAACGTATCCCACCTTATAAAGCCAGGCCCGTAGCTAGACCTGTTTGCAAATTTGCCTTTGATAAAATTCGAACTCTGCTTCGCAGAAATTGTACCACTATAATTTAAAATTTTGAGTCGGATCACCTTCCGAATGGATACATTGTTTTACAATTTCCTGTAGTTTTAAAAACTCGGGAAATTTTTTATTACATACTTCAAAGTCGATAGTTTCAATTGTTTTCATTCCATACAAAAGGAATGCACTGTATAAGTCTCTCTGTACTAAGAACCCGTCGATTTCTTTCACTCGACATGAAAGTGGAACTCTAATTGCTTCTTTTGTTACATGATTATATTGACTGGCTTTGTATTTCAAAATATCAATATCAACGACTGTACCTCCATACTGAATCATTTTATTGGTAAGTATGGAAATGAATGCGCCCGGGCTTCTACGATTGATGCTGGTTCCAAAACGTTTTTTCCGTTTGTATTTACGTATATTTTTAATACCAGTGGCAGTCTTAACACTGGCAGCTTTCATTTGCCTTGAAGTTTCTTTGGCTTTTTTGGCAAGAGCCTGATAATTCATTGGTTCTTTGATGATTTCGCTGCAGTGTTCTACGATTTCATTGGAAAGGTTTCCATGAGACTGTTTTACGAACGCAGTTTTTTTACGGTAAGCATCTTTCAGCTCAAATAATGCACGATACATTCCATGGGTGTAAGTCCAGTTTTTCGCTCCTTTTATTACCGTTCCATCCGGATTATAATGCTCCGGATTATTGAGTCTTCGTCTGCGCTCATACTTCATACTTGCCTGTTTAATTAACTGGTCATATTTTTCTACGCCGTTTGCTAATACATGAAAGCCCATTGTATGGTCTCCATATAAAGCAATTGTGCTGACTCCTGGGTCTAAGCCAATTCGTCCGGAACCCATCCGAATCTTTTTGGGAGGGCAACCATCCATGATCAGCTGTAAAAAGAATTTATATCCTGTTTTAAGTGGTTTTCTTATAATGCGACAGTATTTTACTTTGCTTTTCATTGCTTCCATTAAGTACCGATCATTCCAACGAATTGGCTTTAGCATAATTTCCATGCCCATTACTTTTACAGAGTCATTGGATTCTTTATAAATAATTCCAGAATTAGCTCTTTTATCCTCAAACGATAGGGTATGTCCTTTCTTTCTGTAATGAATTTCCTTACCAGTGGAAAATAATACTTTTTTGATAGCCTGGTACACAGAAGTCCCAAGCTTCTGCACAATATTAATTCCAATTGCGTTTGCAAAAGCAGCTGTTTTCTGTGCTCCGATATAAGCGTGGATATCGTATTCATTCAATCCATAGGCTGTCATACAAACGGAAATTTCATTCGCATATTCTTTGGATTTTTTCTTATCGTCGATGAACGTAAGATACTGATCTCGATTATACAAGAACCATTGATCCTGCTGAATTTCATCGATCACTTTCTTATAATGTCTGATAGCCGTATTATAAATTTTATGGCAGATCCGAAATTTTTTGTTTAAAAAATCTTCTTGATATGGATTGGGATATAATCTTCTTTCTACAACATAAGCCAATTGAATCACCTATTCTTTTGATTTTGAATATATTCCTGGACAACTGACAAAGAGGCACTTCCTACACTTGAAATAAATGCGCTTCGTGTCCATAAAGTTGGCAGTTTCTTTTTCAATTCTGGAAAATTGGTTCTCATATAGTTAGAGGAAATTCCTTTTAATTTGGTTATGCATTGCATCACTCCAAATCTTGGATTGCAATCAATGATCATATGTACATGATCTGGCATAATTTCCATGTCAAGGATTTCGAATTCATATGTATCTGCTATTTCATGAAAAAGCTTTTTTAATGCTTGATCATAAGGATTTACCAAAACACTTCGTCTGTATTTTGGACAAAAAATAACATGATATTGACAGCTATATGTTAAATGATTTGTCGTTCTATATTTTTTAATTGCATTAGGATAATCCATAGATAACTTCCTCCTTTATATATAATTATAATGATAGAACGCACCGAACGTACACTTAAAAAAAATATTTTTTATAAAAATTTAAGAATTAAAAAAGGGCAATTCCTATTCACGGATGAATCCGGAATCTTCCTTGCCCAAAAAAGTGAATTAAAAGAAAAACTGAAAAAGGAGTAATGAAAATTGAGAATGAAAATGTATAAGATTGCCGATTATCAGGCATTCTCTGATTTGATTGAACATTGCAACGGGCCGGTCTATGTGGTATCCAAAGACGGAAACTGTTTTAATCTCCGGAGCAAGTTAGCCCAGTATGTGGCACTTGCTACCCTGTTTCGATCCGATGTGATTGATGAATTGGAACTTGAGGCATCGGATCCGGCTGATGCTGCGAAACTGTTCCAGTTTATGATGCGCGGTGGACGCCCGCCTATGAACGTTTAAGACAACGACAAAAGAGCCATTTAGGCTCTTTTTTTCTTATGCTATCTCCAGCTGATATACCAATACATGGCTTAACAACTTCTTTGGTTCGACTCCAAACTTTTCAGCCAATTGTGTTAAGCGTTCATCGATGAGACCTTCATTTTCCATTTCAAATTGTTCTTTGTCTTCTTCTTTTTTAAGCAACCCGTTTGCAATTCCGTGCGGCTTTGCACCAAGTTTCTCAAAGAGTTTCTGACTACCGATATTGTCTGGATCGATTTTAACTAGGAATTTTTTTACATCTAGTCTGTTTTTCATTTCTTCTGTTAAGATTTGAATCGCAGCCGTTCAATTCCCTGTCCCTGAAATTTTTTCAGTAGTTCAATTGCAATTTCCCAATTTCCAGATGATGAATCATTAATCCCACAATATCCAGCATATTCATGATCCACTTCAATAGAAAGCATTATGGATTTTTCCCGGATATGCTCTTCCCACAGAATTTTCTGATAGGATTCCAGGTTCAGCCAAACCTTTACAATATTGCTCTCTCTTTGAAGTGCCAGAAAACTTTCTCTATCTGTTTCTTTAACGTCTCGAAGAGAAATCGAAGATTTTCTTTTCTTAATTTCTCCAGTTTCCCAAAATTGTTTTTTCAATTTTTTTCCTGTTTCATCCTGAACGGCTCTTTCCAAAATAATTTCAGCCAGGCTTGGTTCTTCCAATGTCCTTATATAATTTTCAGCTTCTTTTTTTCTTTCTTGAAATGATTTTCCATCTTCTTTTTGTAGGATATGATACACCTTTTGTACAGAATCTTCTTTTTCAGTCATATTTTCCTTTTGAAAAGAAGGACACAAACTGTGCCCTTCCTGATTATTATTCGCTGATTGGTTCTCTTATTAATTCTGCTGCCATCGCGGCTTCTGCTACGGCTGCAGCTGCAGAATGAAACATATCATCATATGCAACTTTTAATGCATATTCTCTTCCATTAATAGAAGCTTCGTGTCCCGTTCCGCCTTTGCAGCTGCGGTTGTAGTTGTCGTCTACGGATGCGTTCTGTTTATCATCTGTCTCAAAGAAAGTCTTTAACCAGATGGAGAAATCATCAACTGGAATATTTTCTTCCATAGCGTCTTTCATAAATGGAATTAAGCTTAAGAAATGAATTTTCTTAAATACCTTCTTCGCAAAGTTTAATGCGTCCCTATCTTCTTTTTCTTCAGTCAGATGTCCATATACCGTAAATGCATAGTCATAAATACGTAAGATTTCTGTTTTTTCTGCATCGGAAATAATAGTTTTTTGCATAACCTCATTGAATACGTCTTTGTCAAAGCATTTTCGCTCTGAATATAACATAATCCAGGTTTTTGCAATGATTTCCGCATCTGCAAATCCATTTCTGGCGGTTCTGCTTAAAATGTTTTCAAATAATGGATGAGTTCCCATATCGTTATAGGTTGCCAAAGAAGCCGAGCCAATACGAGCCTTTTCTACGCCTGTCATGGGTTTTCCATTGTTTGCTCTCTCTATGATTTCTGCAGATTCTGCTTCTGTTAAATTTTCATAGAAATAGATGACCAGGTTATAATTTAAGATTCTCTGCTGAAGTTCTTCCGGAAGATCCGAAAATAAGTAGCCTGAAATTTCCATCTCAGTCCCATCATTAAACTGAGTAAAGACCTCACCGGATAACTGGAACCCATTATTGATAAATTCTGCAACAGTGTTTCCTCTCTGTTTTCCATCCAGTACGTCATAGTTGGAGCCTACTTTATTGCAAATAAATGTTCCAATAAAAATTCCATTCAAAATACTATCGATTAATTTTGTCTTTCTTTTTTTATCCCACTTCAGTCCACGCTGGGAAGAATGATTATAAGTTACAGTTCCCTGCTTCATATATGTATTCAAATCATAAAATGACCATGGAACGGTCTGCATGATCAGTCGTCTCATTTTCTGGCTCCTTTTTCACTTTTTCTTCAGTTTACCATTTTTTTCGATATTTTTCAAATTTTTTTGAGCACAAAAAAAGGGCCGAAGCCCTTTTTAATGTAGTCTGATGATATTCTGATTAGTAGAACCAACAAAGGGCGCATGTACGTCCTTTTTATCCTCCTCAAACCTGCCATCCACCAGTACATCACAATATGAAAGAATTTCTCTTCGCTTATCCATGTCCGCTGCATCCAAAAACATCTGTTCATACTGGTATCCCGTATAAATCCAGATAGTTTTATTGGGAAGTATTTGTTTTACGTTTTTTACCAGATTTAAAACGTCATCCAGATTGTGTTTATTAAGCGGGTCTCCTCCTGATAGCGTTAATCCTGAAATGTAATCTTTTTCAAGCTCATGAAACAGCTCATTCTTTGCATTTTCATCAAATAAAATACCACTTTCAGGATTCCAGGTTTCAGGATTATGGCAGCCTTTGCAGCTGTGGCTGCAGCCGCTGACGAATAGCACAACCCGCAGCCCGTCGCCATTTAACATATCATCTTTTCTTATGTCATGATAGTTCATAAATTCTCCTTTTTTTCAGCGCTGCAGCAATTTTTAAGTATTATGGGAATGCATCCGGATTACATAGACACCCTATCACTTATCTCTATCATCTTTGAGCGGTTGAAGCGACCGGTTTTTTCCGGAGATGAATCATAATTTCTATCTCCATCTACAGTTCCCACTCTGGTAAAGCCAAGGTATCCATTCATTCGGTTAATGGCTGTAATGTTTTTACTTCCACAGTGCGGACATACATTCATTTCCAGTTCTTGGTGTCCACAAGTATTACAATAGGAAAGAGAAAGGTTTACACCTTCATAAAATCCCATTTTCATAGCTCTTCGAATCAGGATCTTAATCGCTTCTTTATTATACTGAACTGGATAACGGCAATACTGAATCCTTCCGCCCTTAAACAGTTCCCAGAACCGGTATTCATCATTTTGTTTTTCAATCGGTGTAATATCTTCCCATACAGCATCGTGGAAGGAATTTGTAACGTACTCTCTTGAGGATACATTTTCAATTACACCATATTTTTTACGGAATTGTTCCACCTGCTTTCCTGCAAGTGTTTCTGCTGGTGTCGCGTAAATCGCATATAAAATTCCGTCTTCTTTTTTGTACCGATCAATTTTTTCATTAATATACTGCATTACTTCCAATGCAAAGGCTCCATCTTCTCGAATGGATTTCCCGTTATACAGTTCCTGCAACTCATTTAAAGCTGTAATGCCAAAGCTGATTGTGCATGGTTTTAAAATGGATTTAATCTTATCATCCGGATTTAAATGGCCGCCATATAATCCACCTTCACAGAAGCAGACGGGATTGCTGCCAGCCCTGAAATTTCCAATGTACTCAATGGTTCGTTTATGGAAGTTTCGAATCATTTCCAGATAGTAATCTAATACTTCATAAAAATCCCGTTTCTCTTCGCGGGCGCGGGCCAGAATCATCGGCAAGTGCAGGGTAACTACACCTAAGTTAAATCTGCCAACAAAAACCGGCTCATCCTTTTCGTCTGCAGGACTCATACCTCCACGCTCATACCATGGAGATAGAAATGCTCTACAGCCCATCGGACTGATAATTTTCTTATATTTTTTGTACATTTCACAAACGTATCCTTCGCCGCTTAATGAAAGCCAATCCGGATACATGGTTTTACTGGAACAATCAATTCCAGCTTCGAATACGTCTTCATTTGGTTTCCCAGCTCCATGAAGCTCTTCGTCGTATAAGAAGACTAATTTTGGGAATAGTACAGGCTTTTTAAAGCCTTTCTTTCCCTGGCCTTTTTTTCTTACATTTAAAATGGTCTTACAGATCATTTTCCCAAGTTCACCTTCGGCAAGGCCAAAGGTAAAGGTTGTGAATGGATAATCACCTCTACTGCTTCCAACCGTATTTAACTTGTACTCAATTCCCTGCATGCCCTGCTCACATTCCCGCTTCGTCATCTGCAATGCGTATGCAGCCGCTTCTGTTTTTGCTTCTGTTTTTAACTGTTTTACCATCGCATCTGGCAGAGCGTCTTTTACTTTTTCGATCATCTTCTCTTCTGCATTTATTTTTTCATCATAATATCTCTTATATGATTTTTCTGCATATGGCATCAGAGTCTTATCTACTTCCGGAACAGTGAATCCTCCGTACTGCTGCGCTGCCGTTGCGAGAATAATATCTCCCATTACATCAAATGCCGTATCCAGTGAGTTTGGCTCGTTATACCACATGTTTCCCATTTGGAAGCCGCCGCTCATCACATGACTTAAATCGAAAAGACAGCAGTTTATGGTATCTCTCCTTGAATCCTTATCATGAATATAAATGTACCCGTCTTTCGATGCTTCCAATTCTTCTTTATTTAAATAGAAGTTTTCAAACATCTTTGTGGACCATTCACCATATACCAGGCTCCTTTTTGTGGCGACTAATGAGGCATCCTTATTGGCATTGCTTCGGTCTCCAATATAGCGGATCCGGTTCTCCTCCCGCATAACTGCATCCATGATCCCGCTGATTTCATTTTTATAATTTCTGAAATCACGGTAAGATTTTGCCACTTCCGGCTTTACAACATCAAGCGCATATTCAACTGCAGAATGTACCTCTTCAATGGAAATCTCTGTTTTATTGAGTGCTTCCAGTTTTTTTATTACATTTAAAACAATTGCTTCATTATCTTCCGGCGTCATGGCTACAAGAATACGGCTTGCCGATTTCCCGACTGCTTTCACTATTTTTTCTGGGTTCCAGGATTCTTTTGTTCCGTTTTTCTTTAAAATTATAAATTCCTTCAATTTTTTATCCTCCATTTCTTTTTTTGTTTTCATGGTTATTATGTCGCTTTTTCAAAAATGATAATCTAGAACAGTTCATCGCATTCATCTTCCTCATCAATTCTTTCGTCCTCATAGCATTCGCAGAGCATTACATCATCTTCGCCAACAATCTCAAGTTCAGTTAATAACCCAAGATATTCATTAATATCTGCCTCCGTCTCCTCCAGGATTTCTAACGCAATGGGATACTTTTCTTCATGTACTAACAAGCCTCCACACACCTCACATTCTTTTGCGAAGCTAACTTTGTCTTTTCTAACAATCAGATGGGTGATTCCGTTTAATTCTTCTTTGAGCTCTGGGATTAAGTCAAGGATTAAATAACGCTCGTATTCTGTCTGAGATAAATTTTTAATATTCATAAAAGCCTCCAGGGTTTGTTTTTTCTGGCAATGCAAAATTGCCTTTGCTCTAATTATGAAAGATTTTTTTTAAAAAAAATATTAAAAAAAATTCGTTATTTTGGTTTCTTTCTTACATACTATTGTTGTAATTAAAATCAAAGAAAAAAAAGGAGAAAAAACGACATGATCTATAGATGTAGAAAATGCGAAAATGAAATGAATCTTAGTAAGGGAAGTAAGTATTGCCCTAAGTGTGGCGGTGAGATCACACCAATTGACATTGGCAAGAAGATCGCAGATCTTCATATGGCTGGAAAGACTCCGAAGGAGATTTCTCATGAGCTGAAAGTTTCTGAGTTAATTGTAATTCAGATGCTTGCAAAGCTAGCACTTGACTCTGTAATTCCGACTGACGGACTGATCCAGGTTGAGTATGGCCCTGAGATCAACAAAATTATGGCTGGTGACTGGGATGGTAAGTTAAAGACAATTAAGACTGCCCTTTCGCCGGAGTGTACCTATACAACCATTCAGTATTTTGCACGTCAGAACAGACGTGAGAACGCAAAAGAGCGCGATATTAAGAAAGTTGATGAGATTTACGAGCTCATCACACAGGGAAAGACAATTGAAGAGATTGCAAAGGCTGTAGGCTTCAGCAATTACCGTGTCAGCCGCCTGTTCATGGATGAGATTGCTAAAAACCATGCTTTAGCAGCTCCCTACTTAGATGAGCATTATACAGAGGATATTATCAAGATCGTTGAGAATCCAGATTGGAATGGACGTGTGAATCCAGTTAAGAAAGCTTTACCGGACGACGTAAGCTATTCCACCATCTGTGCAACGCTTGCTGTACATAGAAAGTAACATCTTAAACACGAAACTAAATTCTGCAACTAGTATTCCTAAAAAAATACGGTCCTTTATATAGCCGTGAAATCTCCAAAAGAAATTATCTATGAACTGAAATTTTCTAGATTAATTGTAATATAGATGCTTTAAAAACTGGCACTTGGTACTGTAATCCCGACGGCTCTAGGCCGAGTATGGCCCTGAGATTGACAAAATTATGGAAGGCGACTGAGATAGTAAAATTACTGTGTCAGTCGCTTGTTTATGGATGAAGTCGCTAAAAATAGAATGTGAGGCAAATTAAATGAAAAGCTGGAAATTACCATTGATTATCGCAGGAATGATTATAACAGTAGATATTGGTTGTGTATTCGGAGTACAGTCATCAAAAAACAGAGCAATAAGACTTGAAGAATCAGTTTATACCGCCGAATCTGATATTAAGGTACAGGAGAAGCGGAGAGTTGATTTAGTTTATAATCTGGCAGATTGCGTAAAACAGTATGACAAACACGAATCAGAGACACTAACAGGACTTGCAGATGGAATGAATCAAGGGAACAACGTGGAAGATGTAAATACTGCAATTGCAGCCATTACATACGCTTACCCGGAATTAAAAAGCAATGAGAGCTACAAACAGTTGATGAATGAACTTTCTATCACCGAAAATATGATTTCTCAGTATCGGGAGAATTATAATAAATCTATCACAGCCTATAACAGACATGTGAAGAAATTCCCAACTAGAATCTTTCTTGATTGGACGGGATATGATGTCTTGAATTTTGAACGATTAGATTATCGAGCTCCAGTTGATGCACCACAATCAATTTTCGAGGATTAGTTTATGAAGATAACAAAGCGTGAAAGCATATTAAGCATTGCTATCGCTGCAGCCATGCTTATAATCGGATTCGTTATATCTGATATTTACACAAAATTATAAAAACAAACGATATCGATGATGTATAAATAGCATCGAGTTCGCTTTTAATATTACACGACACTTAAAAACTAAAAATTAAAAAATAATAAAAGAAACAATTCTGCAACTTATACTCCTAAAAAAAAATGGCGCATTATACGCCATTTTTTTTGTGCCCTTCTATCATGACTGTCTCAATACAATATTTAATGAAATGGGATAAATATGTGAACCCATGTTCTTTTGCATATTTTTTGATTCTTTCTCTTTCTTCCTGTGTCGTTCTAATTTGCATGATCACACATTCTTCTTCTTTTACAATCTTATCTTCCCAAAATGGCTTTATCCCTACTATTTCTGCCAAAGTGTTTAAATAGGATGTTTTTACGTTCAGCTTTTCTGCTACATATTCTTTTGTTCGAAATTTTGAATCCTTGCTTAGCTTCAGAAATTCTTCTGCCAACTGATAGGATACCTCTTCCTTAAATGTAACATCCGGGTCCTGTTTGATCAAAGTTGCTAGTAGCAGATATTTTTCTGGCGATTTATAATACCATTTCTGGATTTGTTGAAATAAAATCTGTTTTAGGTCTGTTACATGAAAAATCTGTTTTATTTGTTCCGTTCCATATATCTTGCATAGCTTTTCTGTCAGTTTCTTTTTATTCATTATCATGGTTCCAGAATTCCATACCATTCCATATCCAGCATTTAGCAGCCCGAGGTATAGATTATTGTATTCTTTTTTTGGACAGACATCCAGTGGCAGCTCTTGATATCGTACTGCAATTTTTGTTAACGTTTTTTCATGTTCCAATGGTTCCGCCTTTATCTCATTGATTCTGTTTTCACCTGGATACCAGAAATGATAGCGTCCCTGCTTTTTTGAAAATTCTTTTGTAATCAACCTACATTTATGCTTGTAACAGGTTGTCACTAATGGTATCTGGTGCTTCAAATGCCAGTAAGATTCTCCATAAGTTTCTACATCTTCTTTCAGACAAAAAGGACAATATTTTAATCTTTCGATTTTTTGTGCTCCCTGGCAGATTTTTGAAGGGAAATGACTTTCTCCCTTTTTAATTTCTTCCAGATATTGTATCTTCTCTTCATATGGAATAAACCTGGTTGCGAACTTAAATAAGGTATGGTTTAAAATCATATCTTCTGCGGAAATAAATCCTTCTGGAAGTTTAGATAAAAGCCAAATCATAGAATTATTTGGAATTAAAGAAATTACGTTTTCTCCTTCTTTTCCGAACAGCTCCAACATGGTGCGTATGGGATATAAATTCCCACTTCTGATATGATATCGCCCAATTATGCTATACCAAGTTTCATCTGGGTATGGTGTTGGAAAGAAACTTAACATTCAAAATACTTCCTTTCTAATAGATCAAGTTCCATTAATGTCTTAATCATTGAATCCTTTGATTCTCTTTTCAGGATATACAACAAATCCTTTTCTTCCCGTTCGATTTCCGGTCTTCCTCTTTTTGTGGCATATTCTCTAGTTAGCCGTTTTGATTTTTCTTCTTTTTTATTTACTATCTTTACTTTTTCCTCTTCAGAGATTGTTTTCTCTACTACTGGTTTTTCTTCAAATTCGATTGTCTTAATATGAAAATCTGAAATACTGGTTCCATGATCCGCATAATACCTTGGGACTTCAATACATAATAAATCGACTGCTTCTTTAATTTCCTGATAGGTAATCGTTTCCTTTCCAGAAAAAATTGCCTGAATCTGTGCTTCTTGAAAAATTTTTATAATATAAGCTGGAATTCCTCCTGACAAATCAAATATCTGCTTCATCATTTTTTCACTTAATTCTCCAGGGTTTAGCAGCACTTGTTTTCTCCATAACTTTTCCATGAATTTTCGATAAGTTAAATCGTATTTCATTGGAAGAAGTCTCAGTCCTCTGGTTCTTCGTTTTAAGTGTTCTTTCTCTAAAAACAACTCCTCCGCTTCTAAGGTCCCGCAAAAGCAAATCGCTGTAGACGTTTCATTGGTTAGTTCTACTAAAAATCGAATCAGTGGTTTTATTTGCTTGCTTTTTTCTGCGGTATTTATAACATTTTGGATTTCATCAATAACAATAATTCCAACGTGGTGATTCATGCAAATTAATTTTAATTTCGTTGATAAAGCACTTACTGCCAGTTTTCTTGTTTCTAACCCTGTTTCAAAATAGTTAGAGCCAACGGCACGATCAATAGCTGATAGAATGTTAAAAGCTAAAGTTTTCACAGAACAATCCGAAGGACATTCGACCATAAGGTAATTAATCTGTCGCATATAACAATTTTCTTTTCTATAATTTGAATGTACAATTACTTGTGGTATCAGATCCAGACATCTTTTTATGGTGGAAGTTTTTCCAATGCCAGGGATTCCAAGAATCGCTCCCGTCTGCGCCTGCGTAGAAAACGTGGATGCACTATATGTTCCAAACGGCTGATTGTTGTCTGACGTTGAACACAATTCCTGGTTCTGGAACGTTTTATAAATCCGGTTTAACTGTTTTACAAATTCAACTGTGGTCTGCGACTGATACGAGCTTAATATGGAGTGGTAAAGCATATCGTAAATTCGGTACATGTAGTCTAAGGGATAAAACCACTCTGAAAGTTTTATTATCTGGCGTCTCCTTTCTTCTGGTGACTGTGTGAGAACCGATTCATTTATGTAATCATTTTGAATATTTTGAAAAAATGTTTTTTTACTTAATAGCTCCGGCATTGCTTCTAAGAACGGATTTCCCTTTTGGCTGGAGTATACGGCATTTACTTTTTTTTCTTTTCGATATTTCATAAAACTTTCCTTTCTTGGTTTTCATTACTTATAAGTCTTTTTCCCGTTTTCGGTTCTGTTCTATTTCTTCTTTTTTTGCTGAATCTTTTTCTTCTATTCTGATTTCATCGACAATGGATTGGATATTTTTCAGAAGTTCTACACGACCTTCCAACTCTTCCTGCTTCCATGCTTTTAATTGCTTTTTCTTTTCTTCTTTTTCTCTTTTTAATTCTTGTTCTGTTGCGTCTGCGTAGCTTCTGCAAAATTCTGTTAACTCCATTTTTAAATACTCCTGTTCCTTAACCAGATATATGTTACTTACATTTTGTGGGTCATATGCGATTACAACGGATTCTCCTATTTTTTGTTCCAGCAACTTTTTATAGGACTGATTACTGTAATAGAGTCCAGCGTGTTTAATTCCTTTTCTTGTCACCTTAGAATTTTCTCTCAGAAGACTAAGTAAATATAAATCTTCACTGTTGATAGCCATGATACTGCTTTTACCCTGTTCCTGATACCACTTCCACAGTTTAGATGGAATTGGGACTGCTCCTATTCCAGTGTAATTTTCAAGAATTCTCTTACTATTTAAGTATAAAATGCAATGGATGAGAACTTTGGTAAATTCATCCAATGTGAGTACAGCTTGTTTCCGGTAATCGATTGCCCACCGTTCCGCTGCATCTGCTTCTATGACTCCTTTGCCTCGAAGAATTGGTTTATATCTTTTTTGCAATAAATCAAAGCTTTTTTCTACAATTCCTTTCTGGTCTGGGCGAAACGGTGGAAGAGATTCCACTTCTATTCCAAACTTTAGAATTAATTCTTTCATACGTGGCCCGATAAATTCACGGCCTTTGTCTGTGATAATTTCTTTTGGAAGTCCTTCATTTGGCCACATATCTTTTGTAATGTCAATTCCATAGCGTTTGCAATATTCCACTTTATCTGCAGCCGCATTTGCAATGCAGCTAATAACGGACTGTTCATTGGAATCTAATCCAATGTAAACACCGGCAATCAGTTGGGTTGCAGTATCCACTGCCAGGTAGATATAAGGGCGTCCAATGATATTTTTTCTGTTTAGTTTTGATACCAAATAAATATCTGCTGTTGTAGCATCCATTTGATAGGCTCCAATTTCCTGTTTCCAGCTTTGACTGGAACCGGTAATGGGACGCTTGTTTCTTTGATAATCTGTCAGTCCATTTCTTGCGATATATTTCCTATTTTTTTTATGAAATTGATTGGCATAAAAATAATGTTTGAATTTGTCCCAATTTGGCGTATTTTCTTTTACTTGGCCAGACTCATCTGTATACTTTGAAAGTACCATGAAATCATATACCGTTTTTAATGAAAACTTCTTTGCACTGTAATACATAGTTTCAATGGCCCATTTAAAATTTTTCTCGTCTTCTGTTTCTTCTCTTTTTCTTGATTTTCGAGGTTCTAATAGCGGTTTTCCTGCCAGATACCTAAAATACAAATTTCGTATTCTACGTTCGGAGGTATGATTTTCTTCTGCCAGTTTCTTTATTTTTTCTCTTCGTATTATTGTGTCAAAGACACATTGAATATCTTCTGTTAATGGTTCAATTAAAAGAAGCCTTCTTGTCTCACCGGCAGTTACACGTTCTTTTTCTTTGTAGAGGAATTCTTTCGGAGGATTCACTGGTTCCATCTCTTTTAAAGAAGAATTGGTGACAAACATCGGACTGATTGGATGATCATATGAAATCATCCAGGAGCCATTTTCATTTGAAGCTATTTTCTTAAATATTTCACCATTGCAATCATAAAACATCCATTTCACCTCTTTCTAATAACAGAATTTTCCACTCAACATCGTTCATTAAACTCCAGTATCTTCTTGAAAATTCCAATTTTTCAATATCGGATTGATGGGATAACATTTCTCTTGAGACAAGTTCTCTCACTCTTTTTTTTCCATTTTTATCCGTAATTACAAAATCAGTAGTCCATTCCGTTTCAAAGTATAATTTGCGAATGTAAAGAGGATTTATGTACTGGTACTTTTCTTTGTCAAGAGGGACATTCGTTTCATAGCAGGCTACATCCATATCAATTTCAAGTGTTTTCGCATATTCTTTTGCAGTTGCACTGCAGACGGAAAGAATCGTATCATTTTTATCGCTTTTAAATAAAATATTACGTTGCTTCTTGTTTGCTTTTTGCATAGAATCTTCCTTTCTTTTTTACAAAATAACATTGGGCTGGCAAAAAATAGAGACTGAAGCTGTTAGCAAGCTTTGAATTATTCTGAGCTTTTCAGTTATCTCAAATTAATTCCTTGATTTAATTGGAGCTTTTTCACACTTATGTAAACTAAACAGTCAAAATCTCAAATTAAATGGCTATTTATTTCGAGCTTTTTTTAATTATCTCGAATTAAATCGAATTATTTTGAGCTACGTTTGTTACAGTGAAAAATAAGATCGACCAAAAGTGCAATTTAAAATAGTGAAAAACC
>ERZ894232.2116-NODE-2116-length-15328-cov-7.064886_pt1 | contig 15328 bp, 8 predicted proteins | sample MGYA00380296_ERZ894232 | MGnify/ENA primary metagenome ERZ894232 (study PRJEB32331, sample SAMN06328433) | human gut metagenome | biome: human gut microbiome; feature: stool | host: Homo sapiens | collected 2014-08-14 ... | reverse complement strand
TACTGGCAGTTTCCTATATAAGCGCATGGTTTCTGCGTTTTATGGGACCCTTTGCCTATTCGGCAGAACAGGGACTGAGTTTTGAGCAGTACATGCTGGCTCTGATTTTTATTATACCGGGCTATCTGCTGTTATATCAGGCATTTACTCTTTATGAGCCTCTTCATATGCAGGGACGCAGGCTTATGCTTGCCAATATTATCAAGGCAAACGTGTTGGGAATGCTGATTTTTGTATTTCTTTTATATATGCTGAAAGAGAGCGATTTTTCCCGACTGACAGTATATATTTTCTGCGTGGTCAACATTCTGCTGGAGTGGGGCGTCCGTATGCTCATATTTGCCGTGCTCAGGGATATGCGAAAAAAAGGTCTGAACCAGAAGCAGATCATACTGGTGGGTTACAGCCGTGCGGCAGAGGAATATATTGACAGGATCGAGGCAAATCCTCAGTGGGGCTATATTGTCAGAGGAATTCTGGATGATAATGTTCCTGCAGGCACTGTGTATAAAGGAATCAAGGTGATCGGCAGAATTGCAAATCTGACAGTGATCCTTCCTGCAAACAGGCTTGACGAGATTGCGATCACTCTTGGATTAAGCGAGTATTACCGTCTGGAAGAAATTGTTGCCATGTGTGAGAAGTCAGGCGTGCATACAAAATTTATTCCGGACTACAATAAGATTATTCCTACAAAGCCATATACAGAAGATATTCTGGGACTTCCGGTGATCAATATCCGGTATGTGCCGCTGAGTAATACCTTTAACGCCATGGTGAAGCGGGTAATGGATATTTTTGGCTCGATTGCCGCAATTATCGTATCCTCACCTGTTATGCTTCTCATGTGTATTCTGATAAAAGCGACTTCTCCCGGTCCTCTGATCTATAAGCAGGAACGGGTGGGACTTCACAATAAAACATTCTGGATGTATAAATTCCGCTCCATGGAAATACAGCCGGAATCAGAAGAAAAAAAGGCATGGACGGTGAAAAATGATCCCCGTGTAACGGGAATCGGAAAGTTTATGCGCAGAACAAGTATTGACGAGCTTCCTCAGCTCTTTAATATTCTGAAAGGGGACATGAGCCTGGTGGGACCAAGACCGGAGCGCCCTTTCTTTGTAGAGAAATTCAGGGAAGAAATTCCAAGATATATGGTAAAACATCAGGTTCGTCCCGGCCTGACAGGATGGGCTCAGGTAAATGGATACCGGGGAGATACATCCATCAGGAAACGTATTGATTGTGACCTTTATTATATTGAAAACTGGAGCATTGGTTTTGATATTAAGATTTTGTTCCTGACAATATTTAAAGGTTTCATTAATAAAAATGCATATTAAAAAGATAAGGGGAAAGAAGATGGCAAAACCAAGGTCAAAGACAAAAAAGATACTGTTTGCAGTTGAGATCATTGTACTCCTTCTGTTTATCGGAGGTCTGTATGTTTACGGACAGCTCAACTCCAGACTGGACAAGCTTGAAAAGCCCAAGACAGAAAACGCGCAGCCCATAGAGGTAAACCAGGAAGTACAGGATTCTATCAATGCGGAAGAATCAAAACTGACAGGATATACCACCTATGCGCTGTTTGGTATTGACCACAGAGATAAAAGCGCTACCGGCGGCATGAACAGTGATACCATGATCATTGCAAGTGTAAATAATGATACAAAGGATGTAAAGCTTGCTTCTGTATACAGAGATACACTTCTCAATGTTTATGACGATACTTATTCCAAGGCAAACGCTGCCTATGCGAGAAGCCCGGAAGCTGCAGTCAATATGCTGAACAGAAACCTGGATCTGAATATTACAGATTATGCTACTGTGAATTTTTCAGCTCTCACAGAGATTGTTGACGCACTGGACGGTCTTGACATCGATATGTCCTACGCAGAGATCGTACACATGAACAGTTATTGCGAAGAGACTTCAAAAGAAACCGGTAAGCCGTATGAACCGATCGAACTTCCGGAAAGACCTGAGGACATTGAAAAAATTGATTACCGTTTTCATCTGAACGGCGTGCAGGTAACTTCCTACTGCCGTATCCGTTATACGGCAAGCCTTGATATGGGACGTACAGAGAGACAGCGAAAGGTTATCCAGCTGATCGTTCAGAAGGCAAAGAAGGCAGGACTTCCTACTATCTTTAAGATCATGGATGCTGTATTCCCGATGGTATCCACATCCATGGATAAAACAGAAATCCTTCAGCTTCTGCCAACAGTGATCGGCTACAGCCTGAACGATACAACCGGATTCCCGTCAAGCTTTAAGTTTTCCAATGTAAAGGGAAGCGTTATCGTTCCTACAAAAGAAGGTACCTCAGAGGCGGATCTGGTGTCCAATGTAATTGCCCTTCACAAATTCCTTTATGGAGACGAGGCGTATACACCATCCAGCACAGTTCAGGAGATCAGTGCCAAGATTGCTGAAAGACTTAGCGGACAGGAATTGGAAGATACACAGAATGTTACTCCAGAGAATGAGAATCAAGAGGTTTATCTTGGAGACGATGGATTCACATCACCTGACAATAGCACAGACGGATCAGAACCTAATGGCGGAGACGTTGGCGGTGGAGACATCGGAGGCGGAGACGTTGGCGGTGGAGATACCGGAGGCGGAGATGTCGGCGGTGGAGATACCGGAGGCGGTGACATGGGCGGCGGAGACGTCAGCGGCGGAGATGACTATATAGAAGGATAATCCGGAAAACCGCACAATCAGAATGATAAGGAAAGGGAATTTCTTTAAAAAGAAATTCCCTTTTTGCCAGTTTGGGACAATGAAAAGTCAGAAAGTGAGAAAAACATGAAAACTGAAAAAATTGATGTGATTATTCCGACATATCATCCGGGCAAAGAATTTGCAGCTCTTCTTGACTGTCTGGAACAGCAGTCCTGTCCTGTCAGCAGGATTATTGTTATGAATACAGAGGAACTGTTCTGGGATACCACATGGGAAAAAGAGCATCCCTGTCTTGAAGTTCATCATTTGAAAAAAGAAAATTTTGATCATGGAGGAACCAGAAGACAGGCGGCAGAGCTTTCTGATGGAGATGTTATGGTTTTTTTGACTCAGGATGCGATGCCTGCTGATAAAAATACTGTCAGCCATCTGGTGAAGGCCCTGAACAGCCAGGAGAATATCGGAGCTGCATATGCAAGGCAGCTTCCGAATTCTTCCTGCAGTTTTGTGGAAGCATATACAAGATCCTTTAACTATCCGGATCAGTCAGGGGTAAAGACAAAAGATGATCTTCCCGTTCTGGGAATCAAAACTTTTTTCTGTTCCAATGTATGTGCTGCCTACAAAAAAGATATTTACAAAAAACTGGGAGGGTTTGTGGAAAAAACTATTTTTAATGAGGACATGATCTATGCGGCAGGCCTTATCCATGCCGGATATGGAATTGCATATGCAGCAGATGCAAAGGTTGTCCACTCTCATAATTATTCCTGCAGCCAGCAGTTTCACCGGAACTTTGATCTGGGAGTTTCCCAGGCTCAATATCCGGAAATTTTTGATGGAGTTCCATCTGAGGGAGAAGGACTCCGCCTGGTAAAAAAGACCTTTTCCTATCTTATAAAACATGGGAAATGGTATCTGATTCCCGGATTTATCATACAGAGCGGGTGTAAATATGCAGGATATTTTATGGGAAAGCGCTATAAGAAGTTATCGAAAAAAATGATCCTCCGGTGCACCATGAATCAGACATACTGGAATGAATCAAAATAATAAAATGATTTTCGGGAACACTGTTTTTTAAAGGTATTATCACATTTTGAACACAATTCCCTGATACACTTGTGTCATAACAATAAGAAAGTGGTGAAGGGAGGGAAGAAAGCCCATGGATTATGAAAAGGATCAGGATGTCAGTGATTCTGGAATGCATGAGATACAAAGCAGTGAGCCGCCCCGGTACGAACATTATCAGATGCACCGGAACAGCGGAAGAATGGAGCAGAAATCCCCTGTAAAACCAAAAAAGAAAAATAATCCGGGAAAGAAGATCGCAGGAACCATAGCTCTGGCAGTGGTGTTTGGAATAACAGCCAGCGCGGTGTTTCAGTGTTCCAATACAGTTGCAGAAAAATATTTCAGAAAAGAGACAGAAGCTGTTCAGCTTTCTGACGGCAGCGCAGAACAGACCGGACAGACAGCTGCTCCGTCAGGAGAAGCTTCCACAACGGCAGGAAGTGTGGCAGAGGTGGCAGAATCAGCAATGCCGGAGGTTGTTGCCATTACTTCCGTAAGTGTTCAGGAAATTCCAAGCTTTTTTGGTATTTACGGGTTCAGTACTTATGGAACTGTGGAGCAGTTTTCCAGTGAAAGCAGCGGATCCGGAATTATTGTAGGTGAAAATGAGGATGAGCTTCTGATCGCAACCAATAATCATGTGGTAGAGGGAGCCACTACACTGAGTGTCTGTTTTATTGGCGATGATGTAGCGAATGCAGAGGCTGAAACCAGAGATCTGGCAAGCGGGGACATCAATGTGGAGGACGCGGTCAGCGCAAAGATCAAGGGAACCGATAAGGGAAATGATCTTGCAGTCGTTGCGGTACAGAAATCAGATATTCCTGAGGATACCCGTTCGGAGATCAAGGTTGCTCAGATCGGTGATTCTGACGGGCTTCAGGTAGGAGAACAGGTAGTTGCTATCGGAAATGCTCTGGGATACGGTCAGTCAGTTACCTCGGGCTGGGTCAGCGCTCTGGATAGAAGTATTTCCAGTGAAGACGGGACTACGACTACAGGGCTGATACAGACAGACGCTGCCATTAATCCCGGTAACAGCGGAGGCGCTCTTCTGAATATGAAAGGGGAGCTGATCGGAATCAACTCTGCCAAATATGCAGCGGATGCAGTAGAGGGAATGGGATACGCAATCCCCATATCAACAGCCCGCCCCATTCTGGAAAAACTTATGAACCGGCAGACCAGAGATAAGCTGGATATTTCTGAATCCGGTTATCTGGGAATCAGCGGGGGAGACCTTACAACAGAAGCAGTTCAGATGTTCGGTGTTCCGGCTGGAGCTTTTGTCCGTGAAGTAAACAAGGGAGATGCGGCAGAAAGAGCCGGGCTTCAGAGAGGCGATGTGATCGTGGAGCTGGATGGTCAGCCGGTAACGGGAAGTGACGATCTGGCAGAGAAGCTTTCCTATTATGCGGCAGGAGAGACTGTGGAAATGATCATTGCAAGAGCAGTCAACGGGGAATACGTGGAACAGACCATGGAAGTGACCCTGGATGCAAGACCCTCTTCCGGGTATTGAGTCTGTTAAACAAAAAACATTAGTTTACACATATAGAGGTTATGATATAATAAACGCATACACAGCAGATTTCTGAAGAAACAGAGAAATGAGAAAATATGGTGTTTTTCAGATGAGATTGCTGTTGATTGGGTGAAATCCATACAGGAAGTGGAGTGTGCAGTATGAAACGCAGACAGCAGCCAGGACCGTAAGGGATTAGCCAGAGGGAGGAAAATGCGAAAGAAAAATCATGACCGAAAAAAATGGGGAAGCAGGTTTTTTAAAAGTCTGCTTCTTGTGCTGCTTGTATTTAGTTTCTGCACCCGGGGAGTGGCTGTACAGCCATTAATTGCAGAAGCTTCAGCGGCAGTGCAAAAAAAGAATAAGATTATCCCATTGGGAGGCACAAGCGGTCGTTATCTTGTGGATACAGGATACAACTGGTGGTTGAAGGACAAAAACGGAGGAAGGGTTTCCGGATTCCAGTACATTGTTGTTCCGGGAGGAAATCGTCTGAAAACAGGCTATTATATGTTTGATAAAAGCGGACGTCTTTCGAAGAACAAACAGTTTTATAAATTGAATCAGAAGCTTGGAAGCAGAACATTCCGCGGGACATTTTATTTTGGAGATGAAAATGGGAGACTTTTGACAAAAGCAGGCTGGAGGACTATAAACGGGGAGAAGTATTGTCTTTCATCATTTGGAAAGAGATATGAAAATTGTTGGAAATCCGGATATTATCTTCAGTCGGACGGAACTATTGCAAAAAGTAAACGGATATCTAAACATGTCTGGGTTGACAGTAAAGGCCGTAAATGTAAAAATATCAAAGTTTCAGGAGGCAGCGGCAGCTATCTGGTAGACACGGGATATAACTGGTATTTAAAAGATAAAAATGGAAACTCTGTTACAGGCTTCCGGTATATTTCTGTTCCTAAAGGAGAGCGTCTGAAGACTGGTTATTATATGTTTGAGAAAAACGGAATTCTTTCTAAAAGCAGAAAATTCCGTAAGCTGGATCAGAGACTTGGCGGCAGAACATTTCGCGGGACATTTTATTTTGGAGATAAGAATGGGAGACTTTTGACAAAAGCAGGCTGGAGGACTATAAATGGTAAGAAGTATTATCTTTCCTCGTTCGGAAAGAGATATGAAAACTGTTGGAAGTCAGGTTATTATCTTCAGTCGGATGGTACCATAGCAAAAAACAAAGAAATTTCTCCAAATGTGTGGGTTGACTGGGAAGGGCACAAGTGTACAAAAGCAGATATGACTGTCAATGGTCTGAAAAAGAAACTGAAGGGTATGCTGAACGGCTACAGCGGCTCCTGGTCTGTGTATGTAAAAAACCTGGAAAATGGAGCGGTGATTAATATCAATGATAAGGCTATGTATCCGGCCAGTACAATTAAAGCCTTTGTTATGGCTTCTACTTTTGATCAGATCAGTCAGGGAAAACTGAAGTATAATTCTACAGTTAAGAGTCTTCTGAACAGTATGATCACAGTCAGTGATAACGAGGCTTATAATCAGCTTGTAAGATATAACAGCAAATCCCGAAGTTTTGTAGCCGGAGCAGGTACGGTCAATAAATATCTGAAGAAAAACGGTTACACAAAAACCGGCTGTCACAGTACCCTTCATCCATCGGCTTCATCATTTACCAGTGATGGAGGAAGCAACAGTGCTTCGGCAAAGGACTGCGGTATTCTTCTGGAACGCATTTACAGAGGAAAATGTGTATCAGCAAAATATTCCAGAGAAATGAAAAATCTTCTTTTAAGACAGACTCGCAGATGGAAAATACCTGCCGGGATCCCTTCCGGTATTAAGGTTGCCAATAAGACTGGAGAAACTTCTACAGTTCAGCATGATATGGCGATTGTATATGGAAAAAAGACGGATTATGTAATTTGTGTTTTTTCATCTACTGGCAGTGAGAGCTATGCCGTTCCAAGAATTCAGTCTATATCCAGAACAGTTTATCAGTATCTGAATAAATAAGAGTATTTTCGGATCTCAAATTCCCTGGTATTGATTGAATTTTTATAAAAACTTTAGTTTACAGCCACAGAGGTTATGATATAATGGACGCATAGGCGGCAGGATCCTGAAGAAGCAGGGCTGACCACCTGTGCGTTTTGTATTATGACAGAACGGAAAGGAGTTTATATGACAGATAAATACGAAGACGAGGTAATTCAGGAAGAGGATCAGGAGAATAAAGACGAGAACAGACGCGGTCCGGAAAAGTTCTGTTCTCTTTGCCGGAGATCTGAACGGCAGGCGGGCAGACTGATCGACCTTCCCAATAATATACATATTTGCTCAGACTGTATGCAGAGAAGTTTTGACACCATGAATCAGCAGATGAGCAGCGGAAAGTTTAATTATAATGACATTTTTAACATGCCGGGTGTAAGCATGGTTGATCTGGGCAGCTTCCAGAATCAGATGTCACAGCAGCAGAGCGCGCCCAAGAAGAAAAAAGATGAGAAGCATAAGCCGGTTCTGGATCTGAAAAAGATTCCGGCTCCTCATAAGATCAAGGCTGCGCTGGACGAATATGTGATCGGGCAGGATTATGCAAAAAAGGTAATGTCAGTTGCAGTTTATAATCATTATAAGCGTGTGGCAACAGACACCATGGATGAAATTGAAATTGAAAAATCCAACATGCTGATGATCGGACCGACAGGAAGCGGTAAGACTTATCTTGTAAAAACACTTGCAAGACTTCTGGATGTACCGCTTGCTATTGCAGACGCTACCTCCCTTACAGAGGCAGGCTACATTGGCGATGATATTGAAAGTGTGGTATCCAAGCTTCTTGCAGCTGCAGATAACGATGTGGAAAAAGCAGAGCATGGCATTATTTTTATTGATGAAATCGACAAGATCGCCAAAAAGAAAAACACCAATCAGAGAGATGTAAGCGGCGAGGCGGTTCAGCAGGGAATGCTGAAGCTTCTGGAAGGCAGTGAAGTGGAAGTGCCGGTAGGGGCAAACAGCAAGAATGCAATGGTTCCGCTGACAACTGTGAATACAAGAAACATTCTGTTTATCTGCGGAGGAGCTTTCCCGGATCTGGAAAACATTATTAAGGAGCGTCTGAACAAACAGGCGTCCATCGGATTTTATGCTGATCTGAAGGACAAGTATGACAATGATCCTCATCTCCTGGAAAAAGTTACAGTGGATGATATTAAAAGCTTTGGCATGATCCCTGAGTTTATCGGCCGTCTGCCGATCATCTTTACCCTTGACGGACTGTCTGAGGATATGCTTGTGAAGATACTTATGGAGCCGAAAAATGCCATTTTGAAACAGTATCAGAAGCTTCTTGCCCTGGATGAGGTGAAACTGGAATTTGACGAGGGAGCTCTTCATGCCATTGCGGCGAAAGCCATGGAGAAAAAGACAGGAGCAAGAGCTCTGAGAGCAATTCTGGAAGAATACATGCTTGATATCATGTATGAAATTCCTAAGGATGACAATATAGGACAGGTTGTGATCACCAGAGAATATATTGAAGGAAACGGCGGACCGAAGATCCTTCTGAGAGGGCAGGAAATTCCGCTTCTGGAAACAGCTCAGTAAATGGTGACCGGAAAGGAGAAACGGTTATGGCAAAGGATTTTTTTGAAGAACTTGGAGAAGCAATCACAAAAACAGCAAGAGAAATCGGCGGACGCGCAGAGGTTCTGTACGGAACTCAGAAGCTGAAAAATAAAATATCTGGCGAGGAAAGACAGATTCAGAAGATTATGGAAGAACTGGGAAAAGTTCTTTACAGAAGATACCGGGAAGGCGTGCCGCTGGATGATCTGCAGAGGTGTCTCTGCGAGCAGATTGACCAGAGGATGACAAGGATCGAGCAGTATAAAGAAGAGATGGCAGGAGTCAGATCAAAGAAGGTGTGTCCGTCCTGCGGAACAGTCGTAGATCAGGACGCAGCATTCTGCCATCACTGCGGAGCAGCCTGTACAACAAAGGAAAAGGAAGAGGCGGCAGGCAGCGTCATTGACGGAACAATGGATGAAACTGTAAAATCAGAAGAAGCTCCGGCGTGGAAGGTTACTGCAGATACATCAGAACCGGAAGACGTGAATGCGGCGGAAAACTCACAGGAAGTTCAGACCACAGAAGAAGTTGCGGAACAGCCGGAATCAGAGACATCCTCAGAAACAGAAGAAACAGATCAGAAAATCCTGATGCAGGAAGAAGCAGAAAAGCAGCCGGAAACTGAAGTATCAGGCCAACAGCCGGAAATGCCAGAAGAACTGACCTCTGAAGATCAGAAAGAACAGTCAGAATCTGTAAAAACAGAGGAAGCAGTGGAAGAAAAAGCGGAAACAGAGAAAATACCTGAAATTCCGGAGGACCAGTCAGAGCAGTAAGCTTTACTGGAAACAGTGTATCCTGAAACAGAAAATCCCAGTGATACAGTGGATGTGTAAGATCAAAACATTTTGAGGGGAAAATTAATGAAAACCAGATTTCTGGCAGTCATAGACAGAAAACGAAAAAGCCCGTGGTTTGCCCTGGGGGTAAACCTTATGGCAATGCTGGCGATAACGCTTATTATGCGCCCGTCTTTTGAGACAAATGATGATATTGTTTTTGCCGAGTTTGGAAGTGGACTGCGGGGAGTGAAAACTCCCCGTCTTGTATTTCAGAATTACATTCTCGGACTTGTATACCGTATTCTTTATCAGATTACAGGCAGACTGCCCTGGTATACGATTGTGCAGTACGCTGTGCTTGTGGCAGCCTTCAGCGCAGTGACCTATGTGTTTATGAACCGCCTGAAAGGCTACTGGGGTTTATATTTGTCGTTTATTTTTTTATGGGTATTCGGATACGAAAGCTATATTCATATCCAGTTTACCAAAACAGCAGGAATAGCGGCGGCATCGGCTGTACTGCTTCTTTTTCATGTGGTGACTTCCGAAAAATTATGTGTCTGGGAAGCTGCGGCAGGTATTCTTCTGGGACTGACCGGCTTTATGTACAGAGAGGATCAGTTTTTTGCCAGCAGTGCGCTGATGGCAGGCATCGGCATTTACTTTGTGCTTACACTTAAAAAATGCTTTCCGAAAAAAGAATGGAAGCGGTTTGGTCTGTGTGCCGGAATCTTTGGGCTGCTGATTCTGTCTGTGTTTGCGGCGGACGGTACAGACAGCCTGATGTATCGGGATCCTCAGTGGCAGGAGTATCAGAAGTTTAATAATCTGAGATCGGAGCTTCTGGATTATGGATTTCCGGATTATGAGTCCAATAAAGCCTTATACCAGGATCTGGGAATTTCCAGAGAAGCATATGAGCTTTACCGAACCTGGAACTTTAATGACCCGGACAGATTTACCATAGAGGTTATGGAGAAGCTGGCGGAGCAGAAACCGGAAAAGATACTCTCCGGAAAGGCAATCCATTCTTTTGTAAAGCGCTTTCCAGGCGATGTGATCCGGCAGAAAGCATTCTGGGTCGTTTTGCTGTTGTTTGTACTGTGGCTGTTTTTTGGAAAAAAGAGGTATGCTGCGTGGTTTGGACTTGCCGGAGAGCTCTGTATGCTGGGAGGACTGAATTTTTATCTTTATTTTCAGGGGAGATATCTGGTAAACAGAGTAGACGTAGGGCTGTGGTTCAGCGTATGTCTCACAATGGCATGGATATTGGGAGATTCTGTAAAAGAGCGTGAGGAAGCAAAAGAACGTTCAAAAGGCAAAGCCGGTGCTTTATCTGTTCCTGTTATTTCTACGGAAAAGATCTCCGGAAGGCGGGGGCTTGTCTTATGTACGGCAGCTCTTCTGATCAGCCAGAGCTTCTGGTATGATGACTGGAGAATTACCACCAGAGAGATTCCAAAAGCGCGGGTAAGTCAGCGGGCAGTGCTGGAAACGATTGGAACGGACAAAGAGCATGTATATCTTGCAAAAAGCGGTACTGTATCAGAGATTGTATGTTACGGACCTTTTGATCCCATGCCGGAAAATCTTCTGGATAATCTGTATTGGTTCAGCGGATGGGAATGCAGAACTCCGGGGATTGTAAAGGAAATGCAGGAACATGGGATCATAAATCCATATAAAGATATGATTGGAAATAAAAAGGTTTATCTGATTGACGATAATATTCAGCTGACTCTGGATTATATCCGGTAGAACTATGACCAAAATGCGGAAGCGGTATTTGTGAAAACCCTAGGAAATGTGGATTTATATCAGATCCAGGGCAGCATCCGGGAATAAAATCCCTGTAAAACAGGCAGAAAAACAGGCTTTTACAGGGATTTGAAAAAAATTCGCGAATTTTTAAAAAAAATTGAAAAAACCTATTGACTTTTACTGGGACATGAGGTATTATAATCAAGCAGTCGCGAGAGAGCGGCTGATAAATAAGAAATGCAGGAGTGGCGGAATTGGCAGACGCGCAGGCTTCAGGTGCCTGTGGTCGCAAGATCGTGTGGGTTCAAGTCCCATCTCCTGCATTATTTTTTTATATCGGGAAGCCCTGATTCAGCTGGGTTTCCCGATTTTTTCTTGTTGTGAAAGAAATAATTTTCTGGTCACCAATGGTCACGTTTGTTTCGGATGTGCGAATTATATCAGTGGATCGGCTCTGCATGGCTGTTATTATTTTGGTTCTGCTTTTCCAGGAAGTTTTTCAATTATAGAAATCTGTTTGAATCAGAATTATTTTGAGTAAAATACAATTTTTTTTAGTGGCGCTTTATGTTGAAAAAGGAGGACTCCTGTGATATAATCTTGAAGATTTAGGATAAAACAAGAGAAAGGGAGATTGTATGAAAGCATTTCTGATATTAGAAGACGGCCATGTGTTTACAGGAACCAGTATTGGCGCAGCCAGAGAAGTAATCAGTGAGATCGTTTTTAACACATCTATGACCGGATATCTGGAAGTGATGACTGATCCGTCTTATGCTGGACAGGCTGTTTGTATGACCTATCCGCTGATTGGTAATTATGGAATTTGTTATGAGGATCAGGAGTCCAGGAAACCGTGGATAGATGCATTTATTGTTCGTGAATTATCCCGTATCCCCAGCAACTTCAGAAGCGTTGATACCATTCAGCATTTTCTGGAAAAACATGACATTCCGGGAATTGCGGGCATTGACACAAGAGCCCTGACAAAAATTCTTCGTGAAAAGGGTACCATGAATGGTATGATCACAGTTGATGAAAACTATGATTTAGATGCAATTATTCCCCGTTTAAAAGCATATACAACTGGAAAAGTAGTGGAAAAGGTTACCTGTCATGAGAAAGAGGTTCTGGAAGGCAAAGGACCGAAGGTTGCTCTGATGGATTTTGGCGCAAAGCGCAACATCGCCCGTTCTCTCAATGAGAGGGGATGTCAGGTGACTGTTTATCCGGCTCTGACATCAGCAGAGGAGATCTTAAAAGATAATCCGGACGGAATCATGCTCAGCAACGGTCCTGGGGATCCGAAGGAATGTACTTCTATTATAGAAGAAATCCGCAAATTATATGAATCTGATGTTCCGATCTTTGCAATCTGTCTGGGTCATCAGCTTATGGCTCTTGCCACAGGCGGAGATACTCATAAGATGAAATACGGACACAGAGGCGGAAATCATCCGGTTAAGGATCTTGCAACAGGAAGAGTTTATATTTCTTCCCAGAATCACGGATATGTGGTGGATGCAGAGCAGCTTGAGGCAAAAAATATTGCAAAGCCGGCATTTGTAAATGTAAATGACGGTACCAATGAAGGTATGGCCTATGTGGGCAAAAATATCTTTACCGTGCAGTTCCATCCGGAAGCATGCCCGGGACCGCAGGATTCCAGCTACCTGTTTGACCGATTTATGGAAATGATGGGAGGAAACAGATAATGCCGAGAAATAAAGATATTCATAAAGTTCTTGTGATTGGTTCCGGTCCGATTATCATCGGCCAGGCAGCAGAGTTTGATTATGCAGGTACTCAGGCCTGCCGTTCTCTGAAGGAAGAGGGCATGGAGGTTGTACTTCTTAACTCAAACCCGGCAACCATCATGACAGATAAAGATATTGCTGACCGTGTATACATTGAGCCTCTGACTGTAGAGGTGGTAGAGCAGCTGATCCTGAAAGAAAAACCGGACAGTGTGCTTCCTACACTGGGAGGTCAGGCTGGTCTGAACCTTGCAATGGAGCTGGAAGAAAAAGGCTTTTTCAAGGAACACAATGTGCGCCTGATCGGTACTACTGCAGAAACGATCAAAAAGGCAGAGGACCGTCAGGAATTTAAGGATACCATGGAAAAAATCGGCGAGCCGGTTGCAGCTTCCAAGGTGGTTACAACAGTTGAGGATGGCATTGCTTTTACAAAGACCATCGGATACCCGGTTGTTCTCCGTCCTGCTTATACTCTTGGCGGAAGCGGCGGCGGTATTGCCAACAATGAATATGAGCTGAGAGAGATCCTTGAAAACGGTCTTCGTCTTTCCCGAGTAGGCGAGGTTCTTGTAGAGCGCTGCATTGCAGGCTGGAAAGAGATCGAGTATGAAGTAATGCGCGACAGCGCAGGAAACTGCATCACAGTCTGCAACATGGAGAACATTGACCCGGTAGGCGTTCATACAGGTGACTCTATTGTAGTTGCTCCTTCTCAGACTCTTGGAGACAAAGAATATCAGATGCTTCGTACTTCTGCTCTGAATATTATCACAGAGCTGGGAATCACAGGCGGATGTAACGTTCAGTACGCTCTTCATCCGGAGAGCTTTGAATACTGCGTTATCGAGGTAAATCCCCGTGTAAGCCGTTCTTCTGCTCTTGCAAGTAAGGCTACCGGTTATCCCATCGCCAAGGTTGCTGCAAAGATCGCTCTTGGCTATACACTGGATGAGATTCCAAACGCCATTACAGGAAAAACCTATGCAAGCTTTGAGCCGATGCTGGACTACTGTGTTGTAAAGATCCCGCGTCTGCCATTTGACAAATTTATTACTGCAAAAAGAACTCTGACAACTCAGATGAAAGCAACCGGAGAGGTTATGAGTATCTGTCATAACTTTGAGGGAGCTCTGATGAAAGCTATCCGTTCTCTGGAGCAGCATGTGGACAGCCTTATGTCCTATGACTTTACCGGACTTACTGAGGATCAGCTGATCGAGGAGCTGGCTGTTGTAGATGACCGCCGTATCTGGAAAATTGCGGAAGCCATCCGAAGAGATATTTCCAAAGAGTACATCCACCGCATCACAAAGATCGACCGCTGGTTCATTGACAAGATTGCAATCCTTGTTGAGATGGAGCAGGCGCTGAAGACCCAGCCGCTGACAGGAGAACTTCTGCTGGAAGCAAAACGCATGGAATTCCCGGATTATGTGATCGGAAATCTCTGCGGCAGAACAGAGGCTGAGATCAAAGCTCTCCGTGAGGGCTACAACATCCGCGCTGCCTATAAAATGGTAGATACCTGCGCGGCAGAGTTTGCGGCAGCAACACCATACTATTATTCTGTTTACGGCGGACCGGATACAGAAAATGAAGCAGTTTCCACACCGGATAAGAAAAAAGTTCTTGTTCTCGGTTCAGGTCCGATCCGTATCGGCCAGGGTATTGAGTTTGACTTCTGCTCTGTACACTGTACCTGGGCTTTTGAAAAAGAAGGCTACGAGACAATTATTATCAACAACAATCCTGAGACTGTCAGCACAGACTTTGACATTGCAGACAAGCTGTATTTCGAGCCTCTGACACCTGAGGATGTAGAGAATATTGTAAAAATCGAAAAGCAGGACGGAGCGGTCGTTCAGTTCGGCGGACAGACTGCCATCAAGCTGACAGAAGCGCTGATGAAAATGGGCGTGAAGATTCTTGGAACATCTGCAGAGGATGTAGATGCGGCAGAGGACCGTGAGCTCTTTGACGGCATCCTGGAGCAGTGCCAGATCCCGAGACCGAAGGGAGATACTGTATTTACAGCAGAGGAAGCAAAAGAAGTTGCAAACAGACTGGGATATCCGGTTCTGGTACGTCCTTCCTATGTTCTTGGCGGACAGGGAATG
>ERZ894232.2108-NODE-2108-length-15388-cov-5.726864_pt1 | contig 15388 bp, 10 predicted proteins | sample MGYA00380296_ERZ894232 | MGnify/ENA primary metagenome ERZ894232 (study PRJEB32331, sample SAMN06328433) | human gut metagenome | biome: human gut microbiome; feature: stool | host: Homo sapiens | collected 2014-08-14 ... | reverse complement strand
ATCACAATTCCGGTTCCGGCAGTCCCGTTCGCACCGCCGGTTTACACCTGCCACCGCGCAAAAAAGCCGTTCGAGTTAGACGGAAACATCAACAAACCATTCTGGGAAGATGCCCCGTATACCGACGAATTTCTCGATATCGAAGGAAGCCACATGCCGCTTCCGCGCTTTGTCACCCGTGCAAAAATGCTCTGGGATGACGAGAACCTTTACGTAGCAGCCGTGCTTGACGGCGATGAAATCTGGGGACACCAGACCGAGCGCGACTCCGTCATTTTCCTCGACAACGATTTTGAAATCTTCGTTGACCCGGATTCTGATACGTACCATTACTATGAGTTCGAAATGAACGTTCTGAACACGGTATGGGATCTGTTTCTTTCCGAGCCATACCGTGACGGCGGAAGCGGCCTCAATGGCTACGACATGCACGGTCTGCGCACCGCTGTCCATGTAGATGGCTCCATCAACGATCCATCCGCAGAAAACAAGGGCTGGAGCGTTGAGGTTGTCATTCCGTTCGCTGCTCTCTATGAGTATCAGAAAGAACGCCGCGCACCGAAAAACGGAGAATTCTACCGTATGAACTTCTCCCGTGTTCAGTGGAAAGTGGACATCAAGGACAACACTTATGTAAAACGTACCAATGAAGCCGGAAACGTTCTCCCGGAGGACAACTGGGTATGGGCTCCGACCGGTGTCATCAACATTCATTACCCGGAACTCTGGTCTTTCGTTTTCTTCTCTGACGACCGCGGCGACGCACCGTGTGACATCACGATTCCGGAGGACGAATACCGCAAATGGGAACTCCGCAAGCTGTATTACGCAGAAAACATTCTGTTTGAGACAACCGGTTCCTACAGCGACAGTCTTACCGTTTTACAGGAGACCCTTGCCGCTTACGCTCCAAATGACTTCAACAAAACCGTCAAAGCTCTTGACTACACCATTGAGACCACAAGCCACTCTTACCTGATCACCTGCCCGAGCGCCGACGGAGCACATTTACTCCTTCTGTATTCCAATGGAAAGGTTGAAAAAGTTACACGTTAAGTGTATAATATGTGTTAGCACTCAAAATTTGTAACAGGATCGGTTTAAACTATGAAAAAAGTAACGTTACAGGAAATCGCGAACTCCCTGGGCATCTCCCGGACTACGGTCTGGAAGGTGTTCAGCGGACACGAAGGCGTCTCCGATTCCCTGCGCACCAGGGTCATCGCCAAAGCCCAGGAACTCGGCTATGCCATCCCGGAGGATTTTCAGTATCCGCAGAGCGCAGAGGAGACCACGCCGGTCAACATTGCAGTTGCCGTCTGCAGACCGGAAACCTCACTTTTCTGGATGACCATCATCCACCAGATTGCAAAAGTATTTTCGACACACAATGTCAATCTCGTTTACACGTATCTTCCGACTTCGGCGGATAAAACGTATTTTCTCCCGCCGACTCTTACAAACGGAAATGTTCACGGCATCATCGTTCTGAATGTGTACAACGAGCGTCTTCTGCGCCTGCTCGCAGAGACACAGATTCCGAAAGTGTTCCTGGACACTTCCTCTCTTGTTGCCCCGGATGAGCTGAACGGCGACCTGCTTCTCATGGAGAGCCGCACCAGTGTCCGCCGCATCACCAGCCATCTGCTCGAGCAGGGACGCACCCTTCCGGGCTTCATCGGTGATATCGGCTACGCACAGTCCAACCGCGAACGATATGAAGGTTTCTGCCAGGCTCTGACGGATGCCGGTAAAAAGGTGGATTCTTCTCTCTGCCTGACGACACCGCTCGGCATCAATACGTACCGTGAAGAAATCGATACCTTCCTTTCTTCCCTGTCCCGCATGCCGGACGCTTTCGTCTGCGCCAGCGACTACGTTGCCTGCATTCTGATGCAGCTTCTCGAAAAACGGGGCTTACGCGTACCGGAGGACGTTGCAGTATCCGGCTTCGACAACAATACAGAGGATCTTCTGGCAGAACATCTGACGACCGTTCAGGTCTTCAACGAAGAACTCGGCGCACGTCTGGCACTCCAGATTCTGTACCGGATCAAATATCCGAACACGCCGCATGAAATTACGTATCTCGGCACCAATGTGCTGTACCGCGATTCCACCGGTGACTGATTTTATTTTTCATCTGTTTTCAAAAAAGACACCGTCTTCCCTTCCGGGACACGGTGTCTTTTTCTGTTGCTCGGCATATCAACAATTGGTCCAGTGGACCAATTGTGATTTCTATATTTTATTTCTGTTTTCTTACTTCGCGGTGCGGATGCGGATCGTACGGATCTCATACGGCTTGATCGTAAGCTCAATCTCGTTCTCCTTCACATCAAGCGCGTCCTCGATCGGGTTCTCGAGAAGGTCGGTCTCCTCAGCGGATGCAATTGCCTCTGCGCAGTGCAGGGTCACTTTCGTTCTTGCATTCTCCACCTCGTACAGACGAACGATTACGCCGTCGCCGTCCTCTGCCTTCTTCACAGTCTCAAGCACTACGTCGCGTTTGTCCACAGACAGGAATTCCATGCGGTCTTTCTCTGCTGCACCTGCAACTGCTTTTGCCGGTACGTTCAGGTTCAGAGCTTCCTGCTCGGTGCCTGCCTCACGCCATGTTCCTGCGTGCGGATACAGAGAGTAAGTAAAGAAATGCTCTTCCTGGTCTGCGGTCAGGTTCGGCTCAGTTCCGGATTTGATCAGAGTCTGCGTCATCACACGGTTCTTCATGGAATAGCCGTACTTGCAGTCGTTCATCAGGCTGACGCCGTAGCTTCCCTCTGAGATATCAGCCCATTTGTGGCCGCATACTTCGAATCTTGCCTGATCCCAGCTTGTGTTGGTGTGCAGTTTTCTTGTCACATTACCGAACTGGATATCGAAAGTTGCCTCGTCGCTGTGAACGTCTACCGGGAAGTGAACTTTCAGTACATGCTCGGCGAACTTCCAGTCAACGTAGGTTTCGAAGTCGATTCTGCGGTCTTTTGCATAGAAATGGATCTGCTGGCGGATGACGGTGTCCATCACTTCGCGCTCAATTTCCAGTGTTGCGCGGACCGGACCGTTTTCTGTCCACTCCATGCGGCGTACACCCTCCACCTTCCAGGATTTTTCGGTGTGGAAGATATCCAGGTTCCATGCGCTGTACTGCAGAGGTTTGTCCTCATAGATACGCAGCTCGTTGCCGGTTGTTCCGCTCTGAAGCACTTCGCGGTCGTTCTCTTTATCAAACAGGGAAGTGAATTCACCGTTTGCATCGATCTGGATCGTGTAGAACGGAGTCTCAAGGGTATAGCCCTCTCCAGCTTCTGTTACAGCAAATGGCGTTTCCGCAGCGGCTCCGCTCGTCGGGCGCAGAACCTGATATCCTTTGGACGGCAGGTTTTCTGCATAGACAATGGCTCCGTCTTTCGTCTGCTGTACCGGATATACGGTGGTTCCGTCTGTCATGGCTTCTGCCGCGGTCTCACCGAGTACAACAACGTCGTTTCTTCTGTGGCCGAGAGTGTTCCATACGGTCACGCTCTCGTCTTTTGTTCCGCAGAGTGCTTCCATGCGCTCGCCGATCAGTTTTGCTGATGTCTCCGCAATCTCTGCATATTCTTTCTTCGTCTGCTCATATACCTCATGGATCGAGGAGCCCGGCAGAATATCGTGGAACTGGTTGGTCAGGATCATCTCCCACATACGGTTCAGTTCTTCGGTCGGATATGCTTTTCCAGTGCTTTCAGCCAAAACGGACAGAAGCTCTAATTCCATCATCGCATACTCGCTCTTACGGTTGCCGCGTTTGTTGCGTGCCATCGAGGTGTATGTTCCGCGGTGGAACTCAAAATACAGTTCGCCGATCCAGGTTGGGAGGCGTTTGCTGTCTTTTACCTTCTCATGCAGCTCGTCGAAATACGTTCTCGCAAATGCCTGGCGTACCTTCGGCACACCTTTGATGCCTTTTTCCATACGTTTGGATGTCTCCAGCATTCTTCTGGTCGGGCCGCCGCCGCCGTCTCCGTAGCCGTAGCTGATCAGGATATCGTTGTTGATGTCCTTGTTCTGGTAGCGGTCCCATCCGCCCATGATGGCATCCGGGTGCAGCATTCCGTTGTATGTGGTAAAGAAGCTCGTCTCCGGCTGTCCGACGCCGAGCGTTGTGATCATATGAGTGAATACTTCACTTCCGTCGATGCCTTCCCAGTTCATCGTATCGTACGGCACTTTGTTGAACTCGTTCCATGCCAGTTTGGTCGTCATGAAGTAGTCAATTCCGCATTTTTTCAAAATCTGCGGCATCGCTGCGCTGTATCCGAAGACATCCGGCAGCCACAGGATCTTGTTGTCCACGCCAAACTCTTCTTTGAAAAAGCGTTTTCCGAACAGGAACTGGCGCACGAGGGACTCTCCTGAAGTCAGGTTGCAGTCTGCCTCAACCCACATGCCGCCTTCCGGCTCCCAGCGTCCTTCTTTGACTCTCTGGCGGATTTTCTCGTACACTTCCGGGTGTCTTTCTTTGACAAAGCTGTAGAGCTTCGGCTGGCTCGACATGAAGTGATAGTTCGGGTACTCCTCCATCAGTTTTAATACCGTTGCAAAGCTTCGGCAGGATTTCTGACGAACCTGGTCGATCGTCCACAGCCATGCCACATCAATGTGGGTGTGGCCGATACACGTTGCCACGACTTCATCCCAGCCGCCCATTTTTTCATAGATGGCTTCCTGGATGTATTTTTCAGCCTCTTCGATCGAAGCGTAGAACTCTTTGCTGTACGGCTTGCGCAGATCCAGCAGGTTGATGGTGTTCGTCAGCTCAGTTTCGAGATCCAGACGCGTTTTATTGTCCTCGTCCATGCGGTTCAGGCCCTGCATCGGAACGATGAGGTCGTAATAGATCTCCTCGATTTTCGCATCATGCTCCTCAAGGTCTGCCAGCAGACGGAACTCGCTGTGCAGCGTTCCGGTGTAGGACTGCAGGTCGAGCTGGATTTTTTCACCGGCCTTTGCGTTTTCTCTTACAAGTACTTCGCGGTGGTTGATATCCATACCCTGGATCACTTCGCCGTTTGCAAACAGCAGGAACTGCGGGTTTCTTCCGTCGTCCCAGTCGTCCAGTCCTGCGTGGACTCTCATCCAGAGATTTTTTCCATCGAAGCTCTCCGGAACGGTGATGGTGGTGCGGAACCAGTAATGTTTGTCCGGTCCGTACCAGCGGTCATTGACCGTATCAAACGATGTCCACGGCTCTTTTGATGCATCGGCCTCTGCCGGTGTGATATAGCATCCGTTTTTCACCTGCATATCAGTGATTTTGATTTTCTGTGAAATCGAAAGTCTCGCCAGTTCCTGGCAGATCACGTTCACACGCTCTTTTACAAATTTCATAGTGCCTCCTTATGCTTTCCATGGGGTCATTTTTAAAAAGAAAGTCCACCGGACCTGCAGGCTTCTTTTCACCCGTAAGCCCGGCGGACTTGTCGCTTTTTAAGTTATCTTCAAAACATTCGTAATCCGCTCATTTTTCTTTGAAAAATGGCTACTTACTCATGTTTTGGCGTGTCCCAAGTTCAAAAATCCTCCTGCAAGCTTTGCTTGCGTCGGATTTCCGACCTTTTGACACTGGTATCATCTTATAAATTAAAGGCTGTTCTCTTTCACATAGTTCAGCAGTTCATCTACGGTTGTGAATGCCATACCGGTTACGGTATCTGCGCATCCGTAGTAGATAGTGATTCTTCCGGTTGCAGCATCGCTTAAGGTTGCGCACGGGAATACTACGTTCGGAACATCACCCATGCACTCGTACTGGGTGATCGGAGCCATGATGTAGTCTTTCGTTCTGTATTTTACTTTCCACGGCTCGTCGATATCAAGCAGCGCGCATCCCATACGGTATACGTATCCGTTGCAGGTTGTGATAACACCGTGGTAGATCAGCAGCCATCCCTCATCTGTCTCGATCGGAACCGGGCCGGCACCGATCTTGGTGCACTGCCATGCGGACTCATCGCCGCGTACCGGACTCATCATGTGGCGGTGTCTTCCCCAGAATTCCATATCTTTACTCTGGCTGACAAAGATATCGCCGAACGGTGTATGGCCGTTGTCGCTTGGACGGCTCATCATCATGTAGTAGCCGTTGATCTTTCTCGGGAACAGCACGCCGTTACGGTTGAATGGAAGGAATGCGTTCTCAAGCTGAACGAATTTCTTGAAGTCATAGGTGTAAGCAACACCGATGGTCGGGCCGTGATAGCCGTTGCACCAGGTTACATAGTATTTGTCGTCGATTTTGCAGACACGCGGGTCATAACGGTACTCTCTTGTCAGAATCTCCTCGTCAGCGCCCTCAAATTTGATCGGTTCATCCTCGATCTCCCAGTGGATACCGTCTTTACTTCTTCCAACGAAGATGTCCATGCTGATGGAACGGCTGTCGCAGCGGAATACACCTACGTATCCGTCCTCGAACGGTACGACTGCGCTGTTGAAGATACTGTTGGAACGTTTCTGCTCGTAACGGCCGATGATCGGGTTCTGATCATAGCGCCATACCGGCATGTGCTCTCCTGCTGGTTTTTCCTGCCAAGGCATATCCGGCAGATTGTTTCCGATGATTTTACTCATGATTGTTTCCCTCTGTGAAAATTATTTTTTCTTTCTCTCTTGTCACGCCATACGGACATTTTTGATCTTTCGATCCGATACTTCTATCTTCGTCCATTTCTGCGCAAAAGTCAAGTGTTTTTGTTCACTTTTATGTAAATTTTCGTTTTCTTTGTTACTTTTTATCGTTCATTTATTTTCTATTTGTGTTCATCTTTGTTCACAAATGGATTTTTTCTATTTTTCGTACGGTTTTCTTCCCCGCAGAATGTCGGCATACCAGAATACAATCTCTGAAATGTGGTGCAGATCGCCTTCTTTGCTGATGCTTCTCCAGGACGCTTTATACTTCATAAACCAGGTTTCCAGCCGTCCCGCAAGTGCCGCGCAGGCTGTCTCATCCTTTTCTTTTCCAAGCTCAATGTCACACATTCTCGCGCCCGTCTCATTCCAGATGTCAATCGCTTCCATCGTGAGTTCCAGCACCGGAACCATTGGACGGCAGGATTCTTCCAGAGCACCGGCTGTCTTTTTCAGTTCTTTTTTCAGAGCCGCAATTGTTTCCTTTGCAGCTGCACGCTTCGCCTCATCCTGGATTCTCGCGTCAAACAGCGCATTCCGGTTGTTCGGATGACCGAGCACTTTTTCCTCGTAAACGACGTTGGCATCCCACCAGTCAAAGATGGAGCATTCTGCCGTTTTTGCCATATAGGAAACGAATTTTCCGCTCCGGTCGCCGTAGGCCAGACGGGAAATCTGTTCATTCAGCTCCTCAAAGCTGTCGGTATCGTCTCCCCAGGAGAAGACGGCTCCATAGATCATGCCAGGAAGGGAAAAGTCCGGCTGATTGATGTGGCCGCAGTCACCCCAGTCTGTGTTCAGAACACCTTCCGCATGGTATTTTCTCGCATAGCCGCACATCCGTGCGATATTTTTGTAGCTGTTCTCCACCAGGTTCATCCACTGGTTCCAGCCGCCGACCCCAGGACAGAGATACTGTCTTGCACCAGCTTCCGCCATCACTTTTGCCTCATGCTCTCTCTGCTCGGCTGCATAGCCCCAGGTCAGGCAGACGGTTTCCTCTGGCAGCTCTTTGATCAGCTCCGGCTGTGCGCAGATGATATCGCCCCAGAACATCGGCTTTTTGCCTTTTGCCACGAGAAACTCGCAGAGCTCTTTTACATAGTCGATATACAGGCGGTGAACGCCTTTCTCGTCTGCCAGCGGTTTCGATTTTCCTTTTCCAAGGTCGAACGTTTCGTCCGCGCAGATGTTGAATTTATCCGTGGCAAAAAGCGCCATGTACTCCTCGATCATGGCCTTGATCAGCTCGATCGCTCTGCCGCCGGAGACATCCACCGTGTGATGCTGCATCCGGTCCCAGAAGGAAAACGGCTCTTTCCAGCTGTCTGGGAATTCACAGAGGTCGCCATAGCTCTTTGTGGAGAGCAGCATGTACAGATGGCCGAACGTTGCGATCGACGGCACCAATTCGATATGAAGCTTTGCGCAGTACGCATCCAGCTCGCGGATTTCCTCTGCCGTAAGCGGCGTCTCATCGCGCCACATCTCGGAAAGTCCGGAGAACAGATACGTGTGCTCCACATAGAGCTGCAGCTGGTTCAGCTTGTAGTACGCCATGCGGTCTGCCACCTGTTTTAAATAGGAAAGTGTCAGCACACGGCCTCTCGTCTCATCGAGATAATAGCCGCGCACCGGCAGATCCGGCTCATCCTCGATCCGCACGGCAGGAAGCAGTGCACCGTATTCGTGCATCATCTGGCACAGCGTCTGCACACCGTAGAGCACGCCGGCTCCGTCTCCGCCCTGGATGCGGATTTCCTCCTCTGTCACCTGCAGCACATACTGCTGGCTTTTCCTTGTCTCATCCAGTTCCAGTACAATCGCGCCGGTCTCTTTTCTTCCCGGAACGCCGTATCCGATATCGTACTGCATTCCGGTTTCCTTTTGGATTCCCTTCTGCAGCACTTTCGCATACGTATCCCCATTTCCCAGCAGTCTGCCATCCAGTACAATTCTGCCGTCATAGCAGAGTGCATGTTCCCCCGTCAGGAGTTTTACCTCTTTTGGTTTTGGTAAAAATTTCATTTTCCTTCTCCTCTTGTTTTTTGTTTTCTTTGTAACCATAGAACTTTCACTGAACGTTAAGTAACATTTTGAAACCACTTTTCTCTTCTCCCCCATCCTACCATATTTTTTCCACATATTCCACAATAATTTGTAATTTTCTTCAATTTTTTTCAAAATTTCTTCCTGTTCTGCTCTTTTATATGTAAAGTAACTTTTGTTTCCCATTTTCATTCCGGAACAAAATCTGTTTTTCGGATGCATCGTTCATTCTATTTTTTACTTTTCTTTTACACAAACGCTGGTAAATTTTGTCTGTATCAAGTATAATGAGATATATGTTGTCTTATATTTTTGTTTTGTAAGCAATTTCTTTACATATTTCATAACACAGGGGGATTTCTATTACGATGCTGCTTTCACTTTATCACGAAATGACTGTTTTCTGCGTTCTGATCACCTCGATGATCTGGATCAGCGCCATTGTCACGAAGCGCTCCGCTGACCGGAGTTACTTCGCACTGAACACGGCGGAACACGCCAACCGTGCCAAAACAGCCTTCCTCAACAACATGTCCCACGACATCCGCACTCCGATGCATGCGATCATCGGCTTTACCGCTCTGGCTGCCGCCCACGTCAATCGGCCGGACCAGGTGCAGGAATACCTGAACAAGATTTCCACCTCCGGCCAGCACCTTTTAAGCCTCATCAACGATGTGCTCGATATGAGCCGGATTGAGAGCGGCCGTGTCAAGATTGAGGAAAAAGAAGTCCATCTGCCGGATGTGATGCACGATCTGCGCGCTATGAGATCATTCCGCAGCTTCAGGGCGTCCGCGTCCTCGTAGCGGATGACGATTCGAACACGGCGATCAGCGTCAGCCATATGGTACAGGAAATCGGCATGGTTGCCGAGTGGACGCTCTCCGGAAAAGAGGCAGTTCTCCGCACCCAAGTTGCTGCCGAGCAGAACCACGAATTCGGTGCGTACACCATCGCCAAAGTGCTTGGCTGATTCCCCTTTCTTATCTGCCGGAACAGTGAATTTTCTCTTACTCGAAAAAGAGGAGAAAAAGTTCACGGCTCCGGCAGATTTTTTCTTGCATTCTTTCGGGGAAGTGTGCTAGAGTGAAGGTATCATATTTTATAAGAGGTGCTTATTTTGGATATTAATTACGAGTTATATAAGGTTTTCTATTACGTTGCCACCACACTCAGTTTTTCCGAGGCCTCCAAGCTGCTTTTTATCTCGCAGTCGGCGGTCAGCCAGTCGATCAAGGTACTGGAGAAAAAGCTTGGAATCACGCTCTTTATCCGCAGTACAAAGCGCGTGCAGTTAACACCGGAGGGAGAAACGCTGCTGCGCCACGTAGAGCCTGCGATCAACCTGATTGCGCGCGGTGAAGCACAGATTATGGAAGCGGGAACGCTTGGCGGCGGCCAGCTCCGCATCGGCGCGAGCGACACAATCTGCCGCTATTTCCTTGTTCCGTACCTGAACCGTTTCCACCGCTCCTTTCCGAATGTCCACATCAAGGTGACAAACCAGACTTCGACCCAGTGCGTCGATCTGCTGGAATCCGGCCAGGTGGATTTCATCGTGACCAATTATCCAAACTCGCATCTTTCCAGCCGTCTTCAAACGATTCCGATTCATTCGTTCCACGATATCTTCATCGCAAACGGCGAATATTACCCGGAACTGGAAAACAGGCCGGTTCACTTAAAAGAGCTGCTGCAGTACCCGATTCTGATGCTCGACCGCAAGAGTACGACGAGTGAGTTCCTGCACAGCCAGTTTCAGCGGTTCCAGCTCGACCTCGTGCCGGAAATTGAGCTTGGCAGCAACGATCTTCTGATCGACCTGGCGAGTATCGGCCTTGGCATCGCGTTTGTGCCGGACTACTGCCTTGTAAAAGAGACGGCGGCCTTCCAGCTCGACCTCGTGGAGGAGCTTCCGCCGCGCCAGCTTGTCGTTGCCCACAGCTCCCATCTGCCGATCCCGCAGGCGGCAAAAGAGTTCATGAGCATGCTGGAAAAAGGCGCCGAATAACTTTTTCCGATCTATACGTCAAAAGAGGCAGGATCCTCAAGAAATTTTTCTGGATCCCTGCCTCTTTTTCTGTTTTTATGATCCGTTCTGGATTTACTGCTCGCTGCCGTCTTTCTGCACCGGTTCGGATGCTTCCGCTTTTTCCGGGCTTTCTGCATCCGCTGCTGCCTTTCCGGCTTCTGCTTTCAGATACTCTTTGAGCTCTTCCGGGCTGGAGATCTGAATGTTGCGGTTTACTTTTGCATCGTACGTATCGGCTCTCATGATTTCGGAGAGATCGACACCGGTCGCCTCTTTCATCGACTCAAACAGCTTTGCCATCACCACCGGCACATTGCCCGCTACGGAGCCAATGCCGTTGTCTTCGCTTCCGCCGCCGATGATCGTAATCTTGTCGATCTGGCTGAGCGGCTCTGCGATCTTTCCGGCGATCTCCGGCAGAACCTTGATCATCATCTCTGCCATTGCGGCTTTGTTGTAGCGCTGGTAAGCCTCAGCTTTCTTCTCCATACCTTCGGCCTCTGCAAGTGCCTGGGCACGGATGGATGCGGCTTCCGCCTCACCTTTTGCCTTGATACCGAGTGCTTCCTGCTCCATCGCATAGCGCTGGGCTTCTGCCTGGGCTTTCTTTGCCTCCGCCTCGCGGATTTTTTCGAACTGGTCTGCCTCTGCGTCTTTCTGACGGCGGTACAAATCTGCCTCTGCCTGCTGCTGTTTTGCGTAACGCTCGGCCTCGGCTTTCTTCTTGACTTCTGCCTCGAGGGATTTCTCGGTTACTTCTACTTCTCTGGCACGGAGCTCAACCTCGCGCTCCTGACGGGCGATGTTCGCATTCGCGGAAGTGATTTCCAGCTCTTTTCTCTGCTGCTCTTCCTGAATCTTGTACGCTGCATCTGCCTCTGCCTTTTTGATATCGGACTCTTTTTTCAGCTCTGCCGACTTGATTGCCAGATCATTGTTTTTCTTTGCGATCTCAGTCTCGGCAAGAACGCGCTCATCGTTCGCCTCTTTATTTGCACGCGCCTGGGCTATTTAGATTTCTTTCTCGAAATTTGCACGGGCGATCGCCGCGGCTTTCTTGATTTTTACGATATTGTCGATACCGAGGTTTTCAATGACCTGATTGGAATCGACGAAATTCTGTACGTTGAAGCTGATGATGTCAAGTCCCATCGCAGCCAGGTCCGGTTCTGCATTATCTTTGACCAGCTCCGCAAACTTCTGACGGTCGGAAACCATCTCTTCCAGACGCATCTTTCCAACGATCTCACGCATGTTTCCTTCAAGGACTTCTCTTGCAACCTTGGCAATATATTCGCTGTCGCGGTTCAGGAAGTTCTGGGATGCTTTCTGAAGCTTCTGCGGTTCGTCCCCGACTTTGATGTTGACGGCTGCATCCACCTGAATATTGATGTAGTCAGCGGTCGGCACGGCGTCGCTCGTCTTCACATCAATCGCTACCAGCTTCAGACTCAGCTTGTCCAGCCGCTCAAAGAATGGGAGCTTGATGCCGGCTTTACCGATCAGGATCCGCTGGCCTTTTTGGAAACCGGAAATAATAAATGCGGTATCCGGCGGCGCCTTCACATAACCGCTCGCCAGAATGGCAAGAATGATCACCACAACAGCGATCACGGCAATCATGGTTGCATGTTCGAATACAAATTCCATCTTGTTTCCTCCCTTTTTTCTGCGGATGCTTTTCGCTCCGCGTTCTGCTTTTGTGTCTGTGTTATTTTCACTATAGCATTTTTTGCGGGATAGATACAACTGCATTATTATTACGATTTTGTAAGATTTCTGTTCGGGCAAAAACAATCCGCTGGAGCAGATTCTGATATGCCTTGCAACAAAAAAACGAAGGAGCTTCTTTTTACAGAAACTTCTTCGCCTTTCCTTTTTTTCACTGATCCTGCTCTTATGCTCTTTCGACAATCTTCTCCAGCGCTTTTGTGATCGCTGCTTTCAGCTCCGTCTGATCTGCCGGTGTCTTGACGGCCAGCTGACGGATCAGTGCTGTTACGTGATCGTCTCCAACCTCACCAAGGCTCGTAACGGCCGCGATTTTTACGTCTACATCGTCTACTTCCAGAAGAGAAGTCAGAATATTAACAGAACCATCATTTCTCGAAGCTGCACAGGCTTTTGCAAGCGCTACCTGCGTTGTCTTGTCCGAATCCAGATACTGTTTTCTTAATTTGTCCCATTTTCCTTTTTCCACCATTTTTTTCAGCTTGTCTTCCGATGCCTCTTTTGAACCAAACATTGTAAATCCTTCTTTCTTTTTGCTCTTATTTTTGGTGGATGCAGCAACTGCCGCGGCGAATCAAAAAGGGGCGTAGTGTTTTTGCTGTCGTCCCTGTCATGTCCGTCACATTGTAACCATGCTCTCGTCCATAACAGAGATTATACTCCTTTTCTTCTGGTTTTTGAACAGAAATACTATAAAATTTTTATAAAAATTGTTATTTTTTCACAGATTTTTCTTGTTGTTCTGCTTTTTATTTCAGATATCCCGTATATTCCGCCGTATGCAGCAGTTTATTGGCGTTTTCCACGCGCTCTTTGGTCGGCGGGTTGATGCCTTCGAGTTTGTATGGGATTCCTAAGGTTTCCCATTTGAATACGCCGAGGGTGTGGTATGGGAGAACCTCTACGCGCTGTACGTTGTGCAGGCTGTGTAAAAACTCATCGAGGCTAATCAGGTATTCGTCGTAGTCGCTGCGTTCCGGGACGAGGACGTGGCGGATCCAGACTGGTTTGCCGATCTCGTCAAGGTAGCGCGCCAAGTCGAGGATGTTCTCGTTGGTGCAGCCGGTCAGCTCTCTGTGCGCCTTGTCGTCAATCAGTTTGATATCGAGCAGCAGAAGGTCAGTGTATTTCATCAGCTCGTTAAATTTACTGAAATATGGCTCCTCTCTTGTGAAAGGATTTCCACTGGTATCCAGCGTTGTGTGAACGCCGTTCTTTTTTGCCTTGCGGAACAGCTCGATCAGGAAGTCGATCTGCAGCAGCGGTTCTCCGCCGCTCACGGTAATGCCGCCTTTCTCTCCCCAGTAGTTTTTATAGCGGAGCGCTTTTTTCAGCACCTCGTCTGCGGTCTGCCAGTCGGCATCTTTTGTTGTCCAGGTGTCCGGGTTGTGGCAGAACTGGCAGCGCATGTTGCAGCCCTTCACAAAAATCACGTAGCGTACGCCAGGTCCGTCGACGGAACCGAAGCTCTCGATCGAATGGATCGCGCCCTTTACCGGGCCATTGTTGTTCTGATTCATTTCACTCATGTTTTTTCCTCTTCTTTCCAACTAACTATCTTTGCATTTATCTGTATTTTCCGGTATTTTTCCATTTCCTGGATGCCCGGAAAATTCCTGCCGTTTTTCAGGGTTCTGCTTGATTATACGGAAATCCGCGGTTCTTTTCAAGGCATTTCCATGTACAAAATCGAACACATTTTTCTTTGTATTTTTTTCTTTTACTATATTGCATTATGATATAGTCTGTGTTATGATCTACTCAACAAGGAGGTGTTCATATGAATCCACAACTCAAAAAGGGCGTCCTCGAGCTCTGTGTCCTCTCCCAGCTGACAAAAGAGGACAAATACGGCTATGAGCTGACAGACGCCATTTCCCGCGAAATGTCCATCGCCGCAGGAACGCTCTATATGATTTTAAAACGACTCAAGGAAGCCGGTTACGTGGAAACGTATCTGCAGGAATCCGCATCCGGCCCTGCCCGGAAATATTACCATCTGACTGAAGCAGGAACAGCTTATCAGCAGGAGAAAAAACAGGAATGGCTGGATTTCACCCAGCAGATCAACCGACTGATTTCAGATGAAACGATCTGACGATAGAAAGGAAAATCATGATGAATACAACGTATGAAACTTATATGAATGCATTGAAACAGGGCCTTGCATCCTTTGATTCTGCCGCCGCAGAGGAAATTTTAAACGATTTCGAATCCCATTTCGCCGACGCCCGCAGCCAGGGTCTCTCCGATGAGGAAATCTGTGCGGAACTCGGTAATGTCGACGATGTCCTCGAATTTTTCCGTCAGGAATATGCCACAACGGAGCAGCCTGTTGCAAACGTGCTGCCACAGGAGAAAACCCACTCCAATTCTGAAGAAACACATCCGAACTACCCGTACGCCCCTTCCACCGCCATCACCGCTATGGAAATCTCCCTGCGGAACGCTTCTGCCGACTTTGCTCCGGGCACTTCCACTTCGGTTGAGTTTGACTTTTCCGGCGACTTCGATCCGGACCGCTTCGAGGCAGGCATTGAGGGCAATACGTTCTGTCTGCGAGAGAAAAAGCTTATCCCTTCCGTATTCTGGAAACATCTTTTCTGCAATAATCACCAGAAAGAGGTGTTCTCCTTCCAGGTGCCGTCCACCGTACAGAAGCTGACGCTCCGCTCTTTGAACGGCGCGACCGGGCTTGATACCCTCTCCCTTACTACGCTCGAAATTTCCGCCACAAACGGCAAAATCACCGGTGATTCCCTTTCCGCATCCAGCTGCCGCATACAGGCTGCAAACGGAAAGATCGTCCTGACCCGTCTGCGCACAGACAGCCTCGATGTTTCCGCCACAAACGGCAAACTTGAAATCACCGGCGACTGCTCCCGCGCATCCTTAAAC
>ERZ894232.2078-NODE-2078-length-15637-cov-8.166346_pt1 | contig 15637 bp, 9 predicted proteins | sample MGYA00380296_ERZ894232 | MGnify/ENA primary metagenome ERZ894232 (study PRJEB32331, sample SAMN06328433) | human gut metagenome | biome: human gut microbiome; feature: stool | host: Homo sapiens | collected 2014-08-14 ... | reverse complement strand
CGCCGGGACGAAAAAACCGGGCGGTCATTTCGGAACGTAAAACGGTTTGTACAGACAGGAGGAATCTATCATGAAAATATTGATCGTCGGAAGCGGCGGAAGAGAACATGCCATTGCGGCAAGTGTGGCAAAAAGTCCCAGAGCAGATAAGATATACTGCGCGCCCGGAAACGCGGGAATTGCAGAATACGCAGAGTGCGTGGACATCGGAGCAATGGAATTTGAAAAACTGGCAGAATTTGCCAAAGAAAAAGAGATCGATCTTTGCATCGTCGGAATGGATGATCCGCTTGTCGGAGGTCTTGTGGACGTATTGGAAGATGCGGGAATCCGTACGTTCGGTCCAAAGAAAAACGCCGCTATTTTGGAAGGATCAAAAGCGTTTTCAAAAGATCTTATGAAAAAATACGATATTCCTACGGCAGGATATGAGAATTTTACAGATCCAAAGGAAGCAATCGCCTATCTTGAGAATGCAAAGTTCCCTATCGTATTGAAGGCAGACGGACTTGCACTTGGTAAAGGAGTGCTGATCTGTCAGAATTTTGAAGAGGCAAAAGAAGGCGTAAAGACGATCATGCTTGACAAAAAATTCGGCACAGCCGGAAACGAGATGGTCATTGAAGAGTTCATGACAGGTCGCGAAGTATCTGTTCTTTCATTTGTAGACGGAAAGACGATCAAAACGATGACAAGCGCGCAGGATCACAAACGTGCCGGTGACGGTGATACAGGGCTGAATACAGGCGGAATGGGAACATTTTCACCAAGTCCGTTCTATACAAAAGAAGTAGAAGAATTTTGTGAAAAATATATTTACCAGAGAACGGTAGATGCTATGGCTGCAGAGGGCCGCCCGTTTAAAGGCGTTATTTTCTTCGGTCTGATGCTTACAGAAGAAGGACCGAAAGTGTTGGAGTACAACGCCCGCTTCGGAGATCCGGAGGCTCAGGTTGTGCTTCCGCGTATGAAAAATGATATTTTGGACGTTGTTGAAGCATGTGTGGACGGAACTCTGGATCAGATCGATCTTCAGTTTGAAGATAATGCGGCCGTGTGCGTTGTGCTTGCATCTGAAGGCTATCCGGTTCAGTACGAAAAAGGCTATCCTATCACAGGTCTTGAAGAATTCAGTAAACATGAAGGGTATTACTGTTTCCATGCAGGAACAAAATTTGAGGACGGAAACATCGTGACAAACGGAGGCCGTGTGCTTGGTGTAACTGCAAAAGGCGCTAATCTGAAAGAAGCAAGAAAAAATGCCTACGCAGCGACAGAATGGGTACAGTTTAAAAACAAATATAAGCGTAATGATATCGGAAAAGCGATAGATGAAGCTTTTTCTGACGGTCAGTAATGCAAAAATAAAAGAAAATCCATATTCAGAATGACTGCAATCCCCCTTACTATTTAGAAAATGATAGTAAGGGGGATAGTTTTTTGTATATGGTTTTCAAAATAGGAATCTTGCTTATGATATAGCTATACTATCTTTTGAATCCTCCACCCGGAATTAATCAGAAAAAAACAGTACAAAACAATGCAAAACAGAAAAACATAAAATAATACATAAATATTCAGACAAATATTGACAAATATATATTTTATGATATTATTTAATTAAATTAATAAATGTACTTAAATAAAAGAAAGGAGAAAAGTATGAAAAAGATTTCTGTGGTGTTGATTGCGGCGTTGGTCGTATCTTTGCTTTTTGGATGTGGAAAGAGCGACGATGCGAAAGGTACAGGGAAAACAACTTTGAGCGTTTGGTATTGGGGAGAACAAGAAGTGCCGGGATATAAGGCGTATATGGAAGAGATGGTAAAACGGTATGAAAAAAAGAACCCTGATATTAAAGTGGAAGCTGTTCTTCAGGAAAGTGATAATCTGTATACGGCATTTCGTACGGCAGAGGCGGCAGGGGAAGGTCCGGATATTCAATATATGTGGGGCGGAACTCAGGCAATGGAAGATGTTTGGAAAGGAAACGTAGCTCCGATTAGTGACTATATTTCTGAAGAAGAACTCTCGGTTATTCCGAAGTCGGCATTGGCTCAGACGAATTGGAACGGGAAACAATGGGGAATCCCGGCATATGGATTTACATATGGGATTGCCTATGATAAAGAAGCAATGCGTACTGCCGGAGTAGATCCGGAAAATCCGTTTACTACATGGGATGAATTTTTAGAGTGTTGTGAGAAATTAAAATCATCAGGAATTACGCCGTTAGGAATGGGGTTAAAAGACGGATATTTACCGGCGTGGATCGGGATTTTTTTGGGACAGCAAAATATGGACAGCGTGAATGATATGATTTCCCTTATGAGTGGACAAGAAAGCTTTACAGATAAAAAATACTCTGAATGGCTGGAAAAAATTGCAGAGCTGAAAGAAGCCGGATATATTAACGAAGATATACTTTCATTAGACTTATATCAGGGGCAGCAGTTGATCGAAAGCAAAAAAGCGGCAATGACACTTCATACACAGCCGTATGCGGTATCATTGGAAAAATCATTAGGGTCAGATCAGATCGGTTTTGCAAAAGCGCCAGTATTCGGAACCGGAAAATTTGCGGATTCAGTTGCAACTCCGAGTCAGGTATATGTAATACCAAACAGTGCGAAACATAAAGAAGAGGCGGCAGACTTCTTATTGTTTTTACAGGAAGAAGATAATATTAAATATCTGTATGAATCGGCAAATGCGATGATGCCGAATAATAACTTTGATGAAAGCTGGGTATCCAGCGAAATTGACAGAAAAGTTTTGGAATGGCAGAAAGAAGACAATAATTTTTGTTATCAGTTGTATTTTGCACCTATGTTTGAAACAGATGGTCTGATTCCGACGGTACAGAAGATGTTTTCAGAAGGGTTAGCGCCAAAGGATGCAGCGGTGGAATTAGATGAGGCACTCGGGAAATGTATGGAACAAAATCCTGAGGTTCATGATGCGTTTTTAGAATGGAGTGTAGAAGAATAGTTCTGAAAAGAGGAAAGCCTCTGTTTCAAAGGAAGGGATTGATATGAAAACGAACAGGATGAAAAAGTTCACGCCGTATTTCTATATATTACCAACCTTTATCATTTTGGCGGTTGTAATTGTAATTCCGATTATTTATGTTATTATCCAAAGCTTCTATACGACCTTTGCAAATGAGAGTGTTTTTGTAGGTCTGAGAAATTATAAGATGGCATTTGAAGACGAACTTTTGCTGACTGCGTTGAAGAACAACTTGAAATTATTTTTATGCGTTCCGATATTGACAGTGCTTTCACTTGCCATTGCATCAATTTTATATAACAAAATCAGAGGGTGGAGGTTTTACAGAAGCGTTATTTTTATTCCGTACATACTGGCAATTCCGGTTGTGGGCATTGTATTTTCATATTTACTGCAGTACAACGGAGTTATCAATTCTATTTTGCGGACAATCGGGTTGGAGAATATGGCGTTGGATTGGTTGGGAGATCCGAATTTGGCATTCCCGAGTGTGGCAATAGTTATTATGTGGAAGCAGATCGGTTTCGGAGTTGTTTTGTTTTTGGCGAGAATGATGTCAATAGATAAAACATTGTATGAATCGGCTGATGTAGACGGAGCTACATGGTTTCAGAAATTTATGCACATTACCGTGCCGCAGACAAAATCGATTATTGAATTTTATGTGATCATCACTCTTATTGAAATGTTGAGTTGGGTGTTTAATTTCATTTATGTCATGACGGCAGGCGGCCCGGGAAATAAGACGCTTGTGTTGGAATATTTGATTTATAAGAAAGCGTTTGGCGGTGGTGATTTCAATATTGCAATGGCGATCAGCGTAGTACTTCTTGCTATTGCGGCAATATTGATTGTAATACATCAGATTGTTATGAGAAAAGAGGAGTGAAAGAATGAAACGAAAAAGAGGAGGAATAGTCTCCCAGCTATTGATGATTTTACTTGTGGTCGTTATTATCTTTCCGTTATATTTTATGACAGCGAATTCGTTTAAAACGCATGAAGAATATGTCAATAATATGGCAGGCCTTCCGCAAACATTTACAGTACAAAACTTTGTGGAAGCTTTCCGGGGAAAACCGTTCGGACAATGGTTTATGAATAGTTTGATTCTTACAGTTGCAGCGGTTTTTATTACGGGAATCATTGCACTGCTGGCAGGATATGCCTTTGCAAAGATGAGGTTTAAAGGGAAAAAAGTGTTGTTCAACATGATCGTTCCGCTGATGTCTGTTCCTCCGGTTGTTATGATTATACCGCAGTTCCGGATTATTAAAATATTGGGTCTGGTAAATACACGTGTTTCTGTGATATTAATATATATAGGAATTATGTTGCCTATGACGATATATTTGATGAGAAATTTCATGAAAACAGTACCGGATTCTTTGTTAGAGGCAGCGGAGATTGACGGGTGCAGTAAGCGGAAGGCGTTGACAAAGATTATGATTCCGCTGAGCGTTCCGGCGCTTATTACTTCATCACTTGTAAATCTTGTATGGGTATGGAACGAGCTGTTGATTTCGCTTGTTTTTCTTCAGAAAGAAGAATTGCGAACCTTAATGGTAGGGATTACTTTATTTAAAGGACGTTTCACATTAAATATACCTGTTATTATGGCAGGGTTGGTTATTGCGACAGTGCCGATCGTGTTGATATATATATTTGCGCAGAAATATCTTGTTGAAGGTATGTTGGCAGGTTCGGTCAAAGAGTAAGAAATAAAGGGGGATATGCTTTGAAAATCTATAATCCGACAGATATAGGAGATCGAAATAAACTAATGATCTTACGGCTGATAAAAGTATATGATGGAATTTCCAGACAGGAAATTTCAAAAAGGATGCATTTAAGTGCACCGGCGGTAAGTAATAATGTAGCGGCCTTGATCGAAAACGGGATTGTATATGAAAACGGCTGTGACGATACGAGCTTGGGAAGAAAGCCGAGACAATTAAGTTATAAAGGAGACCTTTATTATGTGATTTCGGTTGAATTGATGCCTAAAAAAGTTCGTGCAGGTATTGCAGATCTGTACGGTGAAGTTCAGCAGTGGACAGAAAAGGAGATCATAGTAGAAAACGGAGTGGACGAGGTTCTCGGGCAGTTGGATTCTGCGATAGACGAGTTGCTTGAAAAGCGAAAAAAGGATGTAGATGTGATTGTGATCGCAGTAGGTGTTCCTGCGCTGACAGGCCAGAATGATTTAAACGATCTCTTTGGAACATATTTGCCGGAATGGAAAAATGTCGATTTGAAAGAGCATATTTTACAGAAATATAATGTAGAAGCGATTATTGTAAATGACGTTGAATTGGCGCTGATCGGAGAACGTGAAAGAGGCGTAGGAAAAAAACAGACGAATATTGTTTACATAAAATACGGAGAAGGCTTTGCGGCAAGGGCGATTGTGGACGGATATCTTCTAAAAGGAAATAATATGGCGGCGGGAGAATTAGGTTATTATCTAGAATCATTGGAAGAGATGACAGATGAGTTTGTATGTCCCGGACGATTTGAAAAAAAGGTGTGTCAAAATATTTTCTCAGAATGCGGTGAAAAAAACGGCTTGTCAGATCTTATTTTGCGAGCTGAACAAGGTGATGAGGCGGCAGATGCCATTGTGAAAAAAATTATAAGAAAAATCGCCGTTGTCATCGCCAATACCGTATTGATGTTAAACTCTGAGATGGTGATATTAGGCGGAGATTCAGAAATTTTTACAGAGGAAAATATTGTTGAGATCAAGAAAATATTAGAAAAAGTTTGTCCGTTTGTTCCTGAAGTCGTAACTTCAAAGTTAGGCGCAGATGCTCCGATCATAGGTGGGATAAAAGTTGCATTGGATTATGCGGAAGAGCAGATCATTATGCTCTGGAAATCATAGGAGAATGATATGGAGGCATATATGGACATATTACTGAAAGAAAGACTGGTATCTTATTATGAAAAACATATTTTAGAAGATGTGATGCCATTTTGGGATCGGAGGTGCATAGATAAAGAATACGGCGGATATATTACTTGTTTTGACAGAGAAGGAAAGATGACAGATGATAAGAAATATATTTGGTTTCAAGGGCGTCAGCTATATATATATTCACTGCTTTATAACAAAGTACGCAAAAAGAAGGAGTGGTTGGAAAATGCAAAGCATGGTTTTTCATTTCTTGTAAAATATGGGTATGCGGGCGATGGAAGATGGAATTATGTATTGGACAGAAAAGGGAATGTTTTGGAAGGTACAATCTCAATATTTTCTGATTTTCATGTTTTGCAGGGGGTGGCAGAATACCTTAAAATAGAAGAAGTAAGAACGCCGGAAAATATGGAACTTTTAAAAACTTGTTATGAAACGATGGAAAAAAATGTATTTGATCCATGGTTTAAAGAAATATATGAAAATACATGGAGCCCGGTTTTTATATGGCATGACATGTATCTGACATGTCTGTCTACAACGGAAACATGTGCGGAAGTATTGGGGACGGATGTTACAAAAAAACTTTTGAATGAATGTGTCGATAAGATTGCTAACTGGTTTGCAAATGATGAATATAACGTAGTGTTTGAAGCGGTTACAAGAGAAAATAAAATTGATATTGAGTCAGACAAAGGCCGCTTTATTAATCCGGGACATATGCATGAATCAGCATGGTTTCTTATGAAGGCAGGAGTATTGCTGGAAGACAAGCAGATTACTATGCGCGGTATACAGATTGCCCGTTGGGCAAATGCCGTCGGAAAAGATGAAGAGTATGGTGGAATTATTTCATATGCAGACGCATTGGGGGAAACACCTCGCCCGATCGACTGGTTTAAAGAAACGAACTCTTTATGGAATGAAAAAGTATGGTGGCCGAATGCAGAGGCGTTGACAGCTTATGCACAGGCGTATTGCTATACGAAAGACAGTTATTTTCTTCAAGAATTTTTAGATCAGCATAATTATTGTAAAGAAAAGTTTTTTGATTCACAATATAAAGAGTGGTTTGAACGACTGGAATATGACGGAACCGTAAAAAACAGTGCAAAAGGAACACCGTGGAAATGTGCGTTTCATCTTGTGAGAGCGCTTGTGTTTACATTAGAAGCATTTTCGGAAATGGAGGCGGTATAGTGTATTTTCTGGGGATTGACGGAGGGGGAACAAAAACTGATTTTTTACTGTTAGATGAAAACGGAAAAACGATTGCACAGCGCAAGATAGGAACTATTTCTTATAAGCACGTTGGAATGGATTATGTGACAGAATTACTGAGAGAAAATATAAATCAAATATTAGACGGGAATGATGCCTATATATGTCTTGCCTTTCCGAATTGGGGAGAATCAAGAGTAAATGATGAACGCTTTTTATGCCGGATTGACAAAATTACAGATAGGCCGATGAAAATTGTAAACGACAGCGCCGCGGGATGGGCAGGATCTTTGGGATTAGAAGAGGGGATCAATCTTGTGGCAGGAACAGGTTCGATCGCTTATGGACAAAATAAGTTTGGCACAGAAGCTCGTGCGGGCGGATGGGATGATGGTTTTTCTGATGAAGGCTCTTGTTATTGGTTGGGAAAGAAAGCGTTGGAGCTGTTTTCAAAAGAGAGTGACGGAAGGGTAAAAAAAGGAAAGTTACTCGAGATTTTCCGATACAATTTTAATTTAAAAAATGACTTTGACCTTATAGACATTTTTGATGAAGTGTATAAAAATAATCGTACAAAAACAGCTGAACTTCAAAAATTGCTTTTACAGGCAGCGATGCAAGGAGATGAAGAAGCAATACGTTTGTATGAGGCTGCGGCAGAAGAATTAGCGCTGATCATAGGCGCTGTTTATAGAAAACTGGAATTTTCGGGAGACACGATCGTATCTTATTCAGGTGGATTGTTTCATGCAGGAGATTTTATATTAAAGCCACTGGTGCGGAAGCTCGAGGAAAATGGAATTTGTCTTTGTCCTCCTAAATATTCGCCTGTACAGGGAGCGGCGCTTTTGGCGGCGAGAGAATATAGCAGAGACGGTGAATTTTTATCACGAATAAAAGCAGGCTTAGAATAAGAAAAAGAGAATATCCGCGGCAGATTGCGATTTTTTGCTGCGAGATATTCTCTTTTATTTTATATTATGTTTATAATTATTTTGCCGGATATTTTTATTTGGTGATAAAATCACAGACATAATTTCTATTATGTGTTATTATACTTATATAATGTGCAATGAAAATTATAAGAGAGTAAGATCGACACATAAAAACAAGAGAAAAACAGGAGGAACGATTTATGAGATTAAAAGATAAAGTAGCGATTATTACAGGAGGAAGCCGTGGAATCGGATTTGCGACAGCAGATGCATTTTTAAGAGAGGGTGCGAAAGTTGCTGTTGCGGCGAGCAGTGAAAAAAACGCGGAAGCGGCAGTCGAGAAGTTAAAAGCGATTCATCCGGATGCAGAAGTGGTAGGGATCAGTCCGAACCTCGGAAGTTTTGAAAGTGTGAAAGAAGAATTTGATAAAGTAGAGAAACAGTTCGGACGTATTGATATTTTGGTGAATAATGCGGGGGTTTCCGAGAGCACTCCGTTTACATCTTATACAGAAGCTGATTTTGATCGTGTGATCGATCTGAATGTAAAAGGTGTATTTAACGCAACACGCGCGGTAGTTGACGGAATGATTAAAAATCACAGCGGGGTTGTCCTGAATACGTCTTCAATGGTAAGTATTTCCGGTCAGCCGAGCGGATTTGCTTATCCGGCGTCTAAGTTTGCGGTAAACGGTACGACGATCTCTCTGGCAAGAGAGCTTGGGCCAAAAGGAATCCGTGTCAATGCAGTTGCTCCGGGAATTACGGAAACAGACATGATGAAAGCCGTTCCGAAAAACGTGATCGAGCCGATGATCGCACAGATTCCGCTTCGCAGACTCGGACAGCCGGAAGACATTGCAAATGCATTTGTATTTCTTGCATCTGATGAAGCGTCCTATATTACAGGCGTAGTTCTTAGTGTAGATGGAATGGCGCGCGCGTAAATATGGCGTTGCAATATTGTTTGCAAAATAATTTACCGGGAAGGGATTCCTTTTCATATATTTGAACATGTGCTAATATAATATCTCAGCGGAAGTTGTTCCGTTGAGATATTTTAAATTTCTGGGATGGTGAATATATGGCGCGTCAAAATGAGCGGAAAATGAAATTATATATGGAAGCGGGTCTGGCGGTACTTCTTGTTTTAACGATTGCACTGGCATCAGTATCAGGGCGGCTCTCTTCGCAGGCACATGAGAAGGACAAGAATAAGCAGGAAGCGGCTGTACAAGGAGAAGCGGAAGTTTACGAAAAAAACAAAGGAAATGATCAAGAGAAAAATGAAGTGAAAGACCAAAGGGAAAACAACGCTCAAAATACAGCGGGAAATGCTGAAGAATCACAGGAAACGATCGCTGACGGACAGTATCCGATTATGGGAAACAGCCGCGTAACAGTTGATGAGATGGTAGATTATTTTCAGACGGCAGGAAAACCTTATCCGAAAGAAGCTCTTTCCAAAGGTGGAGCAGAGTCTATAGAAGTGTTTTGCAGGATGTATTATGATGAAGCGGTGGCAGAAGGCGTTCGTCCGGAAGTTGCTTTTGTGCAGACGATGAAAGAAACGGGATTTTTGCAGTATGGCGGAGATGCTTCTGTCGAACAGTTTAATTTTGCGGGATTAGGTACAACAGGCGGGGGTGTGCCCGGGAACTCTTATCCTGATGTGCGGACCGGGATCAGGGCGCAGATTCAACATCTGAAAGCATATGCCACAGCAGACCCTTTGAATGGGAAGTGTGTAGATGATCGGTATGAGTATGTAAAAAAAGGAACGGCTCCATATGTGGAATGGCTGGGGCAGCAGGAAAATCCTGAAGGGCTTGGCTGGGCAACGGGAGATAACTACGGATATGATATCGTCCGAATGATCCACGATATGAAGAAATAGAAATATTGTTAGCTAAAATTGTGTAAAATACACAAAAAATTGAAGGGAAACACTGTTGTTTAGCACGAAAAATTCAGTGGTTTTGTCAAGGGCAATCTCATTGAAAAACAATATGGCGAATAGTATAATATAAATAAGGTGTAAAATGGAAAATCGTAGATGGTTTAATACGGTTTTTCTTTTTTGTAATGGCGATAAGCCAAAGTCTGAGTTCGCCGAGAACTTGGCGATCGCTTACAATCCCGGAATATGCCTTTTGGCACTTCGGGGGGATTGACATGAGCCTAAAAATAAACGGAGGGAAAAAGTATGAAAAAAAGAGGAAGGGCTTTAGCGCTTCTGCTTGCCGCGGTTTTAACGGTCAGTAGTGTGCCGGGAACAGTTATGGCGGCAGATGGCGTGAAGCCCCAAGACGGAACAACGAAAGAACAGCCATTCTGGAGTGGAACGGGAGGAAGTACAAGGTTTAGAATTCCGTGTCTTGTATCTCTTGATGACGGCACATTGGTAGCCGGCTGCGATGCCAGATGGAATACGAGTTTAGACGGTGGTGGACTGGATACGATCGTATCCCGTTCGACAGACAAAGGAAAGACATGGCACTATACGTTTGCTAATTACCTTGGTGATAACGGGAACACGCATAATAACAATTCTACAACGTTTATCGATCCTGCCATGGCAACGGACGGAGAAAAGGTGTACATGATTGCAGACCTTTTTCCGGCAGGATATGCGCTGAATGGCGCGAGTCATGCACTGGTCGCAGGTAAAAGTCATGATGAGAACGGAAATATTCTTCTGGCAGACGCAAGGAAATGGCAGAATTGTTGGGTAAATGATCGTCAGAATGAAGCTAACTATACATATCATTTGGAAAAGAATGATAAGAAAGAATCTGATTCTGCATATGTGATTAAAGATGCGAATGACGCAATCGTAGAAGGTTATACAGTTGACGCTTATTTTAATATTAAAGGGAAAGATGTAGATGCGAATCTGTTTGAAGCTGATTCGCCGTTTCAGGTATGGCCGACAGATTATTTGTACCTGACAACATCGGAAGATGCAGGAGCAACGTGGTCTGTACCTACGATTGTCAATATGAGAAAAGATCATGAGCAGTCTCTTTTAGTAGGACCGGGACGAGGTATGGTTACTTCTAAAGGCAGGATCTTATTTACGGCATATGAATTTACAGGTTCAGATAAAAATAGCGTGGCTATTTATTCGGATGATGGCGGTAAGACGTGGGAAAGAGGAAAGTCTGTATCTGGATGGAGTTCAGAAGCAGTTGTAACTGAGGCAGATGGAAAATTGTATATGTTTACTCGCCATGGCGGATATTATACATCGGATGATTTTGGAGAAACATGGTCAACGCAAAAAAATATGGGGATTAGTTACTGGCTGAATTGTCAGTTGACAGCAATTACATATCCGAAGAAAATTGATGGTAAAACAGCAATCTTGTTTGCAACTCCATCGTCTTCATCGGGACGTGCGGCGGGAAAGATTTTCGTAGGCTTAGTGCAGGATGACGGAACACTTGACTGGAAATATAACTACAGCATTAACGGATCTGCATATTACGCATACTCTTGTCTGACAATTCTTCCTGACGGAACGATCGGTCTTCTTTATGAGAGTGACGGAACTGTGATTACGTATGAAGATTTTGATATTGAAGACGTTGCAAAAGGCGCAGCAATCGGAAATATCTGGTGCACAGACGAAAACGGTACTGTGGCAGATGTTACAATGACATCTGATATGTCGAAAAAACTGACAGTAAACGGCTTAAAAGATGGCGCAAAAGTGGAAGTTTCTTCTGACAATGAAAACGCAGTAACAGCAGCATATGCTGACGGCGAAGTGACATTGACATCTAAAACAGTAACAGGAATGGAAAAAGCGACTGTAACAGTTGAGTCTGAAGGTGAAAAGACGACAGTCGATGTAATCGTAACAGATGAAAAAGATTATGAGATCGTAGATCTTCGTGTAGGAGATACGAAAACATATACAGACAAGACAGGAAATTACAGTGACAGCACATTAGACGGTCTTGATAAAAATATTGCAGATGTGACATTGGTAGGAGAGGATGCACAGGCAGTTGAGAAACAGGTAAAAGCACAGCTTGCAACTGCACAGGCGAATTTTAATGGAGAGAAAGTCTCCTTGGATAACTGCATGTTTACATTTGAGAGTGTGGCAAATAAAGAAAATACATATAAAATTTCCGCACAGGCTGGAGATAAGAAAGTATATGTGAACCATAAAAAAGCACCGTCACAGTGTGTAAGCGCAGAGACAGAGACAGAAATTTTATTAGAGTCACATGAGGATGGAACGGTATCTTTAAAAGATATGACAGAAGGAACAGGCGGTGCATATCTTTATTTCTGGAAGGGCGATACTTCTAAGCTGCACTTTGACAGATACAGCAGTGATGTGGCACAGTGTCACATGGAATTATGGAAAGCGGCGCCAGGTGCAAAAAATGATCTGGGAATGCCGGGGTATGAGAAAGTGACAGATATTTCTCAACTTACAAGCGGTACGAAATATTTAATTACGGCAAAGGCGGATGATGGAACTTATTATGCGGTAAATCCATCTGCTGCAAGCAGTAATTTTAATCATGTTGCAAAAGTAGTTGAAGAAAATATCCCGATAAAAGAAGAGGCTTCGGTAGCGCTTGGAACTAATGCACAGTTTGATAATGGCGGTGAGAAGAAGATCAGTAAATGCCTGTTTACGTTTGATAAACAGGAGGGAACAGAAAACCAGTATAAGATCACAGCAGTAACAGAGGATGGGAAAAAGGTTTATCTCGGACCAAAATCATCATCAGGAGCTAACAGACCACTTGTCGAGACAGAGGCGGTTATTACGGTTGCTAAAAATGGAGAAGCATTTACGTTACAGCAGGCAGAAGACGCTTCAAACAGCAAATATTTGTATTTTTGGAAAGATGATGCAAGTAAATTCCATTTCGATAGAAATGGTTCTGTAGATAGTAAAGGCAAATGTGATTTTGAACTTTATCGAAAAGATGACAATGTAGTTGATAGTGAGATCCCAGGATATACAAAAATCAGTGAACTCTCAGAAATTGAGAACGGTGGTCAATACTTGATCGCTATGAAGGCAACTGTAGAAGGCAATAATTACTATTTGTTGAATCCGGCAACGGGAAATGAAAAATATAGCTATGTTGCGAAGGTAACAGGCAAAATGTATGAAGATGAGACAATCGGTGCTAAGACAGATATCACAATTACCGGAAAAGCAGAAGGCAAAACATCTGTGAAGATCGGTAACAAGACATACTTCATCTTCGTGAAAAATGATGTGGAAGAAGTAACAATCAAGATCGGCGAGACATATAACGTACCGGGCAAGATTTTAAATGAATCCGAAGTGACAAAAGACGGTATCGTAAGTTTGGAAAAACGTGAGAACATGCCGCCTTACAAAGCAATTTCAGAAATCACAGAAGGAACATATTTATTCGGAAATAATAGTCATATCATGCTGAATACGGTAAGTACAGCAGCAGGTTCTGAAAAAGGTCTTGGAATGAAAGCGGTCAACTTTAATAATGATGAGACTGCGAAAGACTTTATGTGGACGCTTACCAAATCAGGCGAAGGCTATACGATGAAAGATGCCGCGTCAGGCAAATACATTAATATTTCTGGAAATAATGTGGAACTGAAGGATGCAGAGCAGGTATTGACGATCAGAGCAAGAGCAAACGGAGGATTCTCTGTTTCGGCAAATAATTATTATCTGAACAACTGGGCAGGAAATAATAATAAAGTTGCAGCTTATCCGAGTGATGATAACGGATGGAGCTTCTACAAAGCATCTGCCGGAAACGTAGTAACAGGTGTGAAAGAAGGAACAGTAACTGTAGCGGCATCAGAAGGAATAAACTATAAGATCACGGTGGTAAAAGACGTTCCTGAAGTAAAAGAGTACACAGTAACGGCAACAGTAAATGATGAAGCGATGGGTACGGCAAAGCTTAGCCCGGAAGTTGATAAGTACAAAGAAGGAACAGAAGTAACGGCAACTGCGAAAGTAAAAGACGAAAGCAAATATGAGTTCGTAAACTGGACAGTAGGCGATGAAGAAGTTTCTAAGAAGGCAGAGTACAAGTTTACAGTTGACAAAGACATGGAGCTTAAAGCGAACTTCAAAGCAAAAGAAGAGCCGCAGCCGCCTGTAGAAAAGACATACACAGTAACGGCAACAGTAAACGATGAAGCGATGGGTACGGCAAAGCTTAGTCCGGAAGCTGATAAGTACAAAGAAGGAACAGAAGTAACGGCAACTGCGAAAGTAAAAGACGAAAGCAAGTATGAGTTCGTAAACTGGACAGTAGGCAATGAAGAAGTTTCTAAGAAAGCAGAGTACAAGTTTACAGTTGACAAAGACATGGAGCTTAAGGCGAACTTCAAAGCAAAAGATCCTGTAGAAGAAACATTTACAGTAAAAGTAAAAGCAAATGACGACAAGATGGGAACTGTAGCGGTCGATCCGGTGAAAGAAAACTATGCAAAAGGCGATACAGTAATCGTGATCGCAGAAGCAAAAGAAGGATATGAGTTTGTAAACTGGACATCGGAAGGTAAAGTATTCTCCGATTCTGCAGCGTACGAGTTTGCTGTAGAAAAGGATATGGAACTGACAGCGAACTTCAAAGCGAAAGAAGAGCCGAAACCGCCGGTAACAGAAGATACATTCAAGCTGAACGTAACTGTAAACGACGACAAGATGGGAACAGTAAAACTTGATCCTGCAAAAGAAAGCTATAAAGCAGGAGATGTCGTAACGGCAACTGCAACGGCAAAAGACGGATACAAGTTCGTGAACTGGACAGTAGACGGTAAGGAAGTTTCCGATAAAGCAGAGTATGCATTTAAAGTGGACAGAGATGTAACATTGAAAGCAAACTTTGAAAAAGTAGCGGCAGATCCGAAACCTGAAACTCCAAAACCGGAGGATCCGAAAGATGAGGATAAAGCAATTCAGACAGGAGACAACGGCGTATCACCGATCATTCCGCTTGCAGGGTTGATGTTAGCGGCAGGAGCGGCAGTCGTAGCTCTTCGCAAAAAAGAAGACTAATCTGAATATTTGAACAGTCTGAAAAACAGATCGGATAGCATAAAGATTGTCTTGATAAAAAGCAAAAAATGAAACAAAACCAGAGGCGCCGCGCTATGCGGCGTCTCTTTCTGTATAACGAATGGCGCGGGCTGAACTGCTACATATTTATAATCAGGTATCAAATAAAGATAGGAAAAGAAATAAAAATCGGTTATAATAAGTATAAGAAGGTTGACTGGTGGAGCAAATAAAAATGGATAGATATTTGAAATGAATGCTTATGAACGATTGATTTCGTGGAATAAAGGATAATGTTCATAAAATACAAATTTAAGGTATTGGAAAGTATGATTTTTAATAATAGAGAGTTGGTAAAAGAGGTGGTATATCTATGACAACAAGAGAGTTAGTGAGTCAATATGTTGAAGTGCTCTGTAAAATATACGGAAAACATTTGAAAACAGTTATTCTGTATGGTTCTTATGCAAGGGGCGATTATACAAAGGACTCGGATATAGATATTAT
>ERZ894232.2051-NODE-2051-length-15849-cov-48.283462_pt1 | contig 15849 bp, 15 predicted proteins | sample MGYA00380296_ERZ894232 | MGnify/ENA primary metagenome ERZ894232 (study PRJEB32331, sample SAMN06328433) | human gut metagenome | biome: human gut microbiome; feature: stool | host: Homo sapiens | collected 2014-08-14 ... | reverse complement strand
GGCAACCATTTTCATAACGTTTTGTGCCTGAGCGAAGCGAAAGGAATGAATATAAAAATGACAAAAAAGAAGAAACTGATTATGTTGGTAGCCCAGCTGGGTGTATTACTGATTGCGATTATGGCTACCTTTTTCTGGATTGCAACAGAAAAGAAAGAAGTTACAATTTATGACTATGCTAGGACGATTCAGTTCAATGACAAATCGAATTACCAGTTGGTAGAAAGTGACTTGGTAGAAGTGCAGTTAATGGCTGCAGATGTAAAACCGGAATATGCCATTAATAAGGAAGATATTATTGGAAAGTATATTACCGGTGACGTATTCAAAGGGTCTCACGTTTTAAGCAAACAGTTAAGTGCCGATCCGCCTTACATCGATAAAGGCAACTCAAAGCCAGAAGCGGAACTTAGAAAAATTTATCTGCCAATCAGCTATGCAGAGGCATTTGCTGGAGATATCAAAGCGGGAGATACAGTAGACTTATTATTTCTTGACAACAATTCCGGTATTACAACTGACGATACAGAGAAAGCAACTTCCAAAGAAGATGGAAGTATTACATATGCCGCTGCAAGAATCTTTATGCAGGGATTGTCTGTTTATCAGGTATACACCGCAGACGGTTCTGTATATGAAAGAAAAGAAACAGATCCGTTAACACTGGGAGTGCATAAAGGAGAATTAGCAGAAGCTGGAGTAGCACAGCAGGAGCAGCAGCAGCAAAACCCAAGCGTACCAGCATATGTAGCATTAGCTGTAACAGGACCGCAGTTTGAGGAAATTACATCCAGACAGAAGATGGGAAAAATCACTCTGGTTGGACGTTTTGATGGAAGTCAGGATCAGGAAACAAACGGCTATGTAGTTGCTAAGGGTGATACAGCAGACATTTATGCGGGACAAGGAACACTGGAAAAAGACCTTGAATTATTTGATAGTTCTCAGCCAGTTGATCCTTCCGTGAATGCACTTCCCAAATTATACAGCTTCATTCGTGATTTATCAAAAGTACAAATGACGGATACGCAGAGACAGAGGTATGCAGCTGCATATACAAAATACGCAGATTACATGGGCTCTATCTATGGAAGCGAGTGGGAGAACAATGACCCAGATTCTGTGACTATGGAAATGATCGCAGCTTATGTATGTACAGATGATGATTCCACAACCCTGTTCACTCAGTTTAAGTCAGAATTAGAAGAGCTGGCAAAAGAGCTGAGAGGAAACCAGGTCGTTTTACCCTGGTAAACAGACCAAGGCGCTTCGCTTCCTATAACGGAGCGAACGCCTTTTTTCAGGTTTTGAAACAAGTTGACGTAACGAGATAGAAAGGAAAATTCTTTAACAGAATTGATGGGATGAGATTTTAATGGAAGAAAATAAGATTTTTAAAGTCATTGCAGCCACTGGAATTCCGATGCTGGATGATGAATTAAAAAGACAGAACTCATTAAATGTAACACAATGCGTGTTAAAAAATGAGTTGGAACAGTTAATTGAACGGGTAAATCCACAAATTGTAATTTTAACTGACAAAATTTCAGGAGAAGAGAGCATCATTAAACTAATGATACGCCTGAAAAACAAATTCCACTATGTTCGCTTTATTTATCTTGCTGGAAGTATGGATCCAAAAGATAAAGCCAGAGTTGATGCACTGGGAATGCTTGTTTTAGTTGGAATTTATGACATTGTAATTTCCCAGAAAATTAACATTGATCTGGTAATGGACATTATTAAATACCCAAAACAGGAACAGGCAGTCGCTTACCTTACTGGACATCTTTTAGATGCAAAGCATGAAATCACAAATGCTTTTTCAGGCTTAGAGTATGAAGAATTCAGCGATAGTGAAGTGGAAACTTCTTTTCCGAATGTGTTTACTGTAGCCAGTGTAAAGCCTGGAACCGGAAAGTCGTTTCTTTCTGTTAATCTGGCTTGCGCAATTGCAAAGTACGGCGTAGATAAACCCAAGGTGGCCCTCATTGAGGCGGACATGCAGACGTTATCGGTGGGAACTTTGTTATCCATCGATGAAAAAAAAGGAAACTTAAAAACGGCAATGGAATCAGTTTCTACATTGTTTAATAATAATACCTTAACAGATGACATGGAAAAACGACGCAGAACGAATAAAATCATTAAAAATTCCATGGTTACGTATAAAGGTCTGACGAATTTAGATGTCCTGGTTGGTTCTTCTATTACGCCAGAAGAGGTAGACTCCTTAAAAATTATTCCTCAGTATTTTACTTACATCATTGAGGTATTAAAGGATGAATATGACTATGTTATTGTAGATACGAACTCATCGATTTTTCATGTATCCAGTTTTCCGATTTTACAGAAAGCAAAAGCCTGCTTTTATATTTTAAACCTGGACTTTAACAATGTAAGAAACAATGTCAGATATTCTTCCATGTTAAAGGAACTGGGTATTTTCCAAAAAGTACACTATGTATTAAATGAAAATATTGAAAATACGAAAGAATTCTACAATCAGGGTGTTAATATTGAGGAACTGAATTTTACGGCAGAAGATATTCAGGATAAATACTTTAAACTGGAAGCTAAAATTCCAATGCTTCCGAAAACCATTTTTTTAAACCGGCTGTATGACGGAACTCCGGTTGTTCTTGACAGTAATAAAATTGAAGCAACCCAGAAAACAAAGCTGGAGATTTTAAAAATTGCCAATGGAATCTGTCCGATTGAATCGGAGATTGAGAAACTGACTCAAATAATTAAAAAGCGAGAAGAAGGCACTGGAGGATTTTTCAGCCGTCTGTTTAAAAAGAAAGAAAAAACAGACGTAAAAGAAAAAGAAAATGAAAACAAGCAAGAATAAGAAGGAGATAATAAGATAATATGGCACTGGAAAGCGGAATGGGTAATATGAATTTAGCCAGTTTAAAAGCATCTTTAAATGAAAATAACACAAAAACACAAAAAAATTTATCCTTTGAAGAGACTTATGAATATGTTGCTAAGGTAATTGAAGAAGATAATCTTGCAAAATTAAGAGAAACCCAGAGAAGTACGAATTTTGAAAAAGAGGTAAAAGATAAAGCATTTTATCGCCAGAACTTTGAGTTTTATTTTAATCTCGTGAAAAATTCTCTATTGTCACATGGCATCAAAACTTACCGGTTAATTAATAACGAAGCGGTTGTGATGCCCTATGATGATGTAGCAAGAGAAATCACCTCGGGATTTGTAGGGTTTGACTGTCTGGAAGATGCAATGAATGACCCGGCCATTACAGATATCTATGTATTGGCATGGAATAAAATTTTCGTCGAAAAAAACGGACGAAATGAGCGATATGAAAAGACATTTCGAGGATCTACCGCTTATAAAAACTTTATTGAGAGAATCTTAAGAGATGCCGGAAAACAGCTGGATAATGGCGAAAACAAAATTGTTGACTTTGAGTTGTACGGAAACCGTGGAAACGTGGTAAATGAAATCATTGCCACAAAGGGAATCTGTCTTACCATGCGTAAGCATTCCGAAAGTCCAATTCAGCTGCATCAGATGCTTGAACGGAAGCTGATGACACAGGAAATCGCAGATATGCTGGGCATGATGATTGAAGGAGAAACAAACTTAATCTATGCAGGAATCACTGGTTCTGGTAAGACAACGACAATCAGAGCTTTGTTAAACCATTATATTGAAAGGCTAAATAAAAGAGCACTGGTTCTTGAGGATACGCAGGAGCTGTTCCTTTCCAATTCACACACAGTTGATTTAACAACATTCCCAACCGATGACCCAAAAACAAGTATCACACTTCGAGACTTAAACATCTCTGCTCTGCGTATGAAGCCGAAATATATTGTAGTCGGTGAGGTTCGTGGCGCTGAGGCTGAAGCTGCGGTGGAGGGAATGGAAACTGGACACAGTACCATTTTTACCATGCATGGTGGTAATGTTTGGAACGTTATTAATCGTCTGGTTACAAAATACCTGATGCAGATGCCTACTCTTGGAATTGAAGTAGTAGAGCGTATCATTGGTGAGGCAATTAACTTTGTCTGCATCCAGGATGATGTGCCAGGAATCGGGAGACGTTTAACTTCGGTTCATGAAATTGGTTATGATTTTGAACATCATTGTGTAACTGCTACACCGATTATTATTTATAATTTCAGCACCAATACATGGGACTGGGAGAATCAGTTAAGCCATGATGTTCTAAATACAGTTACACGAAGAGGTGTATCATTTGAAAGAGCCCAGGAGTTAAATCAAAAAATAAAGGAAAAGATAGACGAAACAAAGGCAAGAAACAGTAGTATCGCATAAGGAAGGAGATGATAAACGCATGCTGAAAATAGCACTAATTGGATTTTCCATATTCGCAATTTTGGCAATCTATCGTTCCATGGACTTTTCAAAAGAAGGAATCATAGAACGAAAACAAAAGTTGGAATGGCTGCGAAAGAAAGTAAAACAGAAGGTAACCGATCCTTATAAAGACGCCTTAGCAACTCGCGTCACTAGTGAAAAACAAAAGAAAGTCGAAGATCGATTCAAACGTGCTGGTTTGAAGATTTCTTTTGCAACGAATTTTACGGTATGCTTTATTTTCGGTTTAATTTTAGCTATCTGCAGTGTCGTATTCGCAGATAACTGGTTTCTGGCTATTTCAGCGTTTGGTTTTGGCTGGAACTTACCAGCTGTAGCTGCCAACTTTTACTCAAACCGGCGATTGGAGAAGATTAATAACCAAGTCGGTATGTTCATGCGTATGATTATCAAACGATACCAGGTATTAGGAGACTTCTATTTGGCGTTTGAATCAACCGTGGAAGACTTTGCAGGTGAGGAACCAATGTATTCCGAACTTGTTTTAACACTCAACAACATCAATCGAGGTGAAGCGATTGACGACTGTCTGTATGATCTGGCCTATCGTACTGATAATAAATTTTTAAAACGATTTGCTGATTACTATGCAATTTCCAGTGAGATTGGTACCAATGAAGCAAGAAAAGTAATTCTAGGCCAGGCACTTATTCAGTACGAGACCCATATGGAATTATCAAGAGAATTAAAGAAACAAATGTCAGAACTTTCAATGGAAGCTTATATCATGTTAATGTTCGTTCCAGCGGTTATTGTTTACCAGTGTAAAACGGATCCAAACTATATCCCGTTTATGACTACTACACTAATGGGAAAACTTGGTTCTGCGATCATTCTGGCTGTCTGGCTCATCTGTTTCTGGGTTATTAACGTGAAGCTTGCCGCACCGGTTGACAAAGAATAGGAGGATATATGGATTTTACATTTTTATTTTATATACTCATTATCGTCCTGGCCTTATCCATTGTAAAAATTGTGATTTCAATTATACTTTCTTTAAATGAATCTCAAATGCAGAAAGCAAGAAATAAACAGCTGGAACTACAGAGCAAAAAGAAAGAAAAAAAGAATGATGATGAACAGATACGGCAGGTTATTAATAAAATTACAGCACCAATCGTTGAACAGAAAGTTATTAAGCGAAGACTGAAAAATCCAGTTCTATTGGAAAGAAAATTAAAACTGGCAGGATATGATAAATATTTTACACCGCTTCAGTGGATTGCATTTACTACTATTTTACAGGTAATCGGAGTCATCGCGTTTTTGTTACTTTATAAAGAATCCATGATGTTTGCCGGAATCTTCTTTGCATTTTTTGCAGTCATGCCAAATTTTTTGTTAACAAACTCCTATAATAACTACACCGAGTCTCTTTTAATCTATTTTCCGGAGACAGTCAATGTTATTTCAGGTTATCTTTCTGCAGGCCTTATTATGCAGCAAGCATTTAAGGAAACTGCAAAGGATGCTTCTCCGGAGTGGAAAGTGCTTTTGGAAAATTTCATCGCAAAATGTGATACTACCGATATGTTAACAGCACTTGACTGGTTTAAAGAAGAAGTTGGAATTGCGGAAGCAAGAGAATTTTTTGCAACTGTAAGGCTAACGCTAGAATTGGGTGGTTCTGTTAAAACTGGTTTTGCAGAGCAGGCAGAACGAATTCAGAAATTGCTTCGAGATGCAATGCAGAAAAAAATTGAAAAAAGAAAAGTGTATGCAACGATTGTACAAGGCCCAATCTTGCTTCTTGTTATGGGATCCTTTGCCCTGCCACTGCTTGGCACAATGAAAGATATTTTCTAAACAAAATGAAAAACGTCTTCGCTGAAGGCGTTTTTTTTCATATAGAGATACATTTCTGTCATACTAAAAATAAAAGATAATTTAAGAAGGAGGAAGTGGGCACGTAAAACACGTAGCCTGCGATATTTATGAAGAAAAAAACGATATTTTTAATGGCTTGTTGTTTAACGTCTGCGCTGTTTTGCGGCTGTACCGGCCCTACAGTTAGTAAATCAGGAAATACGACATCGGTTATTGATTATGAATATACGGAACAGTCAAAGGCTTATATAAGTTTTTCTGATAACCGGGATAAAAAGATTGATGTATCCGGTTCTGTAACAGGATACAATGCAGGAGACTTAACTTTAACTGAATCTGGTTTGGAAGCAGCTTTTGGTCTAAAAAAGGTAGACGTATCAGAAGAAGATACAAAGCTATTTGAGCAGTATGAAACAGAGAATAATTTCAGCGGAGAAACCGGAGAAATTGTAAAACTTCGAAATGAGAACTACACATTACTGTTTAGAGAAGGATCCACTTTATTCTTATGCAATAAAGAATTAAAAAACTTGACATCTCCTATCTCAAAAACAGAATCAGGAGAAGTGGCGTATCCAATGTTTGATATTGTGTTTGCATTAGGATATGAAAGTATTGGGACATCCATAAGCGATAATGATATCACTTATGTCGTATATCTGCCAGTTGCTGATGAAGAAAAACCACTTCTGGAAAATGTTGTGCCGGATGCAGAAGCAGAAACGGTAGCAGAAGAAACTTTGACAGAAACCGCTGCGGCGGAAGATGTTGCTGTAGAATCTTCTGAAGCAGCAGAAGGAGAAACGACTGCAGAAACAGCAGAAACAATAGTAACAGAAGGCGAAACAGCCGCAGAAGAAATTCCAGCTGCAGAGACAGTTGCGGAAACAGCCGCAGCGAATTAACAAATAGTACCCATCCGGCTCACCGGATGGGCCTATAACTTTCTGGAGGTGTTAAGAAAAAGTGCTGTCAAGAATGAAATTGGTACTATCAAACGAAGAAGCGTCATTAACACTGGAACAAATGGTACTAATATCTATATTAATCCTGGTTGGAAGTTGTCTATTACTTCTTGATTTTAAAATGCATGAAATGAGCGAAGTAAAATCGGGATATTCAACTTCAACCGGATGGTTTCGAACTGATAATTTAGAAGGGATAAAGGATTAAGAAGAATGGACCAAACATTAAATTTTAATTCCAATGAAATTCCAGACTGGCTTTACACAGGAAAGCTGCTTGGATATGCAGCTGCCGATAGTTTTACAAGTGATCGCTATCGGTTTGAAATCAGTGAAGTGGAATACGATTTGGATCATCATGAGATAAGTCGAAAGACAAAAGAAATGGGAGTAATTGTATTTCCATTCAACAAGGAGGAAAACGCATATACCATAAATTCTGATGTAGCGGCATATGTAGAAGACGAAGACAGTTTCAACTGCCATACATCACCGCCACACGGAAAAAAATCATTTTCGCTAAAACTGAATAAACCGAAAACACCGGAATTTATTATTAGTGGAAGATGGAAGCAAAAAGAATTCATTTCCAGTGCGACTACGATGTTAGATATTGGCGAGAATTTCCAAGTAGACAGGTACCAGGAAAAAAATGCAGGAAATGGAGAAGGGATTCTTCAAATACATTACAAAGGTTATGAAATATGGGTAATGCCAATTTTATATAATAACCAGAATGGACATGCTCCTTTTATTGCTATCTTACGAAAAACCGGTTCGGAAGATTTGATTATCGGTGCAACTCAGACTGAGTTACAGTATGAAGACATCCATTTGGGATGTTACTGGGATGACACAATTTTTAAATGTTATGCAATTTGCTGACATTCGAGGTGATGAATTGAAAAAGAAAAAACGCGGGCTTCTAAGCCTGCATGGTATCGTAAGCATGCTGCTGCTGATCGTGCTGCTTAGTGCACTGCTAGATATGCTGGTTTTATCCAATCGATATATGAGCTTGCACGATACGGTGAAAGAGCTGGCAAGAACCATGGCTGTACAAGGTGGCTCAAGAGACATGAAACCAGAAGGATACCCAAACAACTATTACGACTCTGTGGAATTAGGAAGGCTGATTTCACGTTCTATGCAGGCTGGAGGATTTAACGGCTCAGAATATACGGTTTATGTAGAGTATACAAATTTTGAAAAAGGCACTGATGGAACCAAAGACCGGTCCTATCGAAAACCATTCCTATTCATGAAAGACGGTGCTCTTACCGTAAAAGAAACAGATGAGATTGATTATCTCCATGGTTTTTCTGTCACGATTGAAGCTTCCTACAACTGGATTTTTACAAAATACTTGTTTGGACTTCCTGCTGCAAAGTTAACCGCTTCAGCACCAGGCATTTCCGAATGGAAATATGATTATGACAATTGGGAGAGTGACAAGTAAAATATGGTTGAAAAAAAATGTAGAAAGCAGGTTTTTATGGTCCTACTATTAATTATGATGGGTATCTTAGTCGGTTTTCAGATTATGAATTATAAAGAAAGAATGGAAGCAGAGCGCAAAACGAAACTGATTTCCTACCTGGCAGAGTCTCATGAAAAAGCAGAAATTGAGAATACTATTTTGAAAGATTTCAAGAAAATGAAAAAGGAAGACTGCACAGAGGTCATTGATTTGTATTTACATGCGACTTATGCCCTAGCTTATGCGACTCCGGTAGATGATGAAATAGCCAATGCTTTATCTGCCATTATGAAAGAAGACCGGTCCTTTGATTTGGAAGAACTGGAGGAAGGAGAAATTAAAACTTTTTGCAAAACATTGGAAGAACAGAATGTCGTTCCAAGATTTGTGAATGGGAATTTGTTTTTCGATGTAGACTATGCATATTTTTATCATACCTATGGTGCCTTTATGAATGACGATTATGCTCAGATGATCAAATTGTATGATGAAGAAAAAAAGAAAGATTATTATAATCCAGAAACCAATGAAATGGATTATGAAGTGGTAGAAGAGAGATTAAATCAGATTTATCAGATTTTAACGGCATACCCGGAAGCTGCTACAAAAAAGAGTATGCTGGAGTATTATAATTTTTACAAATCCATTTATTTTGGCGCTTATGCTCAGGATTATGTCTTTGAAAACGGAGCAAAAGTTAAAGAAGATTTATTAGAGCGTTACAAAACATTTGCAGCTGCAGATGCGGATCTAGGTAATTTTTTAAAAGAAATAACAGATCTCTACGCAGAAAGTGGCAGGACGAGGACAACAGAAATTTTTTCAAAGATAAAAACCTTCTGTGGAGTGGCTGAAACAGAAGAAACCAGTTAAAAAAATAAGGAATTTTAAAAAAAAGAAAATTTTTTCGGAAGAGGACGTCTTTTTTGGCCTTTTTTGAAAAGCAATCTGTCATTATATAGTCGACCGGGTAAACCGGTTAGAAACTATTACACTTTTTTAAAGGAGACAAAACCTATGAACTTAATGAATCGTGCAAAAGCTGTAACATGTGGAGAGGACGGTGCTTCCAATCTGGAGTTTATCGTATTAGCATCCGTAACTCTGGTAATCGCAACTGTTCTCTTTATCTTCAGAGATCAGATCATGAACTTCATTAACTCTGCAACAAGCAAAGTTGGTGCTATGACAGGTGCTACTAACAATGGATTTGGTAATACTAACACTACTATCAACCATGACGTTGGCAACATCGTTACACCTGGATTCTAAGATTAATTACAGCAGGGCTCCGATGGAGCGAGAGAGGGCTTCGGCCCTCTTTTTTTGTGGGTTTTACAGAAAAGAAAGGCCTGTTTTTGCCATCGAAGATGCGTATATCTTTCATACTAAAAGAAAAAGTGAAAGGATTTTTCGTTTATGGAAAAGAAAAAAGGGAATGGGTGGCTAGTTGTCGGAATTTTAGCCATTACCGTATTGCTTGGAATTGTCTGTTTCAGACTTGATACGGACATCATGTGGCACTTCAAAACAGGAGAGTACATTGTAACTCATGGAGAAATCCCGAAAGGAGATGTATTTAGCTGGCACGAAGGCCTAAGCTGGATGTGTCATGAATGGTTGTATGATATCTTACTGTTTTTATTTTACAACCGCTTTGGTGCTGCAGCTGCAAGGTTTCTGCTAATGATAGTATTTTTTATTCCATTGTACATGGCCTACCGCTATAACAGAGACCAAGCAGATGGAATTAAATATCCGTTTTTATTTATTTTATTTTTCTTAGCTGTCATGCGTCTGGGATTTGTAGTGGATGGATCGGACTGTGCAAGACCATCCGAATTCAGCATCTTAATTTTTATGTATGCGACAATCCTTTTAATCAGAAAAGGTATTTCCGAGTCTTATGATAAAGCAACTTATATAAAACTTGGTCTTTGTTCTGTTTTATATGTGAACATTCATGGCGGTAGTATTATGCAGCTGATTTTAATTCCAGTGCTTTTTATCATTGCAGATGTATTATCCGGAATGTTAAATGGACACATTGAATGGAAGAGAATCAAGGAAAACCTGCTTGTATTAGTGATTTTATTTGGATGTTCCTTAATTAATCCTTACGGCTTATCCATTTATAAATATACCACTGATAACTTCCTTTCTGCAAAGTTTATCAACTCCCATATCAGAGAGTGGAGTTTCCCGGTTCTTAATATTCCAAAAGCTATTTTATTTGTAGGGACCATGCTTTGTATTGGAGCATCAAAAAAGTTTCGGGAATTTGATCTGGAAGCATTTCGAAAAGCGATTTTAATCTGTGCATTCCTCTGCCAGGGTCTGGTCATTCGAAGAATGTTATTCCCACTGGATTGTCTGTTATTAATCTTTGGTTATCAGTTTGTGGAGGAATATTTTACACATATTTTTGAGTCCTTAAGTCGACTGTTAAAATGTGATTTAGAAAACAAAAAACCTCTTTTTAAGAACATGAAACCGGAAACAAGACGGATTGTATCAGAAAGCTTATATGTATTTTCCCTGATTTTAATTCTTGGTACGGCAGGCATTTACATTACTCAGTCTGACAGTGGAAAGAGTTTCCTGGAGCTGGTGAATGATAAAAATCCCAATGCAGATAAAATGATTCAATATATGAAAGAAAATGATATTAAAGGCCGGGTTTATACAGAATACAATGACGGCGGAACCTTAATTATTAATGATATCAAAACTTTTGTAGATCCAAGATGCGATCCGTTTATGGAAGCGTTTTCTAATGTAAGCATTGCAACGGATTACTTCACTGCAAGGGATGTAGGAGAAACCACCTGCTATGAAGCGTTTATGAAGCTTCATGAAAAGTATGAATTTGAATATGCCATGATTCAAAAAGACGGAATTGGAAGAAATGTGATTGAAATGATGAAAGAAAAAGGTGAAACCATCTTGTTGGAAAATGATGGATATACATTGTTTGAGTTTTGATGGAGGATTTTATGGATCGATTATTTATTATGTGTCCTTGTTATAACGAGGAAGAAGTGTTAATGGATTCTGCGAAAAAACTGGAAACAGTCATGAAATCTTTGATAGAAAATCAAAAAATATCAGAAGACAGCAAAATCCTGTTTGTAGATGACGGCTCTAAGGATAAAACCTGGAGCCTTATCGAAGAATTAAAGAAAGAAGATAAACACTTTGGCGGTATTAAGTTTTCAAGAAATTTCGGGCAAAGTGCTGCACTCATGGCTGCCTATGCGTATGCAGCTGCAGAAGCCGATATGTGTATTACTCTTGATGTGGATTTACAGGATGATATTGCAATTATCCCTGATATGGTAGACGCGTATCTGGCGGGAAATGAAGTAGTTCTTACAGTAAGAACCAGCCGAGGGAAGGATACCTTTATTAAGAAATCAACAGCTGCCATGTACTACAAATTTATGGAACTGATGGACACACAGATTGCACCACAGCATCCGGATTATCGCCTTTTGTCAAAGAAAGCACTGAAAGCGTTACAACTTTTTACAGAAAAAAATCCATATCCAAGAGGTCTTGTTCCAAGGATTGGCTTTAAAACGGCAACGATTCCATTTGAACGAAAAGAACGCTTGGCAGGTGAAACGAAATACAATATGAGAAAAATGATAGGACTTGCTACTCATTCTATTGTAACCTACAGTAATAAACCGCTGCAGCTGCCTATCATTCCGGCTGCAGTTGCAGGTATTTCATTAATTCTTCCTATACCGAGAGCTGTAAACTGGATATTCCTGTTTTTGTGCCTGTACGTATTTGGAATTTACATTGCCGATGTGAAAGATCAGGTATACAATCGCCCAGTTTACATTATTGATGAAATTATCTAAAAAGAAAGGTGGTAACGTGAAACAGATCCCTTTATTTTTAAATACGTGGATACTTCGCTTGACAAAATGGGTTGGGATGTTCTTTTTCCTGTTTTTTTTCCTGCTTAGCATTTCCGTTACTTCAGAGATTACGTGGACGACCGACTTTGCTCCTTATCACTATGCAGACTTCCCGATTCTTCATCTGGCGTTTTTGCCGTTTCTGATTTGGTTTCTAGGAACTCACAAAATTGAATTAAAATCAGAGAAGATGCAGAAGCGGCTGCAGACAGCCGTGCTGGTATTCTTTTTAGTTTCCACAGTTGTCTACTATGGATACGTTTATGCGGATCCAATGTACTGCTTAACTTCTGCAAGAGAGCTGGCAGGTGTGCCGGTTCCGGAAGCCGATAAGACTCTGGCACATTACATTCATTTGTACCCGATTCAATCCTTTTATGTATGGTACTTAAGTATTTATGTGAAACTGTTTGGAAGCTTTGACGTCATTGCTTATAAGCTTGCTTCTATATGTCTTTACAGTATTTCATTAGTTGAAGTCAGACAGCTTTTAAAGAGCTGGATGAAAGAGGACTATTCGGTACTGGCAGATCTCTGCCTGGTGTTATTTCTTCCTGGCTGGATGGTCAGTGAATTTGGATACAATGATGTTCATTCCTTCTTTTTTGTTATCAGTGGAATTTATCTATATGAAACAAAGGCAAAAGAGAAAAAGTGGATTTTCCCTGCCTCTGCACTGCTTATGGCAATCGGCTGCGGTATGAGAAGTAATCATCTGATCCTTTTAATTGCCTATGGTGTTGTACTACTTTTTAAAACATCTTTTCTACAGATTCTTCTGTTATATGGTTGTTTTTTTGCCTTTTATAAAGGGATTGGCTGGAACAGTTATGAAATGATTTTATCAAAATTTCCGGAAATTGCAGACAAAACACTTCAGTATCCATTAAGCAGCTGGATCTTAATTGGTCTTAACACATCCGACACAGGAGCTGGATGGTGGGCTCCAGATGTGGCAGTTCCGGATGCGTCCGCTTCAGAGTCTTTAAAAGAAACGGTTTCCTATTGGCTTTGCCATCCACTTGAGTTTTTAGTGTTTGAAATCAGGAAATATGCAAACGGATATACGATGCCGGATTTTGAGACCTTTGATTCCTATCGTCATAAAGGAAGTCTGTGGAGAAACAGCTTAGCATTAAAGAGTTTTCTCTATGATAGAAATATCTGGTACCAGATCATATTCTTTATATTTAACATTGGACAGAGTTTATTCTATGCAGGAAACTTTTTATACCTGTACTTAAAGAAAGAGAAAACAAGAGCTGGTTGCTTTGGAATTATCTTTTTTATTGGAACCGCATTATTTCACAGCTTTTGGGAAATTAAATCAAGGTATCTTGTAATGTCTATTGTACTTGCAGTTCCAACCGCAGCAGCAGGCCTTATTTTAGCTGCAAAATACTTTAAGAAAGAACACATTAAAAAATACCTTTGTCTGGTTCCTGTAATTCTAATTCTTTCTATCATTTTGCAGGGCATTCTCTTTACAGACGCAAATGCAGAGAAACTGTCGCAGCTTCAGACGCAAATGCAATGGTTATGGGATGGAGGGTATTAAAATGGAAAAAAAAGAAAGAAAAACCATCTTAATCTTATTTTTAGCAACTGTCCTTCTTCGATTTATTGGACTTTACTCTGTCAATCCATATATAAACATTGATGAAGCTGCCATTGGTTATTCTTCTTGGTGTCTTGGAAATTACGGAACGGATCGGTACTGTAATTCGTTTCCTATTTACATTGAAAACTTTTATGGCGGGCAAAGTCCCGCCTATGCTTATTTACTGATTCCGATTGTAAAGATATTTGGCCTGAACCTTATAAGTGTAAGAAGTCTCAGTGCTATTTGCTACTGTATTGCCTTTTGGAGCTTTTACTATCTGATAAAAGATAAGGATAAAACATTCCGATTTTTTGCTATGTTACTCTATACCATTTCACCGGTTATGATTTGGTTTGGCCGAATAGCCCTTGACTGCAATCTGATGATGCCATTTTTAATCAATGCCTGTGCCTGTCTAAAAAAAGCAATGGAAGAGAAGAGTACCTTATGGTACAGCATTACCGCAGCGGCTGCAGCTGCAGTTTTATATACTTACTCCTTGGCATATTTGATTTTGCCGATTTTTATTTTAGTAGCAATCGGGTTACTTCTTAAAACGAAACAGATTACTATAAAACAGGTTCTGATTGCAGCTGCTATTTTTCTGCTGATAGCATTTCCTGGGATTCTTCAAATGGTTACCATTGTATTCATAAAAAAGAAGTGGAGTTTGGGTCCATTTACTTTTATTGCTATGGAAACGGAACGTGCTAGCGAATTGACCGTGCCAAGTATCAAACGCCTGCCAAAGCTTCTGGCTTCCTTTTTCGCCTCTGATTATCTTTGTTCCAGTTTTTTTATAAAAGATTATCGGATGTCCGTTCCATTTGCTCATTTTTTTTCCAACTTTTATTTCTTGACGATTCCGTTTTTACTGTACGGAATCTGGATTACGATTAAAAAAGCGATAGCTGACTGGAAAGAGAAGCAAGTAACTATAGACACAGCTGTTGTTCTTCTGCTCTTTATCTCCATGACGGGCTATTTATGTTTGTCCTGGATTTTAACTTATCGAATCAATGGAATACTGTTTTTAGGAATTTATTTCGCTGGTGCTGGAATTCAGGGACTAATAAAAAAGAAATGGTTAAAACACCTTTTGTTTTATGGATATCTAGGTTCATTTGCTTTATTTTCCATCTTTTACTTTGGTGGAATTCAAAAAAGCATACAGGATAAACAACCATCCCTTTCTGCTATGGATTTTTCTAAGGAATTAACTTATTTAAAAGAAATTACAGATGAAACCGATAACATTTATATCTTCGGAAGTGATAACAACTGGTTATTTGGAGCTTTTTCACTAGGCGGAGTAAATCCATATAAAGTAAAAGAGTTTGATGATAGAGAAGAAGTAGTAGATTACTCCATTAAAAATCTTCATGTAAAACTTCCTGAAGAATACGACCCGAATGCTTATTATCTGGTAAGCAATGGATTTAAGCATAATGGATGCACCGATGAATTATTAAAACAGATTAAGGAAATGAATTGTATCGAATTTAAAAACTATAATCTGTACCTGCCAAAGGAAGCTCATTCAGCGTATTAGCTGCATGAGCTTTTTTTTGATGTTCAAAAAAATACATACTAAAGAAAAAAGAAAAAAAGACTAACTATTAAAAGTCAAGTCTAAAACGAAGTTTTTTTGAATGAATTGCA
>ERZ894232.2030-NODE-2030-length-16021-cov-13.060253_pt1 | contig 16021 bp, 10 predicted proteins | sample MGYA00380296_ERZ894232 | MGnify/ENA primary metagenome ERZ894232 (study PRJEB32331, sample SAMN06328433) | human gut metagenome | biome: human gut microbiome; feature: stool | host: Homo sapiens | collected 2014-08-14 ... | reverse complement strand
AGGCCAACCCGGCGGCTTCAGCCTGGACGAACACGGTTTCGGCCGGGACGGTTCCCCCTGGGCCACCTACATGCAGGCCGTCTCGACCAGCCGGGGATGCAGTCCCTTCAATCTGGTGGACGGCTTCCGCCGCATGGCGGGCGTGGAACGCACGCCGCCCTCGTACGCTCTGCGCCGCCCCGGCGAGGCCGAACGGGCCCGCGCCCGCGCCACGCTGCTGACCGCCGCCCGGGCCGCGGGAGAAAACGATCCGGCGGGTTTCGCGGCCTTTCAACTGGGAGCCAGCAACGACGCCCGACGCTGGCCCACGGCCTCTTTCGCCGCCCTGGGACGCATTCTGCGCGAACGCGCCGGTCTTGTGCCGGTCCTGACGGGCAGCGCGGGCGAAAGTCCTCTGGCCCGGCGCTATTTCGCCCACGGCGGCCCCGGCCTGGACTTCACCGGCCGCACCGATCTGCCGGAGCTTGCGGCCCTGCTGACCGAAACGCGCCTGCTGGTCACCAACGACACGGGCACCATGCACCTGGCCGCCGGGCTGGGCGTGCCCCTGCTGGCCCTGTTTCTGGCCACGGCCCAGCCCTGGGATACCGGCCCCTACGCCGAAGCCCAGTGCTGTCTGGAACCCCGCCTGGATTGTCACCCCTGCGCTTTCGGCGTCGCCTGTCCGCACGACCGCGCCTGCCGTTTTTCCATAACGGCCGAGGCCGTGGCCGCCCTTGTGCTGCCTCGCCTGGCCTCCGGCCGCTGGCAACCCGCCCCCGAGGCGACGGCGCAAGCCCGGGTCTGGCTGACCCGCCGAGACGAATCCGGTTTTCTGGACCTGACCTCCCTGTCCGGCGACGAAACCGCGGATCGCACCGTGTGGGTGCGGCTGCAACGCCGTTTTTATCGTCGTCTTCTTGACGCGCTTGCGCCCTCGTCTTCGACCCGCCCGGCAGATTCTGCCCACCCCGTCGCGGCGGAGGCCGCCCTTTCCGTCGGGCGCGCGGATCGTATCCTGGCCGCGCTGGACGGAGCCGACGGCTTGCTCCACCTGGCCCGCGAACAGGGACGACTGCTCACCGTGCGCCCCGACGGGCGCGGCCGCCAGGCGTTTCTGGCCACCTGCGAAAGGCTAGGAACGCTCTTCTCGTCCAGTCCGGACTTCGTGCCCCTGGGGCTGCTGTGGCGCTCCATGCTTCAGGACGCGGCCGGAGACTGGACGGAAATGCTGCGCTTTTTTGACGTCCTGCGCGCCGAGTTGCGCGGATTGGCGACTCAAATCCCTCGTAATTCCTGACTTGGCCCGCTGTTTGCATAATAACGGCCGTCCAAGAAATTACTTCCCCTCACGGGGAACAGGAGGGATATCATGATCATCATCGACGGCCGCCAGACGGACATGCATATCGAAAACTTCGCCAACCTGGAAGAAATCCTGGTGGAAGCCAACACCAAGTGCACCGGCGAAAACCGCATCGTCACCGACGTGCTGCTCAACAACGAACAGTTCACCGAAATTTATCCCCACCAGGCCGAGGACATCGAACGCGACGAAATACGCACCGTGGAAATCCGTTCCGTCCCCCTGGGAGAAATGGCGCTCAACATCAGCGACGAACTGTTCAAGGTGACGCGCATGATGTGCGACGGCAGCAGCCGGGTGGCCGGCCTGTTCCGCCGGGGCGACGATCAGGAGGCGTTGGAACTGTTCCAGGACCTGCTGGACGTGACCCGCGACTTCATGTCCATGGTGGGCGTGTTGCGCAGCGAATTTGTGGACGTCAGCGATCCGCAGTTCTCCACGTTGGTGGAGCGGGTTTCCGAACTGCTGGGCGAAATGAGCGAAGTGTTGAGCGGTGAAGACTGGATTCTGCTGGCCGACCTGCTGGAATTTGAATTCAATCCCGTGTGCGAAGCCTGGAACAAGAACCTGGAAAAGCTGCGGGCCGATATTGCCCGGCGTCTGGATTAATCCTTTTCCGGAGCCGTCATGTCCGCCAGCCTTACCCTGTTGGATCGCGCCCTTATCCTGGCCCAGCACGAACTCGACGCTTTGCGCGCCGGGGATGTGGAAACGGCCGAGCAGCATTTCGACGAACGCTCGGCCCTCATGGACCAGGCATTGGAAACCATGGACGAGCAGGACCCGGACGACTACCGCGTCAAACTCATCGCTCTCCAGGGCTATAATCAGGTTATTCAAGAGGAAGGCCGGGAACTGTTGGAAAAAATCCGCCTTCAACTCGTCGACACGCGCTCCAACATGAGGCGGGCCCGAGGCTACGCCAGAGCCAACCTGATGCAGTAATCCCTCCTGCGCACAGGCGACAAAGCCCCCGATCTGTTCCGGATCGGGGGCTTTGTCGTTGCGGCGCTCCAAACCGCCGCGCGCGATTACCAGAGCCGGCGGGCCGCTTCCGCACCGGCCGGAGCGGCGGCCACGGCGGATATCACGGGCCGGGCCTTGCTGGTATCCGTCATCATAATGGACGCGCGGGGGTGCAGGGTGGCCACCCGAATCAAGGTTTCCTGGGCGGCCTGAAAGGTATCGAACGGTCCCAGCGCCACGGCGTCGTCCGTGGTGTGCAGCAGGGTGGCGGCGTCCTGAAAGCCCACCCGGATGAGGCGGGTCATCTGTTGTTCCAGAAACGTCGCGGAGGTCGACTTCTGTTCCGCAAGCCGCACGAAAAAGGCCTGGCCGTCCTTGAGAGGCCTGCCCCCGGTATCGCCCACTACTTCCAGGGTGACCGGCGCCGTGCCGCTGACGCGCATGTCGAGTCTGTCGGCCGCGGCGTAGGACAGATCGAGGATGCGCTTTTTACTGTAGGGGCCGCGGTCGTTGACGCGCACCACCACATCCTTGCCGTTGCGGGTATTGGTAACCTTGAGCACCGTGCCGAACGGCAGCTTGCGGTGGGCCGCCGTCATGGCGTACATGTCGAAGGGTTCGCCGCTGGCCGTGCTTTTGCCGTGATGCCATTCTCCGAACCACGAGGCCGTGCCGCTGACGGGCTTGGCGGTCTGGGCGCTTTCGGCGGATGCGACGCCCGCCGTCATAAAAACCGTAAGGCCGACGCCGAGAACAAGCGCCGACATGCGTTGAAGCAGGATGAATTTCATGGAATCTCCCGGCTTGAGGTACAAAACGCCCCCTTCCGCATAGGGCGGGAACGTTGCCGGACGCCCCGCGCTTGCCGGGCGCGGGCGGCGCCGCGAAGCGCGGGGTTGTCGTCTGTCCGCGGCAAGGGAATACGCTCCCTTGTCCGCTTATGGCACGAATGTTGCCAGATTCGCAAAAAGTGTCAAGCTTCTATAAAAAACCCTAAACTTCCAATAATGCCAAAGTATTGCCGTGATTTTTCCGGTTTGGACCGCCCTCCGGGCGCCGCCGGGCGGATCGAGGAACGGCGGGGCTGCCTTGCGCTTTGTCGCAAGATGCGCGATCATGGCCGTCGACGTATCCCGCGCCGCGCTTCCGGTGTCAATCCGCCGGATTTGCCCGCGCCCCGGTCCGTTCCGGGCTGCGCCCGGCGCGTCCACCTTTCAGCCCCGGCCCAGCCATGCGCCTTCCTTCACTGCACTTCGACCGGCGGGATTACGAGTTCCTGAACCTGATCAACCGGACCATAGCCCAGGACGGAGAAGATCGCGTTCCCTTTTCCGCCGCCCTCCATCCCAACGGCATCATCGGCCTGGCCGTTCCGCGCGAACTGCGCATGGCCGCGGCCGTGTTGCGGCTTCTGGACACCCTGCGCCAAGGTCGGGAAGAGGAACGCCTGAGCGCCCTTCAGGCCCTGCGCGACGAAGTGCTGGTCAGCGCGCGCACCACATTGCGTCACAACACCGGACGAGTGCTCATCCAGATCATGAAGGAAGTGGTGCGCGCCCACGGCGACGAAAAACGCCAACTGCGCCTGGCCCACGACTTCCGGCAGGCCGCCGCGGGCAAGCCCTCGGTGGTGCGTCGGCTGCTGCGCCGCTATCACCTGCTGGAAATGCCCGAGGAGTGGAACCAGGCCGTGTTCGACCATCACGTGCACGACGCCAACACCAAGGGACGCAAAAACCCCACCCATCTGATCATGGACGCCTGGATCAAAGGCATCCGTTCGCTCACCGTCGTCTACTACAACTACGTGGACCCCGGAGCCGCCCGCGAACTGATGAGCGCGGCCGAAATCATGGGCATCACCTTGCGCATAGGCCTGTTGTTCCACGCCCCTTTCCGGGGGCGCCTGGCCAATTTCATCTGGATTCCGCGCGGTTTTTCCGATCCTCAGGGGTTTCTGGACTTTCTGGCCGAACCGCCGGTGCGGCGGCTTATGGACGAAGGCCGCCAGGCCGCCCGCTGGCTCGAAGCCCGGGTTCTGCGTATGCTCGACCGCTGGAACGAACGCGATCGACCGGCTCTGGCCGACGAACTGGGAGCCGAACCCGCCCCTCTGAACCGGGACGAGTTCCTGGCCTTCGTGGGCGCGGGGCAGGCCTCTCCCCTGCACCTGGCCGAGTTCATCCACCGTCGGCTCATGCCCCTTCTGACCCGGCGGGCCGCCGAACTCGCCGCCGCTCTGAACGACCTTGCCCCCCAGGCCCCGGAACGGCGCGAACTGCGCGCCCGGTTGCTGCGTCTGGACGATATGACCGCCGAGGCCATTCTCGACGAGTTGCGTTCGTCCGGCCGTTATCCGGAAATTCTGGACTTCCGCGCCGTATCCACCGACCCGGATTGTCCGGAAATTCTGCGCCTGCGCCCGCTGCCGCTTCTGGAACGGCTGACCGGCCTGCACAGCGGCAACCGCGTCGTCCTCAACCTGGCCGGTCTCACGCCCGAAGACGTGTTGAACCTGCTGTGGGACTGCCGGGGGCTCATCACCCATCTGGAACTGTTCAACCTCAAAGACTGGCAAGAGGGCAAATCCGCCCACCTCAAAGCCGTCAACGAACTCCAGCGGGCCATCAACGACGGCAGCGCCCCGCGCCTCAAGCAGCTCATCCGGGGCATGATCCGCGACAGTCTGGCCGGGACGGCCCCGGCCGAGACGGGCGAAGCGCCCCGACCGTCCGCGCCCGAGGAGCCGGAAGCCGCCCCCGACGGACCGGCCCGCGCCGCCCGGCTGCGCCTCATCCTGCGTAATCTGCCCGCGTTTCAGGAATGGTACGGCCACACCAAACTGTATACGCGCATGGGCACCGATTCCACCAGCCGCGCCAGCCTGCGCTTCGGCATGGGCCTGGCCTTTCCCGAAACTCTGCCCCCCCGAGCCCGCCGCGAGCTGCGTGAAAACGCCGACGCCTCACGTCTGCGCCTGCCCCTGCGCACCGAACTTCTGGAACGCGTCACCTGGCGCAACGCTCCGGACGAGGAAGCACCCTCGCGCCTTACCCGTCTTGTCCGCCGCCTGCCCGGCTGCCGCCGTTTTCGCCGTCACCGCGACAAAGACTGGATACCCGTGCAGGAAAACACCACGGTGTGCGGCGACGGCGCGTACCCCGCGACCGGCGCTCAGGGCAATCTGGTGACTTTGGGCGGCGTGGGACGAGCGCCCACCAACGGCCTGTGCCCCGACCGGGCGGTTCCGGACGACGAAACAGCGGGAACGGCCTACCTCAACACCAGGCTGGCCAACGGACTCAAGGTTCTGGCCGGTTTTCTGCCCGCCTTCGCCGCCTTTCAAATGACCCAGCCCGACTGGTTCCTGGCCTGGTTGGGCGCGCCTTTATGGTATCTGATCACCGGATTGCGCAATATCCTCCAGGCCGTCCTGGGCGGCGGAGGCCTGCGCCGCTCGCCCCTGCTGCACTGGAACGACTACGTGAGTTGGAGCCGCTTGTGCGATTCGCTCATGTACACGGGATTTTCCGTGGTGTTGCTGGAATTGGCGCTGCGCCTGTGGATTCTGGAAGATATGTTCGGGATCACCGCCGTCGACGCCCCGCTGCTGACCTTCAGCGTCATATCCCTGGTCAACGGTTTTTATATCGCCGGGCATAATCAACTGCGGGGCCTGCAACGCGAGGCCGTCATCGGCAACCTGTTCCGCAGCGTGTTCGCCATTCCGGTTTCCGTGTTCTACAACGGCCTTCTGGGCGGAGCGCTGACCCTGCTCGCCGTTGACGACCCGGCCCTGTTCATGCTGTCCTCGGCGGCCCTGGTGTCCAAGCTGGGGTCGGACACCGTGGCCGGACTCATCGAAGGCATGGCCGATCGCAACAGCAATATGCGCCTGCGCCGCCTGGACTATGACGCCAAACTGGACCGGGTATTCCGCCTGTACGGCCGTCTGGAACTGCTCTTTCCCGAACAGGGCGTTCTGGAACTGCTGGAGCGGCCCAAGGAGCTGCTCGCCGCCCTGGAGCACGAAAACCGGGAACTGCGCCTGGCCTTGATCGCCAACGCCCTGGACCTTATGTACTTCTGGTTTTATCAACCCCGCGCCGCCTCCGCGCTGAAGGAGCGAATCGCTCGCCTGAGCGGCGCGGAACGCCTGGTGTTGCTGCGTTCGCAACGGGTGTTGGGGCGCGAACGCGAGGTCAGTCAAGCCCTGGTGGACGGCCTGGCCGGTCCCCGTTTCGCCCGTGCCCTGTCCTTTTACCTGGACCGTTCCAGGGAATATCTGCGGGATATGGAAAAACTGTGCCTGGACCGCCGCCGCTCCTCCAATCAGGCCTCGGCCCGCGCCGGGTCTTCACCTCGGGCGCGGTCGTAACGCCGCGTCTTTGCACCTCAACGGCGTGAAAACGACGCGAGGGGGAACGTATCCATGAACGACGGTTTAAAATATCCGGAACAGGCCTTGCTGCCCGGACTGCACGCCGCCCCGCGCGGCCTCGCCGGAGACGGCCCGGAGGCGGACCTGCCGCCGGAGACGGACGCGGCGCGCGCCTCCGGTCCGTACGACGATCAGCACCTTCTGCCCGGGTTCACCCTGGTGGCTCTGCTGGACATGGACGAAACGGACGCGGCTTCCTCCCCTGTTCCCGATGAGGGAAGCAAGGCGGGCGAAGCAGGCAGGGCGGCCGACGGCCCGACCGGGGCGCGGATGCACGTCTTCGCCCCGGAGCGGACGGCCCCCGATCTTCCCCCCATCACCGTAATCGGCCTGGGTTTGGACGGAGCGTTGCGACCGGCGGCCGCGCAGGCTCTGCGCCGGGCCGAGGCTCTGGGCCTGCCCCGGCGCCTGCTCAAGCGTTTCCAGAGCCACCGGGCCCGGATCATCCCCCTTGTCGCGCCCCTGGAATCCGCGCTGCGGGCGCTGGAAGACCAGCGCCGTCAGGGCCGCCGTTGCGTGGTGCTGGCCGACGGCGATCCGCTGCTGTACGGCATAGGCGCCACTCTGGCCCGCCGTTTTCAAGAGGCGGGCGAAGCCCCGGACAAAGCGCTGCGCATTCTGTCCGGGCTCAGCGCGCTGCAAACGGCCTGCGCCCGTCTGGCCCTGCCCCGGCACGACGTGGAGGCCGTATCCCTGCACGGCCGGACGGACTGGACGCCCCTGGCCCACGCCGCCCTCAGCGGGCGTCCCGTGGGCATCTACACCGACGCCGACAACACGCCCGACCGCATCGCCCGTTTTCTGTCGGAGCGGGGGGTGGACTGGTACCACATGGCCGTGGCCGCCCACTTGGAAACCCGACGGGAATCCATACGTCGCCTCGAGCTGCACGAAGCGGCCGGACTGGAATTTTCGGGCGGGGAAACCGTGCTCCTGGTGCCTCACGCCCCCGCGCGCGGCCCCCGTCTGGGCTTGGACGAATCCGCCCTGGTGGCGGAGGCGGGCCTGTACACCAAGGCTCCGGTGCGGGCCGCGGCCCTGTCGCTGCTGGGCCTCGCCCCGGACGCCGTGGTGTGGGACATCGGCGCGGGCAGTGGCAGCGTGGCTCTGGAAGCCGCCGCCCTGGTTCCGCGCGGCCGGGTATTCGCCGTGGAGCAACATCCGGACCGGATATTGTGCATTCAGGAAAATCGCCGCCGTCTGGGCGTGCCGCATCTGGACATCATTCAGGCCGCCGCGCCTCTGGGCCTGGACGAACTGCCCGCCCCGGACGCCGTATTTGTGGGCGGGGGTCTGGGCGGAGGGCCCGGACGCCCGGAGGAAGCGGAGCCCGGCGCGGACTCGCGGGCGCTGCAAGCCGTCGGTCCGGCCACGGGCCGCGCCGCGGACCCGCGCGCCGCCCTGCTGCTCAATGTCCTGCTGGATCGTCTGAAGCCCGGCGGCGTGCTGGTGGCGTCCTGCGCCCTGCTCTCCAGCCTGCGCACGCTCACCTTGTATCTGGACGCCCACGGGCTGCCCTACGATCTGACCCAGGTGCAGGCCGCGATTTCGTCGCCCCTGGCGGGCAGTCTTACCCTCAAGGCCCACAACCCCATTATGTTGGTGCGGACGCGCAAGCCCCTGGGGTGAAATCGGGAAAAAGACGGAACGTCGCTCGCCTGATTTTCGTACCTTCCCGCCCGGCGGCCCGGACCCCGTCGACGACGCCATTCCGCAAAGCGCGGGGTTGCCGTCCGTCCTGAGGGACGGGCAGCCCTCTTCGCGTTGCGTCCTTTTGCGCCCTCTTGCCCGTTGCGCGGGCCCGGAGCAGGGATTCCGGCAGGCTAGCCTTCCGTGCGCGAAGACCGGGCGACCGGTTCTCCGGCCCGCAAGACCAGTCGGGTGATTTCCGACGGTGTTCCCACCCGGCAGGAAAAACCGTTCCACAGGCCCGTGCCGGGGTGCACGTAGACCTTGGGACGAGCCGCGTCGTACAGCCCGTTCACCATGCCTTCGTTGAACGCCGCGATGATCGGCTGCAGAAAAAACAGCAGACCGCCGTGGGTATGCCCCGAAAGCTGAACGTCAACCGCCCGGTTGGCGGACGCGCCGCGCGGCTGATGCTGGAGCAGGATGCTCGTCGCGGCGGGCGCTCCGGCCAAGGCCAGGTTCAAGTCCGGTCCCGGTCCGCCGAAGCGTGTTTCCGCGCTGTCGGGCACCCCGGCGATCACCAGGGGGGCGCCGTTCACGTCGAGCACGCGGTGTTCGTTGTGCAGCATGTCCAGGCCCAATTCCGCGAACACCGGCAGCCACTCTTCCACCTGATAATAATATTCGTGGTTGCCGGTCACGGCGAGCACGCCGCATGGAGCGCGCAAATCGGCCAACGGCGCGAGTTCGTCGCGCAGTTCGACCACGGGACCGTCGATGTAATCGCCGGTCAGAACCATAACATCCGGTTTCAGGGCGTTGGCTTTGTCCACCACGGCCCTCAGCCATTCCCGTTTCTGGATCGGGCCGATATGCAAATCTGAAAGCTGTACCAGGGAAAAACCGTCCAGTTGCGGAGGCAGGCCCGGCACGATCAATTCCACGATGCGCGCGTCCGGAACCTTCACCGCCTGCCACACGCCGAAAGCTCCCATGAGCAGCGCCGCCAGGCCGAGTCCCGCGCTCCATGCCGCCGGCGCGAAAGGAAGCTTCCAATCCGTGCCCAGACGGCGGCTCGCCCACAGGACCAGAGACAGCGCATCCCTGGCCAGGGTCAGAAACACCAGGATGACCAGGGCGGCGTACAGAGCTTCCATGATCAGCAGCAGCGGACGCGGCAGGGCGGGAGCGAAAAAGGCTCCGCCCAGACGGGCGTACCAGGTGAATTTCAACCCGGCGAACAGCAATGCCGCCGACGCCGCCGCCTTGGCCCATAGCCCGCAGGGCATGGGGACCACCAGGCGCAAGACGAGGTAGGCGACCATCAGCAGGGAAGGTATCAGCAGCATGGCATCTCCCAGGAGTCGATCAACTTTGAAATCGGGTATGGCCGGATATAATATCCCAATATTTATAGCATATTACAATAAAAACACTATAAGATTATTTTTTCAGCATAATACTATGGGATTTAATGCAAATTCTATGACATCAATCACAGATCAATTCAACATTCAACTCCATATCAGCATAAATCGCCCCGCCTTCCTTTGAAAAAACATACATTTCATATTCATAAAATACGCTATAAATAAATTATGCGAATGGATTTACAATAAAAAATAAACATCTTTTAAACATTTTACATCTTCTGTCAAAGATTAAAATGTCTTTATATAAAGTTCTATTTTGAGCGCATACTATTCGTCCATATTTTTATTACATATCATTTTACCTGAATACAGTAAAGCAAAAATTTCCTTGATGGACAATGGGTATGCAGGCGGGCCTGAAGCAAACGGGAACCCTGCATAGACTTCTTCGGTAATTTTCCGCCAAAAAATTAGCGAGGACTACCCCTCTTCTTTTTTCCTGAGATTATTTTTTTCACAAGATGAGGGATAATCTCTGTGATCGTGTGTTTCCACACCAAGAGGAGGTTTTATGTTACGCTCCATCGATTGGGAAAAATGTATCGGATGCGGTTTATGTTTTAAATCATGTTCATTTGATGTGTATCGCTTGAATACCCATCAGGAAAAAGCGGCTCCATGCAGCGCAGGATGTCCTGCCGGAACCGACATGCGTAGTTACCTCCATCTGCTCCAACAGGGACGCCACGCTGAAGCGGCAGCCGAGTTGCTTCAGTATAATCCCCTGCCGCTGCTCACCAGCCGCGTATGTCCTCATTTTTGCGAAAAAGTCTGTACACGTAAAAAAATTGATGCCGCGGTCAACATTCCGGCCTTGGAAGACTACCTGGGCCACTGGATACTTGACCATGCTCCCGCTCTGCCCGACATCTCCCGCGCCGGAGACATAGCCGTCATAGGTTCGGGCGCAGCCGGCCTGGCCGCGGCATACTTCATGCGCCTGCGCGGCTGCAACGTGACCGTGTATGAAAAGGAAAAAACGCCCGGCGGCCGATTCCGCGCCTCCATCCCCGCCGATCTTCTCGCCGCCCAGACGGCATGGCTCAAAGACTGCGGCATTACATTCGTCACCGAAACCGCCGTGGGCGATAAGGAAGCCGTCACCGTGCGCAGCCTGCGCAAAGCTTGCACCAAGGCCGTCATAATCGCCACCGGCAGGCATACCGCCGAACAGTTCGCCTCCGTGGTCGACATCATCGACGGCGCAATAGATGTCGATCCCGTCACCCTGGCCACCAGGACAAACGGCGTTTTCGCCGCCGGTCCCGTCCGCGGGGCTTCCCATGACCCGGCCCATGAAATCGGCGATGCCCGTGAAGCCGCCTGGTCCGCCAACTGCTTCATTGACGGCTGGGACATGCTGGAATCCCGCCCTCCCCGCAAGCGCGGGATTGCCGTCATGCCTGTGGAAACGATGTTCCGGTATGACGAAAAGCTGCCCATCGGCAACCTTCCGGCCGCTCCCCGCAACGAATCGAGTCCCGGCGGAATCTTCAACTACGAAACCATGATTCTCGAAGCCAACCGTTGCATCACATGCGGCTCCAAGGCCGAAGCCGCCTACAGAAACGACTGCATGACCTGCTACTTCTGCGAAATCGCCTGCCCCGTCCAGGCCATCCTTGTCGATCCCTTCAAGGAACGTCTGCCCCGAACCATCGAATTCGAACGTGAAGGAGTGTAGGTATGAAACACCTTAATATCGATCATCATATCAAGGCGGATGTTCTCATCATCGGCGGCGGTTTTTCCGGCCTGTGGGCGGCCGTCAGCGCCCGCGAGCACGTAAGCGACGTCGTGCTCGTCGACAAAGGCCCCGCCGACTGGGGCGGACTCGGCACGGCTTCCGGCGGCGACTTCCAGTGCGTGCAGGATACCACCGTGGAAGCCGCGCTCGACGATGTGGTGTATTACTACGACGGACTTTGCGATCAACCCCTGGTCAAGCGTATTCTCGAACAATCCTACGAGCGCTATGAACACTACGAGCGCCTTGGCGTAAAATTCGCCAGGGACGCGGACGGCAAGCTGCTTGCCATTCCTCAGCGCAATCTGAAGCACATGAAGATGCTGCTGGTCCGTCCGTACGGCACCGGCGGCCCGAGCATGCGCGACGCCCTTGTGCGCGAGGCCGACCGCCTTGGCGTGCGTCGTGTCAGCCGCGTGGACATCACCGACATCATGAAGAACGAAGCGGGTGAGGTTTCCGGCGCCGTGGGCTTCCATACTCAGAGCGGCGAAACCTTTGCCTTTGAAGCCTCTGCCGTCGTGCTCGCCACCGGCGGCGGCGGTTGGCGTCCTTCCTACATCACCATGTCCAACTCCACCGGCGAAGGCGGCTGGCTGGCCTATAAAGCGGGCGCCGAGCTTTCCCACAACGAATTCATGAACATCTGGATTCAGCCCGTCGTGTTCGCATGGGAAGGACAGACCGGACTGCTTCCCCTTGGGGCCCGCCTTGTGAATAAAGACGGCGAAGACTTCATGAAGAAGTACTATTCCGAAAAGCTGGGCCCCAACACGGACACCACCTACAACTCCCGCGGCATGGCCTTTGAAGCCAGACAGGGCAGAACCCCCATCTACTTCGACACCACGCCCATGACGCCCGAAAACGCCAAACTCATGGAACCTGTCCGGGGCTGGGCCAAAATCAACTATGACCGCCTCGTCAACGAGCACGGCATGAAATTCTTTGACGGCAAGACGCGCTGGATGCCCCAGATCATGTGGCACAGCGGCGGCCCCGTGACCGACCAGGAATACGAAACCACCATCCCCGGCTTATACGCCGCGTGCCGCTGCAAGGGCTTTGACCCGGGCGTTTACATGGGGGGCTGGGCGCTGTGCACCACCGCCGTCACCGGCTACATCGCCGGCGCCAACGCGGCGAAAAAAGCCCTGGACGGCAAAGGCGGCCTGAACCTGACGCAGGCGGCCGAGGCCGCCAGGGAAGCGCTGTCCCCCATAGGCCGCAAGGGCATCGACACCAAGGATATTATCCGTGAAGCCCAGGAAATCGTGTACCCCGCCGATGTCTGCCTTATCAAGAGCGACGCCAGTCTGAACAAAGCCCTCAAACGTGTGGAGCGCGCCCATGAGCTGGCCGAACGCATGATGGCCAAGGACCCCCGCGACCTGTGCAAATATTATGAGGCCCTCACCATGCTCATGCGTTCCGAGCTTTTCGTGCGTTCCTCCCTGCTGCGGACCGAATCCCGCGCGGGCCATTACCGCGAAGACTACCCTCAGCGCAATAATGAGGACTGGCTGAGCTGGCTCCATGTTCGTCAGGAAAAGGGGCGGCCGGTATTCTCCAAAGTCCGGATTCCCGTCGAGGACTATCCCGTGCAACCCTACCGCTACTATATGGACAACTTCACATTCCCCCATATGTAACATCGGCGAGGCAGGGCTTCGCCCCTGCCTCGTCCTGCCGGGAGTGACGCCATGTCAAAAAAGACGCTGTATTTCCTGGGAATCATCCTGTGTTGCTTCGCTTTCAGCCTGATGCCCCCACCTGAGGGGCTCACCTCCAAGGGGTGGATATCCATCATCTTTATGATGGCGGCCGTCCTTTTCTGGGTGACGGAAGCCCTGCCCATCGCGTTTGCCGCCATTCTTTTCACCATACTGCCCGCAGTATTCCATATCGCGCCCCTGCCTGCCATGATGGCCAACTTCGCCACGCCCACGGTGTTTTTTGTATTCGCCATGTTCGTGGTTTCCATCGCCTTCCGGAACTCCGGTTTCAGCCGCCGCATCGTGCTGTGGGCCTCCATGAAGTCCAAGGGAAGTCCGCGCCGGCTGCTGCTTTATCTCATGATGGCGGGCTCTTTGCTCTCCACCATTCTGGCGGATATCCCCGTCATGGCCATGCTGGTTCCCGTAGCCCTGGTCATACTCCAGGGCAACCGATGCGCCCCCGGGGACAGCTCTTTCGGACGAGCCCTGATGATAGGCCTGCCCTTCGCCTGCCTCATCGGCGGCGTGGGCACTCCGGCCGGTTCCTCCATGAACGCTATGACCATAGGGCTGCTTAAAGATACCGCCAATGTAAACATATCCTTCCTCGAATGGGCCTGCGTCGGTCTGCCCATGGTGCTCATCCTCACGCCCATCGCCTGGTTCTTTACCATCAAGGCTTATCCGCCCGAAATGGACTCCCTGGTCGGCATGGAAACCGTGGAACAGGAATACCGGGCTCTGGGCCCGCTGAGCTCCCGCGAGCTCAAGTTTCTTATCATTATGCTTGCCAACATGGCGCTCTGGATGACGGACACGATCCACCACATCCCGCTGCCTGTGGCCTGCGTGCTCGGCTCCGCCCTGTTCCTCCTGCCCGGTCTGAACCTCATCGATTGGAAGAAAGACAGCCACGGAATAGGCTGGGAAGTGCTCATGGTTATCGGGGCGGCCAATTCTCTTGGCGTGCTGCTGTGGGATCAGGGGGCGGCCTCCTGGCTCGCCTCCAATTGCCTGGGCGGCATCGCGGGCCTGCCCCTGTGGGGCATGATCGCCGTCATCTCCGCCTTTACCGTGGCCGTGCATCTTATTGTTCCCGTGAACACCGCTCTGGTGGCCGTCATGTGCCCCGCGCTGGCGGCGCTTTCCGCCGATATGGGCGTCAACGCGGCCATGCTGTGCATCCCCTTGGGCTTCAGCGTTTCGGCCGCCCTGCTTCTGCCGTTGGACCCCGTATCGCTGGTCTCGTATGACGCGGGCTACTACAAAATGGGCGACATGTTCAAGCCCGGCCTTCTTATTTCCGTCTTCTGGGTGGCTGTCATGACCGGAGTCATGCTTCTCATAGCCCGCCCCCTGGGCCTTATGTAGAATAGCGTCTGCCTGTATGCGGGGCAGACGCCGAACGCCGTCCAAGGTCCCTTCAGAGGAACTTTGAAATTGCGCGCAGCCGAATACGATGTTTCATCGTTTCAATTACACGTCGGAAGCCGGAGCGTCACGCCCGGCTTCAAAGAACGCTTTTGCCTGAAACCGCGCTGAAACGGGGGCCTGGTCGGCAGTGTAAGGAGGATGCCATGTTTGTCTCCGAACTTATCTCCAGGCCCCCCTTGAGTCGCGACTATTCCCGCAGAACTTTTCCCGACCATGCCTCTCCCTGCCCTCCCCTGCGAAGTCTGCCCGGAATCATCTGTCACACCAGCACGATATGGGAAAATGTCCTTGATTTGGCGACACCGGTACGTCTTTCCAAAGGGACGATGCTGTACCCCGACACAAAGGACCGGCAGCCCTTCTTCTACCTGAAAAAGGGCAAGGTGCGGATCAATAAAATGGACGAAGAAGGCAAGGAGTTCTACCCTCATTACATACTGTCGGGCAGCCTCATCTACGACGCCTTTTTTCTTACCTGCGGACAAATACCGTCCATGCCTCTGAAAATGCTGGAAGACTCTGAACTCCACATGTTTCCGTCCTCCATGAGCTTTGAGGATATTCTGTCCATCCACCCGCATCTCGCCAGGAACATGGCCTATTCGCAGGCCGTCAAGGATCTGGCTTACAGCAGGCTCGCCTGCATAAACATGTATGTGAAGCCTTTCAATCGGGCGTGTATTTTCCTCCATGAAATGTACGACATTCACCGCCACGGCACCTTCGAACCGGGCGTCACACAGTCCGAGCTGGCCATGATGCTCAATATGCACAAGGTCACCATGGCCAACATCATCTCGCAGTTGAAAAGAGAAAAAATCGTGGGCCAATTCACCAAAACAAAGGTATCCATCCTTGAGCCCGCGCGGCTTAAAGAACTCGGCCTCAAGGAATAGCGCGGCCCCCGCTTCACGTTGTCGCCGGGGCCGCGGTTCCCGCGCGGGCTCGCCCCAGGCCCGGCAACAACCGCGCCCGCCGGCGACCGGCAGAATTTGACCGCCCCGGCGTTTACGCCGACTGTTGCGGCAGCCCGGCTCGAAAGCCCCGTTGGCGACGGGACAGCCCGAATCGCCCCCGATCGACAGGTCAAGCCATGCGATTCCGCTGAAATTGTCGCTGTTCGGCTTCTCCCCGAGGGGAAACAGGATATTCGCTCGTTTCCGCGCGCTCTTTCACAGCGCGTTGATGACCCGGGCGGCGGCGCAGGCCGCGCCGTAGCCGTTGTCGATGTTCATAATCGCCACGCCGGGGGCGCAACTGGACAACATGCTCGCCAGAGCGGCCCGACCGCCCCGCGCCGCCCCGTAC
>ERZ894232.2028-NODE-2028-length-16035-cov-9.744681_pt1 | contig 16035 bp, 14 predicted proteins | sample MGYA00380296_ERZ894232 | MGnify/ENA primary metagenome ERZ894232 (study PRJEB32331, sample SAMN06328433) | human gut metagenome | biome: human gut microbiome; feature: stool | host: Homo sapiens | collected 2014-08-14 ... | reverse complement strand
ATGAAATCCATCTCGTGAGATGGAGGCTAACAAAAATATCAAAGAATCGTCTGTTATATCCTTATATTTTATACTTTTGTACGCAGATGGCACAAGCAAAATATAAATCAATCTATATATTATGGAAATACCTCCGTATGAAGAATCAAAAGATGTGATACAACGCAAACTCGATCAGACAACTATGATTTTGCAGAATATCAATGCTTATTTTTTACTGATAGATAAAGATTTTATAGTCTGCGATACCAATTACTATTCCTTGAATAAGCTTCCAGCTCCTGAGGTTGGTATGACACAAAAGGTCGGTGACCTGTTGCATTGCCGGAATGCTGCTGAAGCCGGCGAATGTGGTATGCATCAGCAGTGTAAACTTTGTGGTATCCGCGCGGCTATTGGAAGAGCTTTTCATAAGAAAGAGAGTTTCCAAAAAGTAAATGCTTCTATGAATCTTCTGAATGACAAAGAAGACAAAGTGATTCCTTGTGATGTTTCAGTATCGGGTGCTTATGTTGTTATTAACGGGGAAGATCATATGGTATTGACGGTTTATGATGTGACGGAACTACAGAATGTTCAAAGGTTGCTGAATATTGAGAGAAAGAACTCGATATCTGCAGAGAGATTAAAATCCACTTTTATTGCGAATATAAGTCATGAAGTCCGCACACCATTAAATGCGATTGTCGGCTTTTCGGGATTAATAGCTACCGCTTCTGATGAAGAGGAAAAGAAATTGTATATGGATATTATTTCAGAGAACAATGAGCGTTTGTTACGTTTGATAAATGATATCTTTGATCTTTCGCAGATAGAAGCCGGAACTTTGAATTTTGAGTATTCTGAATTTGATGCCAATGACTTGTTAAGAGAGTTGGAAGGTATGTTTAAGGTGAAACTATTCAATAATCCTTCAGTTGATTTGATTTGTGAAGACTCAGTGCAATCTATTATCATGTATTCTGAACGCCAACGCATCATTCAGGTGATGGCAAACCTGATTCATAATGCGATCAAGTTTACCAAATCAGGTGAGATACGCTTTAGTTGCCGTATGGAGGGAACGGATGAGGTTTACTTTTATGTATCTGATACTGGAATTGGAATTCCGAAAGAAGAACAGCAAGAAATATTTTCCAGTTTTAAAAAGTTGGATCGGGAAGTACCGGGAACAGGTCTGGGGTTGACACTTTCACAAACTATTATCCAAAATTTGGGAGGTAGGGCTGGTTTGGAATCTGAGGTCAATAAAGGTTCTACATTTTGGTTTGTAGTACCCTTGATTATGGATCCGTATAATTGAATGAGAGAAAATAATATAAAATGAATCCTGTTAGAAGCTTTCTTATGCTGAAACAGGATTCGTTTTTTTATTTCTTATTTCCGGATACGATCATGAATGATGATTTGCAATTTACTGCACAATTTATCTTTTGGTGAATTGTACCGTCATTTGTTCGCCATCGTAAATCTCACGAAAGCCGATTTGTTGTTCTGCGAGATATTCTTTTAAATCATTGAAGGCAGCAGTATCATTCATAATAATTTCCAGTTTCTCACCCAGTGTAGCTTCGCACATGGCTTTGACGGCCGGGATGAGAGGACTGTAAAGTTTTTGACCGCACGTGTCGATTGTTTTCATTTTATTATTCCTCTTCTATGGGTTCCTGCTTTGAAAACCATTCCAGATAGAGCTTAATCAGTTGCTGTAATCCGAAGGCTTTCATGTTGTTGTGGTATATCACGTCGATGCAGAGGTCGAGCAAGTCTTTGCTGTCTTCTTCTTGTGATGCGATGAGGGAGCGGATATTCAGTCTCAGTTTTTCCAGAACAGATTCGTCTACAATACCATTACTGTCGATAAGATGACGGAAAAGTCCGTATTTCTCAATGGTTGCCAGGTTCTCTTCGGATATCTCTAAACTGCGGGTACCGCTGGGGTTTGCTTGTATAGTATACATAGTGTTTTATATTTTTAAAGGTTTATACTCTGAGAGCAAAGATAAGCGTTATTTTTAATTAGGCGCATTGTTTTTTATTTTTTTGCTTGAAAGAATTGCAGGATAGAAGCCATGACAGCGTTGCGATCCGTTTCCTGTTCAATACTTTCTAATGGGAACCCCATAACGAAGGTACGGTAGTTGCCCTGATAGGCAATGGCAGCACTTTGATTTCCGGAAGTATAGGTGAGCACTGGAAAAGCAGTATCTGTCGGTAGAATACATTCGGGAGCTGTTACGGGATAAGCGTACTCATTGGGTAGGCGGGGAATACTGAATGTACGTCCCAGACCATTAATATTTCCTGAGCGATTATCGGTGATGGATTGTCCGTAGGCATATTTCAGAATGTTTTGTGTGAACTCCCGGTCTCCCTGCGAACCGTTCATATCGCTGCCAAGATAGGAACCGCTCACAAGCAGATTTCCACCGGATTGGCAATAAGCGGTCAGTGCTCGCTGCATAGCAGAGGAAAAGGTTTTGTAATATGCATTGCTTGCCGGATTGCTTTGGCGGTCTTCTTTTTCCAGTCCGAGGATATAGTCTACGATATCGTAAGCTTCCAATGGAATACGTCCGCTTTCTACGGCTTCATCACTGCATGACACGAAACTATAATCTCCGGATGCCTGTATCGCCTTTCCGTGTATGAACGGATAATCGAAGCTATTTCCGGCAATTCGCATTCCTTCCCATTCGCTACCGCTACGTCCCAGTTCCTTCCCGGTCTGTTTGCGGGAGAATTCTGTTTGAGCACCACAAAGTGAGATGTCATATAAATAAGGTACACCCGGGTCTTTCGTTAAATCGAATCCGGCTTCAGTGGGGGTATCAATGACGGCTGGCCCACTGAGGCGGTCAAAACCATTGACAATCAAAATACGTCCTTTTTCTCTTTTTGCTTTATAAGCTGCAAGAATCTCGGATGGAAAACTTTCTCCACCCCGGTTGGCTGCGGTTACTTTAAAGGAATAGACAATACCGGGTTCTATCTTTACGGTATAAGAGGGACTGCTGACACGTACGCCATTGTCAAAGCCTCCACGACCGATGCGGGTATATACGATGTATTCGCGCGGTTTGGCTGTTGGTTCCAACAGGTCTTCTTCACCATTCCAGGAAAGTTGCAGTGTGTTCTTTTTATTACCGAAGCGAATAGCAAAGTTACTTACAGGAAGAGGTTGTACTACATAATCTTTGCCATGCTGATTGCAAAGGTATTGCAGAATAGCTTTATAAATAGAGCGTCCTACAGTGAATTTAAAGTTGGGATCATGCCCGAGGCGCATATCGGCAAAGTTTTGGTGCGAAAGTAATTCGACAATAGTGGAAGGAACGGCGGGCAGTCGCGTTTCACTGTAATTACGATTCCACATGCTGCGACGAGTCCAATCTATGGCATAATTGGAACGAATATCCCGCTGGAGTTGGGTAAGCAGAATGTCGGAAAGATCTCGGGAGGCATAGCGGTCTGTTCCGGCTCCGAGTACTCCGTTATTGAAATCGGTGGTATATATGCCGAGCGTACCTATGATTTTATCTTCTTTGCTGGCACCCGCATCGCTGTGCAATGCCATTGAGAGTTCAAAAGGTACTCCTAAACCTTTGTCTTTGGGATTGAATATCGAACCGCCGGACAGATAGTTAATCATTCTGGAACGTACATTAATGTCATCAGACATGTCATCTTTACCTTCACGTCCGCCATAAACCGGATAAGGCATGCCGGCCCATTGTGCAGAATAACGGGCACCTTCCAGATAGCGAGGCATTCCACTGGTTTCTCCACCGCGTTCTATATTGCCCATTCCACCGCCAAAGCGTACAGCATCAGCGCAGACTACACCTTTCTGTTTGCTTTCATTGCTAAGTACCACCATGCCATAATCGTTCTTTCCCTTATCAAAAGAAAAAGTACCGAGATACACCCACGTACCACCACCTATCTGCTGATTTACTTTGAACTCAGTGGTTCCTCCATTATGGAAAACAATATATTTGGCGTCACTTACGCTATTAGGCAAAGTTTGATAAGAGACGTATACAGCATAATCTCCTGTTTCCGGAATATCGGGTATCCACTCGGCAAAGGCTTTATCTTTTTTCTTTTCGGTAGGGGCAAAACGTGCGGTACCACTGACGAAAGGATTTTCACCATCCCGGTAAACCTGTTTTCGCCAGGCAAAACCGGGGAGTCCTGTTTGCTCCCATTTAGCTTTACGACTTTTCACATCCAGATAGAGGGAATTCTGTGCTCCGTCATTATCGACAATAACCTCCTGCTTTTGTGTATCCCGCTCGCGGGGGGTAAATACGTTGGCACCGGCATTTTCCAGCATTGGGATAACATAAGGCAGAATAAAGGATTGTGTAAACTGGTCTTCTGTAGTGCAGAATAACCGGGGGCGTTGCCAACCCCATTCGCCTGTTTTGTTAATGAAATACTTCCCGTGGCTTTGCCATAAAGCTATATGCTTACCTTCCAATCCCCGGCTGACGTCGTAAGGACGGGAAAGTCGTGTCACCCAAGGTTCACCCTTATATTCCAGCCCGCTGTACAGACGGGATTTATCTTTCTTTCCTTTCCGGTATAAGTTTGGAATGAGGTCTTCGATAGATTTTCCGCTTGTTACTACTGTTAGATCGTAGTAGTTCACAGGACCTGGTAATATCTGTTTCAGATATCGATAAATGGCATCCACTGTTTCCGGCCGAAAAGGCTGATAGGAAAACTTTTCATCGGCATAGATGAGCAGTTTCTTCTTTTGGTGATTGATGCGGAAACTATCCAGTTTACAAGTTCCCATATTTACGGTTGTGGTAGTATATTCCCGGAAGAAAGATTGAAGGCGATCTTGTATGTTCGCCTCGATATCTTGTGCAAAGAGTGAGCTTCCATATAGAATTATGGTAAGTAATAAAACAATTCTTTTCATACGTAATACGGTTTAGTTCTGCCATCTGGGAACAACAAAAGATATTTTGCGCTCCAGAAGCGGACAAAATTACGTATTTTATTGGTTGGGAGATATACATTTCATTTATTTTATATATTTGAATCATTTCCCCCGTCTTGTTCTTTTATTATATCTTTGCATGCCAATGCTGCTATTGAATATAAACTGCCAAAGATTATGATACGTTTATTATTGATAAAACGTTACAAAAAGGCGATATTCCGCTTGCCTTGAAACCTTCCCAAAACCTGTGTTAGGGAAAGTCGTTACCTTTGCCACCCTCAGTCGTTACCTTTGGATGCCTTACTCGTTACCTTTCCTACCCCAAAGTCGTTACCTTTTCTTATCCCCTTTCAGAAGGTGCTGTAGGGGCGATTGAGGCTTTGATATTCTGGCTCTGGGTAAAGATGGGGTGGAGGTAGAAAAATGCAACATTTGATAGAATAGTTGTCCTAAGGCTGATAATTGAGGATTTTTAATTATCTTTGCAATGTAAAATTTAATACCTATGTCAGTACAAAGTGAGGCTGCACTTGAAAGTGGGCTGATTGCAACGCTACGTTCAATGAACTATGAATATGTTCATATAGACGAAGAAACTAACATGAAAGCTAATTTCAAGAAACAGCTTGAAATACACAATAAGAAGCAATTGGCTGAATTCGGACGTACTGGATTTACTGATGCTGAGTTCGAGAAAATATTGATTCATCTCGAAGGGGGAACTCGCTTTGAAAAAGCAAAGAAACTTCGCGATCTTTATCCGCTCGACACGGAAGATGGTAAACGAGTATGGGTGGAATTCCTGAATCGTACTCATTGGTGCCAGAATGAATTTCAAGTAAGTAATCAGATAACGATTGAAGGACGTAAAAAATGTCGCTATGACGTTACTATCCTTATCAATGGTCTGCCTTTAGTTCAGATAGAGCTGAAAAGAAGAGGCGTTGAATTAAAGCAGGCATATAATCAGATACAACGCTATCATAAAACATCATTCCATGGATTGTTCGACTATATTCAGTTGTTAGTTATTTCAAATGGTGTGAATACTCGATATTTTGCCAACAATCCAAATAGCGGATATAAGTTTACTTTCAATTGGACTGATGCAGCTAATACTCCATTCAACGAATTGGATAAGTTTGCAACATTTTTCTTTGATAAGTGTACTCTCGGCAAACTGATAAGCAAATATATTGTTTTGCATGAAGGAGATAAATGTCTCATGGTGCTTCGTCCTTACCAATATTATGCGGTTGAGAAGATTCTTGATAGAGTTGAGAACTCCAATGATAACGGCTATATATGGCATACGACAGGTGCTGGTAAGACTTTAACTTCATTCAAAGCTGCCCAATTGGTATCAGAGTTGCCAGATGTAGATAAGGTAATGTTTGTTGTAGACCGCCATGACCTTGACACTCAGACCCAATCAGAGTATGAAGCATTTGAACCAGGCGCAGTTGATGGTACTGATGACACAAGTGAACTTGTAAAAAGACTATCAGGTACATCAAAGATTATCATCACTACAATACAAAAGCTCAATACAGCTGTAACAAAAACATGGTATAGTAATAAGATTGACGCTATTCGCAACTCTCGTATTGTTATGATATTCGATGAATGCCACAGAAGTCATTTTGGTGATAGTCATAAGAATATAGAGAAATTCTTCCATAACACACAAATGTTTGGATTCACTGGAACTCCAATATTTGTTGAGAATGCTGTAGATAATCATACTACCAAAGAAATATTTGGAAATTGTCTGCATCAGTATCTAATCAAAGATGCCATTGCTGACGAAAATGTGCTTGGCTTTCTTGTAGAATATTATAAAGGTAACGAAGAGGTAAATAAAGGGAATGAAGACAGAATGCATGAAATTGCCAAATTCATTCTCAATAATTTCAATAAGTCCACTTTTGATGGTGAATTTGATGCACTCTTTGCTGTTCAGTCAGTACCAATGCTTATACGCTATTATAAGATATTCAAGGAATTGAAACCTGATATTCGTATTGGCGCTGTGTTCACTTATGCAGCAAATACAAGTCAGGATGACGAACTCACAGGAATGAATAATGGCTTCGTTAGTGATAGCGTGGGCGAAGCTGATGATTTGCAAGAAATCATGGATGACTACAATAATATGTATGGTACATCATTCAGCCAAGAAAACTTCCGTGCATATTACGATGACATCAATCTTCGTATGAAGAAGAAACGTTCCGACATGAAGTCTCTTGATTTATGTCTTGTAGTTGGTATGTTCCTAACAGGATTTGATTCAAAGAAACTGAATACACTTTATGTTGATAAAAACATGGAGTATCACGGGCTTCTTCAGGCATTCAGTCGTACTAATCGTGTACTTAATGAGAAGAAACGTTTTGGTAAGATCGTATGCTTCCGTGACCTTAAGAATAATGTTGATGCTTCAATAAGACTGTTTAGCAACAGTAATAACACAGAGGATATTGTTCGCCCTTCATTTGAAGAGGTGAAGAACGAATATGTAGAATTGACTACAAACTTCACAGATAAATATCCAAATCCAAGCAGTATAGATGCTCTTCAAAGTGAAAATGACAAAAAAGATTTCATCCTTGCATTTCGAGATATAATTAAGAAACATGCAGAGATACAAATCTATGAAGACTATAACGAAGATGCTGCAGACTTAGGTCTTACAGAGCAACAATTTATGGACTTCAGAAGCAAGTATCTTGATATTTATGAGGGATTTACGTCTGACGATCCTAAACCACCGACAGATAATCCTGATTCTCCTAATGATGATACAGAAGACCTGTCTCTGAAAGATATTGACTTTTGTTTGGAATTGCTACATAGCGATATTGTGAACGTAGCATATATCCTGGAACTCATTGCTGATTTGAATCCTTATAGCGAGGATTATGAAGCTAAACGTGGGGAAATCATTGACACGATGATAAAGGATGCAGAGTTGCGTGGTAAAGCCAAATTGATTGACGGATTCATTAAGAAAAATGTGGATGACGATAGAGACAACTTTATGAATAATAAACAAAAGGCTGATGGTACAACAGACTTAGAAGAGCGATTGAACAACTACATTACAGAAGAACGTAGCAAGGCTATTACTTGTGTAGCTACGGAAGAAGATTTGAATGTAGATATACTTAATCATTATCTTTCCGAATATGATTATCTTCAAAAGGAGCAGCCTGAAATTATTCAAGAAGCGTTGAAAGAAAAGCATTTGGGATTGAGTAAACGTCGTAAGACAATGGAACGCATTCTTGGTAAGTTACGCTCTATTATTAAAACATTTAGTTGGGATTAATATGATAAAGATAATTAGTAACATTGATATAGTTTATAAAGATTCACGTCCACAAGGAGTCGGTGTTTTTAATAGGACTTGGCAGCCACTTCATCTTAGACAAGGAGATATGAATGGAGCTTGTGCGGTATATTCTCTTATGATGAATTTACTGGTACTAAAGATTTTGACACGTAACCAAATTTGCGGCTTATCAAATCCATTTAAAGGCAATACATCAAAGGGAAGACTATTTAAAGAGTTCCTTTATGATGAAGGCTTATGTAGAGACGGATTTTTTTTCTCCAGTCCAGATGGAGAGCCCAACATAACAGATAAATTGAGACATTCCTTTACTAAAGAAGTCAAATCAGCGGCTTCTAAATACGATAGTTGTAATGATAAGCAAACGCTGGCTGTTGATACAATCAAAAAGTCAATTGATGAAGATAATTCTATAATGATTGCTGAAACTTTTTGTGATGGAGCACATGCGATGTTAGCAATCGGCTACGAAGTACAAAATGAAACTGTGACAAAGATTTTCTGCTTAGATCCGGGCAATATGATTTCCGATTATTCTTATTGGAATGCTGTAATTCGATTGAACGAGAGAACGAATAGTAAATATAGGCATATATGCATATCTAAAGATAATTGTACAGATGTCTATATTAGTGAAACATTGAAAATAACAAAGAAATAATATGAGCGAAGAATTACAACAGAAACTCCGTACCCAATTGTGGACGGTAGCAAATAACTTGCGTGGAAATATGTCAGCTAGTGACTTTATGTATTTCACGCTCGGCTTTATCTTCTACAAATACCTATCAGAAAAAATTGAAACGTTTGCTGATAAGGCATTAGAGGATGATGAAATAACATTTAAACAATTATGGCAACAGACAGATGGCGAATCTATTGAATTACAAGAAGATGTGAAGAAAGAATGTTTGGAAAATATCGGTTATTTCGTAGAACCAAACTATCTGTTTTCTTCAATTATTGAAGGAATAAACCGAAAAGAGAATATTCTTCCTAATCTTGAACGCTCATTGAAACGTATCGAGGATAGTACACTTGGTCATGAAAGTGAAGAAGACTTTGGTGGTCTGTTCTCTGATATTGACTTAGCTTCTCCTAAACTAGGAAAGAGTTCTGATGATAAGAATCAATTGATTAGCAATGTTCTTATTGCGCTTAATGAAATAGAGTTTAGTGCAGATGCAGCCACACAGATTGATGTGCTTGGTGATGCCTATGAATACATGATAGGTCAATTTGCAGCTGGTGCCGGCAAAAAGGCTGGCGAGTTTTACACTCCACAGGAAGTTAGTCAGATATTGGCTGAAATTGTTACTACAGGACAAGACCGTTTGCGTAATGTCTATGACCCTACTTGCGGAAGTGGCTCTTTGCTAATTCGTGCGGCTCATACTGGTAATGCAGCAGAAATCTATGGTCAAGAGAAGAATCCTACAACTTACAATTTGGCTCGCATGAATATGTTACTTCATGGCATCAAGTTTAGCAATTTCAAGATTGAAAATGGTGACACTCTTGAAGCTGACGCTTTTGGTGAAACTCAATTCGATGCAGTTGTAGCAAATCCTCCTTTTTCAGCAGAATGGAGTGCATCCGAGGAAAAATTCAATAATGACGATCGCTTCAGCAAAGCAGGTCGTCTCGCACCTAAAAAAACTGCCGATTACGCTTTCATACTTCACATGGTATATCACTTGACTGATGGTGGTACAATGGCTTGTGTTGCACCTCATGGTGTTCTGTTTCGTGGAAATGCAGAAGGAGTTATCCGTCGTTTCCTTATTGAAAAGAAAAATTATATTGATGCCATTATTGGTCTGCCTGCCAACATATTCTATGGAACAAGTATTCCTACATGTATTCTTGTTATGAAGAAATGCCGTAAGGAAGGCGATAATATCCTGTTTATTGATGCAAGCAAAGAGTTTGAAAAAGTCAAGACACAAAACAAACTCCGTCCGGAGCACATTCGGAAAATTATAGATACCTATCGTAATCGTACAGAGATAGAGAAATATAGCCATCTTGCCACTATGCAGGAAATAGCAAACAATGACTATAATCTTAATATACCTCGCTATGTTGATACCTTTGAAGAAGAAGAACCTATAGACATTAAAGCTGTAATGGCTGAAATAAAAGATCTTGAAGCCAAACGCGCAGAGCTTGATGTTGAGATTGAAGGTTACTTGAAAGAATTGGGATTGGTAGATTAATTTAAATGGACATGGACGAAAGCATGAATCATACAAATGGCTTGCAACCGGTCACAAATTGTGACCGGTTAAGCAATGTCACCCAAATAGAAGGACGTATCCTATCAATTAGAAACATTCAAGTTATGATTGATAGAGACTTAGCAGAGCTTTATGGCGTAGACACTAAGGTTCTTAATCAAGCGGTTAAACGTAATATCGAGCGATTCACTGAACGTTTCAGATTCCAGTTATCCCAAGACGAGACAAAGGAACTGGTCGCAAATTGTGACCGATTCGAGAGCTTGAAGCATTCTTCGGTATGTCCTTATGTCTTTACTGAGCAAGGAGTAGCGATGTTATCTTCGGTACTTCGTAGCGAAACAGCCGTATATGTAAGTATTCAGATTATGGATGCTTTTGTTGCAATGCGTCGTTTCCTTGTGAACAATGCCCAAGTATTCCAACGACTTGAAATGATAGAGTATCACCAACTGGAGATACAACAGCATCAACAGGAAGCAGACAAGCGCATAGACGAGATATTCCAGAAATTCGAGGAGAAAGAAACTACAAGCCAAGGTATATTCTTTGATGGTCAAGTATTTGATGCGTATGTGTTTGTATCTGATTTAATTAAGAAAGCTAAGACTTCCATTGTTCTCATAGACAACTATGTGGACGAAACAGTGTTGACCATGCTCGATAAAAGGGATAATGGTATTGTTGTAACAATCTACACACAACAAATCAGCCGTCAACTACAATTGGATATAAACCGCCACAATGCTCAATATCCGCCTATCACCGCAAATGTCTTTCGTCAAGCCCACGACCGTTTCCTGATTATAGATGATGAAGTCTATCATATCGGTGCATCCATCAAGGATTTAGGCAAGAAATGGTTTGGCTTTACGTTGATGAAAGATATTACAGCCAACGAAATTATTAATCGTATAAATGGAAGGCACTAATTATGGCAAATACTAACAACAATAAAAGCCTCAATGTTCCAAATCTGAGATTCCCGGAGTTTACAGGGGAGTGGAAAGCTGAACGATTGAATGACATTGCCATACTTACAAAGGGAGCTGGCATTTCTAAGGATCAGCTTTCTGAAAGTGGAGAACCATGTATACTATATGGTGAGCTTTACACTAAATATAAGTCTGAAATAATCGAAGACGTGATAAGCAAAACGAATATACCAACAGATAAGCTAATAAAAAGCAAGGCTAATGATGTTCTTATACCTTGTTCTGGCGAAACTGCCGTTGATATTGCCACTGCAAGATGTGTATTATCAGACAATGTCCTTTTGGGTGGAGACTTAAATATTATACGCTTAAAACATCATGATGGTTCTTTTATGAGTTATCAATTAAATGGCAAACGTAAATATGATATAGCAAAAGTTGCACAGGGAGTGTCTGTTGTACATCTTTATGGCGAAAATTTGAAGGGTATCGTTACCTACAATCCACAAATAGAAGAACAAAAGAAAATCGTTGGGCTTTTATCTTTGTTGGACGAACGCATTGCTACCCAAAACAAAATCATTGGGGATTTGAAAAAACTAAAGTCCGCAATTGTAGATAAACTTATGACTCCTCAAAAGGAATGGAAATCTACTAAGATTGGCAATGTTCTATCAATAGGCTCAGGTAGAGACTATAAACATCTTGAAGATGGAAATATTCCCGTTTATGGCACTGGTGGATATATGCTTTCCGTAGATAGCTATTTGTATGACGGCGAAAGTGTATGCATAGGTAGAAAAGGTACTATCAACAAGCCAATATTCTTAAAAGGGAAGTTCTGGACTGTTGATACCTTATTCTACACGCATACATTTCGTTCTATCACACCTCGTTTTTGCTATTACCTTTTCACTACGATTGATTGGTTAAAATACAATGAGGCCTCAGGGGTGCCAAGTCTATCTAAAGTAGCAATAGAAAATATATCCATATCTATTCCTGATTTAGTTACACAGAAACAGATCTGTGCTGTTTTGGATAGCATGACTGATAAATTAGATATAGAACAAAAGTCATTGGACGCTTATCGTGCTCAGAAGCAATATCTGCTCCAGCAGATGTTCATATAAACATCTGCTGGAGCAGATATAATTTTTGACTTTCAAGTAGAAATAAATATTGTTCTTCTTGCTTCACAAATGACTCTATTTTATTTAGCCGTTTTGCGATTTCAATTTGTTCATCTGCATTATGGATGAATAATGGCATTGAGAAAAAAATTTCATCTTTGATGCTTACTCTATCATGCCTAACGCCTGTATCTCCATTTTGATACACAAATTTATGCCATGAATCACTTTTGAAATACCAGCCAAGATATTCTACATCAATGTTATGACTCCTAAAACATAAATACAGTGGCGAAATTACCCCATCAGTTTGGCCATAATATCTGTTTATAGGTCCATAAGGGGCAGTAGCCGACTTACGAGGATTATAGACAAAGTCATTTTGCGAGATTACAAAGTAGTTTGAGGTATTGTCTTCATTGGCAATCTCACGATCAAATACTTCGCTTTGAGGAATAATACCCTGATTGGCAGAATTACTCAATACGTTTGATACATGATTATTGGTGTTCTTTTGAGTAATTTTTGTTGCTACATCAGAAAGGTGTATTCGCTTTCTAAACGACAGAACCTCGTTGTTAAATATGTAATCAATAATTGCGGACTTTAGTTTTTTCAAATCCCCAATGATTTTGTTTTGGGTAGAAATACGTTCGTCCAACAAATGCAGCAAATGGCTGATTTTATTCTGTTCTTCTATATTTGGAGTTGAAAAAATATATTTCAATATCTGCTCTTTATCCCCGCGTGGCATTTTCACGCCTTTAGCTCCAGACATAACGTAATTGATAAAAGTATCATTTGCCATTATGTAATGTAGAAATGAAGAAGAAATAGATTTGGCTCTAAACACGAACACATCCGCACTACACCCTCCATCACTGCTTGCTGCCCAAACTTTACGCAGGTAAGGACGGATATTGGATAGTAACACATCTCCTTTTTGATAGTGTATTACATTTGTGTTGTTTGGAACAGATGATGCTTGATTAATGCCACCAAAATCCGGATTCATATTTTCTGTTGAGACATAATTGTTTCTGGTGAGTTTATCTGCACCAATTCGTTCTTTTACGAAAGTTGTTACCTCACCCAAAGAAGATCTCTTCCATTCATCCGTAAACTCCGGAAATCTCAAAATTGGAACTAAAATGATTATATTTCTCTAATTATAGAGTACCTAATTTAGAATTAGTATGACAAATAAAACAATTAGAAAAATTGCGGATGCTTGGAAAGTTGAAAAGCGACCGTATGTAAAGCAATCAACATTTGCAGCATATATGTTGATTCTGGAGAATCACATTTTACCTTCCTTTGGTGAAAGTTGTGAGCTGAGTGAAAAACATGTTCAGGCATTCGTCTTGGAAAAGTTGGATGCCGGACTAAGTGCCAAATCCATTAAGGACATTTTAATTGTACTAAAAATGGTGATGAAGTTTGGGGTAAAAAATGAATGGATGAATTATTATGAGTGGGATATAAAATATCCAACGGTGCAATCAAACAAGGAGATTGAAGTATTGACCGTTCAAAACCATAAAAAGATATTAGATTTTATTCATGATAACTTCACTTTTAGAAATTTGGGTATTTATGTATGTCTAAGCACAGGTTTGCGAATAGGTGAAATATGCGCTTTAAAATGGTCTGATATAGACGTCAACACAGGGACAGTCACAGTTCAGCGAACTATCGAGCGTATCTATGTGATAGAAGGGGAAACAAAACATACAGAGCTTGTCATCAATACGCCCAAGACCCAAAACTCATTTCGTGAGATTCCCATGAGTAAGGAATTACTATCTATCGTTAAACCACTAAAGAAGGTGGTCAATGATGATTTCTATGTGCTGACGAATGAGAATGAGCCAACGGAGCCACGTACCTATCGTAACTACTATAAGAAACTTATGGAGCAACTGAAAATGCCACAACTGAAATTTCATGGGTTGCGCCATTCTTTTGCTACTCGGTGCATTGAGAGCAATTGTGACTATAAAACAGTTAGTGTAATATTGGGGCATTCTAATATCAGCACAACTCTAAACCTCTATGTACATCCCAATATGGAACAGAAGAAAAAGTGCATTAATAAAATGCTAAAGTCTTTGGGCAAATAATATCAACCATATAGCCGATGTCACGGTACTGATCAAAATAGGTATTGGGGAATTTTATAGATGTAGGTAATATGTCTTTCGAAGTTTTCAAATAAGAGGGCATTGTAGACACACTGAAAAAACGCATATCTCATTATCAGCTATTTATGTGTATGCGCTGTAGAGATCCTCCTGCATTTATGTCTTTTCCCATTATTTCTCATTTCGAGTTCTTGATAAGCCTTGTAGAGATTCGACTTTTGTATTGTGTTGTGCTACAGTGTTTTACAGAAGCCAGTTGTAGATGCCATTTTCTTGCTTTTGCCTTCTCGCCGCCCTAACTTTGCAACATCGGATTTGAGGAAGGAAAAACGTTTCCGCCGGGGCCTCGCGGCAATCTTTTCTTCTTCCTTATATATGCGATGCGATTTCGGGCTGTTCGCTATAAACAGGTAGGTCAAGGCAGGGATGACTGGTTCACTGCAACAATATTATCAATTTAATACATTATTATTATGGCATTTTTTAAGAAACAGCAGCAGCCAATCAATGGCTTATGGTATCCTCAATCCGTTACAGTAGGCAAACCGGTAACTACTGATCAGATTGCTGCAAAGTTAGCATTTGTTTCCACTGTAACACCGGGTGATGCTTATGCAATTGTGAAGAACTTAGGAGGCGTATTGGGCGACTATATGGCTGACGGACGTACGGTGAAACTGGATGGGGTAGGAACTTTTTATTACACTGCTGCTACCAACAAAAATGGGGTGGCTTCACCGAAGGAGGTGAGTGCCAAGCAAATAAAGGGTATACGTGTTCGCTTTATTCCTGAAGTTCACCGTAATGTGAGTAGTCAGGTGACCACTCGCTCTATGGTGAATGAATCCAATGTCTTTTGGGAAGAACTCCAAGTTGCTTCCACCGGTGATTCTTCTTCCGAAGAGGGCGGCTCCGGTAGTGGCGGAGGCTTGGATGAGAATCCGTTGGGTTAACCATTAAAACAGAGGTTGTGTCAAAATGTTGGCACAACCTTTTTCTATAATTTATAGTCCTGTTGTCTTTTCTTTTGGCTACGCCTCTTTTTTCTCATTCATTTGGTAACAAGTTGCTATATTCCCGTTGTATCGAGTTATAAATAGCCCAATAAATATAGATTTAGCAAGTGTAATGAACTCTTTTCCTGCTTTTCTCAGTTTTGTACACATCTTTTTGATATTAAAAGCTATGGCAAAGAAGGCAAAGTCCATTGTCACCTTGTCTTCTCCCACATGCCGGAACCTTCTGTATGCCATGTTGTATTTCAT
>ERZ894232.2018-NODE-2018-length-16095-cov-12.698878_pt1 | contig 16095 bp, 14 predicted proteins | sample MGYA00380296_ERZ894232 | MGnify/ENA primary metagenome ERZ894232 (study PRJEB32331, sample SAMN06328433) | human gut metagenome | biome: human gut microbiome; feature: stool | host: Homo sapiens | collected 2014-08-14 ... | reverse complement strand
GGGGCGTTGCCCCCCTTCGAGGCCCCTTTCCAAACCCCCGAATCACCCCCCGTACATCGCGCTGAGCCTCTCTGTTCGCTGCCCGCCTGTTCCAACCAAAGCTTCGCTTTCGGAACAGGCGGGCGCATACATCCATCCCCGTATGGGGGGCGGCATGAAGTTACGACAAGGGGATTACCCTTTGTGCGTACCCCGGCCCGCCGCCGTCGAAACTGTCAGGGGTGCGGGCACGACCTGAGAAAAATCGCGCCCCCGGCCGGGCCGTACGGCGGGAAGGGTGTCAGCATGACGTGGGGCTTGGACGTGACCCCGCCCGGAGGGCGCAGGGGATAATTATGGGAGGAATGGAATAAAGCAGAAATATACAGCAATGCGTTACGGTTCAATCCGATGTCCTTGAGCGGGCTATTCCGCTTGCCGCGAAGCGGCATGGCATGCTAAGTCTTCTAAGAAGGAGGGGGGTATGCCTGCTGTCTCGCTGATAGTTCCTGTGTATAATGTTGAAAATTACCTTTCGAGCTGCGTCGATAGTATTCTTGCGCAGACGTGTACCGATTTTGAATGTATTCTTGTCGATGACGGCTCACAGGATGGGTCTGCCCGCCTGTGTGACGCCTATGCAAGCCGCGATGCCCGCATTCGGGTTGTTCATCAGGCCAATGCCGGTGTTTCCTCGGCCCGTAATGCGGGTATCCAGGTTGCTCGGGGAGAATGGGTGACCTTTGTGGATGCCGACGATTGTATCCATCCCGAGTATCTGCAGTTGCTCCTCACCGCGGCTGAAACCCATAACGCGCAAATGGCATGCTGTTCTCATCAGGAAATTGCGGAAGACGCGCCCCTTGAAGATAAAGGACATAGCGGAACCGCCTGGGTCCTGTCCGGAGCCCAGGCCGTGACGGAACACTATCAGCATTCTCGGTTTCCATTTACTGTGTGGGGTAAGTTGTATGCCCGCAGTTTGATGGAATATGTCAGATTTCCGGACGGACTGAACCATGAGGATGAATTTTTTAATAATCATGTTTTACTGTTTTGTTCAACTGTTGTTTTAATTACTGAGAGTTTGTACGGATATCGATTGCGCCAAAATTCTTTTATGCGTACTACGTTTTCAAAAAGCAGATTGGATATTTTTACAGTTAATCATGATGCTTTTATGTTTTTTAAAGAACAGGGGCTTCTTGAAGTTCTGCCTTTTGTTTCCAAAGAGTTCTGGCGTAGATTTCATCACTATGGAAGACGCGCGGTCAAGCAGCATTGCCTTACACCCGCTTGGGAACGTCAACTTTTGTCCTACTGCCATGATTTATTAAATGCTCATTTTCCTCCAAAGCATCCGCTTATCCATATTTTTGTTCGACTTTTTGTGTCTCCTCATGGGCGTCCCATTTTTTATTGGTTCTATTCCAAACTATAGCGCTATTTTTTGTGTCTGCCCAAACGGCTTGTTTCGTCGTGTTTTTATGAACCGTAACTATGTTGAGTTTTTATTTTTAATTAAGACATCGGATGGGAGCCTATGGTTGAAAAGCTGAGGCAGACCGGAATCCGGAAAAACGGCTGAATCGCCCTTGGAATTGATTATCATAATAATAATCAATATTGACAAAATTTTTATTCCCGATAGTCTCCATCTCCTCTGCACTAAAATTCTATCTTGCGATATGGAAGGAGCGCGCGCATGAACCAAACTCTTATCTGGCTGCACCCTCTGATGCAGGTGGTGGCGGCGATAATCGGCCTATGGGCTTTGTGGCAGGGCTGGAAACGCTTTTCCATGACTCGGGGCAAGCGAGTCATCTTCCCCTGGAAGCAGCATGTGCGCCTGGGGTCCGTGGGACTTGTGCTTTGGACTTTGGGGGCCCTGGGATTTTACGTCACCCATTCCTTGTTCGGCAGCACTCACATGACGGGTCTGCACGCCACGCTTGCCTGGTTTATCATCATCCTTTCCCTGTTCGGACTGGTCACGGGCTATGTTATGAACAAGTGGAAGAGAAAGCGCTTTTGGCTGCCCCTTCTCCACGGTGGTGTCAATGTGTTCCTGGTGGTGTTGGTGCTGGTGGAATGCTGGACCGGCTATGAGCTGCTGGGGCCCTTCCTTATGCTGTAGCATAATTTTTTATTTTGCCTTCTTCTTGGAGACATACATGCCGGAGCGGTTTGAACCTCTCCGGTTTTTTATGGCTCGTTCCGGAGAGACATGGAACTATACGCTTTGAAAAGCCGTATCCGAGGGTAACCGTGCAACTGCATATTGTGCTTATTCATCCGTGGCGTAACCCATTATTGAACTGACGGCCTCGTCGGTAAACGAGACCGGGCGGACGGGGTTTTGAGGCGATTCTGTTTCAGAATGTGAAAAGGCTTCTTTATTTTCCGGCCAAGATGTCATAAGCGGATTCCAAAACATGTGATACGCCACGCGGGAATGATAATGAACAAGAAAAGTTTTTTTTCACTTTGCTTTTTTGGGGATTAGCGTTATGAGGAAATCATATTTGGAGTTTGACCTTTAACTATGGAGGTTCCCATGCGTCGTATAATGTCGGCCTGCGCTCTGGCGCTCGTTCTGGCCGTTCCCGCGTTCGCCGCCAAGGTGGATACCGGCAAGCTGCAGTTGCCCGACGACCTTACTCAGGCCCAGGCCGAACAGGTCATGGCCGGGGCTCTGGTCAAAGCTGTGGAACAGGGCGTTCCCATGAATATCGCCATCGTGGACGCCGGGGGCAATCTCAAAGCTTTCTGTCGCATGGACGGCGCCTTTTTGGGCAGCATCGACGTGTCTATGGGCAAGGCCAAGACGGCCCGCTTGTTCAATATGTCCACCGCCGACTTGGGCGCCGCTTCGCAGCCCGGTCAGGAATTGTACGGCATTGAGGTGACCAACGGCGGGTTGGTTATCTTCGGCGGCGGCGAGCTGCTTAAAAATAAGGACGGCGTGATCATCGGCGCCATCGGCGTGAGCGGCGGCTCCGTGGCCGAGGACACCAACGTGGCCAAGGCCGGTGTGGCTGCTCTGAACAAGTAAACGCCGCCTCCGGTTAAAACGGCCCCCCATTTCCGAACGGAGTGGGGGGCTTTGTCGTCGGGGGCGGGCGTTATTTGAGCACGGCGCGCAACGCCCAACTAATAAACGGGCTCAGCAGCACCACCGTATACAAGCGCACCATCTGGAAGGCCATAACGGCCGGGGCGCTGTTGCCCATGTCGGCGGCCAGGCCGACCACGGCGTTAAGGCCGCCGGGACTGGTGGCGAGAATGGCGCTGGGGATGTCCATGCCCGTAGCCCGATACACCAGCCACGAACCCACGAATCCGGCGGCCAGCAGCAGGCCGGTGGTCACGGTCATGAGCGGCAGCATGGACTTGATTTCCAGTAAAATGGACGAGGTGAGCATGTTGCCCACTATGATCCCTATGCCTATTTGAGCTATGAGTTGAAAGTTGTGGGGCGTGGGCATGTCGCTCAGGCCGCTCAGTTTGGCGGCCATGGAGCCGAGAACCGCCCCCAGCATGCTGCCGCCCGGAATGCGCAGAACGTCAAAAAGCCAGCCGCCCGCCGCGCCGCAGACGATAAGCAACAAAAAGCCGGTGTTCATGGTACCCTCGGTGATGGAACGTTTCGCTCCGGCCAGCATAAAGCCGGGCGGGCGGCCAGGCAATGAGAGGCTTGATTGGCCGGTGCCGAAGTTCTACGATAACGCGGGACGCCTTCGGCGTCGCAAGCGCCGCCCCGCCTTTTTCAGCTGGAATGATGGTCAGGCGTCGCGCCGCCGGGATTATGGCCGAGAACGTTCGTGAGAGGCGACTGTCGGTCGCCTGGCCGGGCGTCCGGCCCGCGCGGGATGTTTGCGAACTCGCCGTGAACCGGGCGGCTGATCGTATCGTGGAAGCTTGACGTCCACTCCGAAAAAATGAAGTCGGACAGCGTCACCGGCCCTCAGGCGGAAGAAACGCCGTCCGATGTATCGTATCAACCAAAGAGACGCGGGACCGACAGTGCCCGGCCGTCGGCGTCGCAAGCGCCGCGAAGCGGGGGAGCGATCAAGGCAAAGGCGCGCGGGGCCGTGTTCGGAGAATCATCATGCCGTATCTCGGATGCCACCTGTCGGTGGCCAGAGGCTGGAAGCGCATGGGGGAGGACGCCTTGTCCATCGGGGCCGACGCCTTCCAGTTTTTTACCCGCAACCCGCGCGGCAGTCGGGCCAAAACTCTGACGCAGGAGGATGTGGACGGCTTGCGGCACATCTTGGCGGAAGGCGGGTTTGGCCTTGTGATGGGACACGCGTCTTATACGCTCAATCCCGCCGCCGCGGATCCCCTCCTGCGCGACTACGCTCGACGGGATATGGCCGACGATCTGCGGCGCATGGAAAACCTGCCGGGTAACCTGTATAATTTTCATCCCGGCGCGCACATGGGACGAGGCGTGCAGGAAGGCGCCCGGCTGGTGGCCGACATGCTTAACGCCGTCGTCGATCCGCAGCAGTCCACCATCGTCTTGCTGGAAACCATGACCGGCAAGGGGACGGAGCTGGGCGGGCGCTTTGAGGAACTGGCCGCCGTTCTTGAGCGTGTCCACGCGGCCGACAGGATCGGGGTATGCCTCGATACCTGCCACGTATACGATGCCGGGTACGATATTGTGAACGATCTTGACGGAGTATTGGATGAATTTGACCGGGTCGTCGGGTTGAATCGGCTGTACGCCGTACATCTCAACGACAGCAAGAATCCTTTGGGCAGTCGCCGGGACCGACACGAGATCATAGGCAAGGGGACCATAGGGTTCGACGCTCTGGTCCGCGTTCTGACCCATCCCAAATTGGCCTGTCTGCCCTTCATTCTCGAAACGCCGACCGACTTGAACGGGTACGGCGAGGAGATCAGGCAACTTCGTGAAGCCATCCACAGTGTATGAACGTAAGGAACGGGCGGCATGATCGTCAGCGCCAGCCGCCGCACGGACATTCCGGCCTTTTACGGCGAATGGTTCATGAACCGCCTGGCCGCCGGGCAGGTTTTGGTCCGCAACCCCCGCAATCCCCGCCGCGTCAGTCGAGTGCCCCTGAGTCGGGACCTGGTGGACTGCATCGTGTTCTGGACCAAAAATCCTGCTCCCATGCTGGAACGCCTGGCTGAACTTGAACGCGAAGGGTGGCCTTTTTATGTGCAATTCACGCTGACGCCCTACGGGGCCGACGTGGAAACCGGACTGCCGCCCAAAGAACGCCTGTTGGACGCTTTTTGTCGTCTGGCCGCGCTGGTGGGACCGGAGCGGGTGGTGTGGCGTTACGACCCGGTGGTCTTGAACGCCGAATACACGGCCGCGCGCCATGTTGAAGCCTTCGACGCCATGTCCCGTATCCTGGCCGGTCACACCCTCCGCTGCGTGTTCAGTTTTGTGGATTTGTACCGGCGCAATCGCAATTCCTTGCGCGGTGTGACGGACGGAGAAACGCCGGAAGAGGTCATGCGCGCCCTGGCCGGGCAACTGGCCGGATTGGCGGCGGCGCGCGGCCTCAGCCTGGCGGCCTGCACCGAGGAACTGGATTTGAGCGGGTGCGGGGTGGAGCGGGCCGCCTGCATCGACAAGGCCCTCATCGAGCGTATTGTGGGCTTTCCGTTGCAGGCGGGCAAGGACCCGAGCCAACGCAAAAGCTGTGGTTGCGTCGAAAGCGTCGACATCGGGGAATACGACACCTGCCCCTACGGCTGTCGCTACTGCTACGCCACTTCGGACGGCCGCAAGGTAGCGGCCAATGTACGCCGTCACGACCCGACTTCTCCCATTTTGGCGGGGAGGCCCGACGAGCGGGACACGATTACCGACCGTCGGGCACGGTCCCGCGTGGTGCGCCAGGGATCGTTGCTGTAGATTGCCCGCAGCGCGACTCCCGGCAGTGCGAAAAAACAAAAAATTCCGCCTCCGCCGAGGGTTGGGCGAAGGCGGGGGCAAAAGCGGCCGGCGACTTTTTCCGACTATATTCTGAGCATCCCTGAAGCAAGCAGGGGCGCCGTCTCGACACTCGCCGTGGGGGCGGAAGAAACTGGTGCCGGGGGCAGGGCGAGCCATTCCTTCCAGTAGCGCAGGGCTTTGAGAAACAGCATCAGTTCAGTTTCAAAGGACTCGTAGGAGGCGTCGTCGCGTATAACGATATGCAGCGTGAAAACATTGCGCGCGGCATCCAGTCCGATGCACGCCCCGCCGCTTTCCGCGCCGAGGCAATTGGCGGACAGCAGGCGGCCGTAAGCATCTTCCCTGCCCGAGGCGGAAGCCATATCCGCCATGACGTACAGAAGGTTTCCGGATTGCTCGAAGTCCACCGCGTCGTCGTCAAAAAGGATGCGGCAGGTTCCCGCTTCGCTCCATTGCAGAGCCATGCCAAGCTTAGCGCCGAGTTCGGCGACAAGTTCCCGTGTGTTCATATAGTCCCTCAATGCATGGCGCGCGGCGGAAAAGGCATCTTGAGCCGCGCGCCATGCGTGGTTTACTCCCGCGTCCCCGCCACGGAGATGATAACGGCCAGGGCCGAGGCCACCGAGGCGTATTCCGCCTGCAGCGCGGCCATTTCCGGCGTGTCGTGGCGTACGGAGCCCATGCGTTTCTGTATCTGGAGCATTTGCTCCTCGCCTTGGTCGATAAGCGTCCGCATGCGATCCGCCTGGGCCGCTATGGCGTCCCGAATGTCGGGATGGCGATCCAAAAAGGCTTCCCGCGCAAAACGGTTGATGGCCGAAAGTTCGTCGCTGCCCATGTCGCGGTATGCGGTCTCGTCAAAAATCATGTGGGCGTGTTCGTCAAGCTGAGCCCCAACCGTGCGGAACAGACCAAAAAGTTCCACATCCGTCAACTGTCCCTCCAGAAGGCCGGTCCGCAAGCCGGATGCCTTCATGCCGTCCGCGATGGCGACGCAAGAACGCAGAAAACCGGCCTTCTTCAGCGTGGGGTTGGTCAGCGCCTCGCTCCGCCAGCCCGCCGCCAGTTCCGGAGAAAGGCCGAGCTCTTCGATGGAGCTGAAAAGGCCCGCCTTGCCCGCCACGAAGTTGCTCACGATGCGCTGATAGCCCGCGCGGATATCATGGGTGGGAATGCCGCCTTCCGGTGTTTTGGCCGCATCAAGGCAAAGCTCGCGGAGGTCCTGTCGCAAGTAGGCGAATTTACCGCTGGCATCGACCTCTCGCGTGTCCAGGCGTTCGCGTACGTCCGCCTCCGGCAAGCCCGTCGCCCGGCTCAGAGAGGTGTAAATCTCCGCCATTCCCCATTCCATCGAAGTTCTGATATCGTTTTCCATGCGCAACAACGAGGCGGCTTCAGGAAGTCGGCTCAGAACGGTTTCAAGTTCGGCGCGGTTGTCCGCGCCGATGATGGCGTTTGTCAGCTCGGGGTGGCGCATCCGCAGAGCATAGGCCACGTAGGAAACGGCATCCGCGTCCGGGGGCAGCCCCATCTCCTGCGCCATTCCGGACAGCAGGCTTTTGAAGGCTCCATAAGCGGCCGCGGCCCGGGCGCTGGGCTCAAGCATCGCCGCCAAGTCGTCGGAAGTGATCGGAGAGGCGGAACCCCGCACCGAGGCGGACAACCGGCGGTAAACGGACTCTCTTGCCTCGGGCTCCAACGCGCTCAAGGCCTTGGTGAAGTCGCCGGCGGGCAGGCAGTCGGCTCCGAACTTCGCCCGCATGTCCGCAATGACGCGATCCAGCGCTCGGGCGTGGGCGGGGGACAGGCCCGGCCCGCCCATCGAGGCGGCCAGGCTTTCGTTATGTTCGGCGGCGGGACGGGGCAGGTCAATCAATATCAGTTGTCCGGCATCCGCGCCCTGACGCAGGAGCAGCCCCTGTTCCTGCAGGGCGGGATCGTCGCTGCCGCTCATATCCATACCCTGTATGCGTTCTTCGGAAACCATGTCCAAAAGGCGCTCCACCAGGTCGGGACGAGCCGCCAGAGCCTCCGTCAGGCCGGGCGCGGCGTCAAGCATGGCCTGCGCGGCATAAAAGCGGGCGTCGCTTTGACCGTCGCCGCCCAGTTTATCCCAGGCTTCAGGTCCGTAATGCCCGAGCAGTTTTTCATTAAGTTGCAGGGCCAGACTTTGCAGCAGGCCGAATATGTCCTGATCGGCAAACTCCCCGGCCGGAGCGTTCAGGGCCTCCAGCAGGCGGCTCGCGTCAACCCGGGAACCGACGGCGTGGAAGGCGGTAAACATGTCCTCTTTGTCCAGCGTACCGGAAGTCAGTGCTGCGTTTTTCCAGGCGTCCGCCATTCGGGCGGACAGCCCGAGCCCGTCCACCGAGGCGAAGAGCCGCGCCTTCTGGTGTACGAATTTATCCGCGAGTCGCCCGAATTCGGCGTCAAGAGCATCCCCGCGCGCCGGATTTTCTCCCGTGCGTATGTCTTTGGCAAGATAGTTGAACGAGTTTTCCAGCTTGGTAAAATCGACCTGCCGACGAACCACCGCCTCGCTCAGTCCCGTGGCCCGGGCCAGGCCCGTGACGGCGTTTTCGTGGGCCTGCGTCCGCGCTTCGTTCATGGCGTGGTCCACCTGAACATATTCCCTGATGCGCGGCATGGCTTCCTCAAGCAGCGCGTCGGCGGCGGCCCGATCCGCGCAGCCCGGCAGAGCGGCGGCCAATTCGGGCTCGCTTTTCAGCACATGGTCCAGAAGCAAACCCGCGTCTGCGTCGGCATAGCCGATCTCCGCGCAAGAGGCGTCGAGGCGGGCCTTCAGAGTTCGTCCGGCCATCATCGGCGCGCCCTGGTCCACCAGCAATCCGCGCAGACTTTCGGGAGAAATTTCGTCCGAAGCGGCGCGCATGCTGTCCGCGACGGACCTGATCAGCGCGTCGCGGCCGGGCAGATTTTCCAGCGATAGCCCTTCGGGCACGATATCCGCGCCGAAACGGGCGCGCAGCTCGTCAACGGCTTCGCCCAGCGCCGCCCGATACGCGGGAGGCAGCGTGCCCCGGCGCAACCCGTCCGCCAGACTTGCGTTGAACGCGTCGGCCCTCGGCCCGGCCTGGGGAATGTTCGCCCCGGTCACGCGGGGGGCGGGCGCCGCCTCCGCGCGGGCGTGATGGACCAGGGCGCGTACGCCTTCGGAAATACCGAGAGTAAAGATGCCCAGAAGCACGCGTCCCGCCACGGCTCCGGCGGACGGCCGCGCCCCTCGCAGTTCGGCGGGGACATCCGCTCCCGCCCGGGGAGCGACCTCCCCCACCTGATGCTGTTGGACGCCAGGCCCGCCGACTTGGTTGATTTGCGACATACTTTGCTTCCTTGCTGCTGTTTTCAACGAACCGTTATAGAGAGCCTGTTACGGGGCGGCTGTGTGTCCGGGCGGCGAATTTGCCGCCTGTCCGTGTCTGTGCGGAAAATTTTCACGTTTTCCCCAGGTAGCAGTTTTTTATGACGATGAACACGCCAAGAAAGTTGGCGCAAAAGCGGATTGTTCTACCACGTTGTATATAAAAGCAAGATATATGCCAAGATGCCCCGGTCGGAAAAGCGACCGGACCATTTCGGCAATGAAGGGGGACGGGGATACCGCCGCGGAAATATCGATAAGCAGGCTTGAGGGAGACGCGCCGGAAGCAGGCCGGGGCGTCCGCCGATTGTGCCGTCGGAGGAAATGCTAGCGAAGCTGGCTGTCTTTGTTGGCTTTGCGGTTGTATAAACTGACGGCATTCTGCTCCTTGTCCCGTTCCTCCTGGCAGGCGACGCACAGGCGCACGCCCGGCAGCGCCCGGCGGCGCGCTTCGGGGATAGGGTCGCCGCATTCCTCGCACCGCTCCGGACTTTCGCCGCTGGGCAGACAACTGCGGGCGCGTTTGATTTCGTCTTCAATGGAGTCCCTGATTTGATCATGGACGGCGCCGTCGCCGGTCCAGCCGATAGCCATGTCCGCCTCCTGTGTTTCTTTCAGAATAGCGTCCCGGCCCGCATCGTCAAGTTCGCCTGCGGCAGGCGGATTTGAATATCCGCCCGAACCCGGTTAGAAGTCGTTTCATGCAAGGCTTCCATCGTCGGGCGAAAGTCTGACGCTATGTCATCAAGCCGGACGCGGCGGAGGGCGTATGCGTACCGTATTGTTGTTGGGCGTGGCCGGAGCCCTGGGGAGCATGGCTCGTTACGGGCTGTCGGCTTTGGTCGGGCACTGGACGGGCAACGCGTTCCCGTGGGGAATTTTTGTCGTCAATGTATTCGGCTGTTTTTTGTTCGGCGTGATATGGGCGGGGCTGAGCGTGTTTCACCTGTTGGACGACGCGGCCCGCATCGTGCTCCTGACCGGTTTTATGGGGGCGTTCACCACCTTTTCCACCTTTCTGTTCGACTCGGACGTCATGCTTCGTAATGGCGACTGGGGCGCGCTGGCCCTCAACCTGGTCGGACAAATCGTTCTGGGGCTGGCGGCTCTGCGGGCGGGCGCGGCCCTGGCGATGCGCCTGGTTTGATCCTTCGATTCTTCCGCGTTTGTCAATTTTCCGTATCCTCGGCCGCGCTTTCCGCTCCTTGCGTTTCTTTGTCCGGCGGCGGGCACGCGCACGCATCCAGGGTGCGGGCGATTTTGTCCATGTTGAGACTGCGGGCCATGGCGTCAAAAATGTCGCGGTAGGCTCCGTTCCCGGCGTACAGTTCGTCGTGCGTGCCGGATTCGACAATGCGCCCCTCGCGCATGACGTAGATGCGGTCGGCGTCGATGATCTGCGAAATGCTGTGCGAGATGATGACCACGGTCCGGTCTTTTTTGATGGCGTCCAGGCTGTTCTTGATCTGCTCGGTGGCCACGGCGTCCAGGCTGGCCGTGGGTTCGTCCAGAAAAATGATGGACGGGTTTTTCAGGAACATGCGGGCGATGGCGATTTTCTGCTGCTGGCCGCCGGACAGGTCCTGGGCCGGGGTATCGTAACCCAGGGGCAGGGCCTCGATCTGCTCATGGATAAAGGACTTGCGGGCTGCTTCCAGAACTTCCTCGCGAGTGGCTTCGGGCTTGCCGTAGCGGATGTTTTCCTCCACCGTGCCGTTGAAGATGTGGTTTTTCTGGAGTACCAGGCCGATGTGGCCGCGTACGAAGGCTGTGTCGTAGTCGGCCAGAGGCACGCCGTCCAGCAACAGTGCGCCGGAATCGGGTTGGTAGAATTTGTCCAGCAGGTTGATAAGCGTGCTTTTGCCCGCGCCGGACAGGCCCACCAGGGCGGTAATACGCCCGGCGGGAATATCCATGTCGATATCCTTGAGGGTGGGAAGGCTGTTGCCCGGATAGGTGAAACGCACGCCGCGCAGGGTGAAATCGCCGCGCAGCGAGTCCGGTCGGTAGCCGCCCGAACGCTCGACCTGATGGTCGGCGGACAGAATGTCGAAAAAGCCCTCGGCATAGATCAGAGCGTCGTTCATCTGGTCGTACAGCAGGTGCAGGCGACGGATGGGGGCCGTGACGTTGCTGTACAGCAAGATGTGAAACATGATGGCGCCTATGGTCATGCGTCCGGTGAGCACGAACCAGGTGGTAAGCAGGATGATGGCCACCACGCCTATTTGCTCGATAAAGGTCTTGAGCCCGTCGAACACGAAGCTGGTGGTGCGGATGCTCATCTGCGCGGCGGTCAGGCCGGTTTGCAGCTCCATCTGCCGATTTTCCTCAATGTCCTCGCGCAGGAAGGATTTGATGACCGGCATGGATTCCACGATGCTCAGAATCCCCTGGCTTTTGTTCTCGCGCAGTTTTTTGATGGTGCGGCGCGCCCGGGTCAGACGGCGGGCCTGCACGCGGCTGACCCAGTAATAGATGGGCACGGTGACAAAGCCCACCAACCCTACCCAGACGTTGGCGTGGAACATCATGAGCAGGGCGACGGCGGCGTTGGCGAACAGGGGCAGAATATCGATAAAAAAGTTTTGAACCAGACGGGCCAGACTTTCTATACCCCGATCGATGCGGGTCTGGAGTTTGCCGGGTTGGTTGGCGTCGGTGGCGTAGAAGGCCAGTTTGAAGGCCAGAATTTTGGCAATGACGGTTTGGGCCAGGTCGCGGGCCAGCTCGATACGCAGTTTTTCGCCGTAATACTTTTGCCCGAACTGCAAAAAGACGTTGATGATTTCCTTGCCGAGGAGGATCGCGGCGATGGCGATCAGCACCTCGCGGCCGTCCAGCAGGCTTTTGTGTTCGGCCAGAAGCTTGCTGACGGCGTCCACCGCATAGCGCAGAACCCAGGCGTTGACCTGAGCGGTGAGAGAGCCGACAAAGGTCAGGAGCAGGGCCACCGCGATGAGCGGACGGTAGGGACGGGCAAAAGGGCGGATATGGTGGAAAAGCTGCGGCAGGGTCATGACCGGAACCGTCGGAAAAGTATGTGTTCGAGCCATTGTTCCGAGCACCCGGCCCGGAGACAAGTATTTTTGCCCTTAACCGCCGGAGGCGCGAGCGTAGCGAGCCTTGAGACCGACCTGTCGGGCGGCCCCGCAGGGGCCGTGCCCGTTGCCGGGCAAAGCGGGGCCTACGGGCATCGAGAGCAGATATGACGCTCCCTGCCGCCTGGAAGGCGGCATGGTGGGGGCGGGCAGTGGACCAAGGTCGCGCAAAGTGGCGTGTTCACAAGCCTCTGGTTTGTGAACACGCGCTTCTGCCGGTGTTGGTCGGAGCCTGCCTTTCGCCGGGCTGGAAGCCCGGCTTGGCTTAAAGACAGGGGAGTCTGAGGGGGCGAGCGGCCCTCTCGGCGTTTTACACAAACAACTCCGGTTCACGCCGGGCGGCGCATTTTTCGGCAAATACGGCGCTCATGGCTTCGTATTGGGGGCCGCGCCAGGCTTGGGCTCCGGTGGGGCAGACCTGGATACAGGCCGCGCAGCCCATGCACAGATTCATGTCGCGGACCACGGCGGCGTCGGTCGGCCCGCTCACGGACAGCGCGTTTACCGGGCAAATGTCCACGCACGCGCCGCACTGGATGCACTCGGTGTGATCCACATCGGGGCGCGGACCGCCCGGTTTGAGTTCCTTGTACGGGGTGTTTCCCTTAACCGTGACGTTAAGATCCCTGGACAGGGCACCCATGTCCGCCAGCCGAGCCGCACAGCGCCGGGCGAACTCCTCGGCCACGCGCTCGTCGTCGGCGTCGGGGCGATCGGCCGCCACCCGGGGGAATACCGAGTGACGGGATACGAACGCGGCCGCGCCCGTCACCACAAAACCGCTGCCGCCCAGGGCGTTGCGCAGTTCCAACAGCGCGTCGTCGTAATCGCGGTTGCCGTAGACCGCCACGGCCAGGGCCGGGCTATGGCGACCCTTGAAGCGGCGCAACAGAGGCAGGCAATGCGGGGGAATGCGCCCGGCATACACCGGCATGCCCGCCACCAGCAGGCTGTCGGGGGACAGCACAAGGTCCTGCGCCGGAGGGCGGTTCAACAGATCGTGCGCAACGGCGGGCTTGCCGTCCGGCGTGGCCTTTTGCAGTGCGCGGCCTATCCATTCCACGATGCGGCGCGTACCGCCGGTGGGGCTGAAATAGACTAGTTCCACAGAGTTGAAGCGCATGAGGTTCTCCTTGCTCGCAGTCTTTTCACGCTCATCGCCCATAATGACCCAAGCACCGACCATGTCAAGACGGGAGGGCGCCGGAGATATTCGCTGCCCGAGGCCGTAGGCGACCCCTGAATCCGTAGTCGCGAAGCGCGTCCGCGTCGCCGGACGCGCCTCTCAACATTGTTCATGACAATCAGCTTGTATTTGGGATTTGATAGTTGGATGCGTCTGCCCCGACGGACGGGGACCGCGCCCTTATCGCAGCGGTCCGGACGCTGCAGAGCGCTGTTTATTCGCTGCGGGCCAATCGGGCGCCGGAACACAGAGCTATGGAAAGTTTGTGGAGTAAAATTCCCCCGGCCGTGTGGCGACCGGGGGAACGAGGGCGGCACGGAGCCGTCCGTGTCGACCTGTCAGGGCGCGCAGCTCTATGCCGCGATGGTTTTGGTCTTCGGTTCGCGGTCCCACACCCGATGCCGGCTCATGGCCTGAAGAAATGGCTTCATAAGCTTTTTGGCGTCGTCGGCCGTCAACAGGCCTGCGTCCGTATCGTCTTCAGGCAGCCCGGCCGCCGTCAGCATACGCTCGGCCCGCCCCGCCAGGCCGATGGCTTTAAGGTGTTTGTACGCCTGACGCAGATAATAGGTGGCGTTGCCGTCGTTCATCAGCGTTTCCACGCTTTGTTCGCCGTCGGGCACAAGGACCGCGTCCACCAGTACCGAAGGATTGCCTTCGATGGTTCCGTCGGGCTTCAGTTCCTTGCCTTCCTCGGTTTTAATCATGCCCGGGCGGGGCGCGAAAATTTGCGGATGAACGCCTTCGGCTTCCAGGGCTTCGCAGATGGCGTCCACGGATTTGCCGCTTACGCCGTCGGCCACCAGCAGTGCCGCCCGGCGGGATTTGAGGACCTGGTTGCCGTTGGCGTACAGGCTCAGGCTCGGGTCTTTGTCCAGGCCGTTGACCGGCTTCGGCAGTTCGCGCGACAACTGTTCCTCGCTCAGGGCTATGCCGAGGCCTTCGGCCACGCTCCGGGCCAGGTCGGAGTCTATGCGGGTCAGCAGATCCACCACCCGCTCGCGGATGTAGGGACGCATCACCTTGCCCAGTTCAAAACAAAAAGCGTGGATGATGTGTTGCCGTTCGGGCGGCGTCTGGCTCAGCCAGAACAGGCGCGGCTGGGAATAGTAGTCCGCGAAGCCGGGGCTGCGTCGGCGTTCTTTTCTGCCCTCGACCGGCGCGGGGTAGGTGGCGAATCCGCCGTCCTTTTCGGCCGGCGGCGTTTCACGCGGCCAGTTGCCGCTGATGGAATTGGGTTCGTAGTTGGCGGCGTCGGCGTCGATCTGAGAACGGAAAAAGCCGTCGCGCTGCTGGTTGCGCACCGGGGCCAGAGGCTTGTTGATGGGGATTTCGTTGAAGTTGGCCGTGCCCAGGCGGTGGCGCTGAGTGTCCACATAGGAAAACACGCGGCCCAGCAACAGGGGGTCTTCGGAAAAATCGATGCCGGGCACGATGTTGGCCGGGCAAAAGGCCGCCTGCTCGGTTTCGGCAAAGAAGTTGTCGGGATTGCGGTCCAGCACCATGCGCCCCACGATTTGCACCGGCACCAGGGCTTCGGGGATGAGTTTGGTGGCGTCCAGGATGTCGAAGTCGAACTTGTCGGCGTCTTCTTCGGCCACGATTTGCAGACCCAGTTCAAACGTGGGGTAATCCCCGGCCTCAATGCCTTGCCATAGGTCTTTGCGCAGAAAGTCCGGGTCGCGGCCGGTAAGTATCTGAGCTTCGTCCCAGATCAGCGACGAAGTGCCGTATGCCGGTTTCCAGTGAAAGCGCGCAAAGCAGCTTTGCCCCTTGTCGTTGACCAGGCGATAGGTGTGTATGCCGAAGCCCTCAATAGTGCGGAAACTGCGGGGAATGCCCCGGTCCGACATATGCCACATGACGTTGTGCAGGGTTTCGGGCTGGAGGGACACGTAGTCCCAGAAGGTGTCGTGGGCGCTCTGGCCTTGGGGTACTTCGGTGTTGGGCTCGGGCTTTACCGCGTGGATGAGGTCCGGAAATTTGATGGCGTCCTGGATGAAGAATACCGGGGTATCGTTGCCCACCAGGTCGAAGTTGCCCTCGCTGGTGTAGAATTTGGTGGCAAAGCCGCGGATGTCGCGCACGGTGTCGGCCGAGCCCCGGAAGCCCTGCACGTTGGAAAAGCGTACGAATACGGGCGTCTTGACCTGCGGGTCGCGTAAAAAGGCGGCTTTGGTGTACTTGGCCTGGGATTCGTAAACCTGAAAATAGCCGTGCGCGCCCGAACCGCGGGCGTGCACCACGCGTTCCGGAATACGTTCGCGGTCGAAGTGGGCCAACTTGTCGTTGAAATGGAAGTCCTCCAGCAGCGAGGGCCCGCGCGCCCCGGCTTTGAGCGTGTTCTGGTTGTCCGAAATTTTGACGCCCTCGGTGGTGGTCATCCCGAAGCCCTCGCCCGTGGCGCGGAACTGGTCGAGCTGTTCCAGCTTGGCGTTCATGGTATCCGGGGCTTTCATGGAGCCGGCGGCCGGGGGTTCGGCATTGGGGCGCGTGGGGC
>ERZ894232.2016-NODE-2016-length-16133-cov-17.580047_pt1 | contig 16133 bp, 7 predicted proteins | sample MGYA00380296_ERZ894232 | MGnify/ENA primary metagenome ERZ894232 (study PRJEB32331, sample SAMN06328433) | human gut metagenome | biome: human gut microbiome; feature: stool | host: Homo sapiens | collected 2014-08-14 ... | reverse complement strand
GGCAGGGGCGGCGGGCTGCGGTGCCGCCGCGGGCATGGGCGCGCCTGCCTGCTTTCCGCCGTGCAGGAACGCGCGCTCCTCCTCATAGAGGCGGGCGAGCGTGGGGGCGTCGACGTTCTCGGCAAAGACGGAGAACTTGCCCGCCTTGAGGGACGGGTCGATCATAAAGCGCACGAGCGGCGCGCCCGCAAAGCGGTAGTGCTTCTTCTCCGCCTGCGCCTTGACGAATTCGGCGACCTCGCGTGCCAGCTGCGGGTAAAAAGGCGCCAGGAAGGGGTCGTCGTCGGCGGCGATGAGGACGGTGTACAGGGCGGGCGCGGTGTCGACGCCGTTGATGACCAGCGTCTGGTCCTCCATCTCGCGCGCCGCCTGCTTGGCGAGCTTCTTAAAGGAAAACGGCGCCTGCGCCGCACCGAAGATGCCGGCGATGCGGTCCTCAAAGATATTCAGGAAGTTCACGAACGATCACCTTCCGTGGTTTCTCGTCTATATCCGAGCGAAAACATGCATATCCAAACGATTATAGAGGATAGGCACCCGAGTCCTGCAGCCGCAGCGACCTCGATGGCGGGCACGGCGGCAATTTCCATAGGCTGCGCAAGATAGCGCAGGGCCACGGATGCTACGGGAAGCAGCAGGTACAGGGCGGTGAGAAGGCCGGTTGGCCGACTGTCTTGGTGCGCCTCCCAGGTGCGGTCGAGGACCCGGCTCGCCCCCGCGGCCAGGGCGGAAAAGCCGGCGGCGGGAACCAGGAACGAGGGGGTGAGGAGCGCTTGGAGCGTGGCGCCAAAGGGCAGGTTGCCCCCCGCGGCGTGCGCGGCGAGGAGCAACTGGGCGAACGCGAGGCCGCAGCCGGTCGAGGTGGCGGCGTGCGCGGGCGCGAGGAAATACGCGGCGAGCACGGCTGTCACGGGGGCCGCGAGGGACGCGTCCCCGCATGCGAGGGCGAGTGCCGCCGCCGCGGCGAAGGTTGCCGAGGCGGCCGGTTGCAGGCGGCCCCACACGAGCCACCATGCGGCGAACAGGGCAAAGGACAGGATGGCGACGGGCAGCGCCGAGAGCAGCGGCGTGTTGTTGAGGACGAGCATGAGCCACCCCCCGACGGCGAGCGCCGAGCCGATTTGCGGCGCGAGGGCGGCGCCAACGCCAATGCCCATGGCGGTCACGCCGCGCGCCAGGGCGCTCCCTACGTGCAGGTCGCCCAGCAGGGACCACGAGACGGCCGTGACGGCAAGGCCGCTCACGGCGTCCAGGGCGTAGGCGCGCGCCCTTCCCGTGCGGCTGCCCAGGTAGCCCTCGGCGGGGTCGAGTTCCCATACGCGACCCTGCGCCTCGGCCTCGCCGCTGTCCGGCTCCCCCTCGTCCGAGGTGAGGCGGGCGATGACGCGCGCCAGGCTGCGGCGGCCCTCGCGCGGGTTGCCGAGCCCCGGCAAAAAGCCGTCGCCAAACTCGCCCACGTCGATCATGCGGTCGTCGGCGTTGGGGGAGAGGGCGCGCAGCAGCGCGTGTTCCGCGGTCTCGGGGATATCGGGCAGCAGGTCGCTAGGGTACAGGACGCCCTTCTCGATGTTCTTGAGCGAGTCGGCGGGGGTTCCCGCGCGGAACGGGGCGGTGGCGCATAGCGACTCGTAGAGCACGGCGGCGAGTGAGAACACATCGCTGCGCTCGTCCACGATCTCGCCGTTGAGCTGCTCGGGCGCCATGTAGCCGATGGTGCCCCCTCGCGCGCCGCCAAAGCCCGCCGCGCTCGCGAGCGTTGCCATGCCAAAGTCGGCGAGCTTGACGTGGCCGCTGCGGTCGATGAGAACGTTGGCCGGCTTGATGTCGAGGTGCAGCACGCCGTTTTCGTGGGCAAAGGCGAGCGCCTGCACCAGCGCGTCGGCGATGCAGGAGGCCTCATCGTAGGTGAGCGAGTGGCCGTCGACCTGCGCGAGGAACTCCTCGAGGCTCATGCCGTCAACGTACTCCATGACCAGGTAGGCATAGGCGCTGTCGTAGGTGAAGTCGATGACCTGCACGATGTTGGGGTGTTGCAGCATGCTCGCCGTGCGCGCCTCCGCAAGCGCGGTCGCAGTGGTCTCGGTGGACGTGCGGTTGTACGGCGAGGCGAGCGGCATGCGCTTGATGGCCACGCGGCGCTGGAGGCGCCCGTCGAGGCAGATCTCTACGCTGCCAAATCCGCCGGCGGCGCGGGTTTCGAGCGGGCGGTAGCGCTTGAGGAGCGAGGACGCCGCGGAGCCGGCTGGGGGTGGCGGCGCGATGTGCGCGTTGCCCAGACCGGTGCGGGGTGTTGGGATATTGTTGAGCGCGCCGGTTTGGCGCGAGGGGCGTGAGGAGAACAGCGGCATGGCCATCCTTGGTGCGTTTGAGCTACGTTTCCCGGCCTTGCGACCGCTTGGTGTACGCCGCATTCTACCACGCGCGCCCTGCCGCCCCGCGAATCCGCAGGTTCGTCACCCTTTTTGCCGTTCTTCTCCCTGCGCCGTGCTGGGTGGATTCGTTTCGGCGTCCCCCCTTTGCGTCGTGCCGGGTGGCTTCGTTTTGGTGCCCCCTCCTGCGTCGCGTGTTTGGTGGATTCGTTTCGGCGCCCCTCTTGGCCCTGTCCGCTTCACCTCTCGTTCTCATTGCGGTCCTCGCAGTTCCGTCCTGCTTGCGCGCCGCGTTGGGGCGTCGCTTTTGCGGTGCGTCACGCGAGTGGATCTTTTCGTTTTGCGTCATTCGCGTCTTCGGTGCCGGCCCCCTTTGTCCCGGTACCTCCCCCTGCGTCGAGTGAGCGCTTTTCCAACGTTTGAGGGGGTTGAAACGTTGGAAAAGCGCTCACTCGGCGACGCCGGTTGCGGCGACAGTGGTCGCGACGGCGACTTGGGCGGCGACGGCGACTTGGGCGGCAGCTGTCTCGTGCCCGTTGCGGGCGCGTGCGGGATTCCGGCGCGCGGTCCGGTCGCAAGGCGTTCGCGGCCGGACGAGGCGGTATGATTGAAGCGATGCGCGACGTTGGTGCGGCGGACCTGAGGAGCGCGGCGTGCGCGTTTGCGGGGCGGCGCTGCCATGCGCTGCCGGCGGAAGGGGAGAAGGGCGGTGCCGGGTGAACAGCCAAGAGCGACTTGCGGCGTTTGACCAGTTTGCGGAGGATATTCGGCATGAGCTTGACGAGGTCTCCCGTCGTATGGAACAGCTCCGCGCGGAGAACAAGGTAAAATCCGCCACATACAAACAGCTCTTTGCGATCCGTTCGACGTTGAAAGAGATAGACCGCCGTCTGGCGAAGCGCGGCCTGTAGCGCGCCGCGCGGCACCCGACACGGCTGTAAGGGAGGCCTCCCCATGGAGTCGCTTTATAGAAAGTACCGTCCGCTTACGTTCGAGAGCGTGGTGGGCCAGCAACATATCGTGTCCACGCTCAAGCACGCCGTGGCCGAGGGTCGCCTGTCGCACGCGTACCTGTTCTGCGGACCGCGCGGCACGGGCAAGACCACCATGGCGCGCATTCTCGCCAAGTCACTTTTGTGCGAGGGCTCCGAGGCCGCGCGGGTAACCGGCGCGTCGGGCTGCATGCCGGACGGAACGTGCCCCGAGTGCGAGGCCATCGCGGCGGGTACGCACCCGGACGTGTACGAGCTCGACGCGGCGAGCCGCACGGGCGTGGACAACGTGCGCGAGGAGATCATCAACTCGGTGAGCTTTGCCCCCGTGCGCGGCGCGTACAAGGTCTACATCATCGACGAGGTTCACATGCTCACCACAGCGGCGTTCAACGCGCTTCTCAAGACGCTTGAGGAGCCGCCGAGTCACGTGGTCTTTGTACTGTGCACCACCGACCCGCAAAAGATTCTCGAGACGATTCTGTCGCGCTGCCAGCGCTTCGACTTCCACCGCATCTCGAACGAGGACATCGTGGGACGCCTGCGGTTCATCTGCGAGCAGGAGGGCTTTGCCTTTGACGAGGAGGCGCTCGAGATCGTGGCGCGCCATGCGCGCGGCGGCATGCGCGATGCGCTCTCCACGCTCGAGCAGCTTTCGGTGTTCGGCGACGGCTCCGTGCACGTGGATGACGCGCGTTCGTTGCTGGGCGAGGTGGCCTCGACGGTGCTCTCGGAATTTGCCTGCAAGATCGCCGTGCGCGACACGGTGGGGCTGTTCGGCCTGGTGCGCGTGCAGGCAGATGAGGGCAACGATTTGATGGAGCTCACGCATGACCTGGTTGCGCACGTGCGCGATGTGTATACCGCGGCGATTGCGGGCCCCAAGACCGAGCTGTTCGACGGCACGCCCGAGGAGGTCGCGGCGCTGGTGGAGGAGGCACGCCTGTTCGAGGGCGCCGATCGCCTGGCGCGCGCGCTCACCGTGCTGGACGACGCCGCGCTCGAGATGCGCAACGCGTCCGACCCGCGCCTGGTGCTCGAGATCGCGCTGACGAGGCTCGCTCGCCCGGAGACCGATTTGACCCTCGAGGCGTTGGCCGAGCGTCTGGCCCGCCTGGAGGCGCAGCTTGCCGTCGGCGTGCCGAGCGGCCCCATGGACGCGGCGCAGCTGGCTGCCGCGGCCGGCCCGCACGGTGGCGCTCCGAACGCCGTCCCACGCGCCGGTGCGGCGACCTCCCACGCCGCTGCGGTGCCTTCGGCCGCTTCTGCGGCGCCGGTGGTTCCGAATTCCGCCTCGGCTGCGGCGCCGGCACCCGTCTCCTCCCCGACTGCCGATCCGTGTGCGACCCAGGGCCCCGCGCGGGCTTCGAGCAGCCCGGTTGCCGCTTCTGGCGCGGCGGACGTGAGCCCCTCTGTCCGCTCGTCGACTTCCGGGTCCGCTGCCGCGCCCCGTTCGGCTCAATCCGGATCTGCCCCGGCGCCTCGACCGGCGGCACCTGCTGCCGCGGCGTCGAACGGTCCGGTTTCCGCTCCGACCGCTGCCGCCCCCGCTGCAGCCGTTCCCGCCCCGGCTGCGCAGCCTGTAACGGGCGCCGTGACGCAAGCCAGCCCGTCGGCGCCTCGGGCGCAGATTGTCTCAGCTCCCGCCTCGCAGACGGCGTCCGCCGGCGCTGAGCGTCCTGCTGCGCAGGGGGCGCCCGCCTCACCGGCACGGGCTTCCGCTCCGCAGGAAAGCATCACGATTGCCGCTGACTCCCAACCCGAAATGGCTGCGTGCCCCGTGACCCCGCCGGCGGCCGACGCGGGCGACCTGCAGCGTCGATGGGCAGATGCCGTCAAACGCATCACGGCCGAGCAGCCCTCTCGCGGTGGCCTGCTCCAGAGCTCTCGGGCGGTGAGTGACGACGGCGAGACGCTCACGATCGGATTCCCCAAGGGCTCGACGTTTGCGCTCAAGATGATCACGCGCCCCGATTCGAGCCAGCTGGTCATGCCGATCATCTGCCAGGTGTTCGGAAAACGCTCGGTGACGTATGTGATGGAAGGCGCGGCGAAGACCCCTGCGGCTCCGGCGTCTGCTTCCGCTCCGACTCAGGCACCCACTCCCGCTGCTGCACCCGCCACAGCTCAGACCATGCCCCCTGCTTCGTCGCCCGCCCCTGCCGGCTCGGCTCCCGCTCAGGCCTCCACGGTTGTCATGCCGCCGACATCAGCGGTTCCCGCCCCCGCGGCTGTACCCGCCGCCTCTACGCCTTCTCCTGCCGCGGCGTCGCCCGCCGCGCCTGCTGCCTCCGCATCAGTGCCCGCGGCTGCGTCTTCATCTCAGGTTGAGCCCTCGCCTCAGCCCTCGCCATCCGCCGTCGACCAGGCAACCGGTCCCACGATTTTGAGCGACTGCGATATCGAGGCGGACCGCAAGGCGTGGGAGGACGAGATGCCTCCCTACGATGACGCCTTTATCGCGTCGTACGAGGGCGATGACGAGGTCCCTCCCTTTGACGTTCCCGCTGAGGCGTCGTCGGTGGATTCGTCGTCCGCGTCTGCCGAGCGGTCGGTGGGCAACTCTGCCCCCGCCGCGCAGACGCCCGCTGCGTACTCAAGTGCCCCGACGTCCTCAAGCACCCCGGCACCGATGCCTTCTGCCCCAGCGAGCGGCGCGCCCATTCCGCCGGTGGCGTCTGCGTCGACGGGCGCCACCCCGCCGGCAGCCCCCATGCCTTCGCTTGCGGCAGACTCCGACGCCGAGGCCGATCCCAAGGCCGTCCTCGAGAGCATCTGGGGCAACGTGGTCTTTAAGTAGCTCCGGTAGAGTGCCTGTAAGCTGCAGAGCGCTCGCGAGTTCACCGAATGTGCCAAGCCGCCCATGTCGCTGTTTTTGCGATGTGGGCGGCTTTGTTACGCCGTGCGGCGCCCACCGCACGGCGGGCCGTGTCAATCGCGCGGCGTCCACCGCACGGCCGGTTGTGGCAATTGCGCAGGGCACGGGCCAATCGGCCGGCCGCGCCCCGTGGTACCATGCCTTCTGGATTATTCGCCTGCGCGCGTCAACTCGCGTTGCAGGCTCAGTGAGTGAGGAGAAACCCATGGCCGGTATCAACATGAATCAGCTCATGAAGCAGGCTCAGCAGATGCAGCAGAAGCTCGCCGAGGCCCAGGAGAGCATGAACGAGGTCACCGTCGACGCCAGTGCCGGCGGTGGCATGGTCAAGGTCACCGTCGATGGCGCCATGCAGCTCAAGTCGGTCACCATCGACCCCGATGCCCTCGATCCCGAGGACGTCGAGATGCTGCAGGACATGATCGTGGCCGCCGTCAACGAGGCGTGCCGCGGCGTTGCCGAGATCGCCGACAAGCGCATGAGCGCCGTGACGGGCGGCATGGGCGCCGGCATCCCGGGCATGCCGTTCTAAAGAGCGGGACACCCCGGGAGCTGGGTTGCGGTTCCCGGGATGAGTCATTTGGGCGTCGGGCGACGGCCTTGACGCCAGCGGCCGCCTTGACGCCCTGTTTTCCCAGGGCGCCCGGGTGCGACCGCCGTGCGATCCGCCGGTGGACTGTCCACCCGCAAGCCACCTATCCGCGTAAGCCACCTACCCGTAAACTTTGATCTGTTGGAGCGGCATTATGAGTGCAGACCGCAGCCTTCAAATTCTCCTCGATGAGCTGGGCCGCCTGCCCGGCATCGGTCCCAAGAGCGCTCAGCGCATCGCGTATTACCTCCTCGAGGCGGATGCCGAGGAGGCCCGCCGTCTTGCCGACGCCATTCTCATGGTCAAAAACGAGGTCCACTTCTGCAGCCGCTGCTTCAACTACGCCACCGGCGACGAGTGCGCCATCTGCGAGGACATGTCCCGCGACCGCGACCGGATCTGCGTGGTGGGCGAGCCGCGCGACGTCACGGCGATTGAGCGCACCGGCAGCTACCACGGCCTGTACCACGTGCTGGGCGGCGTGATCAGCCCCATGGACAAGATCGGCCCCGACCAGCTTCATGTTCGCGAGCTGCTCGCCCGCTTGGGCGCGGAGGACATCGAAGAGGTCATCATCGCCACCAATCCCAACATCGAGGGCGAGACCACCGCGAGCTACCTCGCCCGCACCATCAAGCCGCTCGGCATCACCGTCACGCGTCTGGCGAGCGGCCTGCCCGTGGGCGGGGACCTCGAGTACGCCGACGAGCTCACCTTGGGCCGCGCCATCGAGGCCCGTCGTGCGCTGTAGCCGCCGCTTGCCTCGCCGGCGCGCAAAAGTGTTGAACGCACCGCAATATAACCAAATCTACCTGCGAAAACATACGCTCACCGATAGCTTTAGATTGTCCTTATAGCACGGGATTTCGGGGGTACAATGGTTCTACATGCGCATCCCGCGTGGCAATATGTCATGCCGCGCGAGTGCATGGTGCGAGCTTCCGAGGCAGCTGCTCGGTTCCGTCCGCCATGCGAGCATACCGGGAGCCGCAGTGACTCCCGGCGCCTTATATACCTAGTCGAGAGGAGAGGGGTATATGGCAGATCGTAAGTTCAAGTCTATGGACGGCAACGAGGCCGCCGCGTACGTTTCGTACGCGTACACCGAAGTGGCGGGTATTTACCCGATTACGCCGTCCAGCCCTATGGCCGATCATGTCGACCAATGGGCGGCTCAGGGCAAGAAGAATATCTTCGGAACGCCCGTCAACGTGGTGGAGATGGAGTCCGAGGCCGGCGCCGCCGGTACCGTCCACGGTTCGCTGGGCGCAGGTGCCCTCACCACGACCTACACGGCGTCCCAGGGTCTCTTGCTCATGATCCCGAACATGTACAAGATCGCGGGTGAGGGCCTGCCGAGCGTCTTCCACGTTTCGGCCCGTACCGTCGCCACTCACGCGCTCAACATCTTTGGCGATCACTCCGACGTCATGGCTTGTCGCCAGACTGGCTTTGCCATGCTCGCCGAGGGCAACGTCCAGGAGGTCATGGACCTCGCGCCGGTGGCCCACCTGGCCGCCATCGAGGGCAAGACCCCGTTCCTGAACTTCTTCGATGGCTTCCGCACCTCGCATGAGATCCAGAAGGTCGCCGTGTGGGATTACGATGACCTCAAGGACATGTGCGACATGGAGGCCGTTCAGGCCTTCCGCGATCACGCCCTCAACCCGGAGCACCCCACCGCTCGCGGCTCCCATGAGAATGGCGATATCTTCTTCCAGCACCGCGAGGCCTGCAACGGCACCTACAACGCGCTGCCGGCCATCGTCCAGTCCTACATGGACAAGGTGAACGCCAAGCTCGGTACCAGCTACCATCTGTTCGACTACTACGGCGCCGACGACGCCGACCGCGTGGTCGTCTGCATGGGTTCCTTCTGCGACACCCTCGAGGAAGTCATCGACTACCTCAACGCCCACGGCGAGCACGTCGGCCTGGTCAAGGTCCGTCTGTACCGCCCGTGGTCCGTCGAGGACTTCGTGGCCGCGCTGCCCGCGACCGTCAAGAAGATCGCCGTGCTCGACCGCACCAAGGAGCCCGGCTCCATCGGCGAGCCGCTCTACCAGGACGTCGTCTCCGCCCTGTACGAGGCCGGCCGTTCCGACCTCGTGGTGGTCGGTGGCCGCTACGGCCTCGGTTCCAAGGACGAGCCGCCGGCGGCTGCGTTCGCGGTGTACGAGGAGCTCAAGGCCGACGAGCCCAAGCGCGAGTTCACCATCGGCATCGAGGACGACCTCACCCACCTGTCCCTGCCCATGGACCCGGATGCCCCCAACACGGCGGCTGAGGGCACCATCGAGTGCAAGTTCTGGGGCCTTGGCGGCGACGGCACCGTTGGCGCCAACAAGAACTCGATCAAGATCATCGGCGACCACACGGACAAGTACGTCCAGGCCTACTTCCAGTACGACTCCAAGAAGACCGGCGGCGTCACCATCTCGCACCTGCGTTTTGGCGATTCCCCGATTCGCTCCCCGTACTACGTGACCAAGGCCGACTTTGTGGCCTGCCACAACCCGAGCTACATCATCAAGGGCTTCAAGATGGTCCGCGATGTCAAGCCCGGCGGCACCTTCCTGGTCAACTGCCAGTGGACGCCCGAGGAGTTCGCCTCCCATATGCCGGCGAACGCCAAGCGCTATATCGCCAAGAACAACATCAACGTCTACCTGATCGACGCCATTGACCTGGCCGCCAAGGTGGGCATGGGCAAGCGCACCAACACCGTGCTTCAGTCCGCGTTCTTCGCGCTGGCCGGCGTTCTGCCGCAGGAGGAGGCGCTCCAGTACATGAAGGACGCCGCCACCAAGTCCTACTCTAAGAAGGGTCAGGCCATCGTCGACGCCAACCACAAGGCTATCGATGCCGGCGCGACCGCGTTCGTGAAGTTCGATGTTCCCGCCGACTGGGCCGACGCCACCGACGAGGCTCCTGCCGAGGTCCTCACCGATGCCGAGAAGACGGCAATCGCCAAGCAGGTCAAGGAGCTCATGGAGCCCATCGCCCGCATGGACGGCGACTCCCTGACCGTCTCCGCCTTCAAGGATTGCGCCGACGGCCAGTTCGAGCTGGGCGCCTCTGCGTACGAGAAGCGCGGCGTCGCCGTTATGGTCCCGCATTGGGATGAGACGAAGTGCATCCAGTGCAACCAGTGCGCCTACGTGTGCCCGCACGCCACGATCCGCCCGTTCGCGCTCACCGAGGCCGAGGTCGCCGCGGCGCCCGAGACCATGCGCACGCTGGACGTGAAGATCCCCAAGGACACCGGCTACAAGTTCACCATGGCCATCAGCCCGCTCGACTGCATGGGCTGCACCAACTGCGCCAAGGTCTGCCCCAAGGACGCCCTCACCATGGTGCCCGCCGAGGGCGAGCTCGTGGAGCAGAAGGCCTTCGACTACTGCGTGGCCAACGTCGCCGAGAAGCCCGAGCTCATCGGCAACAACGTCAAGTCCAGCCAGTTCAAGCAGCCCCTGCTTGAGTTCTCCGGCTCCTGCGCCGGCTGCGCCGAGACCGCGTATGCCCGCCTGGTGACCCAGGTCTGCGGCGACCGTATGTTCATCTCCAACGCCACCGGCTGCTCCTCCATCTGGGGCAACCCTGCCGCGACCTCCCCGTTCTGCACCGATGCGAACGGTCACGGCCCGGCTTGGAACAACTCCCTGTTCGAGGACAACGCCGAGCATGGTCTCGGTCTCGAGCTCGGCTACAAGGCCGTCCAGGGCAAGCTTGTCGCCGCGTGCGAGGAGATGCTCGGCTGCGACAAGGCTTCCGACGAGCTGAAGGCCGCCGCCCAGGCTTGGATGGATGCTCGCAATGACGTCGAGGGCTCCAAGACCACCGCTGCCGCGCTGATCGCCGAGTGCGAGAAGTCCGATTGCGACAAGGCCAAGGAGATCCTGGCCGACAAGGCGTACCTCACCAAGAAGTCCTTCTGGATCTTCGGCGGCGACGGCTGGGCCTACGACATCGGCTTCGGCGGCCTGGATCATGTCCTCGCCTCCGGCAACAACGTCAACGTCTTCGTGTTCGACACCGAGGTGTACTCCAACACCGGTGGCCAGGCCTCCAAGGCCTCTAACCTGGGCCAGGTCGCCCAGTTTGCCGCCGCGGGCAAGAACGTCAAGAAGAAGAGCCTCGCCGAGATCGCGATGAGCTACGGCTACGTCTACGTGGCGCAGGTCGCCATGGGCGCCAACCCGGCCCAGACCCTTAAGGCCATCCACGAGGCCGAGGCCTACGACGGCCCGTCCATCATCATCGGCTACAGCCCCTGCGAGATGCACTCCATCAAGAAGGGCGGCATGCAGAACTGCCAGGCCGAGATGAAGAAGGCCGTGGACTGCGGTTACTGGAACCTCTTCCGCTACAACCCGGCTGCCCCCGAGGGCAAGAAATTCGCCCTCGACTCCAAGGAGCCGGCCGGCGGTTACCAGGAGTTCCTGATGAACGAGGCCCGCTACGCGAGCCTGACCACCGCGTTCCCGGAGCGCGCCGAGAAGCTCTTCGCTGCCAACGAGGCCGCTGCCATGGATCGCTACCAGCACCTGGTCAAGCTCAAGACGCTTTACAACGAGTAGGGTGTACCTGGTGACATGGCTCGATCGCCGGCTAATGTCCGGTCGTCGACCAGCGCTGCACAGCCCCATCACCGGCTAACAGGTGAGATTCGGGCCCTGAGGCATCAACCTCAGGGCCCGTTTTTTGTGCCCGTGGGCGGTGGTGGCCAGGGCGTTGGCGCGCTTTACGATCATCGGTGCACAAGAAGAGCTGCGATGCACGAGAAGGGCTTCGATGCACGTGGCGCATTTGCGTGCGCTTGGTGATCTTTGATGCGCTTGTAAAAACCCGATGCACTTTGTGAACTTCGGTGCGCGTAGCGACCATTTCCCGCCTGAAAACGGTTTCCAGGTGCATCGAAGCTTGAGAAGTGCACCGAAGATTCGGGAGTGCGTCGGGGATCGGCCACCGGCAAGTGGATTGATGATCCAGAGGCACACCGGAGCTCCAGCCCCTGGCAGGTACACCGGAGCTCCAGCCACTGACAAGCGCACCGAACCTCGGCAGGCGCAGCGATGATGCACCGGACGGGCTGTGACGGGCTGTCGGCGGCTATTCACTGAGAATCTTAACAAGCGACTCACCGCGAAACGCGAGGTGCGGGGGACGGGACACTCCACCGTGCTAACAGGCGCGCATATTCGAGTGCAATCTTGTATAGAAATGTATATACTTGCCAAATAGGCAGGAAGAGTATACAGAGACGCCCTTTGTTAAAACGATTGAGCAATGTGGCGAGATTATGCCCATATCCTTGGGATATAACGTTTATCGCCAATAACCGTCCGTTCACCAAGACAAACAAAAAGACCGAAGCGACAACAGTCAGTTGCGGGTATATTGCATAAAGTACGTCTGCTGGTGAATATTCAAACCGGCACCCTGCGTTAGAAAAGAGGCAGTTATGTCCAAGCCTTACGGCAAGCCCGACCGCATCGTCGTGGCCCTTGGCGGCAACGCTCTCGGCGATACCCCCGCCGAGCAGATCGAGAAGGTCAACCACGCCGCTCATGCCCTCCTGGGCCTCATCGAGCAGGGCAACGAGATCATCATCACCCACGGCAACGGCCCGCAGGTCGGCATGATCCAGAACGCCTTCGCCGCCGCCCACGACGCCATCGGCACCCCCGAGATGCCGCTGCCCGAGTGCGGCGCCATGTCCCAGGGCTACATCGGCTACCACCTGCAGCAGGGCATCGGCCGCGAGATGCACAAGCGCTATAAGCGTTGGCACGCCGCCACCGTCGTCACCCAGATCGAGTGCGATCCCGACGATCCCGCGTTCGCCAATCCCACCAAGCCCATCGGCCCCTTCTATACCGAGGAGCAGGCCAAGGAGATCATGGCGGAGAATCCGGACATGACGTTCGTTGAGGACTCCGGCCGCGGCTGGCGTCGCGTCGTGGCCTCCCCGGAGCCCAAGAAGATCGTCGAGGCCGACTCCATCCTCAACCTCCTCGACAACGAGTTCATCGTCATCGCCTGCGGTGGCGGCGGCATCCCCGTCGTCCGCGACTACGAGAACAAGGGCTGCTACAAGGGCGTGGCCGCCGTCATCGACAAGGACATGGGCGGCGAGCTCCTCGCCGAGGACTGCTCCGCCGACGTCCTGTTCCTGCTGACCGCCGTCGAGCACGTCGCCATCAACTTTGGCAAGCCCAACCAGGAGGAGCTCGAGGAGCTCACCGCCGACGAGGCCGAGCGCCTGGCCGATGAGGGTCAGTTCGGCAAGGGCTCTATGGAGCCCAAGGTCCGCGCCGCCATCAAGTTCGCGCGCTCCCGCAAGGGCCGCACCTGCATCATCGGTGCCCTCGACAAGGCCGCCGAGACCATGGCCGGTCTTTCCGGCACCCGCATCACGGGCTAATCGATGTAAACAGTTTCCCTGGTACCGCGCTTTGGCGCTTGGCCGTTGGGCGCTGCACGTTAGATGTGCCGACGCACGCGATACGTGAGTCCTTTGCTCCTGCGCCGATCTGTGGCACCTGGGAAACCCATAGGCCCGGGTCGAGCATTATCGGCCCAGGTACAACACGCCTCCCTCTCCTGCGGACGCTCCGGAAACTGCCCCGGGGCGTCCTTTTTGTATCTGCGTGCGCCCATATCGGCGATCAGGTTTGTGTTTGTCTGCATACGACCGCGCGGACCTGCCGTGACGTTGTGCTGACGCTCATCGCCGCCTCTCCAATGGCCAGCCATGTGACCGTAAAGGGCGGTGTGGTTATGCAGCAGGTTTCTGGCGATGTGCGTCGGGCGACACGAGACGTGGATCTCGACTTTGTTCGTTATCCAATGACGGTTGAGGGTATTCGTGCTTTTCTTCATGCGCTTTGTCAGTCGGGCTCTGGGGTTGCGCTTGAGGTGGTTGGCCCAATAGTGGACCTCAAGCATCAGGACTACCACGGCAAGCGCGTTAACCTGCGAATCTCCGATTGCAATGGGATGTCCATGGAAACAAAGCTCGATCTTGGCGTTCACGATTCTCTCGCGCTTGAGCAGAAGGAACTGTGGTTCGATACTGCCTTATGTGAAGCTGGCGTAGCGCTCATGGCCAACAGTAAAGAACAGATGTGCGCGGAGAAGCTTTGCTCACTTATCCGAATTGGCGCGGCATCGACTCGTTTCAAGGATGTGTTCGATGTGTATTACCTGCTGTGCCGCGTAGGCGTCGATGCCATTGCATTCGACCGGGCGATGAGGATTATGGTGTATGAAGCAGCGGATATGCGAGAGGACGGTAGAGCAGCCGTCCATGCGCGCTTGGCGCGCGTGTTTGGTGACAAGCGGTTTGTTCGGGGTCTATGCCGCGCGCACAACAATTGGCTTGGCGCGAATGTTGCCAAAGTGACATCGGGGATATTGAGATATTTCGAATAATGTCGCATGGAGACCGGCGCCGAGATTACCGTGATTATCCGCACTTTGGGCGGTAAAAGGGCAGAAACGTATGGGTGGCGCGCCATGGTGAGGTGTAGCTCATGCGCACGGGGAGAGCAGAGAGCCCATACACTCGCGGGGAAGGGACCCATGTGCTCGTAGGGGCAGAAGGCTGGGGGTCACACCCAAAACGACCAGCAGGCTTTGGTCTGATTGAGGATGCGCTGAATAGGCCAACGCTGCGCGCTATTGAAGGGGCTGTTGGGGTCGAAGACTTCGACCATGCCTTGATCGTCGATGCCGCCAAGTACGATAAAGTGGCCGACCGAGGTAAAATCGCCGGGATGCACGCTGCAAATGACTGGACGTCCACCGGCGAGCGCGTTCTCGATGCTCTCGCGCGTGGGATGAATCTGCGTGGACTGAATGCCCAGCATGTTGGCCCCGCTTGTCATGAAAGACCATTCGGTCGCACCCGTGGGGGCAAAGTTGTTCTGGTCGGCAAATGCGGACATGCGCGCGGGGTCCATGTCGGTTCGCCCGGTAAGGCATACGTATACCATGGTGAGGCACGTTGGCCCGCACGCGTTGACGCGCACCGTTCCGCCGGCGTATGGCTGGTCGGCCCATGCGGGGTCGGTCTGATACAGGTGGGGCAAGGCGCCCTGCTTCCACTCCGCACGTGGGGTCGATGCCGGTAAGAGCGTTGTTCCCAGTTGGGTGGGGTGGACAATACGCGCGGCGAGCTCTTTCTTTTGCGCGTCCTTCTGCTCCTGGGCTGCGACTTCGGCGGCGTGGCGTTGCGTGGCAGAGATAATGCCAAAGGCTCCAGAACCAATAACAAGAATCGCGATGAGGCAAGTAACGATGAGAGGGCTGCGCAGGAAATCTGCCGGTCGGCTGCGCGTGAAGATACGGTTTGACGTTGCGTACGAGTGCCCGGTTCGGCGCGACGATCTGCTGAAAGAACGAGGGGAGCGTGCAAGAGAGCCGGTGCGGAATTGGGGTGTTCTTGGACCGCCGCCGGTACGTGGGCTGCCGCTGGCGCGTGGGCTGTCAGATACCCTTTCGGTAGGACGTGAGCGGTCGGAGGCCCTTTGGGAGGGGTATCGATCGCGAGAGGGTATTTCAGCAGAGTGCCGGTCGGGGGAGGGGCCTTCGGAGCGACGTTGGCTGCGGGTTGTTCCGTCGTCGCGAGGGCTCCGAGCCTCCTGCGCACGCGGAGGAAACGCGTGGCTCCCATTGTGAAGCCGGGCAAATCCGGACGCTCGATCCTGCGTCGTATGCCCCGCTGGGCGTTCGTCATCACTGCGGAGGAAGGGGTTCGCGCGCGACACGCTTCCCTGTCGGGGCGCTGGGCTGCCGTAAGGCCCCCTGCCGTCAGACGGACGTCCCGATCCCATCCCGCGGCGGCGCTCGTTGACGCCGAGGGGCACGTGCCGTTCGTTGACGCCAGGAGGCGTATGGCGTTCGCGTTCCGCTGCCGTTCCCGAATTCGCCCCGTTTTGCGCACCGCCCCAATTGCGGCTCGAGGCAAGGCGGGCGGAGCACTGCTGCATGTTGTTGCGGTTGTTGGCGTCCATCCGACCTCCCAGGGAAATCGCGCATCATGCCGTATGTTACCAGCGATGACGCTCTTACAGACCGTCCTTTGCATCGTTGTTCGGCACGCACCTACACAATTGTTGGCATAAAATCTGCGCAGCGGAGCATGCGGCGCGGCTTATGCAGTAAAAGCGCAGGTACATGACGTGAGTGAAACAACGCGTGCGTGGCATTGAGAAAATGGTGCCAACAAATGTGTACTTAGTTTTGGCGTTCGCCCGCATACCGCCCGCCGTCCCGTCCATCGCCTCGTGCATATC
>ERZ894232.1988-NODE-1988-length-16340-cov-14.643905_pt1 | contig 16340 bp, 14 predicted proteins | sample MGYA00380296_ERZ894232 | MGnify/ENA primary metagenome ERZ894232 (study PRJEB32331, sample SAMN06328433) | human gut metagenome | biome: human gut microbiome; feature: stool | host: Homo sapiens | collected 2014-08-14 ... | reverse complement strand
GCAAAGCCGCGACCTGCTCCTGATTTTCGGAGCTGCCGACTTTATCGGCAGCCTCAGGGGCGCCTCAGGCGCCTCTCAGACCGATGACAAACCCCACCTTACGGGGTTTGCGCCGTCTAAGCCGCAAAGCGGCTTGACGGAAAGGCACGAAAATCAGCCGCTTACGGCGCGGCAAAGCCGCGACCTGCTCCTGATTTTCGGAGCTGCCGACTTTATCGGCAGCCTCAGGGGCGCCTCAGGCGCCCCTGATTATCATATCGTCAAGACTTTCGCTTGGTTACAAATGCCTTTGGCAGACCGCCGACGGCATTGTTCGTGGCATGGCCGAGGCGGACCACGGGCTTGAGCCCGGAGTCATCATGCGCCCCCTCCCACGGACCCGGGCGCACCAAAGGAGACGATATGCTCAAACACGCTCTTTATTCCTGCGCCGCCGCGCTGCTCGTCTGCGCGGCCCTGCTCGCGCCCCGGCACGCCTTCGCCGCGGACGCCACGCCGGTCGGTTCGCTCAACGGCTATGCGTGGATGGATTCGGACAACTCCAACAAACTCAGCTTCCTGCTCGGCGTGGAAACCGCCATCGCCATGGAAATGGCTCTGTCCCAGGAACAGCAGAAGGTCACCGGCAAGCCCGTGCCCCTGTCGCCGTTCCAGCAAGGCTGGATGGCCGCGTTTGACAACACGCCGCGTCAGACCATCGCGGACCGCATCGACGCTTTTTATGTCGCCAACCCGTCTCAGAAAAACCGTCATGTCTTCGACGTGCTCTGGGAACAAATGATCGTTCCGGCGTTTCCCGCCAGGAGGTAATTCCATGACCTTCCGTCACGGCCTCACGGCCGCATCCCTGACCGTGGTTCTCGCCCTCGGCAGCGTGGGCTGCACCAACCTCAACAAAACCCAGTCCGGCGCGCTCAGCGGCGGTGCCATCGGCGCCCTGGGCGGCGCGGGCATTTCCGCCATCGCGGGCGGCAGCGCCGGTGTGGGCGCTCTTATCGGCGGCGGCCTCGGCGCCCTGGCCGGCGGCGTCTACGGCCACAACAAGTAACGAAGAATGCGATGAGGGAAGGGGGAAACTTTGAAAAAGTTTCCCCCTTGCGTTCCCCGTCCTACCCGCCCAAGGTCGCAAACGATTCCACATCCATGCAGAAGGCGATGCCGATACCCGGCTGCGCCAGACAGGGCACGCTCTTGACGGCATTGAGGATGGTCGGACTCTGTTCCTTGGGCACCAGGATCAGAATCAATTCCTTTTCCGGCACGATGGTAATACCGAAGAACTTGACGTCTTCCTCCCTGCCCGTGCCTCGCGCGTTGATTACGGTGCCGCCGGGGGCCCCGGCCTTGCGCGCGGCGGCCATGATATCATCGGCATATCCCGCGTTGACGATGACGGAAATCAGTTCGTGGGTGGCGCTTTCGCTCATGATGTCGCTCCCGACTTTAGGATGAGGGGTAGAAACGCCGGACGGCACGTCCCGGCCGCCGGCTTCCGCTTCGGGCTCCGACGACATCCAGGGCACGTGCCGCAGCATGCCGCCCACGTCGATCCGGAACACGATGCCGTGGCTTTTGCGCAGATGACCGGCGGACCTCAGGGCCTCCATGACGGGACCGGCCGCTTCCCTCGCCGTCAGCGTCAGCAGCACGTCCTTTCCCACATCGTCCAGCCCCAACAGATGCAGCAGCCGATTATCCGCCGTGCCCCGGCCGAGCAGGATGGTTCCGCCCCGGGCGCCCGCGCCTTTGGCCACCGTCATGGCGGCCTCGCCCCGCCCCCGGTCCACAATGGTCACCAGCAACTTGGCGGGCGCGTAAATGGTTTGCATGACGGCGCTCATGACCGTTCCTCCACGGCCTCGCTCGCGGCCGGTTTTTCCCGCGTCCGCCCGACACGCTTCAACGCGGCCTGTTCTTTGCGGTGAAAAAGAATGCCAAGGACCTGGATGGCAATAAGCGGCGTCATGGCGATCATGGCGATAACGCCGAAAGCGTCGGTAATGGGATTGCCGCCCAGCGCCCCGGACGCGCCCAGAGTAAAGGCCAGAATAAAGGTGGACGCCATGGGCCCCGAAGCCACGCCGCCGGAATCGAAGGCGATGGCCGTGAACATCTGCGGGCAGAACAAGGTCAGGGAAAGAGCCAAGGCGTATCCGGGAATGAGAAACCACCAGATGCTGGCCCCGGTGCTCACCCGGAACATGGCGATGGCCACGGCCACCCCCACGCCAAGCGACAGGGTGCCCAGCATCAGGCGCTTGCGGATATGACCGCCCGAGACCTGCTCCACCTGATCGGTGAGCACCCACACGGCCGGTTCGGCGCATACCACCACCATGCCTGTAAGCAGGCCCACGGGAATCAGCAAACACCGGAACTCGGCGGCAAGAAGCCCGCCCAGAACCGTGCCCGCGGGCATGAATCCGCCTTTGACGCCCACAAAGAAGCAGATCAGCCCGATAAAGGTATAGATAAGGCCCCGGATCATGCGCCCCACCCCGGCCGGGGGCATGTGCAGCAGAAAAAGCTGAAACAAAATGAACAGCACCACCAGCGGTCCCAGGGCGGTGACCACTTCGCGGGTCACTTCCGGCAGCAGATGCAAAAAATGCTCGAGCAGGGTACGCGTGACGGAGGCGGAGGCGTCTGCGGCCTGGCCGCCGCTGCCGGAAAACAACATGCCCATGATAAGCACGGCCATGACCGGCCCGATGGAAGCCAGCCCCACAAAACCGAAGCTGTCGTCGGCCGCCCGGCCGCCGCGCACGGCGGCCACGCCCACCCCCAGAGCCATGATGAACGGCACCGTCATGGGGCCCGTGGTGGCCCCTCCCGCGTCAAAACCGATGCCCACAAAGGCCGGTTCCGTCAGCGCGGCGCAGACGAACACCAAAAGGTAGAATACGACCAGAAGCAGGCGCAGAGACACTTGCAGGATAATGCGGCCCATAGCCACGGCCACGAACAGGCCCACGCCCACGGCGATCATGGACACCAGCGTCATGGGCCTGATGCCGGGGTCCACTCCGGCCACCTGCGCCGCCAGCACCCATACGTCCGGCTCGGCCACGGTAATGAAAAACCCCACCAAAAATCCCACAACCAGCATGAGGGGCAAATTCCGGCGCGAGGTCAGAGCCGAGCCGGTCTTCTGCCCCACGGGCAATACGCCCACCTCCGCCCCCACCAGGAATATGCTGAGTCCCAGGATGAGCAGAACGCCCCCCACCAAAAATTGGGGAAAGGCCGGGCCCAGCGGAGCCACGGTCAGGTGCAGGACCAGCACCAGCAACATGACGGGAAGGACGGAAATCAGGGATTCTTTCAGCTTTTCCAGAAAAAGCATACGCGCCGTTCTCCTTGCGGACAGGATATGTGGACGGCATGCCCCGCGCGGCGCAAGCGCAATCCCGAAGCCCGCGGCGTCCCCGCCGGGAAACGGATGCCACACGCGAACAGGCGACGACGCGTTTATGTCGGCAACATCCGGACATCAAGGCTCGGGCGGAACTCTTTTCCACTATGCGGCAGTATAGAGTATATAACGTAAAAGTCAAATTAAATCACGCGATGCCATATCAATATCCCCTTTCCCCGCAAAAGCGACCGTCAGCAACGGTTTTCCTCGGCCTGTTGTTCCAGCGCGTCGCGATCCTGCGTGCTCAGCACCAGCCTGTCTCCCACCCGCAATTCCGTCGCGCCGTTGGGGATGATCACGTCCCGGTTCCGCTTGAGCATGACCACCAGGGTTCCTTCAAGAAACACGGCGTCGCGCAATCGTTTTCCGGCCAGAGGGCTGCACGCCTCTATCTTCAACTCCACCAGTTCCGAAGGCAGTTCCTCTTCGTAATCGGTGAAGGTTTTCAGGACGGATTCGCCGTTTTCCACCAGGTTCAACCGTTTGGCGATCCGGGGAATGAGCGTGCCCTGGATCACGATGGACAGCAGGCAGAGAATGAACACCAGATGAAAAAGATCGTGTTCCAAAAGGGGATGATAGGTCACGGCGTAGATGGCGAACACAATGGAAGCCGCCCCGCGCAATCCCACCCAGGAAACCAGGACTTGCTGTTTCACCGGCGTCCGGAACCAGGATAAAATGGCGAAGGTGGCCACGGGGCGGGCCACCAACAGCACAAACAAAAAAAGCAGCGTCCCCGGCACCGCCACCTCGGGCAAACGGGACGGAAAGGCCAGCAGGCCCAGGGTGAAAAACAGAGCGATCTGCATCAGCCACGACAGACCGTCGAAAAAGGGAACCAATGACTTCTTGCGGGGGATATGGCTGTTGCCCAGAATGATCCCGGCCACGTACACGCACAAATACCCGTTGCCGCCGACGGATTCGCTCAGGGCATAGGCCAGCAGCGCCACCGCCGCGATAAGGATGGAATACAGGCCTTCAATCTCCAGATCCACCCGGCGCAGCAGAGCCGAAGTGCCCAGTCCCAGCAGCGCCCCCAGTCCCAGCCCCACTCCCACCTGGAGCGCGATCATAAGCCCCAGATGGGTATCGCCGCCTTGTCCCATCAGACGCAGGACAATCAGCGTCAGCATATAGGCCGTGGGGTCGTTGCTCCCGCTCTCCACCTCCAGGAGCGAAGCCAGCCCTCCCTTGAGGTTCAGCTTGCGGGAACGCAGAATGGCGAATACCGAGGCCGCGTCCGTGGACGAGATCACCGCTCCGATAAGCATGCCCTGCCACAGGTCGCAGTTCAGCAACCAGGAACAGAACAGCCCGGTCAGCGCAGCCGTGATCACCACACCCAGCGATGCCATCCATACGGCCTGGGCCGCCACCGGCCGGGCGTGCTTCCAACTTGTGCCGAATCCACCGTAAAAGATGATGAAGATAAGGCCGACGGAGCATATCCGGCGCGCCGTTTCGTAGTCGTCGAAATAGACGCCGCCCGGCCCGTCCGAGCCGAACAACATGCCCATCACCAGAAAAATGAGCAGCGTGGGCACCCCATAGCGGTACAACAGTTTGCTGGACGTGACGCTCACCAATAAAATGATGGCGAGCAGAAGCAGAATGTGGTTCACCCGCTGTCTCCCGAACCGCACTCCCCGACGACACAGGGCAGACGCTTCTAGAACTCATTTCACAATTCGGCTCAAGGGCTGACTTGTGAAGATCATTCGCCAAAAAGCGTGGTTTTTGGCTCATTCACGGCGCTTTTCGCACCGCGCCGGACTCTCGTCCGGCACTGGAAGTCATTTCATACGAATCATGAAATGACTTCCAAACATTAAATCCAATAATACTAGGTGATTGACATGAACAATGTTGAGAGCCGCTCCGGCGGCGCAGCCGCGCTTCGCGACTCCGGATTCGGGGGTCGCCCGACGCTTCGGACGCTGCTGTCGCAGTGTCGTCAGGACATACACACAACATGCGTCCGCCGTGCCCGACGATGCACCTTGTGGTAGCACGATACGCGGGCCGACTGTCAAGAAACATAACATCCGAAGCATCTCTCCGCGCCCGAATAATCATGGGAATGCGGAGCCGGAGACCGCCCGTCCGTTTCCGACGCATCCGAATCACGGGAAATCCGCGGGTGGAAACGCCGCCGTCAGCGTTTTTTGCGGGGGTATTGGGAGCCGGTCACGTAAAACGTGTTTTCCACCGCGAACAGGGCGTGGGGGTCGATGGAGTATACCATGTCCTCCAGATAACGCAGGGCGAAGTTGTTGGTGATGGTCATCACCACTTCCTTGGGTTCGTGGCTGTAGCCGCCGTAGGCGGGCAGAATGGTGGCCCGACCCGCGTTGTCGAGAATGGCGTTGCAGATTTCCTGCCCTTTGCCGGTGACGATGAACACCATCTTGCGCTGGTTGAACAGGCGCACCACGTAGTCTGTGGTATTGGCCGCGATGAACACCTCGATCAGCGAGACCATGACCAGATCGAGGGAAATAGTGCTGATGCTGCCCAGAAACAACACGGCGTTGAACGCCAGCGAGACGCGCCCCACCGGAATGTTCCATTTCTGGTTCAGGTACACGCCCACCAGGTCCGTCCCGCCGCTCGACCCCAAGGAACGCAGCATGATGCCGCTGCCCGTGCCCACCAGGACGCCGGTCAGAATAGCGGCGTACAGCGAGTTCTGCACCGGCGCGCTGACGTGGTTCATAACCTGACCCCAGGCGAAAATGGCGAACGTTCCGTACAGGGTATACAGCACGAAACGTTTGCTGACATGGTACCAGTTGAACAGCAGCAAAGGCAGATTGATGAGCAGGTTCCAGACCGGCGCGCTCAAAAGGCCGGTGCGGTACTGGATGAGCAGCCCGAGCCCGAGCGCTCCTCCGGTCAGGAAGCCGTGGTGCGAAGCCACGGCCTGCACCCCGTAGGCGATGAACGCCGCCCCGGCCGTCAGCAGCCACAAATTCCACAAAGGATGCATGCTCAGCTTGCGGTAGGACGGCAGGGTGAACGAAAAACGGGGAATGCGGGGCATGGCCATAATGATAATCCAAACAGCCTTTTCAGCTTGGTGCGCGGGCGGGGAAACCTGTTTCGGCGGCCGCTCGCGCAGCCGCCCGTCATGACCGGACGCAAACGTAATTGTCCGGCGCTGTCAAGTCGGGAAACGAGCATCTCCCGGACTGACGACAAACCCCGCGTTGCGGCGTTCACACCGACGACGGAGGTCGAGCTTCCGGGCTGAAGTCATGAAACACTGTCGATTGACGGCATAATCAAGCCTCAATCCGTTCCCGAGTTTTAGGGCTGCCGATTTTATCGGCAACCTCGTCTCCCTCCTCCGGGGGAAAGTTATACCCCACAGCCGGAACGTTCTAATGCAGCATGCCCCACATCATGTCCACCGCGGTGACGTATAAAAATACGGCGAACACCTTGCGCAGGGTGGGCACGGGCAGAGCGTGGGCCAGTCGCGCCCCCAGGGGCGCGAAGAACACGCTGGTGCAGGCTATGCCCAGGGTGGCGGGCAAGCTGACGTACCCCAGAGACCAGGCGGGCAGCAGCGGATTGCCCCAGCCGGACACCACGAATCCGAAGGTCCCCGCCACGGCGATGGGCCAGGCCACGGCCGAGGAGGTGCCTACCGCCTTGTGCATATCCACGCCGCACCAGCGCAGAAAGGGCACGGTCAGACTGCCGCCGCCCAGCCCCACCAGGCTGGACACTCCGCCGATGATCAGGCCCGCCCCGGCCAGGGCGGACGCGCCGGGCGCAAAGCCCCGTGATTTGGGGTACAGGTCCAGCAGCATCTGGGTGGCGATGCACACCAAAAACACTACAAAAAAGGCGCGCAGGCCAAAGCCGGGGATATATGCCGCCCCGAAAGAGCCGATCAGGGTGCCCGCCACGATGCCCGGCGCCAACCCGCGCACGAAACGCCATTCCACCGAACCTCGGCGCGCATGGGACCGGGCGCTGGACACGGACGTGAACAGAATGCTGGACAGCGAGGTGGCCACGGCCACGTGCATGGCCACATCCGGCGACATGACGCCCTGAACGGTAAAGATGAACGTCAGCAGCGGCACCACCACCAGGCCGCCGCCGATACCCAGCAAGCCGGAAAAAAATCCGGCCGCCGCGCCGCACAACAGATAAAGAACGACGATCAGCATCTCAGGCGTCGTCCCCGCAGGCCAGCAAGCGGAGCCCGGCGGACGCCACGTCCGGACAGGCGGTCAGGGTCATGGCCGACAGCAGCGAGGCCTTCAGGTCTTCGACGTAGGCCGCCACGCCCTCGGTCAGGCCGCCCACGGCCGCGATGGAAAAAGGCCGCCCGATAAGCACGGCCGCCGCGCCCAGGGCCAGCATCTTGAGCACGTCCGCGCCGTCGCGCACGCCGCCGTCGACCAGCACCGGCACCCGGCCGCGCACAAAGGCCGCCACGCGCGGCAGCGCCTCGGCCGTGCCCGGCGTGTGATCCAGCACCCGGCCGCCGTGGTTGGACACCACCAGCGCGTCCACCCCGGCATCCAGCGCCACTTCCGCGTCGGCCACGGTCATCACGCCCTTAATCAGGAACTTCGCGCCGCCACGGTGCACGCGTTCCGCCACGGCCGCCAGTTCGGCGGGTGTTTTGGGCGATACCGGCCGCCCCTGCTTGCGCAGGGTGACAAGGCCCGCCGCGTCCACGTCCATGCCGACCACCGCGCACCCCGTGGCCAGGGCCTTGTCCAGCTTGACGTTCAGTTCGTCGCCGTCCCAGGGCTTCACAAAGGGTATGCCCCAACCGCCCGCCTTGTGGATGGCGGCAAAGGCCGCCTCGTGGATGAAGTCGCCCACGCCGTCGCCGCCGCAGCCCACGATGCCCGCCGCGCGCGAGCCCTCGATGACGGCCTCGGCGTACTGCTCCTCGGTCACGCCGTCGCCGCCCATGTTGAAGGACACGCCCCCGATGGGCGCGGCCAGCACGGGCAGGGCCAGCTTCAGCCCCAGAAGCTCGGTCTCCGTGCGGGGCGTCACCACCCCGTGCAGACAGCGCATGGCAAAGCGCACCCGGCGCAACGCCTCCACATTGGCCCGGAACGCCGCTCCGGTGCCCAGTCCGCCCATGCCCGGCACTTCGCCCGCGCAAGCCCGGCCGTCGCACTGCGGACATACCCGGCAATATCCCTTCATGCGCTCCCGCGCCTTTTCTCTGATGCTCGCATCCATGCCTTCTCTCCTTAGCGCGCTGAGCGCGGTGACAAAACTCCTGGGGAGGCTCTGCCTCCCCATACCCCTCCGGCAGGGAACTGCATCCCCTGCACCCCCATCAGGCCGCGTCGGCTTTGAACCCGAGAGACGTTGGGCGAAGCCCTGTTCCCGGTTCAAAGCCGACGCGGCCCCGTATGAGGGGGTCCGGGGGGAATCATTCCCCCCGGCGGGGCACGGGGCGGAGCCCCGATTGCACTTTCTTACGCGTACTTGGCTTCGATCTCGCGACCGGCTTTGTCGACGGAGGCTTTGAACGCCTCGCGTTCGGCCGCCAGGGCGGCGGCCAGGCCGGGATCGGTCAGAGCCAGTATCTGGGCGGCTAGCCAGGCGGCGTTTCTGGCCCCGGCCTTGTCCAGGGCCACGGTGGCCACGGGAAAGCCGGGAGGCATCTGCACCGTGGACAACAGGGCGTCCATGCCGCCCATGGCCGCGCCGGACACGGGAATGCCGATGACCGGCTTCAGGGTGCGGGCGGCCACGGCCCCGGCCAGGTGCGCGGCCATGCCCGCCGCGCAGATGAACACCCGGCAGCCTTCGGCCTCCAGTTCCCGAACCAGGGCTTCGGTGCGTTCGGGGGTGCGGTGGGCCGAGGTCACGGTGAAGCGATAGCTGACGCCCAGCTTGCGGAGCACCTCGGCGCAGGGCGCGATGACGGGCTCGTCGGACGCGGAGCCGATAAAAATAGCGACTTGGGCCATGATATACCTCGTTGGTTGGGAAAACGGCCGGATGAACGGCCGAAATGGGGGGGGAACGGACCCGCTTCAGCCCCGCAGACGTTTCAGGCCCTTGACGCCGATGTCGCTGCGGAAGCGAGCCTTATCCATGCGCACCCGGGCCATGCCTCGATAGGCTCTGTCCCGGGCCTCGGCCAGATCCGCGCCCAGGGCGGTCACGCACAAAACCCGCCCCCCCGAGGCCAGCAGGCGATCGCCGTCCCGCCGGGTCCCGGCCTGGAATACGCGCACGCCGTCCACGGCTTCGGCCTCGTCCAGGCCCTCGATAACCATGCCCTTGGGGTAATCGCCCGGATAGCCGTCGGCCGCGAGCACCACGCCCAGGGCCGCCTCGGGCCGCAGTTCCAGACGACGCGACGCCAGTTCGCCCCGCGCCCCGGCCAGCATCAGATCGGCCAGATCGCTTCGGAGGCGCATGAGCAGAGGCTGGCATTCCGGATCGCCGAAGCGCACATTGTATTCCAGCACTTTGGGACCGGCGGCGGTCATCATCAGCCCGGCGTACAGAATGCCTCGGAAAGGCGTGCCCCGCTCGGCCATGTGGCGCAGCACGGGCCGTACCGTAAGATCGGTCAGGCGCTCCAGTTCGGCGTCGGGCAGCACCGGAGCGGGGCTGTAGGCGCCCATGCCGCCGGTGTTGGGCCCCTGGTCGCCGTCGAAGGCCGCCTTGTGGTCCTGGGCCGAGGGCAAAGGCAGCGCGGTCAGGCCGTCGCAGAAGCACAGCAACGACACTTCCTCGCCTTCCAGAAATTCCTCCACCACCACGGTATCGCCCGCCTCGCCGAAGCGGTGGCCGGTGAACATGGCGTCCAGGGCGTCCAGGGCCTCGGCTTCGGTGCGGGCGATAATCACGCCCTTGCCCGCGGCCAGACCGTCGGCCTTGACCACCAGAGGCGCGCCGTGAGCGCGGACGAAGGCACGGGCCTGGACAGGGTCGGTGAACACCCCGTAGGCGGCCGTGGGCACGCCCGCCGCGTCCATGACCTCTTTGGCGAAGGCCTTGCTGCCCTCCAGCCGGGCGCAGGCGGCGCTCGGGCCGAAGCAGGCGATGCCCGCCTCGTTCATGGCATCCACAATGCCCAGGGTCAGGGGCAATTCGGGACCGGGCACCACCAGATCGATATGATGCTCGCGGGCGAAATCCGCCAGGGCGGGGACATCGCCGTCCCGCACGGAAACATTGACGGCCGACGATGCGGTGCCGCCGTTGCCGGGCGCGACGAAAATTTCATCCACCAAAGGACTCTGACTCAGCTTCCAGACCAGGGCGTGCTCGCGGCCGCCCGAGCCGACGACAAGAATGCGCATGATGTCTCCAGTACGGGGATAGACGCGTTGGCCGGACTTTTCCTCCGGCGGGGAACATGATACTGATCGTTGCCAAGCGCAAGGCGTCCCGGCTGCGCCGACGTTAGCCGCATCGCGCTCAAATGACAACCATCCAGGTTTGTGGAGTCCCGTCATGGTCCGAAAAAACCGTTTTATTCCGCATTACAGCGAAGACGAACTGGCCGCCCTGCAACTCGACGGCATACGCTGGACCATCGCCCACGCCCTGGCGGGCGGGCCCCAGTACCGGGCCAAGCTGGGCGACATACGCCCCGAGGACATCCGCACTCTGGACGATGTGCAGAAGCTGCCCTTCACCACCACGGACGATTTGCGCGAGGGCTATCCCCTTCCCCTGCTGTCCGTGCCCGAGCGGGACGTGGCGCGCGTGCACGCCTCGTCCGGCACCACGGGCAAACGGAAAATTCTGGCCTACACCCGCAAGGACATCGACACCTTCGCCCTGCAGATGGCCCGCTGTTTTGAACTGGCGGGCCTGACCCCCGAGGATCGCCTCCAGGTGGCCGTGGGCTACGGGTTGTGGACGGCGGGCGCGGGCTTTCAACTCGGCAGCGAACTGTTCGGCGCGATGACCATCCCCGTGGGACCGGGCAACCTGGATATTCACCTGCAGTTGCTCCAGGACCTGGGCACCACCTGCATAGGCTGCACCGCGTCCATGGCCCTGCTCATGGGCGAGGAGGTGGAACGCCACGGCCTGCTGGACAACATCCGCCTTAAACGCGCCATATTCGGGGCCGAAGCCAGCAGCGCCAAAATGCGGGCCACCATCATGGAAAAGCTGGGCTTGGAACACTGCTTCGACATCGGCGGCATGACGGAAATGTACGGTCCGGGCACGGCTATGGACTGCGAGGCCCATGAAGGTCTGCACTACTGGGCCGACCTGTTCTATATGGAAATTATCGATCCCGAGACGCTGAAGCCCGTGGCCCCCGGCGAAGTGGGAGAAATGGTGGTGACCTCGCTGCGCAAGGAGGCCGCGCCCCTTATCCGCTACCGCACCCGCGATCTTTCGCGCTTCATCCCCGGCGTCTGCTCGTGCGGCCGGACCATGCCCCGACACGACCGACTGCTCGGCCGCTCGGACGACATGATCATCTTCCGGGGAGTGAACATCTACCCCGGCCAGATTAGCGACGTCATCCAGCAATACCCGGAACTGGGCGGCGAATACCACATCGAACTGACCCGCACCGGCGGCCTCGACTTCATGAAGTTGAGCCTGGAGCGCAAACAGGGATTCAGCTCGGACAACGACGCCGACCTGGCCGCGCGCTTCGCCCGTCACCTGCACAAGGCCCTGCTGGCCCGCATGGACGTAAACATCGTGGACCCCGGCGCGCTGCCGCGCTCCTTCGGCAAGTCCAAACGCGTCACCGATCTGCGGCTGGATTGACCCCCTTTTTCCGCTGCCTTCTACAAATGGAACACCCGAAACTTTTAGGCCTCCCGGTTCCTTCTGGGCATTTTCAATGCATACATTGCAGGAGAGCTTATGAATTATGTGACGGAACTCGCTCCTTATCTAGAAGCTGTGGAAACAAACTATCAAAAACTGCTACGACTGCTGTCCCCTTATGACGTTGCGGGCCAAACCAAACTGCGCATCGGCCCTGCTCATGACGGAGGCTATGTCATGCTTGATCCCGGTCGGGACGGCATCGCCTATAGTTTTGGTATTTCGGACTATTCTCCCTGGGATTTGGAGATGGCAAACCGGGGATTTAAAGTATACCAGTACGACGGGACCGTGCCCCAAAGCCCAGACGAACATCCGAACATTATTTTCACCAAAGCCAATATCAGCGGCGCGGAACTGCCCCCTCCCGGCGAAAAGAATGTTGCCCAAATTTTAAGGGAGCATGGCCATGAATCCGCGAATACCATTATACTACAAATTGATATCGAAGGCGCGGAATGGGAATTTTTTGAACACATTACCCAAAGCCAACTGGAACATTTTTCTCAAATTATTGTCGAATTTCACGGCTTATTCAATATAGAAAAATTTGATTACTATATAAATGTTATAAAAAAATTATGTAAAACCCATTGTCCTGTTCATATTCATTACAATAATTATGGCGACAGCATTCCATTTACTCATTTTATTGCCTGTGATGTCATAGAAGTATCATTTATTCGTCGTGACGATCTATCCTTTCAGCCATGCACTATAAATTTTCCTACTGCCTTGGACTCATCCAACAATCCTGAACTACACGACATTATTATCGGTAATTTTTCATGTATTGCAAAAGGTTGGGAAGAGTTCGTCCAAGACAAGGTTATGTTGTCAGCCGCCTCTGCCGAACGAGTCGTCTACCTGCAAGATGCACAGAAAAATCAGTTAAATTGTATTGAGAACCAGCAACAACAAATTGCTCTATTTTCAGCTCAACTGGAAGCAGAAAAAATCCGAGAGTAAGATTTATCATATCACCTTGAAAAACTCCGGGCACAAAACAACAGACAGGAAAGAACCATTTACCGCCTACGGCATCCATGGCAACGACTGATGAGTCATCTCATCAAAAAATAACCGTTGTTTCCATCTTGTTGGAATATCTGGCATATATGTAAAACAACCGCACAGTCGATTGCCATGCCATATTTTATCAAGTTAACGAATCGGACAAGCTCAGCTCACTTCATAAACAACATTTCCTGATAACTGGGCAGAGGCCACAAGTCGTCGGCCACCACTTCCTCCAAGGCATCCGCCCACTTCCGTAACTCGCGCATGGCGGGCAACACCTCATGCAGGCAATGGCGCGCCTGTTCCAGCACGCCGGGCAAGTCCGCCCAGACCGATTCCTTCATTCTGGCCTGCAAACCGCGCACAGCTTCTTCCAACTGCGCCGTCCGCGCCGCCACTTCGCGCAGGGCGGAACTGTCGGCGGGCACCTCCAGCGCCCGGCTTGCGGCCACGGAATCCGCCAGCTCCTTCCGATAGCGGCAGGCGGCGGGATAAATCATGGTACGGGCCATGTGCACGGCCAAATTGGCTTCGGTGCGCACGCTTTTCACATACTGTTCCAAATAGATGTCCTGGCGGGCCTTAAGTTCGGCTTTGGTAAAAATGCCGTAACGACCGCACAGATCCGTGACCTCGGGCGAGGTAAGCACCGTCAGGGCGTCGGGCGTGGCGGGATAGTCGGGCAGCCCCCGACGCTCGGCCTCGCGGTGCCAGATTTCGGAATAGCCGTCTCCGTTGAAAATCACGGCGCTGTGCTCTTCCATGACTTCTTCGATGAGGCGCTGCACGGCTTGGCCCAGCTTGGACGAATCCCCGCCCATATGCCGCTCCAGAAAGCTTGCGGCGAAATCCAGAGACTCGGCCAGCATGGCGTTGAGCACCACCAGCGCCCCGGCCGCCGACATGGCCGAGCCCACCGCCCGAAACTCGAAGCGGTTGCCCACAAAAGCGAAGGGGCTGGTGCGATTGCGGTCGCCGGGATCGGCGGGCAGGGGCGGCAGCGTGTCCACGCCCACGTTCATCATCCGTTTTTTGCGCGCGCTTTTGACCTTGCCCGCGCGGAACTGTTCCAGCACGTCGGTAAGCTGATCCCCCAGAAACAGGGACATGATGGCCGGAGGCGCTTCGTGCGCGCCCAGGCGCAGATCGTTGGACGCCGTGGCCACGGAGGCCCGCAAAAAGCCCGCGTGCTTGTGCAGGGCGCGGATCACCGCGCACAGAAAGACCAAAAACTGGGCGTTTTCGTGCGGCGTTTCGCCCGGATCGAACAAATTGCCCAATTCGGCGTTGCCGATGGAATAGTTGAGATGCTTGCCCGAGCCGTTGATGCCCGCGAAGGGCTTTTCATGCAGCAGGCAGGCCAGCCCATGCCGCCGCGCGGTCTTGCGCAGCACGGTCATGATCAGTTGATTGTGATCCGTGGCCAGGTTGGCCGTCTCGAACATGGGCGCGATTTCGTACTGGCTGGGCGCGGCTTCGTTATGGCGGGTGCGCACCGGCACCCCCAGACGGAACAGAGCGTTTTCCACATCCATCATGAAGGCCAGCACCCGACTCGGAATGACGCCATAGTACTGGTCCTCGAATTCCTGCCCCTTGGCCGGACGGGCTCCGAACAGGGTGCGTCCGGCCACCAGCAGATCGGGCCGGGCGGACACGAACTGATCGTCGATGAGAAAATACTCCTGCTCCAGTCCGCCGTTGGATACCACGGGCAAAGAGCTTTCCACCCCGAACAGGCGCAGCACGCGCAACGCCTGGCGACTCAGAGCCTGGCCCGAACGCAGAAGAGGAGTCTTTTTATCCAGGGCGAGCCCCGTCCAGGATAGAAACACCGTGGGGATGCACAACACGATGCCCCCGGCGTTTTCCATCAGATAAGCCGGACTGGTCACGTCCCAAGCGGTATAACCCCGCGCCTCGAAGGTGGAACGCAGGCCGCCCGAAGGCAGGCTGGACCCGTCGGCCTCGCCCTTGGCCAGCATGTTGCCGCTGAATTCAGCCAGAGCCCCCCCCATGCCGTCGGGCACCAGAAAGCCGTCATGCTTTTCGGCGGTAAGACCGGTCAGGGGGTAGAACACATGGGTGTAGTGGGTGGCTCCCCGTTCCATGGCCCAATCTTTCATGGCGCTGGCCACCACGTCGGCCACGGCCGGATCGAGCCGCTCGCCCTGATCCATAGTCTTGCGCAGCGAACGGTACACACTCCGGGGCAAATGGCGACGCATGGCCTTGTCATCGAAAACGTTGCAGCCGTAAAACGTTGTGGGATCGTTCTTCTGGCGCTCGGGACAGGTTTCGTTTCCGGCCGGGGGGCAGGACAGGGTCGCTTCCGCCCCTCCCTCCCGCCTGCGCCGGGAAATGGTAAGAACGGCATTGCTGCGGTTGACGTTGCGAGCGCTCATGTGAACTCCTTGAAAAGATGAACAAAAAAAAGCCGACTTCCCCGATGTGCCGCAACCGGCGCTCGGGGGAACGGTTTGGAACGACGCAACCCTCAGCGCACGTCGACGATGGTCAGCGCGAAGGTCAAATCCTGACCGGCCAGGGGATGATTGGCATCCAAAGTTATGGCTTGGTCGTCCACGGCGGCCACGCCGACCTCCAGTTCGCCCTGATCGGTACTCACGTGCAGCAGCATACCGGGTTCGGGCATGATGTTGGACGGCACCTGGGCGCGCGGCACCTTGAACAACAGCTCCTCGTCACGAACGCCGTAGGCTTCGGCGGCCGGAATGGTCGCGGTGAAGGCGTCGCCTTTTTCATGATTCAGCACGGCCTGTTCAAAGCCGGGGATCATCTGCCCCCCGCCCACCTGGAAAACAAGAGGGCTGTCCGCCGGAGATCGATCGAACTCCGTTCCGTCGTTCAGGGTGCCCACATAGTGCACGACCACGGTATCTCCATTCCGGATGGACATCGCCGCTCCTTTCGTCTATAATTATTGAGGATCAGGCGAGCGCACAGCGCTCGTCCGGCCTTTTCACGCCCGGACCTCATCGTTCGACGTTACCTAGCACAAACCCGTGAGAACTCCAACAGCCTCCCCCATGTCCTCAAAAAAATCCCCGCCTTCCCGCCC
>ERZ894232.1982-NODE-1982-length-16374-cov-9.316135_pt1 | contig 16374 bp, 16 predicted proteins | sample MGYA00380296_ERZ894232 | MGnify/ENA primary metagenome ERZ894232 (study PRJEB32331, sample SAMN06328433) | human gut metagenome | biome: human gut microbiome; feature: stool | host: Homo sapiens | collected 2014-08-14 ... | reverse complement strand
GGTGTGCAGATTGCTGGAATGATTTTTCAAACACGCTCTATAGCGTGTTTGCTGTTTTCCAAAAATTATATAACTTTATAGGAGGATAGAGCACAGCTACTCTAATTCTAAAAGTCCCTGTTCCAGCAGATATTTGATAGAAAAAAGCCTCGGTTTCTTACTGTTATCAAATCTTATTTTTATCTTATCGTCTTTTAACTCAAGAATCGTGCCTTTTCCAATATTTTTATGAACCACTCTTCTTCCCTTTTTGAACTCCTTTTTATCATAACGAAGTTCACCGATATAGCGGGATATCTGTACCTCCTTCTGATAAAGTTCCTTTAAAGAATATAGGAAAAGATAGGTTTTAGCTCTTGTAACAGCAACATAAAAGAGCCTTCTCTCTTCCTCTAGATCTGCATCTTTTACTGCTTTTTTATGCGGAGTTGTCCCCTCATTAATATCCATAACAAAGACGACCTCATATTCCAGTCCCTTTGAGCTGTGCATTGTCGTGAGTGTCACCCCGCTTTTTTGCTGCTGCCGCCCTGCCTCCATCTGCTTTTCTAATTCCTCCCCATAAGAGTCTATGTAGGCAAACCATTCTTCAAAACTATGGTATTCTTTCGCACTTTCCTGAATCTGGTTCAATACTTCCTCTAAATCATCTGGATTCATCCTTCGAAACTGTGCATATTCGTTCATATAGTCTTCATAACCAATCCCACTACGAATATACTGTATGGCAGCATATGGTTCCATTTTTCGAAGCAGGCACAAATCCATCTCCAGTTTATCAATCTTTTCATAGAGCCATTTTTTGCCGAAGGTTTCCTGCTTTAACTTTTTCAAATCCACCTGCGAGTCAGTAAGCATACTTCTTGAAATATAACGTTTGGGACGATTCATTATTTGTAAAAATAACTTTCTGTCTTTGTTTCCCATCGCAATCTTTATATACGTTAATATATTTCTTGCAATCCAGTGATCAAATATATTTGGAATCACATCTCGCATCTGAAATGGGATATTATACTCCATCAAGCGGCCGACAAGAAGCCTTGGCTGTGTATTTGTTCTGAAAATGACTGCCATTTCTTCTAGTGGAATTCCCTTTTTATGATAAAAACGTATTCCTTTTAAAATATCAGTGCATTCTTCTCCAGCATCTTTTAAATACCGGAATGTAATCGGTACCTTTTTGCCGCGGGCTGCCCGCATATTTTTTGGAAAACGCTTTGTGTTATGGCTGATGAGATGTTCCGCACTGTCCACAATCTCTGCACTACACCGGTAATTCGTATTTAAAATTACTTTTTTCGCATCGGGATAATCTTTTTCAAATCCAAGCATGATTTCCGGCCTGGCCCCACGGAAACGATAGATGGACTGATCATCATCTCCTACAATAAACAGATGATCTCCTTTTCCTGCTAACATCCGCACAATCTCATATTGTACTTTATTAATATCCTGAAATTCATCAATTAATATATACTGAAACTTTTGCTGCCACATGGCGAGGATATCTTTCCTCTCTTTTAAAAGCTCATAGCAAAAGACCAGCATATCATCAAAATCTATGAGATTCTCCTCTCGAAGTCTTCTCTCATACCCCTCATAAATCTGAGCAAATAATTCATCAGAGCAATTACTGCTGTGATAGTAGGAAAGGGACATCATCTCTCCTTTTACATAACTGATTTCGTTAATGATGCCGGAAAGGAATTCCTTCTCATCTTCGATTTCCAGTTCCATATTCTCTGTCATCTCTTTGATATAACGCCGTTTTACATCTTCACGGATAATATTTCCCGCCGTATAACGGTATGCATAGCGAAGAATCATAAAGAAAATTGAGTGAAAAGTACCAAATGTTACCGGTGCATTCTCCATCCCATCAAAAGCAAAAAAACGCTTTCTCATTTCTTCTGCCGCTGCCCTTGTAAATGTAATAACTAATATATTCGATGGATGTACCCCCGTATTTTCAATAAGCCATTTTACTCGATAGGTAATTACAAGTGTCTTTCCTGAACCCGGACCGGCAAGAACCATTAACGGACCTTCTTTATGTGTGATCGCTTCTTCCTGTTCTTTGTTAAAAATTGCTGGCACTTCTCCTCCTCCTTTCTTTCTATATGTACTCTCGGAATCTTTTTATATTATAAGGATTCTAAAAGTAATACGAGATAACTCATCTATTTTTTAGAGTTTCTCCTGCTTGATATGTATCTCTCTGCAGGAGTACATCATCATTAATGATAAAATAAATGTTTGCAAAATAAAAGGGTGTCTCTCAACACCCTTTTATCTTTAATGCAGTTAAGTTAAAATACTCTTCTGCCATTCTTTGCTATTAATGTTTTGCAACGTTCTTAAGATATGCTTCAACTTCAGCTTCTGTTGTCAAAGACATTGCCTTAGCTGCAACAGCATCTGCTTCTTCTTTTGTCCAGAGAGAGATTCCCTTTCTGGTTGCTAAGATAGAAGTCGCACTTACACTGAATTCATTCATTCCAAAGGAAATTAATAATGGAGCAAGTAATGGGTCTGCTGCTGCTTCACCACACATACCAACCATGATTCCCTCTGCTCTTCCGGCTTTGATAACACGTTCGATAGAACGAAGTACTGCCGGATTGTAAGCGGAATAGAGATATGCAACCTCTGCATTACCTCTGTCTACTGCCATAGTATATCCTGTAAGATCGTTTGTTCCGATACTAAAGAAGTCTGCTTCTTTTGCAAAAACATCTGCCATTAAGCTTGCTGCAGGTGTCTCGATCATAATACCAACTTTGATATTCTCATCGTATGCAACACCTTCTGCCTTCAGCTCCTCTTTCAGTTCTACAATCATGTTCTTCACTGCACGAAGCTCATCTAAACATGTAACCATAGGAACCATGATACGGATATCTCCATATGCGCTTGCTCTAAGCAATGCTTTTAACTGAGGACGATATAAATCTTCTCTCTTTAAGCATAAACGAATTGCACGGAAACCGAGGAATGGATTCTCTTCTTTCTCAAGAGCAAGATAAGGAATCTCTTTATCTCCACCCACATCCAAAGTACGGATAATAACTGGTTTGCCCTCTAAAGTCTCAGCTACCTTCTTATATGCTGCAAACTGCTCTTCTTCTGTAGGAATCTGAGGACGATCCATGAAAAGGAATTCTGTACGGAATAAACCAATTCCCTCGCCATCACACTCTACTACTTTAAGGGCATCTTCTGGCTTACCAATGTTTGCACAAAGTTCAACCTTAACACCATCTGCAGTTTTTGTCTCCTTGCCAACAAACTGAGCAAGGGCAGCTTTCTCTTCTAAATATGCTACTCGTTTCTGTTCATACTCTGCCTGAAGTTTCTCATCAGGATTAATATATGTCTGACCTTCTGAGCCATCTAAAACGACCTTATCTCCGTTGGAAATCTTTTCTGTGATTCCCGGTATACTGAGTACAGCCGGAATTTCAAGAGCCCGCGCAAGAATTGCTGAGTGGGAAGTCTTACCACCAACCTCCGTAAGAATACCTGTAACATTCTTAGGGTTGATTCCTGCAGTCATAGATGGAGTTAAGTCTTCTGCTACGAGAACAGTTCCCTCTGGTACATTCGCCAGATCTACATCTTCTACATCCAGAAGTATCTTCAATAATCTTGTCTTTATATCACATACGTCTGTTGCTCTCTGCTGGAACATCTCATCATCAATAGAAGAAAACATCTGCATATAATAATCACAGATTTTCTCTACTGCTGCTTCTGCACACATCTTATCATCTGCAATGCTTGTCTCCATCTGCCCAGTCATCTCTGGGTCCATAAGGAGAAGGACATGTCCCTCCAGAATCTCTGCTTCTTTCTCCCCTACTCTTTCTTTCATATCATCTGCCATTGCCTGTGTTTTTGCAATACACTTGTCAAGGGCTTCTGCTAATCTCTTCTTTTCAGCGTCAACATCACTGACTGCTTTATTATCGTATGCAAGGGAAGGCTCTTTTACAATAACAGCGGAACCAATACCGATTCCTGCTGATGCACCAATACCAGTATACATTATCTTCACCTCAAATTTTGATTTACAATTATTCTCCTAAACCGGATTCAATCATTTCGATAGCAGTCTTTAATGCTTCTTCTTCGTCAGCTCCATCACACTGGATTTCTACTTCAGAACCGCATTTGATGCAAGCACCGATAATGTTAAGAAGGCTCTTTCCGTTTGTTGCTTTACCGTTGAAGTTGATTGTTACGTCACTGTCAAACTTAGCCATTCCTTTAGCGAATACTCCTGCCGGTCTCATGTGAAGTCCCTGTGGGTTGTTGATTGTAACTTTCTGTGATACCATAGTTAATTTCTCCTTTTCTTAATAGGTTAATATAAATTAAATAATAGCTAAAGAAAACAGGATACTGTGCTTCTGGCTGATGCATTCGGTTAGTATTATACCCTGCATTCATACCTCCCCTTGTTCCTTTAGTACTCATTATTTTACCATTTTTTATATACACTGTCAATATAACAGCGCTTAGAGCGGTTTGAAAAATACTCTGGATTACCCGTAACTTTTTTCTTGTAATTCCATTTAAATCCTTGTAGATAAAAAGATATATTCTTTCTTTCCTGCCTCATCATCAGGATAAAGTTCTACATATTTTTTAGCTGCCTCATACGCCCTATCGTACTCCTGCGCCTTCTCATAAATAACAATCTTTCCGTACATAAAACCGGCCTTCGATTCGCCGCCCTGTTCGATTCCTTTTTGAATATATTTGAGAGCATTATCATAATCTTTCTGCTCTACATAAATCTCGCAGATTTTCTCTAAAAAATCTGTGTCATTTGTGCTGTTCCATCCCTGTTCATATACTTTCACGGCAGCCTTCGCATCTCCAGATTTTGCAAGGCATTCACCCTTTAATATATAATACTGTGCATTTTTGCTATCATTATTTATGAGTTTATCATATATTTTCTCTGCTTCATCATATTCTTTTAATTGATAATGACTCTCTGCTAAATAGCAGGTCATATCCAAATCAAGCTTACCTGCAAATACAGACTGAAGTTTTAACGCCTGTCCAAGATAAGAAATCGTTTTCGAATAATCTTCCTCTTTAAAATAAAGCAATGCCTCTTTACGGTATTCTACTTTCTGCTGATAGTTATGCCACTGAAAAACACCAATTCCGGCAAGTAAGATTACAGCAGCGATTGCAACACGAATTATAATTTTACGCATAGAAAACCTCATTTCTCTTTCAACGAAAGAAAGGATGCCGCAGCATCCTTTCCAAAGAACTATTATTTTCTTAAACCTAACTGTTCGATTAAGGTTCTGTAACGTTCGATATCTTTACCTTTTAAGTATGCAAGAAGATTTCTTCTCTGACCAACCATCTTTAAAAGACCACGTCTTGAATGATGATCCTTAGGATTTGCTTTGAAGTGGTTCTGAAGGTCGTTGATTCTTGCTGTAAGAAGTGCTACCTGTACCTCAGGTGAACCTGTATCTCCTTCTGTTCTTGCATATTTTGTCATAATTTCCTGTTTCATTTCCTTTGTAATCATGTTACAATTCCTCCTATTATTATAATCACCTTTACGAAGATAAGGTCGGAGACTCCATACCCTGGCAAAGGTTCTAGCAAAAAGCATCTTTCATAGATTAGCATACTCTTGTTTTTTTGTAAAGTTTTTTTACGAATATTTTTCAAGAAGTTTTTGAAAATATTCCGGAAGCGGTGCTTCAAATTCTACATACTCACCTGTTCTTGGATGAATAAAGCCAAGTACTCTGGCGTGAAGGCACTGTCCGGTAAGCCCCATCGCATTCTTCGGCCCATAGGTTGTATCCCCCAAAAGAGGATGCCTTATACTTGCCATATGCACGCGGATTTGATGTGTTCTTCCCGTTTCCAACTGACATTCTATGTGATTAAACTGATGGTTCAGATGACTGAGCACTTTGTAATGTGTCACTGCACGCTTACCATTCTTCGGTTCCACCGCCATCCTCTTTCTATCTGCCGGACTTCTTCCAATCGGTGCATCCACTGTTCCCTCTTCCTGTGTAAAATTATTGTAGACAATCGCCTCATACTTTCTTGTAATGGAATGTTCTTTTAGCTGCTCTGCCAGACTTTTATGCGCCATATCATTCTTACATACAACAAGAACCCCTGTCGTATCTTTATCAATACGATGGACAATTCCCGGACGAAGTACCCCGTTAATTCCAGAAAGATTATGCCGACAATGATATAACAGCCCATTAACTAATGTTCCCGTATAGCGTCCCGGACACGGATGAACAACCATATCTTTTGGCTTATTGATTAAAATAACATCCTCATCCTCATAAATGATATCTAAATCCATCTTTTCTGGAAGGACTTCTAATTCCTTTAACGGAGGCACACAGATAACAACACTGTCCTCCACTTTAAGACGGCAGCCTGGCTTTTCTTTTTTATCGCCAACAGTTACCCGGCCTTCTTTTATAAGTTTCTGAATATAAGAACGCGAATGCTCTTTTAACTCTCCGGCTAAGAACTGATCAAGGCGCATTCCCTCCTGTTCTTCCATAACGGTATAATAATATTTTTGTTCTATATTTTGTTTTTGATTCTGCTGCATCATTTCATTTCTTTCTGCCATTTTCCCGTCCTGCCCTATTCCTGCTCTTTCTTTTTAGAAAATACTCTGTTAAGATCTTCTTCCTGATAGAAAAACAGTATCAGCACAACTAGCATAAATGCGGCAACCGTTACATAAATATCTGCCACATTAAATACTGGAAAGTTAATCAGGCTAAAATAAATAAAGTCTACTACATATTTCCGAAACACTCTGTCTATCATGTTGCCAACCGCTCCTGCCCCCACAAAATACAGGCAGGCTTTCAGTGGTACAAAATGTTTTTCTTCCGGAATCTTCCCTGAAATCCACAGGAGACCGACAAGTACTGCTAATGTGATAATCAAAAAGAACCACTGTTTATTCTGCATAATGCCAAAAGCCGCTCCCCTGTTCTCCACATAGTATATTTCTAATACATTATGGATAATCTTAATACTTCCTATCGGTTTTAATATTTTTACCGCCCACAACTTTGTAAGCTGGTCAATCAGTAGTAATACAAAAAAAATGACTACTGACTTTGCTTTTTTTCCCATGATAATTTTATTCCTCCTGTTATTCTAGAGCATGTCTGAAAAATGTTCTAGAGCGTGCAGATTGCCTTTTTATTTTCAAACACGCTCTAAGACCGTAAGCATCTCTTCTGGTGTTACATCCTGATAAATTGCAGCTTCACCCACTTTGTCTAAAAGGATAAACTTAATCTTTCCATGTTCCATTTTCTTATCATGTCTTGTTTCTTTTACAATATCTTCTGCTTTAAGTTCTTCTGGTAATGCCGGAAAATCAAAATATGCATATAATTCTTTTATTTCTTTATTTTCTTCCTCACTAATATAACCTCTTTGGCAGGATATATCCGCTGCCAGTAAGGAACCTACTGCGACACACTCTCCATGTGCAAGAGAAAAATTCATTAACTTTTCGATAGAATGACCCAATGTATGACCAAAGTTAAGCAATGCACGCACACCATGTTCCTTCGGATCTTCCTCAACAACTGCCCGCTTAATCTCACAGCTACCCTCGATCATATAAGCTAGTGCCTCATCTTCCCTTTTTGCTACTGCCTCTTTATTGTCTTTCATCCATTCAAAATATGCTTTATCGCGAATCAATCCATGCTTGATCACTTCTCCCAAGCCGCTGTGGTACTGTCGCTCAGAAAGTGTTTTTACCGTATTTACATTAATATATACCAGCTTGGGCATATAAAATGCACCAACCATATTTTTATAGGCATGATAATCTACGCCAGTTTTCCCTCCAATACTGCTGTCTACCTGTGCTAAAAGACTGGTCGGAATCTGCACGAAATCAATTCCTCTAAGATACGTTGCCGCTGCAAATCCTGTGAGATCTCCAGTAACACCTCCTCCAAGTGCAAGAAGCATATCTTTTCTGTCAAATTCATGCGTAATAAGAAAATGATACAGACTATCCACTGTAGATAAGTTCTTACTTTCCTCTCCTTCCTGAAAAATGTACACTTCTAACTTCGCACACTCTTTCTCTAAAAGACTGCACACTTCCTCAAGATAATAAGATGCAACCTGCCTTTCTGTTACGATGCAAAGTTTCCGTTCTTTTATTCCAAAAACAGAAAGTTCTTTTACTAATTGATTAAAATTATTCTCAATTACAATATCATATACCTTTTTACCCTCTGCAGTTACTTCTAATCTTTTTGTTTCCATTGTTCCCTCCAGAATAAATATTTACACAGAGAGGGGATATATGAACGGCCTCCACTCCGTCCATATATCCCCTCTGTCTTTTCTCGTTCAACTATTCTTTTATCACCTTTTATGTATTCGCTTTATGTATCTGACATCTATGTCAGCTTAAAACTTCGTAAGTTCCGGGGACAACATATCCTCGCTTACAATCTCGTCTCTTAAATCTCCAGATACTTCAATATTACCTGGTGCCACAATAAAGATATTATTAGAAATCGCTTTAAGAGAGCCATCTACTGCGAAACTTGCTCCACCGATAAAATCAATGATTCTCTGTGCCTGTCCGATTTCGATTCCCTCTAAGTTCACCACAATTGTCTTGCCTTCCTTTAAGAAATCTGCTACAATCTGTGCTTCATTAAATGTCTGAGGTCTGATTACTTTCACACTTTCACCTTCTTCTTCTTTTCCATGAAATGGGATTACTCTGCTCTGACTGTCCTCATCGTCTTCCTGTGATTCTGTAAGATCTTTCTTCTTACGTCTTAAGGAAAGAATCGGTTTATGAGGTTCTTCTTCCTCATCTTCCATCTCTTCTTCGTCATAACCTTCTTCTTCGGTTACTTCGTTATATTCCTCATCAAATGGTTCCGTCTCGTCATCAGCATCATTTAACTTCATCATGTTTAAGAACTTTTCTGCGAACTTCACCCCATGTACCTCCTGTTATTTATTATAATTCCGCGCCCCAAAGATTCCGGTACCAACTCGTACCATTGTTGCACCTTCTTCAATGGCTACTTCATAATCATTGGTCATACCCATAGACAAAATGTCCATAGATACATTATCAATGTTTTTCTCTCTAATGTCAACAAATAATTTGTGTAATTTCTTAAAATAACAGCGATTTTCTTCTGGATTTGCCACAAAAGGAGCACTTGTCATCAGTCCTCTGATGTGGACATGTGGAAATTTGCTGATTTCTTCTACAAGACTCATCACCTCTGGACCGTCGATACCAAACTTCGTATCTTCCTGCGCGATATTTACCTGTACAAGTATCTGTGCGTCCACACCTTTTTTTACCGCTTCTTTCTCAATCTGTTTTGCCAAATGAAGGGAATCTACAGAATGAATCAATTCTACTTTATCAATAATATATTTCACTTTATTTGTCTGTAAATGTCCAATCATATGCCAATGTACCGGTTTTGAAATATTCTCATATTTATCACACAGTTCCTGTACATAATTTTCTCCATATTCAAGCTGTCCTGTCTCTAAAAGTTCCTCAATATCAGAGAGAGGTTTCATCTTACTTACCGCAACAAGCGTAACTTCCTCCGGTTTTCTTCCTACACGTTCACATGCTTTTTTTATGTTGTTTTGTACATTTTTTAAATTTTCCTTCAGCATCAGTAAATCACCTGGCCTTCCTTCACTGTATCACTATTTAAAATAATTCTATCATAAAGTTCTATTTTACTGCCGGAAGTAGAAACAATGCAATAATCTCCATTCCTTTCAACCATATCCACCAGAGCAAAAACCGCATAACCCTTATTTACCATATATACCCCCAGAATCTCTACCTTATCGCTGTCTTTTATGGTATATATCTTTTGTTTATCCGTCTCAGATATAATAATTCCGGTCTTCAAATCTTTCGATACAACATAGGCATATTTATCATTTGTTTTATAGACAATGGCTGAAGTCTGTCTTAATACTTTTTCTCCCTTTTTGTTTGTTTCCATAATATTAAGCTGGTCTTTTTCAGCAGAATTGCCTCCGTGCACAAGAAAACTTTTCGGGATTCTGTAAACACTCTTTTTCACAAGAGAACTGGACGGAATTTTTAATCCATTCGTTTCTGATAATGTAAGTGATACAGACAGATACCGCTGATTTAAATAGCGCTGTATATAATTATCAAATGACAGTATCACATAATACTTTCCATTCTGTTTCAGGCAGCGGTAGGATGTTGTTGTCGTAAAATTATCTTTTTGAAACGTAACCTGTATGGATGAATTATCCTCTGCTCTTTTTTTGAGGCGGTTATAACCATTTTGTCCAACCGGCACCATCAGCTGCCAGTCCTGCCCTTTTATAAAACGATATACCGGAGAACCGGCTTTTTGCTTCTTATTCGTTCTAAGATCACTCATCTTCGCCTTACTAAGAAATGTTTCTTCTGACACCTGGCTCTGCTTTAAATTCTCCTGCCCATCAGACACAAAGGAAACCAGTCCCTCCTGTGCAGAGGTTACTTCAACGTAAGAATCTTTTCCATATTTTTCTTCCAATTCTGCTTTATGCTCTGTCAACATCGCATCCGTATAATCTAACAGTGTATTGTTTATGTCATTCTGCGTTTCATAGGATAGGGAAAAATGATTATCCGTATATCCCTCACTAAAAATTTTTAACTTTTCTATGATCTGTTCTTTTTCATCAAGACTCATTGTATTCTTTTTTTCGAGTACTTTTTTTAAATAATCCTGAATCTCACCGGTAGTATCTATCATATATACTACACCGTTTTTATTTACCATCGCACCATCCTGGACATAGTAATTAATATATCCATCCTGCGCTGCATTGACCAGATTTTCCTGGCGAAGAATTACTCCGGTCCCTTCTATGTTATCCACAATATCGCTTGCACTCACCTCATAAATAGCAAGCTTATCTTTTCCAATATAGGTAAGCATATATGCCATCAGATATACTACAATAACAAGAAACACCAGTGTTCCAAGATTGATGTGTATATGTAGCTTTCCCTTTTCTTTTCCGGCCATATTACATCTCCCATCTATTTAGCGCCGCGCCATTTAGATAATCACAGCGTATCCCCTGAACACACTGCCGTTCTTCCATAAGTGCTTTCCACTCATCTGTAAGCTTCCACCAACTGTTTCCCCAATTTGAAAAGGCAGAATCTTTTTCCGGTATTCGGCTAAATAGTCTCTCTACAACAATATCTTTTCTTAAAAGAGAGATAAATTCTGCCAGGCGTTCTATATACTCCTGTTTTGAACATATCTGTATATTGCCCGCTTCATATTCTTTATATAATGCACATTCCTTTGGAATATATAAAGAATGTAACTTTACCATAGAAACTGGCAGTGCAGATAATACTCTTGCAGACTCTCTGGCATCCTCCATCGTATCTCCTGGAAGATTCAAGATCATATGCACACAAACTGGAAAATGATGTGGCGCAATCAATAATACAGCATTAATAAATTCCGCCAGACCATGTCCTCTGTTCATAGCCGATAATGTATGATAATTCACTGTCTGAAGTCCTAATTCTATCGAAACTTCAATACCCGTCCGCTCACGGAAATTCTGAAATGCTTCCAAATAATCCTGTCTTATGCAATCCGGCCTTGTTGAAAGAGAAATTTCAACGATATTCTCCATTCCAGCGGCCTCTTCCATATATTGAAGCAAGGCAGGCAGCGGCAAAAACGTATTTGTATAATTTTGAAAATACACAATAAACTTATGAGCATGATACCTTTTCTCTACTTTTTCCCTGGAGGACTGTAACTGCTCTAACACAGGCATCGTACTTTCTTTTGCTTCAAATCCTGTTCCTGCATCTGCACAAAAGAGACATCCGCCTCCCTCTTTTCTATTCGGACAGGTAACCGGAAGATTTACCGGAAGCTTATATACCTTTTCTCCATATTTTTCTTTTAAATACTTTGAATATGCGTAATAATATTGTTTTTCCATTTTAGCTTAAACCATAAAAAGGCAGCCTCATAGTATTATGAGGCGCCTTAAACCTTTTCGTATCTTATTCAAATTCCAGATATCCGCCATGTATGTATATTACCGGACGGTTCTGTATCAGATAACATCGGATTATAATGCGTGAGAAACGTATTTCTGTACAGATTCCGGCATATTTTCTTTATCTACGGAAGCGCTGATTACGAAACTTACTCCAAACTTCTCGGATAAAGCATCCAGTTTTTCAACTGCATAATCAAGGTTGTCTTTGATACAAGCTGTTGTAAGGAAACTGTCAAGATAAATCTTATCTAAGTCATGATCCTGAGAGATAATTCCTGCGATAAATCCGAGGAACATATCTGTATCTGTAACATTAAATTCAGGAACTACGATAAGACGAATCTGATTGCTAAGCTCATACATATGCTTATTGTTCTTATCAAGGTAAACGATCGTGCCTTTTGTCAGCTTAATGTCATCATTTACCTGCTGAATTAAAATTTTAGTTTTTCCTTTTCCTTTCGCTCCTGCAATAATATCAATCATGTGAATATCCTCCTTTAGATATGTTATTGGACCGTAGTCCTTTCTTTTGTAATATGAAAGGCTCGTGCCACTTTCTTATATGCTATATTATAATTTATATCATATAAAAGCACAACCTTTAATTTGCAGTTTTCTCTAACAACTGTGACATAGATGAGTACAGCATATCTTTTGTTTCTGCTCCAAGTACTACAGAAAAGAAACGTTCTCCCTTTTTATTCTTTGTCATTAGGATCAGGCAGGACTTAGCCATGGAAGTAGTTCCTGTCTTTCCACCATACATAACAACGCCCTCCGGCACTGGGAATTCATTCAACAGATAGTAGTTTGTACTCTGCATATACTCATTAATTTGTGTTTTCTTCGGCGTAGTGTATGTCATTGTATAATCTTTAGAAGATACCGTATCAACAAAAGTATCATACTTTACAGCTTCTTTAAATATCAGATAAAGATCATACGCCGTTGTATAATGATTATTATCATGAAGTCCATTCGGATTTACGAAATGGGTATGCGTCGCTCCTAATTCTTTGGCCTTTGCATTCATCATGTCAATAAATTTAGATTCGGAGCCAGCCACATACTCTGCAAGTATCACTGCACAGTCATTCGCTGATTTGATAAGCATTGTATGAAAAACCTGCCCTACCGTAACAGTGTCTCCCTTCGTAAGCGTACTGATAACCGCTCCATTCTCCGTCAGATTAATATCATGTTTTAACGTAATTTCATCATCCATATTTCCATGTTCTAATGTTAATAAAGCTGTCATGACCTTTGTAATACTCGCTGGATACAATCTATCAAAACAATGATAAGATTCTAATACTTCATTGGTGCTGTCATTGATGAGCAGATCCGCATAATCATTACTCTGATAATTTGGATCGGTCGCTTCTGAATCAGATAACACTGCCAGATCCGATGCCATGCCTTTAAGATCTGACCCCACCTCTTCTTTATTCTTTGCATAATAAGAGGCAAAAGAATCTGTAATCTTAAAAGGCGCTGTACTGCATCCACTACATAATGCTGCTGCCAAAACCAAAATGCTTATTGTGCATATTAATTTCTTTTTCATAGTCACTCTTTTCTTTTTGTCCTATCTGTACATCTCACGCCACTCAAGATCTCCTCTTTCAAGTGCCTTAACTAATAATTCGGCAGTTGCAAGATTCGTTGCAAGTGGAATATTGTGTACATCACATAAATGCATAACATTGAAGATATCTGGCTCATGAACCTGCTGGTTCTGTGGATCACGCAGAAAGATAACCATGTCTATAAGGTTATGTTCAATCTGTGAAGCCATCTGCTGTTCTCCGCCAAGCGGGCCTGCCAGATATTTGTGTATTGTAAGGTTGGTCACTTCCTCAATCAGTCTTCCGGTCGTTGCTGTAGCAAACAACTCATGCTTATTGAGAATTCCTCGATACGCAATACAAAAGTTCTGCATCAGTTTCTTTTTTCCATCATGTGCGATTAATCCAATATTCATATATTTCCCCTCCTAGTAATGTCTTTGTAATCCTATATTTAGCACAATCCCTATACCTGCCATATAACTTAAAAGTGATGTTAATCCATAGCTTACGAATGGTAACGGCAATCCTGTATTCGGAAGAAATTCCGTTGCCACTCCAATGTTTATAAATGATTGAAAGCCTATAAGCGCCGCCATTCCCGAGGCAATGAGCCGCCCGCTCATATTCTTTGCCACATATGCCGTCTTTAAACATTCTATCACTATTATAGCCAATAATGCAATAACAATAACACTTCCAACAAAACCAGTTTCCTCTCCTACTACCGAGAAAATAAAGTCCGTCTGCTGTTCCGATACAAAACCGGTATCTGCTACAGTAACATCGGCTATGGTATTATTATTTAATCCCTTTCCGTACAGCTTTCCTGAACCGATTGCCATAACAGAATTATCCTGCTGATACGCTGATGTGGATGAGTATTTTGACGGTTCTAAGAAAGTCATAATTCGGGTAACCTGATAATCATGCAGTAAGATCTGATTCGGTGTCTGAATATACCATATGAATAAAAATCCAAGTGGTATCATTACTGGTATAATGATCTTCAACCATTTCTTAATTAAAGCCATTGAAAATCCACCTACAAAAATGACAGACAGTAAAATAAACGTAATGTCTAATGTTGTAGACAAGTTCGGTTCTATTACTACCAGAAAAAGAGGCAGGGCACATAAAAGAGCAAGTTTAAGCAGTACTTTCCACTCCATGAGATCTTCCTCATGCTCCTGTATGTATACCGCCACAAATATAATCATAATAATCTTAGTCAGCTCTGATGGCTGCAGTCTGGTAAATCCAAGATTAATCCATCTTTGTGCACCATTTACACTAACACCGACAAGCTTTACGAGAACAAGGAGTACAATATTAATCATATATAAAACTCTGTTGAAACCACATACAAAATTAAAATTTACAACAGACAAAAACAACATTACTCCTGTACAAAATATAAGTCCAACTAGCTGCTTGCTCGTGTAGCTGCTGTCCGCACTATTGATAAACAATACTCCCATTCCACTCAAGATGAGAACCGCGCCTATCAATACCCAATTATAATTTTTAAATTGGTATTTCTGCTTTAACATGTTTGTCCTCCTGTATTCGCTACCTTGGAGACCGCAACTCCTTAATCGGAATATTAGCATAAATTGCCGGAACATTTCCGTGTCCGCCATCCGATTCCATCTGCGTTATCTGAATATCTAATCCGTCTGTATCAATCTCCATGTACTTCGTAATCACTTTTATTATGTCGTTTTTTATTAATTCCATCGTTTCCGGCGAGCAGTTTGCACGATCCGACACTAAAACGAGTTTCAACCTGTCCTTCGCCGTATTTCCCGATGTTTTTTTTCTAAGAAAGCCATCCATGAACCCCATTAGATTCTCCCCCTTTAATAGCCACGCTTAAATAAGTTTGCTATTTTTTTCAGAATGCTTTCTGCCTCGAATTCCATAATTGGCACTTCTTCTCCAAGCACTCTATGACAAATATTAGCAAACGCTTTTCCAGCCTGTGTATCAGAACCAACAAGAGGTTCTCCTTCATTTGTTGCAATAACAATACTCTCATCATCTGGGACAACCCCAATTAAATCAATAGCCAGAATATCAACAACATCTTCTACAGACATCATGTCTCCACGCTTGACCATATCCATGCGGATTCTATTGATAACTAATTCAATCTTTTTCAGCTCTTCTGCCTCTAAAAGTCCGATAATCCTGTCTGCATCACGAATTGCTGAAACTTCCGGAGTCGTTACAATGATTGCTCTGTCTGCACCTGCAATCGCATTCTTAAAGCCCTGCTCAATTCCTGCCGGACAGTCAAGAAGAATATAATCAAAGTCTTTTCTTAATTCATCTACTAACTTTCTCATCTGCTCTGGACTTACTGCACTTTTATCTCTTGTCTGCGCCGATGGAAGCAAGAAAAGATTAGAATATCTCTTATCTTTGATTAATGCCTGTTTTAAACGACAGTTTCCTTCCACAATGTCTACAAGATTATATACAATGCGATTCTCAAGTCCCATAACCACATCGAGGTTACGAAGTCCGATATCTGTATCAATCATAACAACTTTCTTTCCAAGTTTTGCAAGCCCCGTTCCAATATTGGCCGTTGTAGTGGTCTTCCCAACTCCACCTTTTCCAGATGTAATAACAATTACCTCACTCATCTCTGTTCTCC
>ERZ894232.1956-NODE-1956-length-16650-cov-13.544019_pt1 | contig 16650 bp, 10 predicted proteins | sample MGYA00380296_ERZ894232 | MGnify/ENA primary metagenome ERZ894232 (study PRJEB32331, sample SAMN06328433) | human gut metagenome | biome: human gut microbiome; feature: stool | host: Homo sapiens | collected 2014-08-14 ... | reverse complement strand
CGGCCCGAAGGTCTGTTCACGGATATGCCTACCCTGGCGGAGGTGGAGGAACGCTATTTTGAATACGTCTACCGCAGGGCCGAGGGCAAGGTGGGCGGCAAAGACGGCGTGGCCGCCCGGCTGGGCATCAGCCGCACCACGGCTTACGCCCTCATCGGCAAGCTGGGCCTGCGCGAACGCTTCGACCGGCGGCTGGTGGCGCGCCGGGAATCCCCGTCATAAGGGAGAGTCTGTCTCCGTTGACCGCCGGTTCCGGCCGCGTCAGTGCAGGCGCAGAGGCAGGCTGTGGCGCGCGTCGCCCGTATCCAGCGTCAGGGTGTGGACGGCGTCGGGGGATTCGGGGCGGAAGGCGAAGGTCAGTTCGTTGCGGCCCGGAGCGGCCCGGACGTGGAAGGTCCGTCGCGTCGCGCCCGCAGGATCGGTCAGGGTCAGGACGACGGCCCCGCCCTTGTTCGCCTGATACGGCACGGCGTACAGCCCCGTATCGGGATGACGGCGCAGATCGCACGCGTCGGGAACGTGCCCTCCGCGGCCGTCGGGTTTCAGGGCGACCACCATTTCGGGGAAGCCGTCGGCCGGACGGGGCGGCCTCAAGCCCGCCCGGTCCAGGCCGCGCTTCACGTCCGGGTCGTTCATGAACAAACGCCACAAAAGGCCGCTGCGGTAATTTTCCACCATGCACACGATGGGCAGTTGATCAATGGCCTGGTAGGTGCGGGCGTACCAGTCGTCGCGCAGGCTGAAGGCGTCGTAAGGGCCGCAGGGGCCCCACATGGCCTGGCGAAAGCGGCCGTTCAGAGCCTCGAGAACCTGCATGGAATAGTGGGGCGTGTAAGGCATGGCCGACAGGGCGGCGGTGGGGGCCACGGTGCCCGAATCGTTGCCCGGCGCGCTGTAACGGTAGCAGTCCTTGGCGTCGCATGAGGTCAGCCCCCAGCAGTCGGCGGCGTATCGATTTTCGCGCGGGGCCGTTTCCAGGCAATAGGCCCGGTTCATAAGGGTTTGCGTGACGTTGCGCACCCAGTAGCCGTGCGGCACCTTGTCGTCGGCCAGGCGACGCGGATCGAGCCCGATGTAGGAATAATGGGTGATGAACAGGGGGCCCCCGTAGGGAATGCCCGCCTCCAGCGTATAGCCGTTGCCGCCGGTGGGCCGGTATTCGTCCGTGGACGACCACGCGGCGTAGGCCTCGGACGGGATGGGATGAGTGGGCGAGGCCAGGGCCAGCACATAGGCGACCATGCCTTCGTTGAAGCCCGTCACCTTCATATTCATGGCAAAGCCGTATTCGGGGCTCCAGTGCCAGTACAGGCCGTCGTTTTCCGACCCCGACGGCCCCCGGGTGAACCAGGCCCAGTCCACGTCGTGCCACAGTTCGTTGATCCGGGCGCGCAGCTCGGCTTCGGGGCCGTCTCCGTCAAAGTAATTGCGGGCGATGATCAGCCCTTGCATCAGAAAGGCCGTCTCCACAATATCCGCGCCCACGTCTTGAGGGCCGAAGGGCATGGTGGCGCCGGTGACTCCGTTCAACCAGTGCGGGAAGGCGCCGTGCAGGCGGCTTCGCTCCGTTTTATCGCGCAGAAAGGCGGTGAGGGTCAGCAGACGGTCCACGGCCGCCTCGCGGGCAATCCAGCCGCGTTCCGTGGCGACTACGACGGCCGCCGCGCCGAAGCCCGTGCCGCCCGTGGTGGCCGGACCGTCGGCGTAGCGGTTGTTTTCAAAGGCCAGTCCGGAGGGATAGGCGTGGTCCCACATATAGGAAAAAGCGTCGCGTTGAAGGGCGTCCAGCAGGGCCCGGTCGGCCGCCACGGAAGCTTCGGCGGCGGGAGCGTCGGCGGATTGGGCGAACAGAGGAAGGCCGCCGCCCGCGACGGGCAGCAGCGCGCCCAGCGCGAACAGCAAGACGGCAAGACAATGCTTCATGGTCGGGAAAAGGGTTGGAGTGATAGAAAATAGAATAAGTTACGACTCATGAGAATAACGACGTCCGGTCTTGGGAGCAAGAGAAAAGGCGGCCGCGCCTGACGGAGCGGGCGGATGGCGGGAGCGGAACGCCAGGCTGAAACGGCATAAAAAAAGAACCCGCGCGTTCTGCACAGGTTCTTGTCCGATTTCGGTATGGTGCGCCTGGAGAGATTCGAACTCCCGGCCTACAGGTTCGTAGCCTGTTGCTCTATCCAGCTGAGCTACAAGCGCACGTCGGAGAAGACAAATAGCGGAAGCGGAGAGGCCCGTCAATCTTTTTTTGTCGTCATCGTGATTTTTTTTATCCGCGCTCCGGCGGCTCGTTTACGCGACGGCCTCGGTCACCCAGCGGCGCACGCGGTCTTCCATTTCGCCGCGGATGGCGGCCAGGCGTTCCGCGCTGTCCGCCTCGAAGCGCAGCACCAGGGAGGGGGAGGTGTTGGAGGCCCGCACCAGCCCCCAGCCGCCTTCAAAGTCGACGCGGGCGCCGTCGATGGCTATGGTGGGCCGACGTTCCCGATACCAGGCGAGGGCCCGGTCGGCCACCTCGAATTTGACGGCGTCGGGACAGGGCAGAGCGATTTCCGGAGTGGCGTGGATGGGCGGCCAGCCGGGCAGGCGCTCCAGGGGCTCGCCCAGGCGGTCGAGGACCGTGAGCAGGCGGGCCGCGCAATAGGTGGCGTCGTCGAAGCCGTACCAGTTTTCGGCGTGGAAGATGTGGCCGGACAGTTCGCCCGCCAGCAGTCCGCCTTCTTCCCGCAGGCGGGCTTTGGCGACGGAGTGGCCCGACCGGCACATTTCGGTTCTGCCGCCCCGGGCGCGGATGTCGTCGAACAGGCGCTGCGAGCATTTGACGTCGGCCAGGATCAGCGCGCCGGGGTGGCGGGACAGCAGATCGCGGCTGTAGACGGCCAGAAGCTCGTCGCCGTAAAGCAGGCGTCCGCGGCGATCCATCACGCCGATGCGGTCGCCGTCGCCGTCCAGGCCCACGCCCAGGTCGGCACGGCTCTCGCGCACGGCTTCGGCCAGGGCGGTCATGTTCTCGGCCCGGGTGGGATCGGGGGGGTGGTTGGGAAAGCGGCCGTCGGGCTCGCAAAACAGGGGAATGACCTCCGCCCCCATGCGCCGCAACACTTCGACGCATACAGGGCCCGCCGCGCCGTTGCCTCCGTCCACCACCACGCGGCGGGGGGAGCAGGGGCCCAGACGGGCGACAATTTCCTCCACATATTCCGGGGTTACGTCCACGTCGGACAGCAGGGCGCTTCCGGCGGGCGGCCGGTCCGGCCCGCCCTCGTCCGCCTCCTCGCGCGACATGAGGCGGTCCAGCTCCCGAATGCCGTCGTCGTGCAGGGTCGTGTCGCCCAACCATATCTTGAATCCGTTGTATTCCGGCGGATTGTGGCTGGCCGTGACCATGATCCCGGCCTTTCGGCCCAGGTGCAGCGTGGCGTAATACAGGCAGGGGGTGGGGATCATGCCCGCCCGCAGCACGTCCACTCCCGCGGAGGCCAGTCCCCATGCCAGGGCGTCGGCCAGAGCGGGGGAGGACAGACGGCAGTCCCGCCCCACCACGGCCGAACGGCAGCCTTCGGCCAGGAAGCGGCGGCCGCAGGCCCGGCCCAGTCGGCGGACCCAGATTTCGTCAAAGTCCTGTCCGGCTTTGCCGCGTATGTCGTAAGCCCGGAAGACGGGCGACGGTCGGTCCATGCGGTGTTTCCGTGGGGTGAAGGTAAAGCCGCTTGCGGCGGCGGGATTCGAACAGGGTAGCCCGCTTTGCCCGCCGCCGCAAGCGGCTCCGCCTTGACCGACGGCCATTCCTGTCCTACTGTTAGAGACACTGAGTTTTTATTCTCAGGCGGTCTGTGTTCGGCCGTATGCTTGTCCGTTTCGGCGTTTTTCGGGCGTCGGGCGGTCTTTGTCGCAACGACGGAGCGGAACGCCTGCGCGGCGCGTATCCATGCCGCGAGCCCCGTCCGGGGCCCGCGCAGAGAAAGGAATAGGCTTTAATGAATTGGGATTGGGATAAACTTCAGGAAAAACGGCAACATCAACAGGGGCGGCCCGCTCCGGACAAAAGCCGCCGCAACGAACCCGACCCGCAGGGCGGCGGTCCCGACCGGCGGCCGCCCGAACCCCGGCGGGGCGGAAACGGACGCGACGGACGCGATCCGTTGCAAGCCCTGAAGGGCGTTCGCGTGCCCGGCGCCAAATGGGTTGTTCTGGCCGTGATGGCGCTGTGGGGCCTGTCCGGCATCTATATCGTCCAGCCCGACGAACAGGGCGTGGTTCTGCGCTTCGGCCGCTATGTGCGCACCGTGGGCGCGGGGCCGCACTATCATCTGCCCTATCCCGTCGAACAGGTTTACAAGCCCAAGGTCAGCCAGGTGCGGCAGGCCGAGGTGGGCTACCGTTCGCAGTCCACGGGCGGAGTGTTCCAGCAGGGCCGCGTGCAACCCGTGGACGAGGAATCCGCCATGCTCACGGGCGACGAGAATATCGTCAACGTGCAGTTCAACATCCAGTATCACATCAAGCCCGACGGCGCGGTGGACTATCTGTTCAACGTGACCCAGCCCGACGCGGTGGTCAAAAAGGCGGCCGAAGCCGCCATGCGCGAGGTCATCGGAAAGACCACGCTCGACGCCGCCCTCACCGGCGGCCGCGTCAAAATTCAGGACGACGTGGCCAATCTGCTCCAGACCATTCTGGATCGCTATCAGGTGGGCGTGCAGGTGGTGGCCGTGCAGATGCAGGACGTGCAGCCCCCGCGCGACGTGAGCGAGGCCTTCAAGGACGTGGCCAGCGCGCGCGAGGACAAGCAGCGTCTGACCAACCAGGCCGAGGCCTACCGCCGCGACATCCTGCCCAAGGCCCAGGGCCAGGCGACCGAAATCGTCAATCAGGCCGAGGCCTATCGCCAAACGCGCGTGCTTGCGGCCGAGGGCGATGCCCGGCGTTTTCTGGCCGTGCTTGAGGAATACGACAAAGCGCAGGACGTGACGAAAAAGCGCCTGCTTTACGAAACCCTGGAAGAAATTATGAGCCGACCCGGCATGGAAAAACTGGTGCTGCCCTCGGGCGTGAGCGAACACGCGCTGCCTCTGTTGCCTCTCGACGGGGGCGCAAGCGTCGCGCCTTCCGCTCCGCCCGCCGTTTCGCCGTCCGCCGCGCCCGTTCTCGCGCCTTTGTCCGCGGATACGAACGCCGCGCCCGCGGCGCGGGACTCTTCTTCGTACGTTCGGCCCGGCAGCCAGGCCAGGGGAGGGGAGCGATGAACCGCAAAGCCGCGATGCTTCTGGTGCTGGCGGCGGCGCTGCTGTTGCTCGGCACGCAATGTCTGTTTGTGGTCCAGCAGTCGCAGCAGGCGCTGGTGCTCCAGTTGGGCAACCCCAAGGACACCGTGTACGGCCCCGGCCTGCACGTCAAGTTGCCCTTTATTCAGAACGTGGAGTATTTCGACGCGCGTATTCTCGATTATGACGCCCGCCCCGCCGAGGCGCTGACCAGCGATCTTAAAACCATTGTGCTCGACAACTACGCCCGCTGGAAGATTGTGGACCCTCTGCTGTTCTATCGCACGGTCCGCACCATTCCCAACGCTCAGGCCAAACTGGACGCCGTGGTCTATTCTCAGATGCGGGCCCATGTGGGGCGGCATACCCTGACCGAGGTGGTGGCCGACGAACGCACGCCCATCATGGATTCCGTGACGCGGCAGGCTTCGGCCCAGATGAAGGAGTTCGGCATCGAGGTGGTGGACGCGCGCATCAAACGCACGGACCTGCCCGCCGAAAACCAGCGCGCCATTTTCGAGCGGATGCGGGCCGAACGTGAACGGCAGGCCACCCAGTACCGCTCCGAAGGCGTGGAAGAGGCCACCAAAATACGCTCCGGCGCGGACAAGGAACGCGCTCTCATCCTGGCCGACGCCAACAAGCAGGCCCAGGTGCTGCGGGGCGAAGGCGACGCCGAGGCCGCCCGTATTTTTGCCGAAGCTTTTTCCCGTTCGCCGGAATTTTTCGAATTCCAGCGCGGTCTGGAAGCCGCCCGCAAAGCGTTGGGAGACAATACGCGCGTTATTCTGACGCCGGACAGCCCTCTTTTGCAGTCTTTGCAATAAGGTTCGGGGCGGAGAGCGGCATGAGCTACTTCGACGAGGTGTACGACCGCATCAAGTTTGCGACCAACGCGCGAACTCAGGTGGAATTGGCGGAAATGCTGGAGATTCGACAGTCCAGCATTTCCGATGCCAAACGGCGGCGCTCCATCCCGGCGGAGTGGTATATCAAGCTGTACGACAAGTTCGGCCTCAGTCTCGATTGGCTGCGTTGGCGTTCGGGGCCTATGTACAGCAAGGACAAGGCCTCCGTGGTGCCCGACGTTCCGGACGACGCGACGTTTTCGAGCGGGCTGCGCGAAGACCCCGCCCCCGGCATGACCGCCGCCCAGGGCGTGCTGACCCGCGTGCTGGACACGGCCTGCGACTACACGGACGGCGATGTCGTGCCCGAATTCTCCTTGCATGATCACATGGTTTTGCCTCAATCTTTGTTGGGAGAGGGGACGCTGGTCTTTTACGTGCAGACCGGCGGCATGGAGCCCACCCTGCGCAAAGGGGGCTGCGTGGGGGTGTCCACCCTGCAACGGCATCTGATATCGGGGGAAGTGTACGCCCTGCTTTTGCCGCACGAAGGCGTGGCCTTCCGGCGTATCGTGCAGGACAGCGAAAGCGGTCTGTTTTTGCTGTGCTTCGATCAGGCGGGGTTGCCCCATACGCGAATGCCGGTAAAAACCCTGCAGGCTCGTATTCTGGGCAAGGCCATGTGGGCGTTGCAGCCGGTCTGAGCCTCTTCGCCGTCGTTTGTATCGGCCCGGAAGAACCGGGCGGCGCGCTTCCGCCGTCGGCCCGGGGCGCAAGCCCTCGAACAAATCATGGATAAGGCGTGCAAAGATGCAAGGATATGGCCCGGAAGAGAAGCGACGCTCCGGCGAGCGACGGGCGGAACGCCCGGCGCGAAGCAAACGGCATGGGGACGGCAAAGGGGATGGACGCGTAACGGACCGGAACCGCCCGCCGACGGGAACGACCGAAGTCCCCGGCCGGGAAGGCGCCGGAAAGGAAGAACGGGGTGAAAATATGAACCGAGCCTCCTGGTTTCGATTGCTGCTGGTCCTGCCGGTCTGCCTGGTCATGGGTTCCTGTTCGCGCGCCGAACAAGCTGCCCCGGTCGCGCCCGTTACGGTCGAGGTCCCCGTGGCCGAAGCGACCGCCCCCGCGACGCCGACGCCGTCCGAGCCCTTGACTGTGGCCGAGGTCTGGAAGCCTCTGTTGGATCGCTTGCGTCAGGACGGCCTGGACGGCCAGGAAATAGCCTATCTGTTTGTGCGCCTGGGCGACACGCCTTCGCAGGACCCTATGGGGCGCAAGGTGCAGGAGCTGTACACGGGCAAATTTCTGCCCCGGCCCAAGCCCGCTTCGCCCAAAGACAGCGCCCCCTCGGCCGGAGGCGTCCCCCGCCCGTGGTACAAGGGCTTTGTGACCGACGCCAACGCCCGCCGCTGCCGCACCTTCATCAATACGCACATCGAAGCGTTCAAGGCCGCGGAGGAAAGCTACGGCGTGCCCACCGAAGTGGCCGCCGCCCTGCTGTTTGTCGAAACCCGTCTGGGCGACTATCTGGGCGAGCAGAACGCTTTTGTCACCCTGGCCAGCATGGCCGCGTCGCGCAGCCCCGACGCCATTCCGGACTGGCTGGACAAGCTGCCCGGCGTGGAAAACCGCCTGGACTGGGTGAGCGCGCGCATGGAGGACAAGGCCGACTGGGCCTATGCCGAGCTTCGGGCCCTTTTGGAATACAGCGTGGCCAACGGAGTGGACCCTTTCGAGATACCCGGTTCCGGATACGGGGCCGTGGGACTGTGCCAGTTCATGCCGTCCAATCTGCCGCGTTACGCTGTGGACGGCGACGGCGACGGCATCATCGATCTGTTCGCCCCGGCCGACGCCGTGGCCAGTCTCAGCAATTATCTGGCCCGGCACGGCTGGAAAAAAGACATGAGCATTCCCGAGCAGATTAAGGTGTTGCGGCGTTACAACAACCTGGCCGTTTACGCCAATACCATTCTGGCCCTGGCCGAAAAAATCCGGGAAATTCCCGGGCGACCCACGGTCAACCGGCCTTTGCCTCAACCTCCCACCATGATTTCCGAAAACTGACATGCTGAGCTCGCTGGGGTCGCTTCCTTTCTGTCTGCCCGCGCCGGTCTGGCTGGTGGGCACCTATGACGCCGAGGGCAGGCCCAACGTCATGACGGCCGTGGCGGGCGGCCTGTGCTCCACGCAGCCCCCCTGCCTGGGCGTGTCTCTGCGCCGGGGCGGCTGGACGCACGCCTCGCTGCCCGGCCGGGCGGCCTTTACCGTCGCCGTGCCCTCCCGTTCCCTGGCGGCCCGGGTCGATTTCGCGGGCCTGATGTCGGGCCGGAACGCGGACAAGTTCGCGGCCGCCGGGCTGACGCCCGTGGCGGGCGAACACGTGGACGCTCCCTATGTGGCCGAATGCCCGGTGGTGCTGGAACTGGCCCTGCGTCATACTCTGGAACTGGGATCGCATACTCTGTATGTGGGAGAGATCATGGACGTCAAGGTCGAGGAAAGCTGCCTGCGGCCCGACGGATTGCCCGACCCCGCCCGCATCGACGCCCTGTGTTTCGCCCCCCTGACGCACGAGTATTACGCCACCGGCGATTTCGTGGCCCGCGCGTACGCCGTGGGCAAAACCCTGCGGCGGCCTTAGCGCGGCAACATTCGTCGCCGCCGAGGCGGCCGGGGTTCCGGCCCGGCCGAAAGCGGGCTTCGACCGCCCCGGCTTCGACCGCCGCGCCCCTGCTCCGTTCCTCCCTGCTGTTCTCGACGGCCGCAAGCCCCGCGTCGCCCGGCAACGGACACGGCCCATGCGCCCTTCGGGCGCTTGCGTTCGCGGCTCCGGCGGTTGCGGAAGTTTCTTTTCCCTGTCCGTCGTTTGGGCGGGGTTATTTTTTTTAATGGCCCAAGTGATTATCATCGTTATCATATTGTGCCCGAAACAGGGGGAGGGATACATAGCGGACAAAGACCGCCGAGGGGGCTTCCCCAGGCCTGGCGGTCCGGAAGGAAACGGGCGGGCCCTGTTCGCGCCCGCCGTACAATTCTCCCGCGTCGTTCGCGCCATGTGCGTCGACACCGCGTCGGGCGCTTCAGGCATCCGTGGGAGAGGACACACTTTTTCCAAGGAAGGTTCGCTATGAAAAAGCTCGTTACCCTGCTGCTCGCCGCCGGGCTGGTGGTCAGCGCCGCCAACGGGGCGTCCGCCGTGGAACTCCGCGTATCGGGAACCCTGGATTTCGCCTTTGAAGGTTACAACAACATCAACGGCGCTTACTCGTTTTTGGACAACGAAGACTTTTTGCGCAACACCGGCACGCGCGGCAACAACAAGCACTTCGACGCCGTGCAGCGTATGCGTCTGGGGTTGGAATTCATCATGTCCGAAAACCTGTCCGGTTATTATGAGGCCCAGGTGGGCACCTTTACCTGGGGCGGGCCCTCGCGCGGCCTCACCGGCGGTCAGGGCGGCAACCTCAACGAAAACCTGGGCGGCGCCCTGGGCAGCCGCGCGGCCAACATCGTCACCCGTCAGGTATACCTGGACTGGATGATCCCCAACACGGACATCAAAATCCGCATGGGACAGCAGCTTTACCGCCTGCCCTCCTACGCCACGGCCAGCCCGGTGCTGGACGACACCGCCACCGGCGTCACCGCCTACGTGCCCTTCAACGACAAGACGGCTCTCAGCGCGTACTGGATTCGCGCCCTGTCCGACCCCCGGCGCGGCGCGGATTCGTCCATCGGCAACGCCACCAACGGCAATTTCGACCTGTTGGGCCTGAACCTCAACCTTCAGTATGACGGCTTCGAGATTACCCCGTGGGGCGCCGTGGGCTTCCTGGGCAACGATGCCGATCTGATCCAGGGCGGCGCAAGCGTGTTCTCCGGACTGCTGCCCGTCACCGGATACGACCGGGTATATTGGGACGGCGACCGTCTGAACGCCTATCGCGACGCCACCAAGTCCACCGTATGGTTCGGCGGCATCGGCGGCCAGATGGTCCGCTTCGATCCCTTCCGCCTGGCCGTGGACTTCTACTACAGCGGCACGGACAACAAGCATTCGGTCACGTCCCGTCAGGGGTGGTTCGTCGCGGCTTCGGCCGACTACCGCACCCCCTACGGCGTGCCCACCCTGAAAGGCTGGTACGCCTCGGGCGACGACGGCAACCCCACCAACGGTTCGGAACGTCCGCTGTCCCTGTCCGGCGCGTTCAACCCCGGCGCCAGCATCTACTTCCACGGTCGCTACGGCATCGCCAATACCATCAACAACGGCGACGCGGGCGGCACCTGGGGCCTGTCCGCGCAGTGGAACAATCTGTCCCTGGTGGAAGACCTGTTCCACAGCCTGCGCGTGACCTACTTCCAGGGCACCAACAACAAGAACATGCCCCGCCTGCTGAACCGCGGCTTCGTGCCCGGACTGGACGAAACGCGCGTGAGCCCGGCCACCTATCTGACCACCAAAGACCACGTGATCGAAGTGGACTTCGACACCACCTACAGCATCTATAAGAACCTGGCCACGGTTCTGGAACTGGGATATGCGTTCCAGAATTTTGACGACGACGTGTGGCGTCTGGCCGACGGCTCCAAGGCCGATTATTCCAACGCCTGGCGCGCCGCGCTCAATTTCCGCTATACCTTCTAGCCCTGTCCGCCCCGGCGGAAGAAAACGTTGCGGGGGAGGGACCGTACGGTCCCTCCCCCGTTTTAGGCATTGTCCCGGTATGTGATTGAGCTTGGGCGAAGAAAATACCGTTAAACCGCCGGAGGCGCGAGCGTAGCGAGCTTTGAGCGACGACCCCCCGCCGCCTGGAAGGCGGCATGGTGGGGGGCGAGGAGCGGCCCAAGGTTGCGCGAAGCGGAGCCGGAACAAACATAGGTTTGTTCCGGCGCGCTTCCGCCGGCGTCGGTCGAAGGGCGCCTTTGGCCGCACTGGAAGCGCGGCCGCCTTTGCCTTGCCGCCTATAGTTTTTTCATTGAAAAACAGAGTTGGCGACATGGCGGTGGTAAATATTGAATATCAAGCTTGATGAAAGGAAAACAGGCCCGGCGCTCGACCGATGCGTAAAAAAAATTTTATCGATTCCCGTAAAAAAAACTTGATCTGCTTTGAGAGCGGCGTTAGATGTAGCCCATGCGTTCGGTGGTCCCCGCAACGGGTGGGGGCAGCGGGTGAGGGCCCGCCCGGTTCGTCCGGCCTGCGCGTGGGCCGCTTCGGCGGCAAGAGTCAACATCTCTCAAGGATTAGAATCATGAAAAAGCTCGTTACTCTCCTGCTTGCTGCCGGCCTGGTGTTCAGCGCCGCCAACAGCGCTTCGGCCGTGGAAGTGAAGACCTCCGGTCAGTTGGACTTCGCCTTTGACTGGACCCAGAACATGGATGATGGAAGCTTCTTCCAGGACATCGACGACGGTGGCACCGAGCAGAAGCACTTCGGCGCCGTGCAGCGTTTCCGCCTCGGCCTCGAATTTGTGATGTCCGAAAACCTGAGCGCCACCTACCAGGCCCAGGTGGGCACCTTCACCTGGGGCGGTGCCGCTGGTACCGGTGAAAATACTGGTGGTGTGCTCGGCTCCCGCTCGGCCAACATCGTGACTCGTCTGGCCTACCTCGACTGGATGGTGCCCAACACCTCCGTCAAGGTGCGCATGGGCCAGCAGTCCGTGGCGCTGCCCTCCTTCACCTTCGGTTCCCCCGTGCTGGACGACACCGCCACCGGCGTGGTGGTGGCCGCTCCCCTCACCGACAACTTCGGTCTGACCGGCCTGTGGCTGCGCGCCGACTCCGATTTCCGCCGCGGCACTTTCGACACGAAAGTGGTGAACGACACGACCGATCTCTTCGGCCTGATCGGCGACGTGAAGGGCGACGGCTTCCAGGTGCAGCCTTGGGTTACTGTTGGGCTCGTCGGCCAGGACTCGCCTAAGTTCGGTGTTGAAAATGGCCTTCCGGGCAATGCCACCGCGTGGTGGGCCGGCATCAGCGGCGAACTGACCATGTTCGATCCCTTCCGTCTGACCGCCGACTTCATGTACAACAACGTGGACGTGGATCACAGCAAGGCTGCCGATTCCGACGGCTGGTACGCCGCCCTGGGCGCGGAATACAAGACCGCCTACGGCACCCCGGCCCTGAAGGGCTGGTACGCCTCCGGCGACGACAAGAACGCCCGGCGTACCGACAAGGGCGGTAGCGTTATGGAAATTTCCGGCGGCTTCAACGCCACCAGCACCTTCTATGACGGCGCCTTCGGTGTGGGCAAGCACATGGGCTTTACCAGCCCCAACGGCAGCTGGGGTATCAGCGCCCAGTGGAACGACATCTCCTTTGTGGAGAACCTGAGCCACGCCCTCAGCGTGACCTACGTGCAGGGCACCAACAACAAGCACAATAAACTCGACGTTAATGACGGTTATCTGACCACCAAGGACTCCCTGGTGGAAATCGACTTCAACACCACCTACAACATCTACCAGAACCTGGCCACCGTGCTCGAAATCGGCTACATCATCGAAGATTTCGACGGCAAGAATCTGGCCCGCAACGAGTATGGCCAGAATACTACGGAGAAGTTCAAGTTCTCCAACGCCTGGCGCGCTTCTCTGAACTTCCAGTACAAGTTCTAATCCGGTCCGCGTTCGCGCGGTTCGCTTAGGCTGATACGGGGGAGGAATCCGCAAGGGTTCCTCCCTTTTCGGTTGCGCGCGGGCCGGAAAAATGGAGAAGAGGAGGGGCGTCCACCTCGCGCCCGCACTTGACGCCGGGGCGCTGCCGTGCGATCCCCGTGGTGGAATGTCAACGTGGAGGTGGCTATGGGGTTCTTTTCCGCCGTCAAAAAGTTGTTCGCGGGCGACGCCGCGCCGGGTGAAGCGCAAGCGGCGGACGGGCGCGAACCATCCGCCGCGCCGGAGGCCGCGTCCGCGGAGGGAGATCTCCAAAGCGCGGCCGACGACGAAGCCCTGACCCTGGCCCTGCGTCGGGCCGAGCCCAGGCTTTCGGCCTGGCTGGCCGTGACGCTGGACGGCGTGACCGAGGCCGACGAACTGTTGTGGCGGCGTTTGCGCTTTTTGCTGGCCGCGCTGGAAACCCCGCCGGACGAGGCCCTTGCCTTCACCGACGATTTCCGGGCCTGGCTCGGACGCATGGATTACCGCCATCTGGAGGATTTTCGCTCCGAACTCCAGTACCGCCTGGCTCTGGCCCTCGATCTGGAAGATGAAGAGGACGAGCGCGATCGCCTGTTCCTCAAACTTCAGGACGGCCTGTCCCGCACCAGGGCCCGCTTCGGCCGGGGCCTGGCCGCGCTCATGGCCGGTCACGGTTCGCTGTCCGACGAATTCTGGAACGAGATGGAGGAATTGTTCATCATGGCCGATATGGGGGCGGAACCCGCCCTGGCCATGACGGCCCGCCTCAGGGAACGCGCCCGCGCGGCCGGGGTGGACAACCCCGAAGGGCTCATGCCCTTGCTGGAAGACGAAGTGGAGGGGCTGTTCAAGGCGCCGCCGCGCATCATGGCGGTCAATCCTCCGGAAGTGGTGCTCATGGTGGGAGTCAACGGCGTGGGCAAAACCACGACCATTGCCAAACTGGCCTACCGCGCCCGTATGCAGGGCAAGAAAGTGCTGGTGGCCGCGGCCGACACCTTCCGGGCGGCGGCCGTGGAGCAGTTGCGGGTGTGGGCCGAACGGGTGGGCGCGGATTTCCATGCCAAGGGCGACGGCGCCGATCCGGCGGCCGTGGCTTACGAGGCTATGGATAAGGCTGTGGCGGGCGGCTATGATGTGGTATTCGTGGACACGGCGGGTCGTCTGCATACCAAGTCCAATCTTATGGACGAGCTGCACAAAATTCGCCAGGTCATTGCCCGCAAACACCCCGGCGCGCCGCACCGCACCATCTTGGTCATCGACGCCACCACCGGCCAGAATGCTCTGCAACAGACCAAGATGTTTAAAGAAAGCAGCGGCGTGGATGAAGTCGTGCTGACCAAGCTCGACGGCACGGCCAAGGGCGGGGTGGCGCTGGCCGTGGCCGCGCAGTTCGGCCTGCCCATTACCTTTATCGGGCTTGGGGAAAAGATGGAGGACCTGCGGCCCTTCAACGCCCACGATTTCGCCCGCGCTCTGCTGGGGCGCGACGCGGAACCGGAACATTAGAGCATTTTCACCTTGAAAATGCTCTGTCGGCTGCGGGAGCAGACGGCCGCCGCGAAGGCACAAGCGCAATTTATTTGCGCTGTTAAGTGCCGAAGCGAGCGTGTCTTTCAGCTTTGACTTTGTAAAAAGTCAAAGCGAATCCGCTCTAGAGCGATTTGCTGTTGAAAAGGGCAAGCGCTCCGGCGGCCGCGGAAGCGGCCGCCCGCGCCAGCCTGAAAACCACGCTTTTCAGGCGAAATGACGGCAGCGCCGCTTTTGAAATGGGACAATTTCAAAAGTAAAATGCTCTAAGAGGAACGCCCGGCGAACGCCGCGTCTTGTCGCCTTGTTCCCGGCGCGTTCCCCCGCGCGCCCGCACAAGCGGCCGCAGCATCGAACGCGGCGACGCTTGGCATCGCTCGCGCCTTCTGGTAATATAAATTTTTTTACCACATTGTTCTTTTTTTTAAGGAAAACGCTCATGGTGGATACGCCATCGCTGGACGACGACCTCGACATCTCCGCTCCGGAGGACTCCCTCCCGCCCCTCGGCCTGGACGATTTGCCCGAGCTTATGCGGGAAGCCTGTTCTCGCGCCGGGTGGACGCGCCTGATGCCGGTACAGGCCCATTCTCTGCCGTACCTGCTGGCCGGGCGGGATATGATGATCCAGTCCCGCACGGGCAGCGGCAAAACAGGGGCTTACCTTCTGCCCCTGCTGGACCGTTTGGACCCCGACCTTAAAAAGCCGCAGGCCCTGATCCTGGCCCCCACCCGCGAGCTGGCCGGTCAGGTGGAGCGCGAGGCTTCGGTTCTGTTTGAAGGCGCGGGCCTGAGCGTGACCGCCGTTTATGGCGGCGTGGGCTACGGCAGGCAATTGGAGGAACTGCACCGCGGGGCGCAGGTGGTGGTGGGCACGCCCGGCCGCGTGCTGGACCATTTGTTGCGCCGTACTCTGTCTTTGGACGACTTGCGCGCGCTGGTGTTCGACGAAGCCGATCGTATGCTGTCCATCGGCTTTTACCCGGATATGAAGGAAATCCAGCGCTATCTGCCCCGGCGTCCGTTGCTGGCCGCCCTGTTTTCGGCCACCTATCCGCCCCATGTGCTCAACCTTGCGGGCGAATTTTTGCGCGATCCGCAGATGCTCAGCCTGTCCCAGGGGCAGGTGCACGTGGCGGCCACGCAACACCTGTTTTGCGAATGCCGCCCTATGGACAAAGATCGCACCCTGGTGCGTCTGCTGGAAACGGAAAATCCGGCCTCGGCCATCATTTTTTGCAACACCAAGGCCAACGTGCATTACGTGACCGGCGTGCTCCAGGGCTTCGGGTACAACGCGGACGAATTGTCCGCCGATCTGGCCCAGAACAAGCGCGAGGAAGTGCTGGCCCGACTGCGCGCCGGACAGGTGCGCCTGCTGGTGGCCACCGACGTGGCGGCTCGGGGCATCGACATCCCCGATTTGTCCCACGTTATTTTGTACGAACCGCCCGAAGACCGCGAGTCGTACATCCATCGCGCGGGCCGCACGGGCCGGGCCGGGGCCGTGGGCACGGTGGTTTCGCTGGTGGATATCATGGAGAAGCTGGAGCTGACGCGCATCGCCCGTTATTATAAAATCGAGCTGCTGACCTTGCCCGCGCCCACGAATGAAGACGTGGCCCGGGTGGTCGGGCAGCGGGTCACCGCGTTGCTCGAGGCCCGCAAGCGGGCCTGTACCGGTCTGCAACTGGAGCGCGCCCGCCGTTTTCTGTCCCTGGCGGCGGAATTGGGATCGGGCCGGGACGAGGAACAGGCTCTGCTGCTCGCTCTGCTGCTGGACGCCGAATATCAGCAAAGCCTGGGCGCGTCGCCCCTGCCCGGCCCCGTCGCGTCCCGGCGCGCGGCCCCGGATACCCGTGATGCCCGCGTCCCCCGCGACGGCGAAGGACGCAAACGCAAGCGCCGTTCGCGCCGGAACGACCGGGACGAACGGGGCATGGAGGCTGACGAGGCTTCGCGTTCCGCCGCGCCCGACCCCCGGTCGGCCGATGCGGCGGCCGAGGCCGGGACCGCCGCGCCGCAAAGTGGAGAGGGGACCGGGGGCGAACGTCGGAACCGGCGTCGTCGTTCCCGCCGGGGCACGGTGGAAAGCGACGCCGAGCGCGCCGCGTCCGTCGCGTCGGCCGAAGTTCCGGAAAGCGCTCCGGCGGCGTCGGTCGAGCGGCCGCAAGGCGGAGGCGCGGAAGATGGGGAAGCCGCGCCCGGGAAACGGCGCAGACGCCGTTCCTCCCGTAAAAGAACGGAGGGGGCGGAGGCGGAAGCGGCCGGAAGCGAAACTTCGGCCCTGGTTGAAATCACGGCGGACGATATTCCCGTTCCCGAGGATCGGGTTCGTCCCGGAGA
>ERZ894232.1915-NODE-1915-length-16981-cov-8.612903_pt1 | contig 16981 bp, 19 predicted proteins | sample MGYA00380296_ERZ894232 | MGnify/ENA primary metagenome ERZ894232 (study PRJEB32331, sample SAMN06328433) | human gut metagenome | biome: human gut microbiome; feature: stool | host: Homo sapiens | collected 2014-08-14 ... | reverse complement strand
GTAGAGCATCGCCTTGCCAAGGCGAGGGTCGCGAGTTCGAATCTCGTCTCGCGCTGTTTCAGAGAGTATCTTTTGGATGCTCTCTTTTTTTATTTAATTTTTTCGTAAGAATTTTCTGGGGCAATGATACACTGTTGCATTGTATTTTATGATATGATGGAAAAAATAGTTTTTTGTCAGAAGGGGGTGTCCAGTATGGATGAACGACTGCGCACATTGCAGGCGGAAGTGGAAGAAGAACAGGCTTTGCGTCGGAAGCGGAACAGCCTGGAAGTGGAATACAGAAGTCTTTGCAGTTATGAAAGGGAACTGGCGGTGCTGTGTCAGAAGGGACAGGAAGACGTGGCGCGGATGGAGCAGGGAAGCGTACGGAATCTCTTTACGAAAGTGACCGGAAAATATGGAGAAGCGCTGGCACAGGAACAGGCAGAAGCCGCTGAGACTGAGACAAAGTATCAGAAAGTACAGCGGGAAATTGCGCAGATGGAGGATACCCTGCGGCAGTTGGATAAACGCATCGGAGAATTGAGCAGCAGTCAGGTGCGTTATGATGCTTATATCCTTCAGCGGGCAGAAGAGCTGGAAGGGGCGGGCACAGACAGCGGCATGAAGGATTTGCAGGCGCGGATCCGCACTCTGGAAGAACAGGAGCGGACTTTGCTGGAAAAAAGAAACCGGCTGGCTGATGTACGCTGGGAAGTAAGAAACGTGCTGGGCATTTTGGAGGATGCGGCAGGGTATGGCCGCTGGGATGCAGGACGCGGCAGTCTGCTCAGTTCCTTTTTGAAGCAGGAACGGGTGCAGAAAGCCAAAGAAGCTATGATTGGCTTACAGGAAGCTGTCCAACGTGCCAAAGATGTAGAGGATAAACAGCTTTCCGCAGCCCATGATCATTTACAGGAAGCCAGAAGACAGAGAGGATGGGATATTTTCCTGGATAATATCCTCATCGATTGGTCTGTGCAGGATGAAATTGAAATGGCTCTTGCCCGTCTGCATCATTTCAGCGGCGCGCTGGAAGAAAAAGAACGGGTGATTCTGGGAGAATTGCAGCGTATCCGGGCGGAACAGGAAATTTTGCAGAAACAGTGGAAGGACAGTGTGGCACAGCTGTAAAAGTGGGGGATTCATATGGAACAGTATTGGCAGGAATTGCAACAGCAAGTACATCGCAAAGCAGCTTTGGAACGGAAACAGGATGCACTCTGTGAACAACGGCGTAAGTTGAAAGAGGAATTGGATGCTGCTACACAGTGTTGGCGGGAAGAACAAAAAGATGTGGATAAACTGGAGGGCATCAGTCTGGCTGGGATTTTTTCTGCTTTGTCTGGCAGGAAAGAAGAACAGCTGGAAAAGGAACGGCAGGAAGCCCAGGAGGCTTTGTTGCAAAAAGAGGCGGCAGACAATGCTTTTCAGAAGCTGGAAGAAGAAATCCGAAAAAACAGGGATGAACTTTTTCGTTTGCAGGACTGCGAAATCAAGTATCAGAGAGCACTGGAAGAAAGAGCAGCAGAATTGGAAGCCATAGGACAGGATACGGGACTTTTGCAGCTGCAAAAGGAAATTGGAAGGCTGGAAGCTGAGGATAAAGAATTACAGGAAGTGTTGGACGCAGGCAGAGACGTGCATGTCCAAGTGCAGCAAGCCTTGAATGCGCTGGATTCTGCCGAAAACTGGGGCGTTGTGGATATGATGGGCGGCGGCATGATGACGACCATGATGAAACGGGATCGGATGAATCAGGCGAAAAATGCCATGACAGAAATCGAATATCTCCTTAGAAAATTCCGTGCAGAACTGTCTGACATTGCGGGAGCAGATACAGTGGGTGCCGATAAATTTGGCACAGAATGGTCGATGATGGATTATCTGTTCGATGGATTTATTATTGATTATATGGTGCAACAGGAGATTACAGAAAGCCTTTCTAATATGCGGCATCTGGAAAAGGAAATAGAGCGCGTCTGTGCAACTATCCAGCAGCGAAAAGAGGAAAATCAAAGAAAGAAAACGGAATTGAGACAGGAATGGCAGACACAGATGGAACAGCTGTGAAATGAGGGATTCGTATGGAACAAAATTTGTGGGAACTGCGTGAAAATTGCCATATGGAAGAAACCCTATGCAAAAAGAGAGAAGAGTTGCGGGCACAGCGGAAACAGTTGGAAGAAAAAATGCTGGAATTGTCTGTGCAGTACAGCCGCGAAACCCAGGACGTGAAAGAGTTGGAAGGTTTGACCATGACATCTTTGTTGTCTTCTCTGTCCGGTACGAAGCAGAAAAACTTGGAAAAAGAGCGGAGAGAAGCCAAAGAAGCAGCTTTGCGGCTGGAAGAGGCCAAAAAGGTTCTGGAACAGGTGGAAAAAGAACTGCAATCTGTGGATTTAGAAGTGCGGCAGCTTCGGGGCAGCAAGGAAAAGTACGAAACTGCGCTGAAGGAAAAGGCGGCTCAGATGGAAGCGGCGGGAATCCGAACAGGATTCTCAGAATTAGAAGAAAAGCTGGGGAATTTGAAAACGGAATCCATAGAAGTGGCAGACGTTTTACAGCTGGGAAATGCCCTGCGGTGGCAGCTTCACCGCATCATGGAAATATTGCAGTCTGCCCGTAACTGGGGACGGGTGGATTTAATTGGAGGCGGCTCGACTTCCAGCGCCCTGAAACGGGAGCGGATGGAGAAAACCAGAAAAGCACTGGCAGAGCTGGATGTGATTCTGGGATATTTTCGGAAGAAATTTCGGGAAACACCTGTTGTCAGCAAAATTTCTTATGAAGAATGGGGCGATGACCTGTTTGCCGCTGAATGGGTTTGTCATAGACGCATTGGTGCAGGTGGATATTGTGGATTGTCAGGCAGAAATGGAACGTCTTTATGAACAGACGGAAAGGATTTGTAAATCTTTGCGGCAAAAAGCAGATGGGATTCAGGCAGAGAAAGAATCCTTGCAAAAAAAATGGCTGAAATATATGGAAACCATTGGTTAGTTCATGGAAAGCGCAGGGGGATTCCCTGCGTTTTTGCGTGCAAAAATGGTGGGAATATGATAGTATGCTGTTAAAGCGTTTTGACAGAGTTTATGTCAGGAGGGATTTTTTTAGATGGAAAAAAGAAAAATGGAAAATATCGGCGCTGAGCCGTCTATGTTGGGTTTTGGCTGCATGCGTTTTCCTACTTTGGAAGACGGCAGCATCAATGAAGCAGAAGGGGAAAAAATGCTGAACTATGCCCTTGACCATGGGGTGACCTATGTGGATACGGCATATTTCTACCATGATGGCGCCAGCGAGCCTTTTGTGGGCAAGGTGCTGGAAAAACGGGACAGAAGCTCTTTTTATCTGGCAACCAAACTGCCTGTTTGGATACTGAAAGACGGGGAGGACGCCAGAAGGGTATGTATGGAACAGCTTTCCCGCCTGCGGACAGAATATGTGGATTTTTATCTGCTTCATGCATTGAATCGGGAAAGATGGGAAAAACTGGTGGAACAGGGTGTCATTGATGTGCTGGAACAGCTGCGGGAAGAAGGCAAAATCCGCTACATCGGTTTCTCTTTCCATGACGATTACGAAGTGTTTGAGGAAATTTTGCAGTACCGGAAATGGGATTTCTGCCAGATTCAGCTGAACTATATGGACACAGAAGAACAGGCAGGCATGAAAGGCTACCGTCTGGCAGAAAAACTTGGTGTGCCCCTGGTGATTATGGAGCCTGTCCGCGGCGGCGCTCTGGCGAACTTCTCAGAAGATTTGAACGCAAAATTCCACGCACTGGACGAAAAAGCATCCATCGCTTCTTATGCTCTGCGGTATGTGGGCAGCCTGCCCAATGTGAAAGTCATCCTCAGCGGCATGAGTACCATGGAACAGGTAGAGGACAACATCAAAACATTCTCTCCTTTCCGTCCGCTCAATATCAGAGAAGAAGTTGCCATTGCTAATACGGCGGCAGCGCTGCGGGCTCGTGTACAGAATGGCTGTACAGGATGCCGTTACTGTATGCCATGTCCTCATGGAGTGGATATTCCCGGGAACTTTAAGCTGTGGAATACGTATCATATGTATCAGCGTTACGAAAGCGTTCGTTTTGGCTGGGAAGGCAAGGCGGAAAGCGAAAAACCCACCAGCTGCGTTTCCTGCGGAAAATGCATGGTAAATTGCCCTCAGAAGATCAATATTCCCATGGATTTGCAGAAGGTGCAGAAAGATTTCGACGAACGCATTTGGAAATAAAAGGAGAGAAGCACTTGGATTTACTGGAACAGGCGAAAAAAGCACTGGAGGCGGAAGGCGTGACCTTTGCGGCAGTATCCACATCTGGCGAGCAAAAAACATCACAGAAAAAAGGCATTGCACCTATGATGGAAATTTTGGCAGAGTGCCCGGAATTTTTGCAGGGAGCGGCAGTGGCTGACCAGGTCATTGGGAAAGCGGCAGCATTTCTCCTGCGCAAGGGCGGCGCAAAATACCTGTATGCCAAAATCATCAGCGAACATGCTTTGGAAACACTGAAAGATAGTGGTATTGCTGTTTCTTATGGAACAAAAGTGCCTTATATCATCAATCGGAAGAAAGACGGCATGTGCCCCATGGAGCAGACGGTGCTTTCTGTGACAGATGTGGAGGAAGCCTATGGAAAATTGCGGGAAAAACTGCGGGAACTTTCTGGAAGAAATTGAGTTTCGGCCCATGAAAGCCACAGAGCATCCCTTGCTGTCAGATTTTCTCTATGAAGCCATTTTTCTGCCGCCGGGCGTCACACCCCCGCCCAGAGAAGTGGTGGAGTTGCCGGAATTGCAGCCCTATATTGTGGATTTTGGCAAAGATGGAGATTTCTGCATGTGTGCGGTACAAGGAACGCGGGTCATTGGTGCCGCATGGTGCAGATATTTGCAGGGATACGGCGGTGTGGAGGGTATGCCAGAGCTGGCAGTTTCCCTTTTGCCGTCCTTTCGGGGCAAAGGCATTGGTACAGTTCTTTTGGTGAAGTTTTTGGAAGAAATTCAAAAAAGGAACTTACCGGGGATTTCTCTTTCCGTTCAGAAAGAAAATCCTGCCCATAGATTGTATGAACGATTGGGATTTGAAATCGTCGAAGAACAGGCAGACACATGGGTCATGGTATACCATGTATAAAAAATCAGCGTCAGAGAGGATGATGGAAATGATTATTGGTACCTGCGAAGTGACTTTTCGGGCTGACTGGGTCACCAGCCTGAAGGAAAAGCGGATGGTGCTCAAAAGCCTCATGGAAAAGACACGGCACAAATTCAATATTTCCATTGCGGAAGTGGACAATCAGGATAACCATAAACTGTTGACCATTGGCTTTGCCTGCGTCTCCAACGAAAGCCGCCACGCGGACAGTATGGTGCAGCATGTACTGGATTTTATGGAAAAAAATACAGAGGCGGAGCTGATTTTTGCGGAAAGGGAAATCATTTGACGCTTTTTTCCCGAAAACAAAGGGATTTTTTATAAATAGCAGTAGATTTTCGGATTTTGCTGTGTTATAATATGCTTTGATTGTGCAGTTTTCAAGGACTGCCGGAAAAATGACAGCATACAAAACAGAAAAAATGAAGTTGTCAGATACAGATATTTTTTAAGGAGGAACTTCTAACCATGAATAATGCAACACTGATCAGCAAAGAAAAAACAGAAGTAAAATTTTCTTTCGAAGTAAGCCCTGAAACACTGGAAACAGGTCTGGCTTTCGCTTACAACAAAAACAAAAACCAGATCTCTCTGCCTGGTTTCAGAAAAGGCAAAGTGCCCAGAAAGCTCATCGAAGCGCAGTACGGCGAAAACTTCTTCTACGAAGATGCAATCAACCACATCTTCCCCGATGAATACATGGCAGCAATCAAAGAACTGGGTCTGGACGTTGTTTCCGCTCCCACTCTGGATGTTGAATACATCGACAAAGCAAAAGGCATCAAATTCATCATTGATGTAACTGTAAAACCCGAAGTAACTCTGGGTCAGTACAAAGGTCTGTCCGTGGAAAAAGTTCCCACAGAAGTAACAGACGAAGAAATCGCAAAAGAACTGGAAAAAGTTCAGAAACAGAACGCTAGACTGGTAGAAGTAACAGACAGACCCGCACAGATGGGTGATGTTGCGAAAATCAGCTACGAAGGCAGCGTTGACGGCGTTCCTTTCGAAGGCGGCAAATCCGACGAACATGACCTGGAACTGGGCTCTCATTCCTTCATCGAAGGTTTCGAAGATCAGATCGTTGGTCACAGCGTAGGCGAAAAATTCGACATCAACGTAACTTTCCCTGAAGCTTACCATGCACCTGAACTGGCTGGCAAAGCAGCAGTATTCGCTATCGAACTGAAAGGTATCACAGCAAAAGAACTGCCTGAACTGAACGACGCTTTCGCAGAAGATGTTTCCGAATTCTCCACAATGGATGAATACAGAGCAAGCATCGCGGGCAAACTGGCAACAGACAAAGTAGAAAGAGCAAAACAGCTCCAGGGCGACAAACTGCTGGATGCAGCAGTAGCTAACTGCACAATGGAAGTACCTCAGGTTATGTATGATAACAAAATCAACAGCATGATGAGAGAATTCGAACAGAACATCATGCAGCAGGGCCTGACCATGGACATCTACTATCAGTACATGGGCACTTCCGAAGAAGCTATGAAAGAAACATTCAAAGACACAAGCATCAAGAGCGTAAACGCTAGACTGATGCTGGAACAGATCGCAAAAGAAGAAAACCTGACAATCTCTCAGGAAGATCTGGATGCAGAAGTTGTAAAATACGGCGAAAGCTACGGCATCGACGGCAAAGTAATGCTGGAAATGATGAAAGACGAAGACAAAGAAGCTCTGAGACAGGATATGCTGGTAAGAGCTGCTATGAAGCTGATCGAAGAAACAGCTATCGTAACTGAACCCGAAAAGTAAGATTCGCAAATCAAATTGCGTGAATGGAAACAGGCACAGGATACTGTGCCTGTTTCATATCGAAAAGAACGAAACAGGAGGGATTGCGAATGAGTTTAGTACCTATGGTCGTGGATCAGACCAACCACGGCGAACGTTCTTATGACATTTATTCTAGACTGTTAAAAGACAGAATCATTTTCCTTGGCGAGGAAGTCAACGACGTAACAGCCAGCCTGGTTGTTGCACAGCTGCTTTACCTGGCTGCGGAAGATCCCGATAAGGATATCAACCTGTATATCAACAGCCCCGGCGGTTCCGTAACCGCAGGTATGGCCATCTATGACACCATGCAGTATATCCGCCCCGATGTATCCACAATCTGCATCGGTATGGCAGCAAGCATGGGCGCGTTCCTGCTGGCAGGCGGCGCAAAAGGCAAACGTTACGCTCTGCCCAATGCGGAAGTGATGATTCACCAGCCCAGCGGCGGCGCAAGAGGTCAGGCAACAGACATTCAGATCCACGCAGAAAACATCCTGCGCACCAAAAAGAAACTGAATGAAATTCTGGCAGCAAATACAGGCAAATCCTTTGATGAAATCGCCCGTGACACAGAACGGGATAACTTTATGACAGCGGAAGAAGCAAAAGAATATGGCTTGATCGACGCTGTCATCACAAAGCCTCAGACAAAGGAGTGAGAATGGAATGACCGGTAAAAACGATGAAACCAACAAATTACGGTGTTCCTTTTGCGGCAAAACACAGGATCAGGTAAAAAAACTGATTGCCGGCCCCAATGTGTATATCTGTGACGAATGTATCGACCTTTGCGCAGATATTATTGATGAAGAATACGAAACCCTCGCAAAAGAGGACGAAGTGAAAGAACTGCCAAAGCCCAAGCAGATCAAGGAAATCCTTGACCAGTATGTCATCGGTCAGGACAGAGCAAAACAGGCACTGTCTGTGGCAGTTTATAACCACTATAAGAGAATTTTCCGCAACGCCAAAACAGACGATGTGGAACTGCAGAAAAGCAATATCCTGCTGGTAGGCCCTACCGGTACTGGTAAAACCCTGCTGGCACAGACTTTGGCAAGAGTATTGCAGGTGCCTTTCGCCATTGCAGACGCTACTTCTTTGACAGAAGCTGGCTATGTAGGTGAAGACGTAGAAAATATCCTGCTGAAACTGATTCAGGCAGCAGATTACGATATTGAAAAAGCGGAACGCGGTATCATCTATATCGATGAAATCGATAAGATCACTAAGAAATCCGAAAACGTATCCATCACCCGTGATGTCAGCGGTGAAGGCGTACAGCAGGCACTGCTGAAAATTCTGGAAGGCACAACAGCAAGCGTGCCTCCTCAGGGCGGCAGAAAGCACCCTCATCAGGAATTTATCCAGATTGACACTACAAACATTCTGTTTATCTGCGGCGGCGCCTTTGGCGGCATCGAAAAGATCATCCAGAACCGTATGGGTCACAAAGTCATTGGTTTTGGCGCAGATGTTCACAGCAAGCTGGATAAAACAAACGATGAACTGCTTCAGAGCCTGATGCCTCAGGATCTGCTGAAATATGGTCTGATTCCTGAATTCATCGGTCGTCTGCCCGTTGTGGTAACACTGGATAATCTGGATGAAGACGCTTTCGTTCATATCCTGACAGAACCCAAAAACGCATTGACCAAACAGTATGAATATCTGTTTGAACTGGATGATGTGCTTCTGGAATTTGAAGGAGACGCTCTGAGAGCTATCGCTCATAAGGCTATGGAACGGGAAACCGGCGCCAGAGGTCTGAGAGCCATTCTGGAAGAATTCATCAACCCTGTGATGTACGAAATTCCGACAGAAACCACTGTGGAAAAATGCATCATCACCAAAGATGTGGTGGAAGGCAAAGCACAGCCCCAGTATATCTATAACGAAAACAGAAAGCCCCTGCACCGTTCCCGTCAGAAAAAACAGGATAAAGGCGCAAGCGCATAACTGTTTGTATAAAGTAAGAATGGAAAAGAGCGCGAAACTTTTAGAAATAGCAGTTTCGTGCTCTTGTTTTTTTAGGAAGAAAAGAAAGAAGGGATCATCATGATTTTGGATTTGACAACCATGCTCACACCGGACCATCCCATGATCGCATGGGCAAAAACAAAGGAAAATCCCCATATTGCCATGGGCCATGTGGGAACCCATTTAGATACCTATGAAAAAACAAAAATTCCGCTGGAGTATTTCCGTTCCCGTGGAGTTTTGTTTCAGGTCGTTGGAATTGGGGAAGTGACAGAGGCGGATATTGATCTGACAAAGGTTCAGGCAGGAGATTTTGTTTTATTCCGCACCGGAAGAAGTGAGGAATACGCCTATGGTGAAAAAGAATACTTTCCCAATCATCCCAAACTTTCTCTGTCTTTGATTGAAAAATTGGTAGAAAAGCAGATTCATTTTATCGGTGTGGATTGTCCCGGCATCCGGGAGCATGAAGAGCATCAGCAAGCAGACCGTTTTTGCGAAAGACATGGTGTTTATGTCATTGAGAACCTGAAAAATCTTTCTGGCATTACATCAGAAACCTTTACGGTTTATACCATGTGGCTGGAAGATGCGCAGATGACAGGGCTGAGATGCCGTGTTTTGGCAGAGATGAAATAAAAGAGAAAGGTTGTTATTTTCTCGGCAAGGGTTGTATGTCTATTTATACAAAAATACGGTGGTTTCCCTTGGAAACTTTTATTTTACCGTCAGGAAAAAATTGACAGGAGCCTGTAAATATGGGAAATTTTGCGGATTGTATACACGGCGTACACCCTTGGTGGATAGATGGTTTTCTATTGGGGAAAAGCCGAAAAAACCTGGAAAAATCGAGAAAATCGGCAAAAAAATCACAATTTTGTATTGACGTTGGAAAAAAGGAGGACTATAATTAACTCGTACATGAGAGAGGGACAATTAAAAACAATTGTCCATGAGTTAAAAACTTTTAAATTTACAGGAGTGATATTTTATGTTGACAATGGAAATGCTGCAGGAAGCAAAAAAAGTACTGGACGGCGTAGCTAGAAAAACACCCGTATTCCAGTCCACTTACATCAACCCCGATGCTGATGTTTATATCAAATGTGAAAACATGCAGGTAACAGGTTCTTTCAAACTGAGAGGCGCTTACTTCAAAACAGCTAGCCTGACAGACGAAGAAGCACAGAAAGGTGTAATCGCTTGCTCCGCAGGTAACCACGCTCAGGGCGTAGCTCTGGCTGCTCAGAAAAAAGGTATCCCTGCTGTAATTTGCATGCCCGAATCCGCACCCATGGCTAAAGTAGAAGCTACAAGAAGCTATGGCGCAGAAGTAGTGCTGGTTCCCGGCGTATATGATGATGCTGCTGCAAAAGCTACACAGCTGCAGCAGGAAAAAGGCTACACATTCCTGCACCCCTTCAACGATGAATACGTAATGGCTGGTCAGGGTACAGTTGGTCTGGAAATCATGGAACAGGTAAAAGACGCAGAAGTTGTTCTGGTTCCCATCGGTGGCGGCGGTCTGATCGGCGGCGTTGCTTTCGCTGTAAAACAGATTAACCCTAACTGCAAAGTATATGGCGTGCAGGCAGCAGGCGCTCCTTCCATGCAGAACGCTCTGAAAGTTGGTAAAACAGAAGCTCTGGCTTCCGTAAGCACAATGGCTGACGGTATCGCTGTTAAACAGCCTGGCGACCTGACATTCGCTATGTGCCAGAAATATGTTGATGGCGTTGTAACAGTAACAGAAGACGAAATTGCTTCCGCTATCCTGAAACTGATCGAAAAACACAAAATGGTAGCAGAAGGCGCTGGCGCTGTTTCCGTAGCAGCTGCTATGTACAACAAAGTTGACATCAAAGGCAAAAAAGCTGTATGCGTAATCTCCGGTGGTAACGTAGACGTTAACGTTCTGGACCGTATCATCGACAAAGCTCTGCAGGCTAACGGCAGAATCACAAAACTGTCCGTAATGGTTATGGATAAACCCGGTCAGCTGACACAGCTGCTGACAGCTATCGCTGAAACAGGCGCTAACATCTTCAGCGTAAACCACGACCGTATGGTACAGGATATCGCAGTAAGCACATGTATCGTAGACATCGTTGCTGAAACAAGAAACAAAGAACACAGCGAACAGATGATCGAAGCAATCAAAGCAAAAGGCTTCCAGGTACTGTAATTCGCAGCATCTACAAAAGCAACATAAATCATAACGATAAAAAGGGACATTGCGGCAGAAATGCGGCATTGTCCCTTTTTCTGTTGCAGGAACAGGAAAAAATCCTTGTGGTGTGATGTGCTCCGTCGTATAATAAATATACTAACGCAAAAGAAAGGATAGGAAAGTTATGGAAGGGAATCGTGAAAAAAGACGGGGCATTTTCCTGACACTGGCAGGGGGGATGTGCTGGGGGATCTCCGGCTGTTTTGGTCAGTTTTTGTTTCAGGAAAAGGGGGCTACGGCAAACTGGCTGGTGTCCATCCGTCTGCTGACAGCAGGGATTTTGCTGCTGATCATCGGCTATATCCATCAAGGGAAAAAACTCAATGAAGTATTTCATAAAGGAACAGATGCCAAGAAATTATTGGGCTTTTCTGTTTTTGGCATGCTGTTCTGCCAGTATACATACTTTGTAACGGTGCAGTATTCCAATGCTGGTACGGCAACGGTGCTTCAGGCATTGGCTCCTACGGTTATTCTGGCTTTTGTCTGCATCCGTAACTTGAAGCTGCCCAGAGGATTTGAACTGGCGGCGGTTATTTCGGCTGTTTTAGGGGTATTCCTCTTGAGTACCCATGGGAATATTCATAATATGATGCTGACAAAACAGGCATTATTTTTTGGTCTGGCTTCTGCCGTAGGGGCGGCGTCCTATAATCTGCTGGCAGCTGATTTGCTGCGGGGATATGGCGTTTATGTGGTTGTAGGGTTTGGTATGTTTTTTGGTGGTTTAGTGCTCTGCGCCATTGTGTGCCCATGGGAGCATATGATTCCGCTGGATGGAGAAACGCTCCTTGCCCTCTTTGGCGTTATCGTCATTGGTACAGCCATTGCTTTCTCCTTATATCTGAAAGGGGTCAGCATTGTAGGTGCTTTTATGGGCAGCCTTTTGGGAACCATCGAACCAGTGACCGCCATTGTGGTATCAGCGCTCTTTTTGGGTTCCAAATTCCAGTGGATCGACCTGTTGGGATTTGTGTTGATTTTGGGCACAGTCCTGCTTTTGTCACTCCGTACACCACACGAAGAAGTATAAAAAATCATTTGGGCAGCACAGAAGAAATGCGAACGTATTTTCTGATGGGGCTTGTCCTTTTTTTCGCCCTCCTTTATAATGGAAAGGGTAAACAGGAGGACAAACTATGATTTCATATATCAAAGGTACCTTGGTTCACCGGGGAAACGGCGTGGTAGTCGTGGAAGCCAGTGGACTGGGCTACGAAATTTTTGTTTCCGCGGCAACCCTTTCGGTGCTGCCGGAAGTGGGGGAAACGGTGAAAATCCATACCCACATGAATGTAAAGGAAGACGGAATTTCTCTTTATGGCTTTTCTACGGCAGAAGAACTGGAGCTGTTCCATCGGCTCATCAGTGTTACTGGCGTGGGGCCCAAGGGGGCACTGGGCTTTTTGTCTCAGCTGAAACCCCAGGAGATCATTCTTGCCATCCTTTCTGATGACGTGAAAACATTGTCCAAAGCCCCTGGTGTCGGCAGAAAAACTGCCCAGCGGGTGATTTTGGAACTGAAAGATAAATTCCAGACAGCAGATGCCATTGCCATGGAAATGGAAGCAGACGATTTGATGCCTACGGGCAGCAACGGCGCCAAGTTTGAAGCCATGGACGCATTGGCGGCACTGGGATACAGCCGCAGCGAAGCGGCAAAAGCTGTCAACGGCGTGACAGCGGAAGGCATGACCACAGAGGACATCTTAAAAGCTGCCCTCAAGAAAATGGTCACATTTTGAGTAGAAACAGGTGGAAGCATTGGAAGATAGACGGATATTGACTGCCGGCATGCGGGAGGAAGATCGGGATACAGAACCGAAACTGCGGCCGGAGCGTTTGGAAAACTATATCGGGCAGGAGAATGTAAAAGAAAACCTGCGAGTGTTCATTGAAGCGGCAAAACAGCGTGGGGAGGCTTTAGACCATGTGCTGCTTTACGGCCCGCCGGGACTTGGTAAGACCACATTGTCCAATATCATTGCCAATGAAATGGGCGTGCAGATCAAGACCACTTCCGGCCCTGCCATTGAGCGTCCGGGGGACATGGCGGCGGTGCTTAACAGCCTTGGAGAAGGGGACATCCTCTTTATTGACGAAATCCATCGGCTGAATCGCATGATTGAGGAAATCCTCTATCCTGCCATGGAGGACTATGTCATTGATATTATGATCGGCAAAGGCCCCGGCGCACGGTCTGTGCGGCTGGATTTGCCGAAATTTACACTGATTGGGGCAACCACTCGTATTGGGCTTTTGACAGCACCGCTTAGGGATCGTTTTGGCGTGGTACATCGGCTGGAGCCTTATGGTGTGGCACAGCTGAAAGTGATTCTGTTGCGCTCGGCAGATGTGCTGAAAGTGGAATTGGATGAAGACGGTGCGGAAGAAATTGCCCGCCGATCCAGAGGAACACCCAGAATTGCCAACCGCCTTTTGAAACGTGTGCGAGACTTTGCCCAGGTAAAATACGACGGCAAAATCACTGGAGAAGTGGCGCGGTTTGCACTGGATTTATTGGAAGTGGATAAAATGGGGCTGGATTATATCGACCGGAAAATGCTCATGGCAATGATCGATAAATTCGGCGGGAAACCTGTGGGGCTGGATACTTTGGCAGCCTCCATCAACGAGGAATCCGAAACCATTGAAGATGTATATGAACCTTATTTGCTCCAGCTGGGCTATATCCAGCGGACACCAAGGGGCAGAGTTGTGACGAAACGGGGATATGACCACTTTGGTCTGACGTATCCCGAGGGAAAGGAGTAATCAATATGAAATTACCAATCACTGAAGTGATCGAAAATGTAAAAGACGAATTGCTGTGCTATGAAGGGGCAGAACAGACAGCAGAACGCTGGGAAAAAGAATTTTTGCAGTGGGTGGAAGACCACAAAGGCAAAGATAAAGACATCATCGTAGATGGTGATCAGGTATCCCTGAAAATCCGTGATGAAGAAGAAATCTTCGAAATCGCTGATTCCTACATGGATGCACTGGATGAAGGCAGTGTCAAACACTACTGGGAAAAATTCTGATAGATCTGAAAAAGAAAAGCACGAAATTTCTGGAAAGAAGTTTCGTGCTTTTTTGTATTTATTTTGTGATGAAATAGGTGGCTTCCATTTCCGCCGTCAGTAAATCCCCGCAGAAACACTGGATATGGAGGATTAGTTTGCCTTTTTGGAATTTTGCGAAAGAATCCAGCAAAGCCTGTTTGCCTTCGGGGTCATTGCAGATACATTCTGCCCGAAAATCGCCTGTGATGGGGGCAATATAGCGGATCTGAGTTTTCTGTGCCACGATATTGCCCTTTGGCAGAAGTTCGTGGAAATTGGCGTACATGACAGACCAGCCGCAGACCGTCATCAATGCGCTGATGCTGCCGGCAAATCCTGTGTTTTTGTCGTTTTTATTCTGGGCAAAAGGTACGGAAAGCACCACTTTTTCCGGTGTGTATGTTTCCGCCTGAATGTCCATAAATTCTGTCAGGGGGATATTGCTGTGCAAAAATGAAGTAAATGCTTTTGTATCCATGATTTTCTCCTTTATACTTCAAAAAATGCTTTATCATAAGTTACTGTGCCATTCCAGTCCCCAGCAGGTTCCTGCAAAGGCAGTGCCATATAATTTGCGTCGGGCACACCTTCGAAGGGGCAGATAATGCCGAACCGAGAGGCAGGCACATAGCCGACTTTGGGGTAATATGTTTCACTGCCCAGTACGACGCTGATACCATAGCCCAGATTTTTGGCAATGCGGTGTCCTTCTGCCAGCAATGCAAGCCCAACGCCTTTTCTTTGGTGTTCCGGCAATACTGCCAGCGGCGCAGGGGCAATGGCTGTTTTTTCTCCGATTTTGATTTCAGAGAATAGAATATAGCCTATTATTTTTTCGTTTTCCTCTGCCACCAGAGAAAGAGCAGGTTGGAAAGCGGGGCTTTTGTGGAGCAGTACTACCAAGTCCTGCTCGTTGCCGTCGCTGTGTTCCGCAGAAGCAAAGGCGGTTTTCACCAGCTCATAGACGGCAGAAGCGTCAGAGGTTGTTTCCTGTCTGATTATCATGTTTATTTCCTTTCGTCTGTTTCATTCAGATTTTCCCAGAAGTCCTCTTTACCGATTTTTTTCAGATTGCGGTAATAAGGACGGTCTTTGTATTCATAACGGCAGATGGAAGAAAATACGCAGTAGTCGCAAGGGGTGCTGCTCTGCTTGCGATACGGGGCAGGGGTGATGACGCCTGCTTTCATGCTTTCGCCAATGGCAGCGGCACGTTTTGCTGTAAATGCCATAAGGGCGTTGTATTCTTCTTCCGTAGCCAGCAGGGAAGATGCTGTGGGCGTTCCTTTTTTGGTATATTTCAGTGGGATGATGTCCGAAGAACCCAGCCGCATACCGCCGCTGACAGGGTCAACAAAGACTTCATCCATGGCTTTGATGACCGTTTCGTTTTCCAGCACCAGACCGGACATCTGCATTTTGCTGTAAAGCATGGTTTCCAGTTCTTCGGTGGACAATTCTTCCGTCACAGACAATGTGGGGTCTGTGATGCGGAAATAGAATACACCGCCGGGACGGTAGGATTCCGTTTCGTGGTTTTTCAGATAAGCATCCAAATATAATAACAGCTGCAACTGCAAGCCATAATAGATGTCCTGGAAATCAAAGGCTTTTGTGCCGGATTTATAGTCGATGATTTTCACGAATTTATTGCCTTCCGCATCCAGCAGGTCTACGCGGTCGATTTTCCCTCGCAAAATCAATTTGCTGCCGTCAGCCATGCCAATAACGATAGGCGGCAATGCTTCATGGGGGCCAAAGTCCACTTCATATCCAGCGGGTTCAAACATACCGCTCTGGATATGGCGTACCAGTGTCCAACCGGCACGTCTGGAAATCCGCTTCAGTCGTTTGATGAGGTACCGATTGGCGGCAGAATCCAGCAGGATTTCGTTACCCAGATGGGGAGCTGCTTCGTCCACAGCGGCATCCATGCGGCGTTCTGTTTCTTCCTGTGTTAAGGTTTGCCAGGAAATGCCGTCTTTTTTCAGTGTGGCTGCAAACTGCTCTAATACTTGATGGAACAGATTCCCTAAGTCAGGCGTACGCAGCTGGTACAACTGCCTAGGTCTTGCTTTCAGTCCATATTCCGCAAAATAAGCGAAGGGGCAGGCGGCAAACCGTTCCAGACGGGATACGCTGGAAAGAATGTTTTTGCCGTAAAGGCTTTTGGCAGTTTTTGGGGAAAGTTTTTGCCGTCTGTCATGAACGGAAAATCCCTGTCGCAGGAGAAAAAGCCGCTGCTGCCATTGGGGTGTGGTGGCAAAATAACTGTAAATATCCTGCCACATGGGTTCCATGGGGGATTCTTCCACGTGTTTGCGCATCTGTGCCCCTAACTGGTGGAAACATCCACCGGGCGTGAGCGCGGAAAGGGGGAGAACGTCGTCACGTTCTTCTGTCAATGTGGGATACATCTTCCCAATGCGGGCAATGAGAGAAGAGGGAAACAATGCTTTCCCTTCCGTGTCCCCGTTGGCGTAGGTGAGATACAGGGCATGAGAAGGCTTTGTCAATCCTCTGTAAATGAGGAATTGTTCTTCAAATAACTTTCGTTTGCCATCAGGGGCAAGCTCCATACCTGCTGCTGTTAGGGCTTCTCGTTCTGTTTCTGTGAAAATGCCTGTGTTTTCCGCAGGTGCGGGCAAAATGTCGTCATTGACGCCCAAAACTAGCAAGGCTTTGATGTCCGGCAGACGGCTTCGTTCAATATCCCCCACCAGCAGGCTGTCAGCCGTGGGAGGAATCAGCCCCATGG
>ERZ894232.1902-NODE-1902-length-17144-cov-13.773597_pt1 | contig 17144 bp, 11 predicted proteins | sample MGYA00380296_ERZ894232 | MGnify/ENA primary metagenome ERZ894232 (study PRJEB32331, sample SAMN06328433) | human gut metagenome | biome: human gut microbiome; feature: stool | host: Homo sapiens | collected 2014-08-14 ... | reverse complement strand
CGGATGTACACCCGCTGGACGGAGCGCCACGACTTCACCTATCAGATCCTGGACTATGAGGACGGCGACGAGGCGGGCATCAAATCCGCGTCCATCGCCATCCAGGGGGACAACGCCTACGGCCTTTTGAAGAGTGAGAACGGCGTCCACCGGCTGGTCCGGGTGTCTCCCTTTGATGCCAACGCCCGCCGGCAGACCAGCTTTGCCGCGGTGGAGGTCATGCCCGAGATCGAGGATGACGACGAGGTGGAGATCCGGGAGGAGGACATTGAGATGCAGGTCTACCGGGCCAGCGGCGCCGGCGGCCAGCACGTGAACAAGACCTCATCCGCCGTGCGCCTCATTCACAAGCCCACGGGCATCGTGGTGGCCAGCCAGCAGGAGCGCAGCCAGTTTCAGAACAAGGACAACTGCATGAAGATGCTGCGGGCCAAGCTGGTGGAGCTGAAGCAGCAGCAGCACGCGGAGAAGATCTCCGATATCAAGGGCGTGCAGATGAAGATCGAGTGGGGCAGCCAGATCCGCTCCTACGTGTTCATGCCCTACCAGATGGTGAAGGACACCCGCACCGGCTATGAGACCGGCAACATCGACAACGTCATGGACGGCGATCTGGACGGCTTCATCAACGCGTATCTCACTCAGCTGGCCACCGGTGAGCTGAAAAAATAAATCGTCCACGCATCCTTCCGGATGCCCGGCTTTCCGGAGCCGCAACCTAATAGAGAAATCAAAATATGAGACGTGGCGCGGGGTGGTCTCCGTGTCACGTCTCTCTGAATGAGAAAGGATGTTGGAATTTCCATGGCAGAAAAATTCCCCCAGGGCGCGGCGCCCCAGGAGAACAAGATGGGCGTGCTGCCCATCGGACGGCTGCTGACCAACATGGCGGTCCCCATGATGATCTCCATGCTGGTCCAGGCCTGCTACAATGTGGTGGACAGCGTGTTCGTGGCACAGATCAGCGAGGATGCCCTGAATGCCGTGTCCCTGGCCTTCCCCCTGCAGAACCTGATGATCGCCTTCGGCGCAGGCACCGCTGTGGGCATCAACGCGCTCCTCTCCCGGTCCCTGGGAGAGAAGAATCAGGCCATGGCGGACCGGGCTGCCAACACGGGCATCTTTCTGGCCCTGTGCAATTTCGCGCTATTCGCCCTGATCGGCATCTTCTTCTCCCGGACCTTCTTTGAGCTGCAGGCCGGGGGAGAACAGGTGATTATCGACTACGGCGTGGATTACGCCTCCATCTGCCTGGGCTGCTCCATCGGTATTTTCAGCCAGTTCTGCTTTGAGCGGTTGCTGCAGTCCACCGGCCGCACGTTCCTGGCCATGTGCACCCAGCTTACCGGCGCCCTCATCAACATCGTGCTGGACCCCATCCTGATCTTCGGCTGGTTCGGCCTGCCCCGGATGGAGGTGGCCGGCGCCGCCATTGCCACGGTGGCAGGGCAGATTGTGGCTGCCGCCGCTGCCCTGGTGCTGAACCTCAAATGCAATCCGGACATCCACATCCTGCCCCGGGAGATCCGCTGGCACGGCAAGGTGGCGGCGGAGATCTACCGGGTGGGCTTCCCCTCCATCGTCATGCAGTCCATCGGCTCCGCCATGGTGTTCGGCATGAACAAGATCCTCTTCTCCTTCACCAAGACGGCCACCGCCGTGTTCGGCGCATACTTCAAGCTTCAGAGCTTCGTCTTCATGCCGGTGTTCGGCCTGAACAACGGCATGGTGCCCATCGTCAGCTATAACTACGGCGCCGCCAGCCTGCCCCGGGTGAAGCGGACCATCAAGCTGACCATCTGCACCGCCATGGCCATCATGGCTGTGGGATGCCTGATTTTCCAGCTCTTCCCCCAGCAGCTGCTGATGTTCTTCAACGCCTCGGAGGAGATGCTCTCCATCGGCTCCGTGGCTCTGCGGATCATCTCCGTGTCCTTCGTGCTGGCGGGCTTCGACATCATTGCCGGTTCCGTGTGTCAGGCTATCGGCAACCCGCTGTACAGTCTGATTACCTCTGTGTGCCGCCAGCTGGTGGTGCTGCTGCCGGTGGCATGGCTGTTGTCCCACACCGGCGTCCTGACGCTGGTGTGGCTGGCCTTCCCCATCTCCGAACTGGTGTCCCTGGTACTGAGCGCTATCTTCCTGCGCCGGACCATGCGGGCCGTTGCCGAGCGGATCGGCAGCCGGGCGGCCTGACTCCAGAGAAAAGCAGCGGCGGAACGGCCTTTGCCGTTCCGCCGCTGCTGCGTCAGCTGTTGAGAAATGCGTCCGGGTCCACAGCTTCCCCATCCTTTGCAACGGAGAAGTGCAGGTGGGCGCCCTGGGCGGCCTCCGCCGCGGCGGTGGTTCCCACTGCGCCGATGGTCTGCCCGGCGGACACCGTGTCGCCCGTCTCCACGGCGGGCTCCGCCTGGAGATTGGCATAGGTGGTCTCATAGCCGCCGCTGTGCTGGATCACCACGGTGGTGCCCATCAGGGGATCGTCGGTGATGGAGGAGACCGTCCCGGCGCAGGCGGCCAGGACGGCATCGCCTTCCGCCGCGGCGATATCCACCCCGTCGTGGGTCCGCCAGTCGTCCAGCGTCTCATTGTACAGCAGCTGGTCCACGGAGAATGCCGTCAGCACCTCTCCCTGGATGGGCAGGACCACCACATGGGGCTCCTCTGCCACCACGGGCGTGTCATCCACCGGGATGGTCACCTCCGGCATGACGACGGGCTCCGTCTCCTCCTCCGGTTCCTCCGGAGGCACGGTCTCCACCACCGGTTCGTGCTCCGGCAGGTCCTCCACCGGTGCGGAGGCTGCCGTGTCCGGGCCGGTGGGCGCTTCCGTCTGGGCCGGTTCCCCAAACAGCAGAAAGTAGCCGCCCACGCCCACCGCCAGGACGCACAGGGCCAGGACCGCGTAAAAGCCTGGCCCGCCCAGCAGGGATTTGACTTTATTTGCCATGTATCATACCTCCCTCGATCTTGGGTCTGAGGGAAGTATGGGCAGGATTTCCAGGAATTATACAAAAAGAGACCGCTGGAAAGCGGTCTCTTTTCTCTCAGAAATTGGTCACTTCACGATCAGCGTCTTGCCGTCCATCTCCTCTGGACAGGCCAGGCCCATCACGTCCAGCATGGTGGGGGCAATGTCCGCCAAGCGGCCGTTGGGGCGCAGCTCGGTCCCCGCGCCGCAGAGAATGAAAGGTACGGGATTGGTGGTATGGGCGGTCATAGGGCTGCCATCCGGCTCCGCCATCTGCTCGGCGTTGCCGTGGTCGGCGGTGATCATGGCGATGCCGCCCATCTTCAGTGTGGCGTCCACCACCCGGCCCACGCAGCTGTCTACGGTCTCCACGGCCTTCACCGCCGCGTCATAGACGCCGGTGTGGCCCACCATGTCGCAGTTGGCAAAGTTCAGAATGATCACGTCATAGGCGCCGGACTCAATGCGCTCCACGCACTTGTCCGTCACCTCCGCCGCGCTCATCTCCGGCTGCTTGTCGTAGGTGGCCACCTTGGGGGAGGGCACCAGTACCCGGTCCTCACCGGGAAAGACAGTCTCGGACCCGCCGTTGAAGAAGAAGGTCACATGGGCGTACTTCTCCGTCTCCGCGATCCGCAGCTGGGTCATGCCCATCTGGCTGAGATACTCCCCCAGGCCATTGCGCACCGTCACCCGGGGGAAGGCCACCTCCACATTGGGCATGGAGGCGTCGTACTCTGTGTTGCACACGAAGGTCACGGGGAAAAACTGGCGGGTGAAGCCGTCGAACTCCGGGTCCACCAGGGTCCGGGTGATCTCCCGGGCCCGGTCGGGCCGGAAGTTGAAGAAGATCACGCTGTCATTGTCGGAGATGGTGCCCTCGGCATCACAGACCACGGGTTCCACGAATTCGTCGGTGACGCCCCGGTCATAGGACTCCCGTACCGCGGCCACCGGGTCTGGATTCTGCACGGCGCCCTCGCCGTACACCATGGCGTCGTAAGCCGCCTCCACCCGGTCCCAGCGCTTGTCCCGGTCCATGGCATAGTACCGGCCCATGACCGTGGCGATCTTGCCCACGCCGATCTCCCGGCACTGTGCCACGGTCTGCGCCACAAAGTCTGCGCCGGAGGTGGGGGATACGTCCCGCCCATCCAGAAAGGCGTGGAGATACACATGCTCCAGGCCCCTTCGCTTCGCCAGCCGCAGCAGGGCGAACAGGTGCTCCAGGTGGGAGTGGACGCCGCCGTCGGACAGCAGGCCCATCAGGTGCAGGGACGTGCCCTTCTCCAGGCAGGCGTCCATGGCGTGCCGGTAGGCGGGATTTTCATCAAAGCTCCCGTCGGCAATGGCTTTGGTGATCCGGGGCAGGTCCTGGAACACCACCCGGCCGGCGCCGATGTTGGTGTGGCCCACCTCGCTGTTGCCCATCTGCCCGTCCGGCAGGCCCACGTCCAGGCCGGAGGCCCGGAGCGTGGTGTGGGCATACTCCCGGAAAAACTGGTCCAGCCGGGGCGTGGCGGCGGCGCGGATGGCGTTGCCCTCCGTCTCCTGCCGCAGGCCGAAGCCGTCCATGATGATGAGGGTTGTTGGTGTTTTGTTCATTGAAATCTCGTCTCGCTCGCTTTCTCACAAAACCGCTCTGCCGGAGCTCACTCCTGGTTGGCTGCGTTGATGATGTCCACGAACTGGTCGGGCTTCAGGGCGGCACCGCCGATCAGGCCGCCGTCGATGTCCGGCTGGGCCAGCAGCTCCGCCGCGTTCTTGGGGTTCATGGAGCCGCCGTACTGGATGGTGACGCTGCGGGCCACCCGGGCGCCGTACAGGCTGCGGATGGTGGCACGGATGTTGGTGCAGACCTCGCCGGCCTGCTCGGCAGTTGCGGTCTTGCCGGTGCCGATGGCCCAGATGGGCTCATAGGCGATGATGCAGCGGCGCAGCTTGTCGGCGGGCACGCCGTACAGGGCGCTCTTCACCTGAAGGGCAATCCACTCGTCGGTGATGCCGGTCTCCCGCTGCTCCAGGCTCTCGCCCACGCAGATGATGGGGTTCATGCCGGCATTCAGCACGGCGTGGACCTTCTTGTTGACGGTGGCATCGGTCTCGCAGAAATACTGCCGCCGCTCGCTGTGGCCCACGATGACGTACTTCACGCCCAGGTCCTTCAGCATGTCGGCGGAGATCTCGCCGGTGTAGGCGCCCTTCTCCTCAAAGTACACGTTCTCGGCGCCCACGGAGATCCGCAGGTCCTTGAACGCCTTGGCGGCGGTCTGAATGTTGCAGGCAGGGACACAGATCAGGGTGTCGCACCACTTGGCCCGGGGCATGATCTTCTTCAGTTCCTCGGCGAATTTCTTCGTCTCAGTGGCGGTCATGTTCATTTTCCAGTTTCCGGCGATAACCGTTTTGCGATATCTGCGATTCATGGTGATCTCTTCTCCTTTATGTCTTCATCTATCCGCAATCGCGTTCTCCGCGATCTGATGCGCAGGTTTTGGCCGTTTCCAGGGCATTTTCCCCAAAAGGCCCTTTTTTTTATACAGAATTCCAGCCCGTTTGTCAAGTCAAATGAAGCGCGTTTGGGGACGGATTCGGCGCGGCCGCCGCAAGCGGCCGCAACATTCAAATTCATTTTCGCCTCAGGGCGTGCGTGGCGAAAATACTTTGCCTCAGCCGCCCTGGGCGGTGTCACCAGTCCGCAGATTGGTGAGGAGGAATGTAAAGGGGGGACACAGTCCCCCTCTTTAAGCATCCGGGAGGCAGGCCACGCCGGGCAGCTCTTTGCCCTCCAAAAATTCCAGCGGCGCGATTGACGGCTCCGGGAGGAACCGGGAAACGCAATGCCGCAACGGTGGATCGGCGGCACAGCAGCTTACTGATCAAGGAGGCAGGCCACGCCGGGCAGTTCCTTACCCTCCAGGAATTCCAGGGAGGCCCCGCCGCCGGTGGAGATGTGGGTCATCTTGTCGGCGTAGCCCAGCTGCTCCACAGCCGCCGCGCTGTCGCCGCCGCCGATGATGGTGATGGCGTCCGTACGGCTCAGGGCCTCGGCCACAGCCTCAGTGCCCTTGGCGAAGGCCGGGAACTCAAAGACGCCCATGGGGCCGTTCCAGATGACGGTGCCCGCGTCCGCCACGGCGCCGCAGTACAGCTTCACCGTCTCCGGACCGATATCCAGGCCCTGCCAGCCGTCGGGGATCTCCCCGGCCTTCACCACCTGACTCTTGGCGTCGGGGGCGAAGGCGTCCGCGCAGACGGTGTCCACCGGCAGCAGCAGCTTTACGCCCTTCTCCTTTGCCTTCTCTACCATCTCATTGGCGTAGCTCTCCCAGTCGGCCTCCAGCAGGCTGTCGCCCACCTTGCCGCCCTGGGCGGCGGAGAACGTATAGGCCATGCCGCCGCCGATGATGATGGTATCGGCGATGTTCAGCAGGTTGTTGATGACGCCGATCTTGGAGGAGACCTTGCTGCCGCCTAAGATGGCCACCAGGGGCCGCTTGGGATCGGCGATGGCACCGCCCAGGAACTCCAGCTCCTTCTGGATCAGGAGGCCGGAGACGGCGGGCAGGTACGCCGCCACGCCGGCGGTGGAGGCGTGGGCCCGGTGCACGGCACCGAAGGCGTCGGACACATACAGATCCGCCATGTCGGCCAGCTTCCTGGCCAACTCCGGGTCGTTCTTGGTCTCGCCGGGCTCAAAGCGGGTGTTCTCCAGCAGCAGGATCTGTCCCGGCTGCAGGGCGGCCGCCTTGGCCTGGGCGTCGGGGCCCACCACGTCATGGGCGAAAATCACTTCCCGGCCCAGCAGCTCGCTGAGGCGCTTCGCCACCGGGGCCAGGCTCAACTTGGAGTCTGGGCCGTTCTTGGGCTTGCCCAGGTGGGAGCAGGCGATGACCGCCGCCCCATTCTCCAGCAGATACCGGATGGTGGGCAGCGCCGCCACGATGCGCTTGTCGCTGGTGATGGCGCCGGTCTCTTTGTCCTGGGGGACGTTGAAGTCACAGCGGAGCAGGACCTTTTTGCCCCGCACCTCCACATCCCGGACCGTCTTTTTATGGGTATTCATCTGAGATGTCCTCCTATCTGATCTCGTTCCATTGGATTCCTCATGATTCATTCCAACGCAGCCGAAGCCGCAGAGGCGTTCGGCGGCGGTGTCAGCGCGTTCAGGGACTAGTATGGACCGAAGGATGAAAATTCACCCCCGGCCGTCCCCCCGCAATGCAAGGCCGCTCCGCGCCCTGCAAAAGCAGCCGGGCCTCCCCAGCGGAATCGGCGCCGCCCGGCGGGGCTCAGCCCCAGGCCATCTCGCCGGTTCCCAGCAGGCCCGGAAAGCCGTTCTGCCGCAGCGCCTCGTAGACGCAGACGGCCACGGTGTTGCTCAGGTTCAGGCTGCGGGCCTCGCTGACCATGGGCAGGCGGACGCAGCGGTCCCGGTACCGCTCCCGGAGAGCCAGAGGCAGCCCGGCGGTCTCCTTGCCGAAGAACAGCCAGCTGTCGGCGGTGAACCGGGCCTCCTGATAGGACCGGGGCGCCTTGGTGGTGGTGAGCCACAGGTCCCGCTCCGCCTCGGGGCGGCGGCGGAAAAAGTCCTCCAGATTCTCGTAATCAAAAACCTCCACCAGGTTCCAGTAGTCCAGGCCAGCGCGGCGGACGGCCTTCTCCGAGATGTCGAAGCCCAGGGGGCGGATCAGGTGCAGCTGGCTGCCGGTGGCGGCGCAGGTGCGGGCGACATTGCCGCAGTTCTGTGGGATCTCCGGCTCCACCAGTACGATATGAAGCATAGACAGCTGTCCCCCTCTTTTCATGCAGTCAAAACACATTGTACCGCGTCGCCCCGGCAAATTCAACTGTAATGTGTGAAGAAAACCGGATTTTTAGAAAAAATCACGACAAATCCGGCTGGATTTCTGCAAAATGCCGGAAATGACAGAAGGAGGGGGCGCCGCAGGAGCGGATCTGTTGCCTCCCACAAAAAAACGTCCCTGCACAAGAAAAATCTGGAGGAAATTTCTTTTATAAATTCGCCGGAAATACTGGATTTTCCCAAGATATTTGTTATAATAAAAAATACGAACGAACAAGGAGGAGAAAACCCATGGATTTTCCGCAGCGCGCCGTGTTTTTTCTGGAAGAGGACTCCTCCCTCCCGGCGCACTCCAAACCGCTGATGCTGGAAGCCGTGTTATTTTGCCCGATCCTAAAATGGATGAGTGACAAGCTGTTGGCCGACGGCGTGCAGCGGTTTTTTGCTGTCTCCAGCCCCCGCTTTGCCCAGGAGGTCCGCGCCTGCTTCCCGGAGGACGCAGACGTGACCATCTCTGAGCAGCACAGCGAGCTGCTGGACTTTTTGAACACGCCGGACCCGGTGGCCGTGTTTGTCCGGGCCGCCCTTCCCATGGAGGAGGCGGGCCCCGGCTTTGTCTACGGCGCCGCCGGCTACGAGCTCCAGGCGGTCTGGCAGGAGAAGATGACCAATGCCGTCTCCGCGGCGGAGCTGATCCCCGGCTGGGTGCCGGTTTTCGGTCTGGAGACCGTGGCCGAGCTGGAGCCCCTGCTCCGGGAGCGGATCGTCCGGCGGCACATCCGCGCCGGCGTCCGGGTGCTGGACCCGAACGCGGTGTATATCGACCCCCGGGTCACCATCGGCCGGGGGACCATGCTCCTGCCCGGCGCCATCCTGCGGGGGGAGACCGCCGTCGGCTGCGGCTGCACCATCGGTCCCAATGCCGTGGTGCGGGATTGCGTCATCGGCGATGAGACAGAGATCAATGCCTCCCAGGTGAACGAGAGCACCATCGGCAGCCGCACCCACGTGGGGCCCTTTGCCTACGTGCGCCCCGGCTGCGCCATCGGGGACGACATCAAGGTGGGCGACTTTGTGGAGGTGAAGAACTCCGCCATCGGTGACGGCACCAAAATCTCCCACCTGACCTATGTGGGGGACAGCGACGTGGGCCGCAAGGTCAACTTCGGCTGCGGCACCGTCACCACCAACTATGACGGCGTGAAGAAGTACCGCTGCACCATTGAGGACGGCGCCTTCATCGGCTGCAACACCAATCTGGTGGCGCCGGTGACTGTGGGCGCGGGTTCCTATATCGCGGCGGGTGCCACCATCACCAAGGATGTGCCCGCGGACGCGCTGGCCGTGGCCAGGGCCAAGCAGGAGAACAAGGAGGGGTGGGCCAAACGGCGGCGGAAGCTGTACGGGCAGGAGCACTGATGCTCCTTCGGCTGATCGATCCTACTGACAGAAACCAAGAACATTCAGAACATAGAAAGAGGGCGTTCAAACAATGATTTCTCACGGCAAGGACATCAAGGTGTTTTCCGGCAACGCGAATCCGAAGCTGGCGGAGGAGATCTGCAAGTTGATGGGAACCAAACTGGGCGAGGCGGAGGTCGGTACCTTCTCCGACGGGGAGATCTTCGTCTCCCTGTACGAGACGGTCCGCGGCAGCGACGTGTTCGTGGTCCAGTCCACCTGCACCCCGGTGAACAACAATCTCATGGAGCTGCTCATCATGATCGACGCGCTGAAGCGCGCCTCCGCCGGCCGCATCACCGCGGTCATCCCCTACTACGGCTATGCCCGGCAGGACCGCAAGGCCAAGGCCCGTGACCCCATCACCGCCAAGCTGGTGGCCAACATGCTCACCGCCGCGGGCGCGGATCGGGTGCTGACCATGGACCTGCACGCCTCCCAGATCCAGGGCTTCTTCGACATTCCTGTGGACAATCTGGCGGGCAACCCCATCTTTGTGGACTACTACGCCAAGAAGTACGGCTCCGAGTGCGAGAACATGATGGTGGTCTCTCCCGACGTGGGCTCTGTGTCCCGGGCCCGGGCCTTTGCCCAGAAGCTGCACATGAATCTGGCCATCGTGGACAAGCGCCGGCAGAAGGCCAACAGCTGCGAGGTCATGAACGTCATCGGCGACGTGCGGGACAAGGACTGCATCCTCTTCGACGACATGGTGGACACCGGCGGCAGCCTGTGCAACGCCGCCAAGGCCCTGATCGAGGTGGGCGGCGCCAAGAGCGTCCAGGCCTGCGCCTCCCACGGCGTGCTCTCCGGCCCGGCCATTGACCGGATCAACGACAGCGTCATCACCGAGCTGGCCCTGCTGGACACCATCCCCGCCATTGATCCCAAAAAGAGCAGCAAGATCAAATACCTGCAGGTGGCCCCCATGTTTGCAGAGGCCATCGAGCGTATCTACCAGGAGATCTCCATCTCCAAGCTGTTCCGCTGAGAAGCGGCGGAGCTCCGGCATTTCTGCGTATCAATAATGGACTGGTCAAGGCGGGGAAGGGAACTTTCCCGCCTTGGCTGACGTTGCAAAGGAGTTTTTTTCATGCTGTTAGGCGCCAAATCCGCCGCCGTGGACTGGCTGGTGGTGGGCCTGGGAAATCCCGGGGCCAAGTATGAGCACACCCGCCACAACATGGGCTTTCTCACCGTGGACCTGCTGGCGGAGCAGGCGGGGGTGAAGCTGAACAAGGTCAAGTTCAAATCCGCCTATAACATCATCCCCTTCGCCGGGGCCAAGTGCCTGGTGATGAAGCCCCAGACGTATATGAACCTCTCCGGCGAGGCGGTGCGGGAGGCGGTGCAGTTCTACAAGATCCCTGCCGACCACGTGCTGGTGATCTATGACGATGTGTCATTGCCGGTGGGGAAGCTGCGGGTGCGGCCCACCGGCTCCGCCGGGGGGCACAACGGCATCAAGAACATCATTGCCCACCTGGGGACCCAGGACTTCCCCCGGATCAAGATCGGCACCGGCGCGCCGGGCGAAGGGGGCGACATGATCGACTGGGTCATCGGCGTGCCCTCCCAGGCGGAGCGGAAGGTGTTGGTGGAGAGCTTCCGCCGGGCCATCGACGCGGCGGAATGTATCATTGAACATGGCTGTCAGAAGGCCATGAATGACTTCAATTGAATGAGGGCCGTCCAATGGGGCGGCTCGCCGCGCCTCTTTTTGCCGCCGGGCATGGCGCCCGGTAAAGGGGAATACACTAAGGACGGATCCATTTTCCCGGATCGTGCCGGTGGATATGACCTGGGTGGGAGAATCATGTCCATCCGCTTTACAGCCCCTGCCTCCAAACAGGCGCCGGGCGGAGAACGCCCACCGGGCCATGCGCCCGGAAGCGGCCCGGCGCCCAGAGAGTCTTCCCAATTTTTCATGTTGACAAGGACCACATCCTATGGAACAGTTTCTGAGACAATTGCAGACTATCCCCGAGGCGGCGGAGCTGATCCGCCGGGTGGAGGAGGGCGGCTGTCCCGCGGCGGTCAGCGGCCTCCAGCCGGTGCAGCGGGCCTGCGTGGGCGCGGCGGTGGCGGCAGCCTGCGGCCGTCCGGCGGTGTTCCTCTGCGGGGACGAGCGGGAGGTCCAGGTCCTCTCCGCTGATCTGGAGACCCTGACGGGCCGCCGCCCCGTGACCCTGCTGGGCCGGGAGTGGCAGTTCCGCCCCGGGGCCGTGGGTTCTCGGGACTGGGAGCGGAGCCGTCTGGCGGCGCTGTACGCCCTGGCCCAGGGGGACGCGCCGGTGGTGGTGGCCACCGCGGACGGCCTCATGGCCCGGACCCTGCCGCCGGAGACCCTGCGGTCCCTGGCCATCACCCTGGAGGTGGGGGGGCAGGCAGAGCTGGGCGCGCTGGCGGAGCAACTGCTCTCCGCCGGGTATACCCGGTGCGAGCAGGTGGAGGGCGTGGGCCAGTTCGCCCTGCGGGGCGGCATTCTGGACGTGTTCTCTCCCCTGATGGACCAGCCGGTGCGGTGCGAGTTTTTTGACGATGAGATCGACTCCATGGGCGCCTTCGACCCCGGCACCCAGCGGCGGACCCGGAACGTGTCCTCCGCTCGGATCCTGCCGGCGGCGGAGGTGCTGCCCCACTGCGCCCCCGGAGGCCTGCCCGGTCTTGCGGACCAGCTGACCGCCCTGGCGGAGAAGCTGGCGAAAAAGCAGAAGACGGAGGCCATCGTCCAGACGTTGCGGGAGGACGCGGAGCGGCTGCGCAGCGGCGCGGCCCCGGGGGCGGCGGACCGGTATCTGGCAGCCATCTATCCGACTGTCACCGCCGGGGTCCACTACCTGCCTCCGGACGCGGTGGTGTTCCTCAGTGAGAGCGGCCGGGTGGACGAGCGGGTGAAGAACACGGTCCTCCAGCAGAAGCAGGACGTGGAGGCGCTGCTGTCCGCCGGGGTGCTGGCGGGGGAGTACGCCCATCTGACCCTCACCGCCGAGGAACTGTACGCCGCGCTGGAGGACTTCCCCGTGATCCTGGAGGACTCTCTGCCCACCTCCCGGCACCCCCTGCGGCCCCGGGGCCTCCTGACCATGAATGCCAAACAGCTCAGCTCCTACGGCGGCAGCCTGGAGACCGCCGTCACGGATCTGGAGCACTACCGCTCCTCCGGCAGCGCGGTGCTGGTGCTCTGCGGTGGGGAGACCCGGGCGAAGAATCTCCACCGGCTGCTGGAGGAGAAGGGCATCCCGGCCACCCTGGATCTAAGCGGCGCCGCCATGCCTGCGGCGGGGGAGGTGCGCCTCTCCCTGGGGGCCCTGTCCGCTGGCAGCGAGTGGCCGGCGCTGAAGCTGGCGGTGCTGACAGAGGGCCAGCTGACGGCCCCGGCCATGCGCAAGCGCCAGCGGGTGAAGAAGGACTCCAACCGGCAGAAGCTCCAGTCCTACACCGACCTGTCCCCCGGAGACCTGGTGGTCCATGAGCACCACGGCGTGGGCCGGTTCGTGGGCATCCAGCGGATGCCGGTGGACGGCGTGGAGAAGGACTACATCAAGATCGACTACGCCGGCGGGGACTGCCTGTACGTCCCCGTGACCCAGCTGGATCTGGTGAGCAAGTACATCGGCGGAGGCGAGGACACCGAGCGCACCAAGCTCAATAAGCTGGGGGGCGCCGAGTGGACCCGGCAGAAAACCAAGGCCAAGAAGGCCGCCAAGGATCTGGCCAGGGGCCTCATCGCGCTGTATGCCGAGCGGCAGAAGCGGCCGGGCTTCGCCTTCTCCCCGGACTCCCCCTGGCAGCGGGAATTTGAGGAGTCCTTTGACTACACCGAAACCGACGACCAGTTGCGGTGCATCGCGGAGATCAAGGCGGACATGGAGAAGCCCCGGCCCATGGACCGGCTGCTGTGCGGCGACGTGGGCTACGGCAAGACGGAGGTGGCACTCCGGGCCGTGATGAAGTGCATCCTGGACGGGAAGCAGGCCGCCATCCTGGTGCCTACCACCGTCCTGGCCCAGCAGCATTACGCCACCGCTGTCAGCCGGTTCCGGGACTTTCCGGTGAAGATCGAGGTGCTGTCCCGCTTCACCCCCGCCAGGGAGCAGAAGCGCATCCTGGAGGCCGCAAAAAACGGCGGCGTGGACCTGCTGATCGGCACGCACAAGCTGCTTCAGAAGAACATGGCGTTCAAAGACCTGGGCCTGCTGGTGATCGACGAGGAACAGCGGTTCGGCGTCACCCACAAGGAGCGGCTGAAGGAGATGAGCCGCCAGGTGGACGTGCTGACCCTCTCCGCCACTCCGATCCCCCGGACGCTGAACATGGCACTTTCGGGCCTGCGGGACATGTCCACCCTGGAGGAGCCCCCGGCGGACCGGCAGCCGGTGCAGACCTATGTGCTGGAGCACGACTGGGCCATCATTGAGGATGCCGTCCGCCGGGAGCTGGGCCGGGGCGGCCAGGTATACTACCTCCACAACCGGGTGGAGAGCATCGACGCCACCGCCGCCCGGCTCCAGAAGATGCTGGGGCCGGAGGTCCGTATCGTCACCGGCCACGGGAAGATGACGGAGCAGGAGCTGTCCTCCGTCATGCAGGCCATGGTGGACGGGGAGGCGGATATGCTGGTGTGCACCACCATCATCGAGACCGGCATCGACATCCCCAATGTGAACACCCTCATCATCGAGGACGCGGACAAGATGGGGCTGGCCCAGCTCCACCAGATCCGGGGCCGCATCGGCCGCAGCGCCCGGCGGGCCTACGCCTATCTCACCTACCGCCGGGGCAAGGTGCTGCAGGAGACCGCCGCCAAGCGGTTGGCGGCCATCCGGGAGTATGTGGAGTTCGGCTCTGGCTTCAAGATCGCCATGCGGGACCTGGAGATCCGGGGCGCGGGGAACCTGCTGGGGCCGGAGCAGTCCGGGTATCTCATGAGCGTGGGCTACGACCTGTACCTGAAGCTGCTGGAGGAGGCCGTCCTGGAGGAGCGTGGCGAGGAGAAGCGGATCGAGACGGAGTGTGCCGCCGACCTGACGGTGAACGCCCATATCCCGGACCGGTACGTCCCCTCGGCGGAACAGCGGATGGACCTGTACCGCCGCATCGCCGCCATCCGCACGGACGAGGACGCCTCGGATCTGCTGGACGAGATGCTGGACCGCTACGGCGAGGCGCCCAAGTCCGTTCTGGCCCTGCTGGACGTGGCCCTGCTGCGTTCTGCCGCGGCCAAGGCCGGCGTGTCCGATATCTCCCAGAAGGGCAGCCTCCTGCGGCTGCAGCTGGGAGTGTTCCACCCACAGGCCCTGGTGGCGGTGTGCGGCCACGCCAAGTACCGCCAGCGGCTGACGCTGGCGGCGGGGGAGATCCCTGCCCTCACCCTGAAGCTCAAGCCCGGGGAGGATGTGCTGGAGGCCGCCCGGGACCTGGTGGAGGACCTGAAGCTGGCCGCGGAGGAGGCCGCGGGCGGGACCCCGTAAGTTTCATCATGTTTTTGCCATGCCCCGCATAGGATGGTGGCGGTGGGACGTCCCCCGCCTGTCCTGTGCGGGGCGTTTCCACGGAATCTGCGAGGAATGACAAAGGAGAACCGTGATGAAACGATGCATCGCTTTTTGCCTGGCCCTGGGGGCCGCCCTCTCTCTCACCGCCTGCGGGGGCGGAGACACAGAGGGGGGACTTCTCTGCGAGGCGTCCGGCATCCGTCCGGACACTGTGCTGCTGTCCGTGGACGGGCGGGACGTGTCCGCCCAGCGATACCTCTACTGGCTGGCCTACGCCTGCGACTACATCGCCGACTACTACGACAGCGGGGAGGGGATCCAGTGGGGGGACACTGTCTCCGGCCAGAGCCTGGAGGATTACGCCAAGGACCAGGCGCTGCAGAACGCCGCCCTGTACGCCACAGTGGAGACCTGGGCGGAGGACTACGGCTGCACCCTCACCGACGAGGACCGGACCGCCATGGACCGGGAGTGGGCGGCCCGGGCGGCCCAGTACGGCGGGGAGGAGGCCTATTTGGCTGTGCTGGCCCGCATGGGGCTGGACCGGGCGGAAGCGGAGGCCATCTCCGGGGACTACTATCTCTACGAGCACCTGTACGACCTCTACTGCACGGAGGGCAGCGAGCTGGCCCCTGCGGAGCATGACCTGGAGACCTTTGCCCAGGAGCAGGGCTACCTCACCGTGGACCACATCTGGCTCTCCACCGCCGCTGTGGACCCGGCGGACGCGGAGGCCGTGGCCGCCTGCCGGGCCAAGGCGGAGGAGGCCTTTTCCAAGCTGAACGGCAGCGCGGACCCTGCCCACGACTTTGCCGTCCTGGCCGCCACTTACAGCGATGAGACGGACCGGGACCAGCATCCGTCCGGATACACCTTCACTGTGGGGGACGGCACGCTGCCCGCCGCCTGCGAGGAGGCGGCCCAGGCCCTGGAGGAGGGCCAGTTCAGCGGCGTGGTGGAGGCGGATGACGGCTTCTACCTGATTCTGCGCAAGCCCGTGGACCTGGAGGCCGTGGCCCCGGACTACTTCGACGCCCTGCTCCAGGCTGCGGCGGACAGCGCGGACATCTCCACCACCCGCACCTATGCGGACCTGGATGTGAGCCGGTTTTACGACGAGCTCATCGCCGCCCGGGCGGAGCTGGATGCCTCCGGCGGAGAGGTTGCCTGATGGGTGTTTGTGCCAATTTTGGCAAAATGACGAAATTCGCAGAGGTTTTGATAAAGTTTTAACAAATTTTCGAATTTCACAGAAATTTGCATTGACGGGGCAGGAAAAACCCAGTATAATCAAATCAGCAAGCGGTTGGTGTATGAGCATTTGTCAAAAATTTGGCAATCATGTTTTTCTTTTGACAAACTCTCGCCGCCACCCTCAACTTGTGATTGGCGTCTGCGGCAGCGCCTGACGAAGAGCCGTCGGAGCTGCCAATCCCATATTTTTATAAAAACGGAGGAAGATCATGAAAGAGCTCTATGTTGTGAATTGCTGCAGAACCGCGATTGGTTCCTTCGGCGGCGCGCTGAAGAACACCCCTGCCGTCGATCTGGGTGCCATCGTCATCAAAGAGGCTCTGAACCGTGCCGGCGTGAAGCCCGAGCAGGTGGATGAGGTCATGTTTGGCTGCATCCTGACCGCCGCCCAGGGCCAGAACGTGGCCCGCCAGGCCTCCATCAAGGCCGGCATCCCCTATTCCGTCCCCGCTTACACCGTGGGCATGGTCTGCGGCTCCGGCATGAAGTCCATGATCGAGGGCGCCCGCTCCATCCTGGCCGGCGACGCCGACGTGGTTGTCTGCGGCGGCACTGAGAACATGAGCGCCGCTCCCTACGCCGTTCCCACCGGCCGCTACGGCGCCCGGATGGGTCACACCCAGATGATCGACACCATGATCAAGGACGGCCTGTGGGACGCCTACAACAACTATCACATGGGCACCACCGCTGAGAACATCGCGGACATCTGGGGCATCACCCGCAAGGAGATGGACGAGTTCGCCGCCTCCTCCCAGCAGAAGACCGAGGCCGCCCAGAAGGCTGGCAAGTTCGAGGCTGAGATCGTCCCCGTGCCCGTGAAGGTCAAGAAGGACATCGTGGAGTTCAAGGTGGACGAGTTCCCCCGTGCCGGCGTGACCGCCGAGGGCATCTCCAAGCTGAAGGGCGCCTTCCCCGTGGGGCCCGAGTCCCCCAATCCCCAGGTGGTCCACACCTTTGAGCCCACCGGCATCCAGGAGACCGACGACAAGGGTCAGCAGCGCGTGACTGCCGCCAACGCCTCCGGCATCAACGACGGCGCCGCCGCACTGGTGCTGGCCTCCGGTGAGGCTGTGGAGAAGTACGGCCTGAAGCCCATGGCCAAGCTGATCGGCTGGGGCCAGGGCGGCGTGGATCCCAAGATCATGGGCGT
>ERZ894232.1899-NODE-1899-length-17155-cov-8.738480_pt1 | contig 17155 bp, 10 predicted proteins | sample MGYA00380296_ERZ894232 | MGnify/ENA primary metagenome ERZ894232 (study PRJEB32331, sample SAMN06328433) | human gut metagenome | biome: human gut microbiome; feature: stool | host: Homo sapiens | collected 2014-08-14 ... | reverse complement strand
GAATCGAAGGTAACTTCGATGATGCACAGACAGGAGTAAAGAAGATGTTCTCTGACGCAGCACTCGCAGAAGAAATGAACGAAGCAGGATACCAGTTCTCCTCCGCAAACTCTATCAACATCGGACGTCTTGTTCCACAGGTTGTTTACTATGTATACAGCTATGCTACATTATTAGCCCGCGGAGAAATCTCTGACGGAGAGCAGATTAACGTAGTTGTTCCAACAGGAAACTTTGGTAACATCTTAGCAGCATCCTACGCAAAACAGATGGGAGTACCAATCGCAAAGTTAATCTGTGCATCTAACGAGAATAAAGTACTCTTTGACTTCTTCACAACAGGATGCTACGACAGAAACAGAGACTTTATCCTCACAACATCTCCATCAATGGACATCTTAATCTCCAGTAACTTAGAGCGTCTCATTTATCAGACTGCGGGAAGAGATGCCGAGAAGAACAATGAGTTCATGAAAGAACTGAATACAAACGGTGTTTATACAATTACCGATGACATGAAAGAACAGATGAAAGACTTCTATGGGAACTATGCAACAGAAGAAGAGACAGCACAGACCATCAAAGAAGTTTACAATAAAGCAGATTACATCATTGATACCCACACAGCGGTAGCAGCATCTGTTTACAAAAAATATGAAAAAGAAACAGGCGATACCACAAAAACGGTTATTGCATCTACAGCAAGCCCATATAAATTTACAAGAAGCGTCATGAATGCGATTGATTCTTCTTATGACAGTAAGACAGATTTTGAACTCATCGATGAATTAGAGAAACTGTCTGGTGTCAAAGTACCACAGGCAATCGAAGATATCAGAAGTGCAGCAGTTCTTCATGATACTGTATGCGAAACGGAAGATATGTGCAAAGAAGTGAAAAAGATTCTGAACATTAAATAGTAATTTGCCGCAGGCAAAGGGAGACACCCTCAGTAAGATAAACAGACCATATTTGTGACTTTAGTCGCTGCAGGTTGAATGTTCGCTTATGCGCTCGCATCCAACCTTTGCTCCGAGGCCATAAATATGGTCTGTTTATCTTACTGAGGGTTGTGCTTTAGCTGGGAAGATGCCGCTATAGAGAAAGTGACTGTCGGATTGCTCAAAAAAGTATACAGAAAAGTAGTACTAACTATAGATTGCAACCCCGAACTTCCCCATCTGCTTTGCCACAAAAAGGGCATTGCAGAAGTCAGAAAAGGTTTGAAAACTACAAGGCGATAAACTACGGGAAGGAATTCTTCTTTTTGAAATCTGAAAATTGTAGTTTTCAAAGATTTTCGTCTGTTCCCCTCACTTTTTGTTGACAAAGCTTTCTTTTTGGAGTATTCTATTGATAACATGAGATTATAATAGGTTGAGTGCCGCTACTCGCAATGGAGGTGGAGCTATGCTATTAGTTACTACAGAAAGAATTGCAGGAAGAGAAATCGAGCCGTTAGGTATTGTAGAAGGTTCTTCTGTCCAAACAGTTCATGCAGGTAAGGATATCATGAACAGTTTAAAAACGTTAGTGGGTGGAGAGCTTACTTCATACACGGAGATGATGGAGAAAGCCAGAACGCTTGCAACAGATAAGATGGTAAGGAACGCAGAGCAGATGGGTGCAGATGCAGTAGTATGTGTGCGTTATTCCTCCAGCGAAGTAATGCAGGGAGCTGCTGAGGTTTTAGTATATGGCACAGCAGTCAGACTGATTTGACGGATATATAAGCAGGATGGCAGTAGATAATAGCCGTCCGCAGTCGGAGAATTCTGCCGGGCAGGATTCTTTTTCTTCGTTAGCTTTTGATTTTATTTTTTTATATTGAAAGTATTTGGAGAGAATCAGGAAACAGTCAGAAAGTTTAGTTATAATTAGAGTTGGGAGAACAGAATGGAAGATATAAGAATAGTCTTTTCGAACATCATGGAGAAGCTTCTCAAACAGGCACATAAGAATAAAAATGTGTTAGAGTATAAGGAGATTAACGATGCATTTAAGAATATTGAGTTAACTCCGGAGAAGTTTGAGTGGATTCTTGATTATTTTGAAAAACAGGGCGTTGATGTTTTAAATACCAACGAAGAAGATGACGGTGATGATAATTTTATAGATAATGATACAGAAGAAGTTGAGATCATTGATGATGCTGATATTCTTGAAGGTGTCAGCTTAGAAGATCCAGTTCGTATGTATTTAAAAGAGATTGGTAATATTCCTCTGCTTACAGCAGAAGAGGAAGTATTTCTGGCACAGCGTATCGAAAAGGGAGATGAGCAGGCGAGAAAGCAGCTTATTGAGGCAAACCTCCGACTTGTAGTAAGTATTGCCAAGAAGTATGTTGGAAGAGGAATGTCTTTCCTTGATCTTATTCAGGAAGGTAACATGGGTCTGATGAAGGCCGTTGAGAAGTTTGATTATAAGAAGGGTAATAAGTTCAGTACCTACTCTACTTGGTGGATTCGTCAGGCAATCACAAGAGGTATCGCCGATACAGCGAAGACAATCCGTGTACCAGTACATATGGTAGAGACAATCAACAAGACACTTCGTACTTCAAGAATGTTACTTCAGGAACTTGGAAGAGAACCTACCAACGAAGAGATTGCAAAGAAGATGAATATGCCGGTTGCCAAGATTGATGAGATTTTAAAGACATCCAGAGATCCCGTATCTTTAGATACACCAATCGGTGAGGAAGAGGACAGCCAGTTAGGTGATTTCATTGAGGATGAATCTCTTCTTTCTCCAGTAGATTCTGCATCTTTTTCCATGCTTAAAGAAGAGCTTGAAGAGGCAATGGCTTCTCTTACAGAAAGAGAGCGCAACGTTATTAAACTTCGTTTTGGACTTGATGATGGTAAGACAAGAACTCTTGAGGAAGTTGGTAAGGAATTTAACGTAACAAGAGAGCGTATCAGACAGATTGAGGCGAAGGCACTTCGTAAACTTCGTCATCCAAGCAGAAGCAGAAAGCTTAAGGATTTCCTTGAGTAATTTATTACGGATTTCTACAAAAGAATAACTGTATATTAGAGCATTTTTCAAACACGCTCTAGGAATAAGAAGGTCATAAGAGAACGTTTGATTTCCCATGTGGCGGGCAATCAAAAATTTCCTTGTACTGCTTGTTGCCAAAAGATAAATAATTGATTACAATAATGGGAAGACTAAGGAACTTAGGATTCCCATTTTGCTTTATGGAGGTTTTTATGAAAGATGGCTTTTTAAAAGTTGGTGTGGCATCTGTTGATGTAGAGGTTGCCAATCCGATTCACAATAAAGAAAAGGTAATGGAAGTAATAAAGAAGGCAGATAAGAATGGCGTAAAGCTTTTAGTTTTTCCGGAACTTGTTCTTACTGCGTACACTTGTAATGATCTTTTTTTACAAAAGACGTTACTTGATGCGGCAAAGAATCAGCTTTTTGCTATTTTAGAGGAGACAAAAGGACAGGATATGGTAATCGTCTTAGGTCTTCCATTAACAGTGAATCATAAGCTTTATAACTGTGCGGTATTTGCACAGGGCGGTAAAATATTAGGCGTTGTGCCAAAACATTATCTGCCAAACTATTCAGAATTTTATGAGGCAAGACATTTTGCTCCGGGAGAAGAGGAAGTAAGAAAGATTCGTCTCGGTGGTAAGGATGTACCTTTTGGGATGAATCTTTTATTTTGCTGTGAGAACATGGAAGAATTGGTGATTGGATGTGAAATCTGTGAGGATTTATGGTGCCCACTGCCACCATCTACCCATCATGCATTAGCAGGGGCAACTGTAATCTGTAATCCGTCAGCAAGTGATGAGACAACGACAAAAGATACTTACCGTCGTAATCTTGTATCCCAGCAGTCTGCTCGTCTGGTATGCGCTTATCTTTATTCCTGTGCCGGTGAGGGAGAGTCCACACAGGATTTAGTGTATAGTGGACATAACATGATTGCAGAGTATGGTTCTATTTTGAAAGAATCAAGAAGATTCCAGAATAGTTATATCGAGACAGAGATTGACTTGCAAAGATTAGAGGCAGACCGACGAAGAATGACAACTTTTGTGACAGAAGGCGCAGATAAAAATTATGAGAGAGTTTATTTCCGGCTGAAAGAAGAACGAACAGAACTCAGCCGTTATTTTGAGCGTACACCGTTCATTCCTTCTAATAAGATTGACAGAGAAAAGCGTTGTGACGAGATTCTTACCATTCAGGCAATGGGTCTGAAAAAGCGTCTGGCACATACCCACTGTCAGTCGGCAGTTGTCGGAATCAGTGGAGGTCTTGATTCCACTCTTGCAGTATTAGTAACGGCAAGAGCATTTGATATGTTGAAGATTCCAAGAGAGAATCTTGTCTGTGTGACAATGCCTTGTTTTGGAACAACAGACAGAACGTATTCCAATGCAGTAACGCTCACAAAGAAGCTTGGCGCAAGCCTGCGTGAAATCCGTATTAATAAAGCGGTAGAGCAGCATTTTTCAGATATTGGACATGACCCGGAAATTCATAATGTAACATATGAGAATTCTCAGGCGCGTGAGAGAACACAGATATTGATGGATATTGCCAATCAGATAAATGGAATGGTTATTGGAACGGGAGATATGTCAGAGCTGGCGCTTGGCTGGGCAACCTATAATGGAGATCATATGTCCATGTATGCTGTGAACTGTTCTGTACCAAAAACTTTGGTAAGACATCTGGTACGTTATTATGCGGATACGAGCGAGGAACAGGAATTAAAAGAGGTACTGCTTGACATTTTAGATACACCGGTAAGCCCTGAATTACTTCCACCGGTAGACGGTGTTATTTCCCAGAAAACAGAAGATTTGGTGGGCCCTTATGAACTGCATGATTTCTTCTTATATTATATGCTTCGTTTTGGATTCCATCCAGAGAAAATCTTCCGTCTGACCAGACAGGCATTTGGAGAAGAATATGATGTTGCAACCTGTTATAAATGGCTTCGTACGTTCTGCTGGCGTTTCTTTGCACAGCATTTTAAGAGATCCTGCCTCCCGGATGGACCAAAGGTTGGTTCTATTGCGGTTTCACCGAGAGGGGATTTGCGAATGCCAAGTGATGCAAGTTCTGCTGTGTGGATGAGTGAATTAGATGAGTTAAAAGAGAAGCTGGGGCTTTAAAAAGAGTGATATCAGTATTTTATGTAATAGAAAATATACCGTAAATTGCGACGCACATCTTGCAGAAAGCATTTTTCAAACACGCTCTAAGACTTGGCTTTGGAAAGTGCATTTTTGATAGCCTGCTGTAAGATCAGGCCAGTATATTTATTTTCTGCATTTAGTTTTAGGTCATCAATTGAAGAAATCTGCTCAAGCTGCGCATTGATTTCTTCAAGAGATGGCTCGAGGAGCGGATACATAGCACTTACACTGTCAGAAAGATGGTTCAAACTGACGGAGGTAATGTGGTCTGCATCAACGGAAACTGCCACATCTAATGTATTATCGCCAAGAGTAATCGTAGAAGTATAGACTCCGGGCGTGTAGACACCTGCGCTGGTTTTGGTGCTTTTTTCTTCTGGAGCAAACATAAAGATTAGAAGAAGAATCAGTATGATACCTAAACAGACGAAAAGAGCAGTATAAATAAGTTCTTTTGCTTTTACGACAACGATTTTTGTTTTTGCACTCAAAAAAAACAGTCCTTCCGATTCATATTTATTAAAGTGTATTCTGAAAATAAAAATATATGATACATTAGAGTGTGTTTGAAACACACTTTAGGGTATTTTTTAAATACGCTCTGAGCATATTTAAATTTATAGCCTGTACAATATTGAATCGATTGAGGAAGAAAGGAGAAGAAGATGCTTGAAGGACAGACTTTTATAGAAGTATTTCCAGACTATACCGTTCCAGATAATTTAAAGTATGTTTTGTCCAATGCGATTGTTTCGAAGGTTGTCATGAAACAGCAGACAAGACAGCTGGTTGTTCATTTGAGAAGTGAACATATTATTCCTAGAAAAGTATTGAATAAAGTTGCCTACGATATGAAAAAAGAGCTGTTTGGAAAGACTTCTGTGTTTATTTCTTTTGATGATACGTATGAACTGTCTTCAGCCTATACGTTAGAGAGCATAACGAATGATTACTGGAATAGTATTCTTCATGAAGTGAAAAAAATGGGCCGGGTGGAGTATAGTCTTCTTTCGAATGGAGAGTGGGGATTTGAAGGCAACATCATGACGATCCTTTTAGAAGATTCTTTCCTTGCAAGGGATAAATCCCGTGTTTTAAAAGAATATCTTGAACATCTTTTTTCTCATCGCTTTGGAAAGGAAATTCAGGTAGGATTTGACTTTACCGATGATGCAAAACAGGCATTTTATAAGGCGAGAAACCATAAGCTGAATCTGGAAGTAGATATGGTCATGAGTCAGATCAAAAAGGTGGAAAGTGAGAAAAAAGATTCTGATGCGGAAGATGGAGAAGGTTCAAAAGAAGAGAAAAAACCGCAACGAAGCTATTCTGGGAATTTCTTTGAGGAGCGGGCAAGAAGACAGGAATTTAGTCAGAGACGCCGCTCAAAGGACCCAGATGTTATTTACGGTAAGGATTGTGATGGAGAAGTTGTGCCATTAGAAGAAATTGTCGATGAGATCGGACAGGTTGTTGTCCGCGGGCAGATTCTTAAAATGGAACTTCGAGAAATCCGAAGAGAGCGTACGATTGTAAGTTTTCATATTACAGACTTTACCGATACGATTGTTGGGAAGATTTTTATTGCCAATGACCAGCTGCCGGAATTTTTGGATTTATTTGAAAAGGGAAAGTTCTATAAAGTAAAGGGAATGCCTCGTATGGATACATTTGAACACGACCTGACCCTTTCCTCAATTTCTGGAATTAAACCGATTCCTGACTTTACAGAAAAGCGAATGGATAAGAGCTTGGAAAAGCGTGTAGAGCTGCATCTTCATACCGTAATGAGTGATTTAGACAGCGTGGTTGACATTAAAAAGGTTATCAATCAGGCAAAAGCCTGGGGGCATCCGGCAATGGCAATCACAGATCATGGAGTTTTGCAGGCATTCCCGATTGCGAATCATTGTATTACGATGGATGAACCGTTTAAGATCATTTACGGAGTGGAAGGTTATTTTGTAAATGATTTAAAGAAGCTTGTCACGAATGATAAAGGACAGACATTATTAGATGATTATGTTGTATTTGATTTGGAAACAACAGGTTTTAGTCCGATTCATGATGCGATTATCGAAATTGGTGCCGTTAAGGTAAGCAAGGGGAAAATAAGTGACCATTACAGTGTGTTTGTCAATCCGCAGCGCCCGATTCCACTTCGGATTACAGAACTTACAAGCATTGATGACTCAATGGTTGCAGATGCAAAGTCAATAGAAGAAATCCTGCCGGAATTCCTCTCTTTTTGTGAGGGGTGCAGTCTGGTTGCACATAATGCAGAGTTTGATGTGAGCTTTATCGAAGAGAATGCAAAAAGACAGGGATTTGAAACAGATTTTACGGTACTTGATACGGTACAGATGGCAAGGCTGCTTCTTACGGATTTGAATAAGTTTAAGTTAAATACAGTATGTAAACGATTGAATATCAAGCAGGAACATCATCACAGGGCAGTCGATGATGCAAGAGTAACGGCAGAGGTGTTTCTTCGTTTTGTGGAAATGCTTGAAGAGCAAGACGTACACACACTTGCCAAATTAAATGATATGGGAGCGATGTCACCGGATCTGATTAAGAAAGCGCCGTCCTATCACGGCATTATTCTTGTAAAGAATGAGACAGGCCGTATTAATTTAAACAGACTGGTATCGGCCTCACATCTGGACTATTTTAACCGCCGTCCGAGAATGCCGGAAAGCTTGATTCAAAAGTACAGGGAAGGACTTATTTTAGGGTCTGCCTGTGAGGCGGGAGAGCTGTTTCAGGCAGTCATCAGGGGGAAAAGTGAAGAGGAATTAGCAGAACTGGTCCGTTTTTATGACTACCTCGAAATTCAGCCAATCGGTAACAATATGTTCATGCTTGAAAGTGACAGGTACGAAGCGAAAACAGTTGAAGATTTACAGAATTATAACCGTAAGATTGTGGAACTTGGCGAAAGATATCACAAACCGGTTGTTGCGACCTGTGATGTTCATTTCTTAAATCCAGAAGATGAACAGTATCGTCGAATTCTCATGGCAGGAAAGGGATTTTCAGATGCGGATAATCAGGCACCGCTGTATTTTAGAACGACGGAGGAAATGCTTGAGGAGTTTGCCTATCTCGGAGAAGCAAAGGCAAAGGAAGTTGTTATCACCAACACAAATAAGATTGCTGATATGATCGAAAAGATTTCGCCGGTACATCCTGATAAATGTCCTCCGGTTATTCCAAAGTCTGATGAGACATTAACAAAAATCTGTTACGATAAAGCCCATGAGATTTATGGGCCGGATCTGCCGGATATTGTAGAGGAGAGACTACAAAGAGAATTGAATTCTATTATATCCAATGGATTTGCCGTAATGTACATTATCGCACAGAAGCTGGTGTGGGATTCGAATGACCATGGATATCTGGTAGGTTCGCGAGGTTCCGTAGGATCTTCTTTTGTAGCGACAATGGCAGGTATTACGGAAGTTAACCCTTTGTCAGCGCATTATATTTGTCCCAAATGTCATTATGTAGATTTTGACTCTGATGCAGTAAGACCATATTCGAAAAAAGGTATGTCTGGCTGTGATATGCCGGATAGGGACTGTCCGGTTTGCGGCACACCGTTACAAAAGGAAGGACATGATATTCCATTTGAGACATTCCTTGGATTTAAGGGAAATAAAGAGCCGGATATTGACTTGAATTTCTCTGGAGAATATCAGTCAAAAGCGCATAAATATGTAGAAGTTATTTTCGGAGAGGGAAAGGCATTCCGGGCAGGAACCATCGGTACCCTTGCAGAAAAGACAGCATATGGTTATGTGTACAAATATTTTGAAGAAAGAGATATTCATAAAAGAAGATGTGAGATGGAGCGTTTGGCGGAAGGCTGTACGGGTGTAAAGCGAACCACAGGCCAGCATCCGGGTGGAATTATCGTAGTACCTCATGAACATGAGATTTATGAATTTACCGCAATCCAGCATCCGGCAAATGATGTGAATACAGATATTATTACAACACATTTTGAGTACCATTCTATTGACCACAACTTGTTAAAACTTGATATTCTCGGCCATGATGATCCCACTATGATTCGGCGATTAGAGGACTTAACAGGAATGGATGCGACAACGATTCCTCTTGATGATCCAGAAGTTATGTCTCTTTTCCACAGTACCGATATTCTTGGTATCACACCGGAAGATATTGGCGGAATTGAGATGGGTTCTCTTGGTGTACCGGAGTTTGGTACCGAGTTCGTTATGCAGATGTTAAAAGATACAAATCCAAAGTGTTTCTCCGACCTTGTTCGTATTTCTGGACTGTCCCACGGTACAGACGTATGGCTTGGAAATGCACAGACATTGATTGAAGAGGGAAAAGCAGAGATTTCTACGGCAATTTGTTGTCGAGACGATATTATGACCTATCTTATCAATATGGGACTTGATAAAGAACAGTCTTTTACCATCATGGAATCTGTTCGTAAAGGAAAGGGATTAAAACCAGAGTGGGAAGAAGAGATGACATCCCACGGCGTGCCAGACTGGTACATCTGGTCTTGTAAGAAGATTAAATATATGTTCCCGAAAGCGCATGCAGCGGCATATGTTATGATGGGCTGGCGTGTGGCATGGTTTAAAGTACATAAGCCATTAGCTTATTATGCAGCCTACTTTGGTATCCGTGCCTCAGCGTTTTCCTATGAGATTATGTGCCGGGGAAAAGAACGTCTTGACATTGCACTTACGGAACTTTTAAAAACACCGAAGGATCAGCAGACGAAAAAGGATCAGGATACGATTCGTGATGGAAGAATTGCACAGGAAATGTACGCAAGAGGATTTGAGTTTATGCCGATTGATATTTATAAGGCAAAAGCAAGAGAATGTCAGATTATTGATGGTAAGATCATGCCGCCGCTTTCCAGTGTGGAGGGTCTTGGAGATAAGGCCTGTGAGCAGGTAGAAGAGGCAGCGAAACATGGTCCGTTTACCTCACTTGAAAACTTTAGAAATCAGGCGAAAGTCAGTAAGACGAACGTAGATAAGATGGTGGAACTTGGAATACTTACAGGACTTCCGGAAACTGACCAGCTTACATTTGATTTCTTTATGGCGCAGAGCCAGGTATAATGAGAGACAAAGAAAAGGAGAAAAGCATGAGTTATATTAAAAACGCAGATATTCAGGGAAATGCATGGGTAGCACCGGGAGCCTGTGTAGTAGGAAATGTCACATTAGGAGATGAAAGTTCTGTATGGTATAATGCGGTACTTCGCGGAGATATGGCACCGATTGTTGTAGGGTGTGGTTCTAACGTCCAGGATGGCACCGTTGTTCACGCAGATAATGGCTTCCCATGTAAAATCGGGAATGGAACATCTATTGGTCATAATGCGATTATTCATGGATGCACAATCGGGAATAATACCGTCATTGGAATGGGTGCGATTATTATGAATGGCGCGCAGGTTGGCTCCGACTGTATTATTGGAGCAGGAAGCCTTGTTACACAGGGAACGGTAATTCCAGACGGAATGCTGGCATTTGGCTCTCCGGCAAAGGTAATCCGCCCGCTTACTGATGCAGAGAAAAAGGAGAATCAGACAAACGGCATCAGCTACATGCTGATGAAAAATGTACAAAAAGGGTGAAAAAACTTGAAATATAGATAGGGGTTGGATTATAATAAGGCGAATATGACTTTTGGCAAACTAGAAAGGAGAACTTTTAATTTTATGTCGGATACTACAAATACAAGAAAATATAAAGGCTATGAGTTAGATCAGACAACTTCCCATCGCCGCAATCAGAATCGGCCGTGGTTCTGGAAGGTATTGGGTATTAGCTTATTGCTTACGGTGCTGATTCTTGCAGGTGTTGTTTTTGGACTTTTGCATAGAACGCATAAGAACGCAAAACACATGGAAGAGATTAATTCTGCAAATACAGTCGAGGCATTACTTAAGGAGCACAAGCTTGTTACAATTACAGCTTCTTACTCTCATTTGGCAGAAGGTTCTGATTATACGACAACCCGCCAGATTAAGAAAGATAAAAAGGGGAACTATTTCTCTTACTTTAAGAAAGAAGGTTCCGATGATGATTACAAAGAAGTAATCAGTAATAAAGAATTATATCGTTATAATGGGAAGTATACACAGTATTTCGGACTGGTTGGAAATGATTACGAGGAAGAATGCGTAAAAGCGATTGAGGACAGCATTTTCCAGGGAGATATGAAAGATCAGATTCAGAACGAAAAAGAACGTGATAGTACAATCACTTTACAGCTTACGACTAAGGTTCAAAGCGGAGATGATTATGATACGGAATACGGATTCTCTGCTGGAGATACGATTGAGAAAACGATTATTATTGATAAAAAGACACAGCTTATTACTTCTGTAGAGGAGAAATGTGGGGATGAAGTTTTCTATGGTTATACAGTAGAGTTTGACGGTGAAGAAAAGATTCCACAGTTCTATAAGGATTTAAAGAAGGAAAAAGAAAAGAGAGTATGTACTGTTTACTCTGATTATGATGGAGAAAAGAATCAGGAATATACATTTAATCTTCCAATTGATTTATACTTTACTGTACTTGATCATGATGGATATAAGGTATATGAAGATGAGGATGGAACGAAGGAGTTTACACATTATCAGATGGAAGTGCAGAATCCAGATTCTAATCTATCCCTCTATATAAAAGCAGAATCATCAAAATAAAGAGCATCTAGTCAGGTGTTACTTGACGAAAAGGAGAGGCTGCCGCGATCATATTCTGACGCGGTAGTCTTTTTTAATAGATTGTATTTTTTGAAAAATGCTTTCTGAAAAATATGCCGCAATTTGGGGCATGCAGGTTGCAGGGATATTTTTAAGACACTCGCTGATTGTGTTTGAAAAATAATTCAAGAATAAAAGAGGATTTGATTATGAAAACGAGAAAATTATTTTATGAAGATGTATACATTAGAGAGTTTGAGGCCATTGTACTTTCCTGTGAGGAAAGACAGGAAGGATATTATATCATTTTAAATGAAACAGCCTTTTATCCTGAAGGCGGAGGACAGCCAGCAGATAAGGGAACGATTGAGGGAGAAGAAGTTCTTGATGTGCAGTATGTGGATGGAGAAATCTGTCATATCATGAAAAAACCATTGAAAGCAGGGGAACAAGTTGTAGGACGAATCAACTGGGAATGGCGTTTTGACCTTATGCAGCAACATTCTGGCGAACATATTGTCAGTGGAATGATTCATGAAAAATATGGTTATGAAAATGTTGGATTTCATATGGGAGAAGAAGTCATTACAATTGATTTAAGCGGAATGCTGACAGAAGAACAAGTGGCTGAAATTGAACAAAAAGTAAATGATTATATTTGGATGAATCAGGAGGTAAATATTTTTTATCCAGATGAGAGACAACGAAAACTCATTCCATATCGAAGTAAAAAAGAACTTACAGGAGAGATTCGCCTGGTAGAATTTCCGGGAGCAGACCTTTGTGCCTGCTGTGGTCTTCATGTGACACATGCCAGCCAGATTGGCCTGGTCAAAATCCTTTCCAGTAAGAAGTTTCGTGACGGGGTTCGTATGGAAATGCTTTCAGGAAAACGGGCATTAGAATATCTGTCAAAAAGTGCGGAGCAAAACAGCCAGGTTGCAGTCAGACTTTCGGTAAAAGAAAAAGAGACAAAAGATGCAGTACAGAGACTTCTTGATGAAGTTTATAACTTAAAAGGTGAACTTGCAGCAGAAAAGCAAAAACATTTTGAACAGATAGCTGCTTCCTGTGTGGGAAAAGAAAATGTGCTGTTGATTGAAGGAGATATGGAACCAGTAGAAGTAAGAAAATGTACCGATGCGATTTTAGATACATGCAGCGGTGTTGCAGCTTTCTTTGCGGGAAATGATAAAGACGGATATAAATATGCCATTGGACAGAGAGAAGGAGATGTCCGGGAACTTGTAAAGCAGGTGAATAAAGAACTGAACGGACGAGGAGGTGGAAAACCATTTTTTGCACAGGGTTCTCTGAAAGCAACGCGAAAACAAATAGAAATCTTCTTTGAAAAGAAGGTAAATTTCCAATAATATAAAAAATAACCTGCAAAAGCCAGGAAAGAAAGCAAAAAGAAATTTCTTTACAATTATTTTCAAATGGGCTATTATTTTGATGAAAATACTTTGGAAAAAGTTTAAGAGAAGTTCATGTTTTGCGGTGGATGCAGATATAGTCAATAAAAAGTGGCATAGATGAGAACATACACCGGCGAAACAGAAAGGAAGGAATTATGTTTAAGAATAAACTGAAAAGATTATGTGCAGTAACTCTTGCTGGAATGATGGTTATGAGTGTAAGTGCATGTTCTACAAGCAAAAGTGCAGAGAAAAACAGCGTTTCTAAGGCAGAACAGGCATCAGAGGCAACAACAGAGGCCGCAAAGGATGATACGACAGCAGATTACGTTGCTTCTGGTGTAGAGCTTCCAGATAATTTTGAAAATATGATTTATCCAATTGAGGCTCTGATGTTACAGAATTATTCGAAAGGTTATCCATACTATGCAAATGGTGCCAGTGAAGAAAAGTCGGATTCTTTCTGGTTTTCTATGGCAGCACTCACTTCCTTAATGGAGAATGAATCTGCTTACGGAGATGGAATTGAGATGGATTCCTACTATTATCTTAAAGAGAACACATCAAATATGTATGCATCTGCTCTTTATAATGCATATGGAATGGGCAACATGGAATTCCCGGAAATTCCTGATGGTGATAAATATGCGACATATGATGATGGCAAGCAGATGTATGGCTTCTTAAAAGGAGAGGTAAGCAGTCTTGTTCCATATATTACAAACTGTGTGAAAGATGGAAGCGATTATATCATCACATCACAGCTTCGAGATAAAGATACAGATGAAGTAAAAGGAACATATGAAGTGACGATCACCGCATCTTCTTTTGATGGTGATGATAACTGCTTTGCCTATTCTGCTACAGCAATCAGACAGATTGGAGAGACAGATTCTGAGAATCAGAGTACATCTTCTGAAAGTGAAGAAGCGAGTACAGACAGTACATCCGAGAATGGAGACAGCACAGATGCTAATTCATCTACAGACAGCACGGATGCTACAGATTCTACCGACAGTACAGAAGGAATCTCACAGGATGACGCATTAAGCCAGGCAAAAGATTATTATGGAGAAGATGCAGAATATTCTTACAAGAAGCAAGTTACAGTGGGAGATAAAGAATATTATGATTTTTCCGTAAGTGGTGATAATGTCAGCAGCACAGATGTATTAGTATCTGTAGATGGACAGGATGTTATTGGCGGAACACAGAACGATGATGGAAGCTGGTCATTTGATCAGTAAATGGAAGCAGCTGTCACCGTGTTAAGTTAGATAGTATATTGATAATATAGGAACTAGATAATAATTAAATAATATAAGAAATCAAAAAAGAAATCTATTACACGATGTCATATTATTTGTGAAAGCTATGTTTAGGCATATCTCTTTCTGTAAGATATCGTGTGATAGATTTCTTTTTTGATTTTGGATTTATAAGTAATGTTATAGAGCATTACTATAAAAATTGAGAATGTTTTACCGAATTACTATAATTGTTGCTTACAAAATAAATTTGTAGAAGAAATAACTTCTCTAACACGCTCTAGTTAAGGGTGCTGATATTAATTTTCTCCATCATCCAACCATTCTTCATAAATAAAGAATGCATCAGATCCAATAATATCATCACATCCATCGACACTGATTCCCTGTGTATCAAGGCCAAATGTAAGAGTATATTTATCTCCGTAATAACGTGCGGTATCTTCTGAAATTGCTACTGCTGTATGATGTTTAAAACATAGACCTTCTACGTCATATATTTCAAAATCGAATTGACTATCTGTAACATTCGATATTACCATATATTCTTTTCTGTCTGGTATATAACAGTTTCCTGCAATCGGTGATACTTCATATCCAAAAGTTGCTTTTGGTTCGGCCTTTTTACTTTCTGTAGATTTAGCTACTGTTTTTACTGTTGCTTTTGTTTCTGTTGTGGATGCGGTCTTATCCTCTGTAAAACTGAGTCCTTTGCTGCTTCCGCAAGGTGTTGCATAGTGGAGTTTCATCCAACCGGTTTTGCCACCATAGGTAAATTTCGCCCATCCGTTTCTGGATTCAGAAGATTGAAATTTTGTACATAATGGAACGGTTGTAAGTTGCTCGCTATCTTCCGTGGATGATTTACGAAGTTTAATACCATTTGTACTTCCATCGCATCTTTCTACCTGCCAGTATTCGGATGCGTAGAATCCAACAACATTCATATCAATCCAGCATTCCTTATTTTGATAAGTTGTTCGTCCCCAGCCATCTTCAACTTTGGATATATTCAGTTCGGTTCCGTACTTAACATCTGTGGCTGCAATGGATGTATCTTGTCCGGCTCCCGTATGTAATTTGATAGCTTGTTCATTTACAAAAACGATATTCTCGCTATTTTCTTTTACATAAAAATAGTCAACATCTCCAGAAATTGTTCGAAGCTTGTCCATACGGCACCATCCCTGGCGATTGCAAAAATCAATGTTTGCCCATTTTTCTCCGTCTACTGTTTTTTCTTGTAACAGAGCACAAGGAACGCCTTCTTGCACTTTTCCAGCTTTTTTCTTTTTGCCGGGTTCTTTAAAAAGTTTAATGTTATCAATGTCTTTACTTTTGGCTGTCACTACAGTATCGAAAGTGTTATCTTGTACCAGAATTTTGGAAGAATCCCCCTGATCAGCTTTTTGGCTGCTTTCTTTACTAGCTTGAGGTTTACTTTTATTTGAAGAAAATAACCCAATTGCTAGGCCGCCTAAGAACAATACCGCGACGAATGCTCCAGCAATGATAAAGGGCATTTTTGAATGTTTCTTTTCTGGTGGTTGTGTATAAGGTTGCTGGTTATATGGTACTTGTCCTCCCTGTTGGTAAGGCTGATGATTATAAGGATTAGGATTTTCCTGCTGGTAAGGCTGCCGACTGTAAGGATTAGGATTTCCCTGCTGGTAAGGCTGTTGACCGTAAAGGTTAGGATTTCCCTGCTGGTAAGGCTGTTGACCATAAGGATTAGGATTCCCTTGTTGGTAAGGCTGGTTACTATAAGGGTTTTGTCCTGCCTGTTGATAAGGTTGCCGTCCATAAGAATTTGGTGTATGTTGCTGATACGGATTATTATTATTTCCAGACGGAGTATATCCACCTTGTTGATACGGATTTTGACTGTAAGGATTTGCGTTTCCGTCTGATTGGGAATGTTGTGATTGTTCATACGGCGATTGAGAGTTCGATTTCTTTGGATGTTTCAACTTAGGTCTTCTAACTTGATTTGAAAACTCTCTCTTTTCGCTAAGTGGAACGGTATGATTCTCCTCTAACGGAATCGTTTTGTCATCCCAATTCGAATGCTCTCTTCTTTCTTCGTCCATTTTTTTCCTCTCCTTTTACTGTAAAAGTTTTAGACAGATTGCTACAAACATTCTGCCTTTGTAGCTATACAGCTATTTTAATTATAATGTAACATATTTAAATGAAAACTCAATCCCTATATTCCTAATTTTTAGGGTTAGGAGAATGAATGAAAAGTCTAATCCACCAGCTATGCTGGGGAAAATAGAGTAAGTGGAAACGTAAAGGATACAATAAAAAAGTCTCCTATGCTACAATGAGAATGGTGTCGCAAGCCAAACTCAAGATAAGAATAGGAGGCGGTCCAAATGGACAATAAAAGTTTATCACATACAAGATGGAAATGCCAATACCATATAGTATTTATTCCGAAATATAGAAAAATATTATATGGAAGATAGAAAAAAGATGTAAGAGAAATAAAAATTGTAAAAAATTTACTTAAATAGATTGCATTTTGGACAAGATTATTATAGAATGAAAAAGACTATTTAAATCACAATCTGGTAG
>ERZ894232.1898-NODE-1898-length-17160-cov-6.484654_pt1 | contig 17160 bp, 15 predicted proteins | sample MGYA00380296_ERZ894232 | MGnify/ENA primary metagenome ERZ894232 (study PRJEB32331, sample SAMN06328433) | human gut metagenome | biome: human gut microbiome; feature: stool | host: Homo sapiens | collected 2014-08-14 ... | reverse complement strand
CAATACAGCTTGGCGCCCGCCGGAATGAGGTCGTCCACCATCAGGCAGTGGAGCTTCTCCACGCCCTCCTCGTGGTGTACCGCGGAGATGATCATGCCGCAGGAGTCAATGCCCATCATCTTGCGGGGCGGCAGGTTGGTAATGGCGATGAGGGTCTTGCCCACCAGCTCCTCCGGCTCATAGGTGTCGTGGATGCCGCTCAGGATCACACGGTCCTCGCCGGTGCCGTCATCCAGAACGAACTTCAGCAGCTTCTTGCTCTTGGGCACGGCGGTGCACTCCTTGACCTTCACGGCCCGGAAGTCGGACTTGGCAAAGGTCTCGAAGTCCACGAACTCCTGGAACAGGGGCTCAATCTCCACCTTGGAGAAGTCCACCGGGCCCTGCTCGGCGGCGGGGACAGCGCAGTTGGTTCCAGCCGCGGCGCGCTTGGCGGACTCAGGCTTGTCCAGGGGCTTCATGGTGGGGAACAATTCACGGTATGCTCTATCTTGCCTTATCATGCTTTATTATCTCACATTTCGCATGAAATCCAAAACTTTTTTACCCATTTTGCTTTTATCTTGTTTTATCTTGTGATAGTCAAATGTGGTAAAATTTGTGGTAACACCTTAAAACCTCAGATAGGCTTCGTGGTTTGTGTACACCTTATATATTATACACACCAATACCACCCATGTCAAATAGAGACTATTAGCAAAAAAAAGAGGGGTACATTTCTGTACCCCTCTTCATTCATACAAGGAACCCACCGTTTTCCTCATGGTCTTGGTATACTCGCTTAATGTTAGCAATAGCCATGACCGCTCGGTTGTTCTTATATCCGGGGTGTGTTTCACAGAATCTCTCATACTCGTCGATGTCAAGGAGCATATCATTAAAACACTCAAGTGTAAAGTCCTCACCCCTCATAAGCTCAATGTTGAACCGCAGAATACGCTGGCGGTGCATATTCGCATCTCGCTCATCATCATCCTGAATATGTTTTTCGAGCTTATCCTGTGTCTCACGTTGTTCCTTTTTGATGTCGGCGATCTCATTCAACACCTCACCGTTGATTGCCCTGCCAATCTTCTTTGCCAACCCCGACCAAGGATTTACCTTGATCGGGGCGACCTGAACAAAGGTCATAAGCAAAAGGAGCGTTCCGCCGCTCCATCCCAAGATCTCTCCCATGTTCATGTCATGTCCCTCCAAAGTGCTTATCGCGCCGTATTGGAGGTACCGTTGACAATCTTGCTCATATCACACAGACTGTCAATCAGATCGGAAATCTTGTCCATATCGAGATCATAATTTACAGTATCGGCAGAAGCCTTAACCATAGCCATGACCCATTCCTTCCGATCTGCACCCTTCTCGAACATCGTCTCGGCGCGTTCCATGTAACTGGTAACGAGCTTAACAACTTCCGGCCAGTTTTTGTCCTGGATCGTTTTCCGCACATACTTCACCAGCTGGATTGCCAGCGGGATAGTTGCGGCAAGACCAGACAACACCGATACAATCAGTCGTACCCATTCAGAATCCATAGCACTCTATCCTACTTTTTTATATTGCAGGGCTTTCTTTGCTGCCCTCTATGCCGTCCTCACAAAAATTGTGTGCTTTAGCAGTTGCGAATTTAATTCCTTCTCCATCAGCACCAGAGTTTTCTACCTCGCTCTTGTGTACAATTTTACTGAGCACAATACTGCAGGCAGTTCCTATCGGGGCAAAAGCTGCCGTGTACCGCGTGTCCGGCCTGCGGGAAAGATGTGGTAGAGGGGTTGAGCCGTGCAGAATTTGAAGATGAATACTTTCGCCCGCGATATTCTGTTGTCGTTCGTCAATTCAGCGGTTCAGTTCGTGGATATATCGTGAGCGCAAATAGTCGCCACGAGGTCATGAAGCGGCTGCTGGAAAAGCTGGACTTCAACTATGTCGCAGAGGTATCCATTGGGGAAATCCTTGTGAAGGAGGACGAGTTTTAATGTACATGAGCAAAGAGAAGTTCGATGAGATCAAGGCCAAGCATAGCACCGCCATTGTGGTGGATGCTGATGTGGGCGAGGCTCTGGCTTTTGTCCAGGACTTGCTGGAGGCTGAGGCGGACGCAATCAAAAACCGCGAGCCGCACGCAACTGCATCTATCGGACGCCTGAATGAAGCCGCCTACCGACGCGAGCAATCAGTCCACCGTCCAGCTGTTTCTGGATACGGTCTACCACCGTAAGCTGGAGGAGGGGACGGTATGAGCAAACCTATGAGCGAGCAAATGCAAAAATTGGCGGCTCGATACGAAAAGGCGACTGGTAAGAAGTTCAATGCGAAAACGAATGCACAGAAAATCCGTTCCATCCATCTGGAAAATCTCAGCGAAAGTACTGCCGCCATGTTTCCGCTTGTAGAACCAACCCTTGAAGAATTATCAAGTCAGCTTTACAGCGGTCAGTCTCTGGATGAACTGAAGTATTCCAGCGATCAGAAATACACCTCTCTTATGCTGATCAAAGCCATTGACGAGGCTGTCAGCAAAGCTGAGTTAAAAAAATAAAACAGATAAGAATGCCCATTATCGTTTTTCCTTCGATAACGGGCATTCATTCTGTATAAATCAAAATTGAAAGTTCTTTTGTTTTTTAACTGATATAATCTTCAGAATCGTTTCTGTGGACGATTTCTTTCCTGTCTTTTCCCCGGATTTTCTTCTCCGATTCAGATCTTTATTCTGTCCAGCTGCCTGAGCCACAAAGTTCTACAGGCATCGCTCGGCATACGAAGATCTCCCCTTGGAGAAACAGCTACGCTTCCCACCTTCGGTCCATCCGGCAGACAGGAACGCTTAAACTGCTGGGTAAAGAACCGTCTGTAAAACGTCTTCAGCCATTTCAGAATCGTTTCTGCATCATATTCTCCCTCAAAAGCCACCCTGGCCATACGGAAGATTTTTTCAGGCGGACAGGTCCAGCGCAGCATATGATAAAGGAAAAAGTCATGAAGCTCATAGGGACCTACAAGATCTTCTGTTTTCTGGGCGATCACTCCGTCTTCCGGCGGAAGAAGCTCCGGACTTACCGGAGTATCCAGAATATCAAGAAGAATACCTGACAATTTCTTATCCTCACAGGTATCTGCACAGTATTTTACAAGATGGCGCACAAGAGTTTTGGGTACAGAGCTGTTCACCCCGTACATGGACATATGATCCCCGTTGTAGGTCGCCCAGCCGAGAGCCAGTTCTGACAGATCTCCTGTTCCGATCACGATTCCTCCTGACTGATTTGCAATATCCATAAGAATCTGTGTTCTCTCTCTTGCCTGTCCGTTTTCATAGGTTACATCATGTTTGTCCGGATCATGACCGATGTCCCTGAAGTGAAGACTGACTGCTTCTCTGATATTTACCTCTCGAAGCTCCGCCCCAAGACAGCGGCTCAGTTCACAGGCATTGGAATAGGTTCTGTCTGTAGTTCCAAAGCACGGCATAGTCACTGCTGTGATTTTTTCTCTTGAAAGTCCCAGCATATCAAAAGCCCTGACTGTTACAAGAAGGGCAAGTGTGGAATCCAGACCTCCGGAGAGTCCTATCACAACATTCTGGCAGTGAATATGATCCAGACGTTTTTTCAGACCTGTTGCCTGAATGTTCAGGATTTCCTCGCAGCGGCGGGCTCTTTCTGTTTCAGAAGAAGGCACAAAAGGTCTGGAGTCAAATTTCTGTTCCAGCTTTGTCTCTGTTTTTTCCAGATAAAACAGCGCCTCTCTGAAGCCTTCTCTTTCTCTGTCTGAAGCAAATCCACAGGTAGTCATTCTCCTGCGTTCATTATTCAGCTTGTGGATATCTATAATTCCATAAACTGCTCCGTTTTCAAAACGTCTGCTTTCTGCAAGAACAGTTCCGTTTTCTGCAATCAGATCATGGCCTCCGTAAACCACATCCTGAGTAGACTCTCCCGGACCGGCAGAAGCATAGATATATCCGCACACCAGTCTGGCCGACTGACTGCTTGCCAGATTTCTCCGGTAAGTCTCCTTTCCTGCCAGTTCATCGCTGGCTGAAAGATTTACGATCACATTTGCTCCATGATATGCGTGAGAATTACTTGGCGGAGCTGCCACCCACAGATCCTCACAGATCTCTGCAGCAACCTTAAGCTCCGGAAATTCCGGACAGGTAAATATAAGGTTCGGAGAAACCGGAACCTCATATTCTTCCGTGTCATCTTCCAGATCATCTTCGTCTATATAGTCCGCATCATCCATGTCAAGCTCATCCAGGAAATCATCCTCTTCAAAATCAAGCCCATCCTCAGTATTTTCCCGGGCATCCACATCCTGCAGCTCCTCTTCTCCGAAAAACCGTATCTCAATTTCAGGATCCTTTTCTGCATATGCACCGCAGTAGTCTTCCCCTTTCAGCAGAATCTTTCCATCCACATCTTTTCCCGGGGAAAAATAACGTCCCTCATAAAATTCATTATAATTGGGAATATTCACCTTTGGCACAAAACCCACAATTTTTCCACGGTTCAGCGCTGCCGCAGAATTATAAAGCTTTCCCTGGTATTCCAGCGGCAGCCCCACAAAAATAAGTCCGTTTATATCCTCTGTCTCAGCTGCAATACGAAGAAGCTGAGACTTTGCTTCTTTCAGAAGTGTTTCCTGCCAGAAAAGATCCCCACAGGTATAGCCTGTAATGCACAGCTCCGGGAACACCATGACCATTGCTCCCTTTTCTGCCATCTCATGTACCATACAGATAATCTCTCCGGCATTATATTCACAGTCCGCTACCCGCACATCAGGTGTTCCTGCACTGACTTTAATAAATCCGTCTTTCATATTTTCCCCTTTCCTGTCCGCATACAACGGACGCCAGGCGTCTCTTACCAGCCTGACAGCTTTGCTATCTGCACTTTCTGAGAATCTCTTTCAGCTCTTCAACACTGAACACATAATTTGTATTGCAGAAATGGCAGTTCAGTTCTACTTCCTTTCCCTCCTGGATCATTTCATTCAGATCCTTTCTGCCAATACTGATCAGCGCTTTTTCCACACGTTCTTTGCTGCAGTTGCAGTAAAATTCTGTTGGAACCTTGTCTGTAAATTCAATATCAAATCCGTCCAGCACTGCCTCCAGGAGACTTTCTGCAGTATGTCCCTGCTCCAGAAGAGTAGTTACAGACTGGATCTTCTGTACATTTTCTTCCAGTTTTGCAATAGTTTCCTCTTCTGCAAAAGGCATAACCTGAATAATAAATCCTCCTGCCTGCTGCACAGTATTGTCCTTATTCATCAGAACCCCAAGTCCTACCGCAGAAGGAACCTGCTCGCTGACTGCAAAATAATACGTAAGGTCTTCTGCAATCTCACTGGTCTGAAGGACTACCTGTCCGGAATAAGGTTCCTTCAGACCCATATCCTTAATTACATTAAGAAGGCCGATTCCCACTGCGCCGGCAACATCCAGTTTACCTTTATCATTGGCAGGAATGATCACCTCAGGATTTCCCACGTAGCCCTTCACTCTTCCCTGAGAATCCGCAGTTACAGTAATTCCTTCCAGAGGGCCGCTGGCCTGAATCTGAAGAGTCAGAATATCCTTATCACCCTTCATCATCACACCCATCATAGCCCCTGCAGTAAGCAGTCTTCCAAGAGCTGCCGTCGCCACAGGACTGGTATTATGAGCCTTTCTGGCTGTCTCCACTGTTTCCTTTGTCACTGCCGCAAAGGCGCGCACCTGACTGTTTGCCGCCGTTGCTCTTACAATATAATCACTCATTTTATTCCTCCTGAATCTGTATCTCTTAAATTTTGTCTTATAAAAATAATCCTTTATATTTGTCCTTCAGGCTGTATGCTTGCCTTTTTCCTTTGCCACAAAAAACAGTCTTTCACTGTCTTCGGATGCCGGATTCATAGTATAGGCGTCATAAACAGCCACAAGCTCCATCCCTGCCTCAGCGATCAGAGCCTCTATTTCTGACTGCTCATATGCTTTCTGGCAGTGAAGCTCCTCACATTTTTCATAAAGCCCGTCTTCTCTCGGCAAAAAAACTGCCAGCTCATAGATATTTATACCGTTTTCCGGATCATAGCTGTTTTCCCAGATAAAGCTTCCTTCATCCCGATTTTCTGCTATGGTTGTCTCTCCCAGAATATCCCGGTATTTGTGAACTGTATTCATATCAAACAGAAAAATACCGCCCGGATCCAGATAATTATTTACCAGTCCGAATACCTGAAGCAGCTCCTCCCTGTCTGTAATGTAATTCAGGCTGTCGCACACACTGATGATCGCCCGTACAGTTCCATACAATTCAAATTCCTGCATATCCTGAAGAAGATAGAGAATATCCTGCCCGGTCTCCATTTTTTTCTTCATTGCTTCCGCAAGCATTTCCTCTGAATTGTCCACACCAATCATATCATATCCCTTTTGTGCAAGCAATCCCGTCATGGTGCCTGTGCCGCAGCCCAGTTCCAGAACCAGTCCGTCCTCAATTCCCCGGGCTTTCAGATGCTTTTCTACATAAGCTGCCCAGCTTTCATAATCAATATTGTCCATAAACAGGTCATACACCTGTGCAAATTTTCCGTATGCTTCCACTGCACTTCTCCTTTTTATGTAATAATACGCCCGGGAAATCTGCCCGGAACAGACTCTCTGAATGAGAGGAAAAGGCAGATGATCGCTCACCTGCCTTAAATATTCCGCTCTATGATCGCCTCTGCCTCTTATTTACTGAACCGGCATATAGTATACGTCAGCAGCCTCTCCATGCCAGTAATAGCTTGTGCCATCCTCTGTATACACATCCTGGTCATTTGCAAAGCTGTAGGTATTTCCGTCAAAATCAACCCAGTTTCCGTTTCCGTCCGGCTGAATTACCAGCGGCTTACCGTCAGAGTTTCTGTAAATAGTTCTTGTTTCATCTGTATTGGAAAGCTGTTCTTCTGTAAAGCCTGCAGAATTTGTTGTTCCTTCAGAAGAAGACTCTCCGCTTTCCTGAGAATCAGCGCCTGTATCAGCTGCTCCCGCATCTGTATTTCCTGTATCTGCTGCACCTGCATCAGTGTTTCCTGTATTTGCTGCCGCATCGTTTCCTGTTGCGTCTGCGCCTGCCGCGTCTTTATTTTCTGTATTTCCGGCCGGTGCTGCTGTTCCCGGAGCCGCCTCTTTCAGTGAAGAATTTCCAAGAATCTTAAAGGAATCCACTGCGCTCTTTACAGATGCCAGGGCTTCTTCTTTTTTTACTGAAGCTTCAATAGAATAGTATTCACTGGCATTTGCAAATACTTTATGAACCACATAAAGAGCTCCGTCACTCTTTTCTGTATTCAGCATTTTTGTCACATAGCTGTACACACCGATTCCGTTCACATCCTCAGCTTTATAGTCCTGGATCTCAAAATCAGTGCCCTGAACCTTATCTCCGTCTGCCTGATCCAGAGAAACAGCCATATCCTGTGTGCTTGGAATCACAGTAGCAGCCATTGTCTCTTCTCCCTGACCATGAAGAATAAGGATATTGCCATTGTCCGGGGACTCAAAGCTGATGGTATCTGTCTCGTCAGTTTTGTTTGCCCAGGTAGCATCCGGAAGATTAATGGAAACAGATTTATCTGCGGAGGTATAAGTGGTATCCTGTACATTGGGGGCAATGGTAGGTGTAGCTGTTGGAGCCTTTGTCACCTCCGGCGCCGGTGTTACGCTGACAACCTTCTGAGCTTCCGGCTCGTCCTCACCGAAACCGCAGCCTGCCATAAAGACAGATGCTGATATTGTAACCGCTAAAACAGCAAGTAATTTTTTGTTCTTCATAATATCCTCCTAAAAAAATTCTGAATTCTACTCAAACTCTTTGTTTCACATTTTACAATTTTATTACATACATGTCAATAAATTTTCCCCGGCATGATGTGAAATTCCTATGAAAAAAGTATAAATTCCTGTCATATCCTTAGTTGAAGTCCGGCTTTTCAGCCTCTGACTGTATACATAAACAGCTCATGAAGCGCTCTGGTTGCCGTAATATATTCTGCCTGAATTTTCAGCGGGCTTTTGTCTGAATCCATAAACACACCGTATACTCTGTCAAATTCCAGCCCTTTTGCAAGATAAAACGTAGTGACTGTCAGGCCCTTACAAAACTTTCCGCTGTTCCGGTCAAGATAAGAAATCCTATCCCTCTGCTCCGGCGCTTCCGTTTCCAGCTTCTGCTTCAGATAAGCCCCTGCAGCTTCCGCTTCCTTTTCTGTCATAAAGATCACTGCCCCTGTTTCCAGGCGATCCCTGTCTCTGAGCCAGGTTTTAAGAACTTCATTTAAAGCCTTTTCTGTACTTTCAAATGTTTCTTCCCGTACAGGCTCTCCATGACGCTCAAACAGATCCATATTCGTGATCCCCGCGATCCGGTTTGCATACTCTGCGATCTCCACCGTATTCCTGTAGCTTCTGTTCATATAGATTTTTCTGATATTTCTGCCGAAAATTCCGGGCAGAAACTTCATAACATCCTGCTGCTTTTCCTCCATGGTCTGAGCCCTGTCGCCCAGTATGGTCATTCTGCATGGAAAAAGCTTCTTCAGGATCAGATACTGGATCCAGGAATAATCCTGCATTTCATCTACAACAAGGTGACGGATATCCCGATGCTCCCTGCACCGGGTCAAATGATATTTCAGATATAAAACAGGGTAAACATCCTCATACTTCAGTCTTCGTTTTTCCAGGGGACGTCTGGGCAGAGGACGAAACCCCTCTCTGTCCAGAAAGCGGCTGTAAAGAACATAAAAGTCTCTTGTGCCGTACATTCCCAGAAACTTTTCTGTTACCTCATCCTTTTCTTCCTCTGAAAGGTCTCTGTCCCTCAGTGTTTCCACCTGGTCGATAAAATATTCTGCAACAGCTTCCATTCTGGATAAAAGGGGAATGTCCTGAAACCTGAAATAAAACAGGCGGATGATCTCAGATTCTTTTATGGAACAGCCTTTATACTCCACATCCCGGAAATTCATCAGTTCATCTTCAAGGCTCATCATAAATCCCTGCAGCCGTGAAACAAATTCCGGAGACTGTTTTTCTCTGTACTGTTTCCAGGTATCCGGATTTTTTACTGCCTTTTCAATCTGATCGTACTTGTCCTCACAGTCTGCTGCCACATCCTGCAGCTCTCTGTAAGCAAAAAGATCAAAACTCATTTCACGGATATTTTCTTCTCCCAGCTCCGGCAGAATATGTGAGATATAGTCTGCAAACACGCTGTTTGGAGAAAGGATCAGAATATTGGAGGATTTCAGGTTTTTGCGGTCATGGTAAAGAAGATAAGCGATCCGGTGAAGAGCTACCGAAGTTTTTCCGCTTCCTGCAGTTCCCTGGATCACCATGATCCTGTCCTCCGTATTGCGGATAATGGCATTCTGCTCTTTCTGAATGGTACGGATGATGTTTTTAAGCTGAACCTCTCCGCTTCCTCCAAGCTCTGCTTTCAGGATATCATCATCAATTTTAATATCGCTTTCAAATTCATAAACAAGCTTTCCACGGCAAATCTTATACTGCCATTTGGAGCTTATTTCCCCTTCAAAAACTCCCTGAGGCGCTTCGTAGGAAGCCGGTCCTTTGTCATAATCATAAAAAAGACCGCTGACAGGAGCCCGCCAGTCATTTACAAGAGGACGGCTTCCGGCTCTTTCCGCCAGATTTCCGATTCCAATGTAAAACTGCTCCGGCTCCTCATCTCCCTGGTAAATAAAATCCACTCTGCCGAAAAACGGTGAATCCTGCATATTACGGAATCTTTTCCGCAGAAGAAGCTGTTCCTGATTGGCATTTACCTGGGCCAGAAGAGCCTGTCTGTTGTCAAATTCCTCATATCCGTACTGGTCCATTTCTGTATAATTTTCCCAGTAGTATTCATGCATGTCCTCGATTTCTCTGACGCCGGCCTCAATGGAAGCGTTTACTTCTTCCATCCTTTTTTCAAGACATGCAAGCACCTGTTCCAGATATTCCTGTCCGGATTTTTCTGTCTGCATACGCTCAGGCTACCACAACAGCAGTTCCGCTGACTGTCACCATAAGCATTCCATTGTCAGATCCGAGAACCTCATAGTCCACATCCACACCTACTACGGCATTTGCGCCCCTCTGTGCTGCCCTTTCTTCCATTTCTCTCAGAGCCTCTTCCCTTGCATGCATCAGCTCGTCCTCATAGCTTGCTGATCTTCCGCCAAAAAAGTTTCTCATTCCTGCTGTAAAATCCTTCAGCACATTTACTCCGCTGACTACCTCACCAAAAACAATTCCTTTATACTCTATGATTTTCTTTCCGTCTACATTTGCAGTTGTTGTTACGATCATTTCTGTTCCTCCCTTCATCTTCCGGCTGGCTTCTCTATACAGCTCTGATGTACGAAACTCATTCCTTCTGTTTACGGTATATTCGTTACTGTTCGCTCTATTCACAGCAATTTGCCCTGTGAACAGCTGCTGATATTATAATATATTTTGCGTAAACTGCTGTAATCCATACCTGCCTGAAAGAATTATTGTCTTTCACAGCAATAAAGAATTTTCTGTATTTTTCATTATATCCAAAAGAGCAGTGGCTGACAAGGATTTATTCCTCAGCCAGTCCACTGCCCTGTATTATTGTTTATTGCCTGTACCTTTTACTGCCCTGTTCGAAATCTGTTCCGGCTGTCAGCAGCAGTCAGAATTTTATCCCCTCAGGAGCACTGAGCCTTCTGCTCAAACTGACTGTTATACAGTTCTGCATAAAAGCCGCCCTTTTCCAGAAGTTCCTTGTGATTTCCCTGCTCGATGATATCTCCGTCCTTCATTACAAGGATCAGATCCGCATCCTTGATGGTGGAAAGGCGATGTGCGATCACAAAGCTGGTTCTGCCTTTCATCAGGTTATTCATGGCCTTCTGTATCCTCATTTCTGTTCTTGTGTCTACAGAAGAGGTTGCCTCATCCAGGATCAGAATTTTATTGTCTGCCAGAATCGCTCTTGCAATCGTAAGAAGCTGCTTCTGTCCCTGAGAAATATTGCTGGTTTCCTCATCAAGAACCATCTGATAGCCACCGGGCTGCTGCATGATAAAATTATGGATATGGGCTGCTTTTGCGGCAGCGATCACCTCTTCGTCTGTGGCATCCAGCCGTCCGTACCGAATATTTTCCATAATGGTTCCGGAAAACAGCCAGGTGTCCTGAAGTACCATTCCAAACATTTCACGAAGCTCGCTTCTGTTAAAATCTTTGATATTGTGTCCGTCAACCATGATCTCTCCGCTGTTTACGTCATAAAAGCGCATAAGAAGCTTCACCATGGTTGTTTTTCCGGCGCCTGTAGGCCCTACAATAGCAATCTTCTGTCCATCTGTGATATCTGCAGAAAAATCATGAATAATGATCTTGTCCGGATTATATCCAAAGGAAACATGCTCAAACTGCACATCCCCTGTAAGATTTTTTACAGAAACAGGATTCTCTGCAGTCTGCTGTTCCTCCGGCTCCTCCAGAAACTCAAATACACGCTCAGAAGCTGCTGCTGAGGACTGAAGAAGATTTACCACCTGCGCGATCTGCTGGATAGGATTCGTAAAGTTTCGGATATACTGGAAAAAGGACTGGATATCACCTACCTCAATACTTCCCTTAATAGTAAAGATTCCTCCCAGGAAAGCAACCATTACATATCCCAGGTTTCCCACAAACTGCATAACCGGCATCATCATTCCTGAGAAAAACTGTGATTTCCATGCAGATTCATAAAGCTTTTTGTTGTCCTTTTCAAATTCAGCAACAACATCCTGCTCTTTGTTAAATACCTTTACCACATTATGTCCGCCGTAGTTTTCCTCGATCTGTCCGTTGACCTTTCCCAGATAATTCTGCTGATCGCGAAAGTATTTCTGAGAATGCTTCATGACAAAATTAATGATCACCATGGAAACCGGCAGGATCAGAAGCGCTGCCAGGGTCATCCAGACATTAATGGACAGCATCATAAACAGTACGCCGATAATGGTAGTAACTGAGGTGATCAGCTGTGTCATACTCTGGTTCAGACTCATCTGTAAGGTGTCCACATCATTGGTCACTCTGGAAAGAATCTCTCCGTTTGTTCTGCTCTCAAAATAATTCAGCGGAAGGCGGTTGATCTTTTTGGAAATATCTTTTCTCAGATTATAGGTAACATCATTTGAAATTCCTGTCATCACAAAGCCCTGTATAAAGGAAAAGCAGGAGCTTGCCAGATAAAGGATCATAACGCCCAGAAGGATCATTGCGATCTTTTCAAAATTGATTCCTCCGGTTCCGTTTACCTTGGCTACCAGCCCGGAAAACAGCTCTGTGGTAGCCTTTCCCAGAATCTTTGGTCCCCATATATTAAACACCGTACCTGCAACGGCAAAAACAAACATCAGGATAAACCGGAACTTATACCGTCCCATGTACCGGAACAGCTTTGCCATGGAACCTTTAAAGTCCTTGGCCTTTTCTCCTCCATGCATTCCTCTTCCATGTCCATGGCCCATAGGCCCTCTTCTATTTTCACTCATTTGCCAGTTCCTCCTCTGATAACTGTGACATGGCGATCTGACGATAAACCTCACAGTTTTTCATCAGTTCTCTGTGAGTTCCCAGTCCCGCCATCTTTCCGTCATCCAGCACAAGAATCTGATCTGCGTTCAGAATCGTACTGATACGCTGGGCAACGATAATGGTCGTTGCATTTTTTGTATGCTCCTTTAAAGCTTTCCGAAGCGCCTTGTCTGTTTTAAAATCCAGAGCAGAAAAGCTGTCGTCAAAAATAAAGATCTCCGGATCCTTTGCCACTGCCCTTGCAATGGAAAGTCTCTGCTTCTGTCCACCGGAAACATTGGTTCCTCCCTGGGCTACCGGAGACTCATATCCGTGAGGCTTCTCTTCAATAAAATCCTGCGCCTGGGCAACCATGGCAGCCTTCTTTACCTGTTCCTCTGAAATATCTGTTTTTCCATAACGGATGTTGGAATCAATGGTTCCGGAAAAAAGGACTCCCTTCTGCGGAACATATCCAAGGCGGTCACGAAGCTCTTTCTGGGACATGCTTCTTACATCCACTCCGTCAACCTTTACGCACCCCTGTATCACATCATAAAATCTGGGGATCAGATTGATGAGAGAGCTCTTTCCGCTTCCGGTACTTCCGATCACTGCCAGTGTCTGGCCTTTTTCCGCTTTAAAGCTGATGTCAGTAAGAACATTTTCTCCGGCATCCGGATAGGCAAAGGACACATGGTCAAACTCTACTGTTCCTTTTATTTCCTCTGACGGATGAACCGGCGCTTCCGGCTCCTTCAGACTGTTTTCTGTTTCCAGGATTTCCACAATTCGCATTGCTGCAACATTTGCTCTCGGAAGCATAATGGACATGGCAGTGATCATCAGGAAGGCCATAATGATCTGCATAGCATACTGAATAAACGCCATCATATCGCCAACCTGCATGTTTCCCGCATCCACTGCATAGGAACCATTGTATACGATCAGAACTGAAATCCCGTTCATGATCAGCATCATGGAAGGCATCATAAAAGTCATACAGCGGTTTACAAACAGGTTTGTTTTTGTCAGTACCTTATTTGCATCTTCAAATCTGTCTTCTTCATGTTTCTCTCTGCTGAAGGCACGGATCACAGGAATACCGGTCAGTATTTCTCTTGTAACAAGATTCAGCCTGTCGATCAGTGTCTGAAGCTTTGTAAATCTGGGCATTGCAATGGAAAACAGAAGTCCGATGATAACAAGAATCAGCACAACGCCCACACCAAGGATCCATGTCATGGAAGAATCTGTTTCCAGCACACGAAGCACTCCTCCGATTCCAATGATCGGAGCATACAGAACAATACGGAACATCATTGCCATAGTCATCTGTACCTGCTGCACATCATTGGTGCTTCTGGTGATCAGAGATGCCGTGGAAAATTTGTTGTACTCATTGCTGGAAAATCCGATTACCTTCCTGTAAATATCTCCTCTGATGTCATGGCCCAGACTTGCAGCCACCTTTGCCGAAAGGAAAACTACAGAAATCGAAGCAGCCATAATAAGAAGCGCCATCAGGATCATTTTCAGTCCCGCTTCTCCGATGTATTTCATCTGAAGTTCATCAATATCCTCGCCAAGAGCCTCATACTCGGCCTGTACATAGGAAACAGCCGCCTGGGTTATCATGGAATCCGGCATGTCCCGGAATTTTTCGCCCATGCTCTCTGTCATCTGCGCTCTCGCATCCTCCGGCATCTGTGCAACAGCCTCCACCGGATCTGCTCCTTCCGGTATTCCCATCTGTGCCAGCATTTCCCCGGATGCTTCATTTTCCATAGTCAGTCCGCCCAGCATCAGCATGGGTTTTCCAAGTATTTCGTTGAGGGAAGCTCTTGTATCCTTGTCAATATCTTTCAGAACATAAAGCTCTCCGTCTTCCGTATAGGCAGTTTCCAGCTGGGAAATATCCTCCTGGCTCATAAAAAGCTCCAGACCGTCCATGGAGGTCTTTCTTATTTTTTCCGGAACGCCATCCTCAATTCCCTTTTGCTGGATGCCTATGTTGACAATTTTTGATGTGTAGTCCGGAAGGGACAGATCACAATATGCCTGCAAAAACAAAAGGGCAATGATCAACGCCACATATCCGGCTGATTTTTTCAGATATTTCATTAATTTAATCACTTGTCAGCCTCTCCTTTTCCTGTAGATTCTCTGTTTTTTCCTCCGGAATACACGAAATGTTTGTAATGATCTGTTCCATAAAACGTCGGAACAGACATTTCTCAGCATCACTGAATCCCATAAAAGCATAACGTTCATTCAGCTCTATCTGTTCTGCCACCTTCTTCTTCATTTCATAGCCCTGATCCGTAAGAAAAATCCTTGTAATCCTCTGATCCTTTTCATCATGTCTCCGGCCGATCAGACCTGCCTTTTCCATACGCTGTACCATGACATTCACTGTCGGGGGCTTTACACACAGTTCCTCCGCGATCTCCCTCTGGCTCATTTCCACACGCTTTGCCAGAAGAAGCAAAATGGGAATCTGACCCGGATGTATGCCAAGAGCAGTCATCTGGCTGAAGCATTTTGCAGCATAGGCTCTGTTCAGCTGCATAAACAAATGCTGAAAGCCTGTTTTTTCCTGCGTCTGCGTATCTTCCACAATATCACCTCGTATTCATTATATATAATTAGTCGGCTAATTATATATAATACTCATTTGCACAAAAAAGGCAATCTATTTTTGTGCACTTTATACTTATTTCACCGTTTAAACACACTTTTTTCACAAAATAATCATTAGCGCAGCAAATGTTTTTCAGTATTTTTAAGAGAAATGTAAAACAGTAATTTCATCTTATAACGTAGAATTTATTTTTTAATTCTCTGAACAATGTGAATATTTTTCAAAAAGAAAAGCCGGAGAAAAATCTCCTTTATCAGGAAATCTTCTCCGGCTCTCCATCATATAAACTGGTTTGTATTTTCGTCATACTCATAATCAATGGTTCTGAGTTTTTCTACCAGTTCCTGTTTTTTCAGACCTCTGCAGGTACAGAGCGCTTCCAGGGAATCATAATAATCCCGAAGCTGCGTGTTCACATAACTCAGTAAAATTACCGGGTCCTTGGGTATCATCTGTTTCCGTCCTTTACATTGATAATAAACTGGCCGTCCCTTACATCCAATTCCAGCGTATCTCCTGCATGAACATCACCGGAAAGAATCTTTTTCGCAGCAAGTGTTTCCACATAATTCTGCAGATAACGCTTCAGAGGACGGGCTCCATACACAGGATCATAGCCGTTTTCCACAACCTGCGCTTTTGCCGCCTCTGTCAGAGTCAGGGAAAGCTCCTGGTCAGACAGACGCCTGTCAAGCTCTGCCACCATCAGGTCTACTATGTTACCAATATTATTTTTTGTCAAGGGTTTGAACAAAATTATTTCATCCAGACGATTCAGGAACTCCGGTCGGAAATGACCTCTCAAATCATTCATGACCATATCCTGAGCTTCCTGTTTTATATCTCCCTTTTCATCAATGCCGTCCAGAAGATAGGGTGAACCTATATTGGATGTCATGATCAGAATGGTGTTCTTGAAATCCACAGTCCTTCCCTGAGAATCCGTGATACGTCCGTCATCCAACACCTGAAGAAGTACATTAAACACGTCCGGATGAGCCTTTTCAATCTCATCAAACAGCACAACGCTGTACGGCTTTCTTCTGACAGCCTCTGTCAGCTGACCGCCTTCCTCATAGCCCACATATCCCGGAGGCGCTCCGATCAGACGGGATACAGAATATTTCTCCATATATTCACTCATGTCAATGCGGACCATATTCTGTTCATCATCAAAAAGCGTTGCTGCCAGTGTTTTTGCCAGCTCCGTTTTACCTACGCCGGTAGGTCCCAGGAACAGAAAAGAACCAATAGGCTTGGTTGGATCCTTGATTCCGGCCTTTGACCGCAGAATGGCATCTGTCACAAGGCGCACACCCTCATCCTGGCCAATCACCCGTTTATGAAGCTCATCTTCAAGACTCAGAAGTTTTGTCCTCTCGCCCTCAGTCAGACGGGTAACAGGGATTCCTGTCCATCTGGAAATGATCTTTGCGATCTCATCATCTGTCACAGCCTCATGCACCAGTCGGTTGTCACTTTCCTTTGTATTGCGTTCCTCGATCTCAAGCTGCTGCTGAAGTCTTGGAAGCTCTCCATACTGAAGCTCTGCAGCCTTTTCCAGGTCATAGCTCTGCTTTGCCTTCTGTATCTGCTTATTCACATCCTCGATCTGCTCACGAAGCTTCTGAAGCTTTTCTACAGAATGCTTTTCATTGTCCCACTGAGCTTTCTGAGTATTAAATTCATCCCGAAGATCAGCAAGCTCCTTCTGAAGGTCTGCAAGACGCTCCTTACTTAAATTATCTGTTTCTTTTTTAAGGGCAGACTCTTCAATCTCCATCTGCATGATCTTACGTCTCTGCTCGTCAAGCTCGGTAGGCATGGAATCCAGCTCCGTCTTGATCAGCGCGCAGGCCTCATCCACAAGGTCAATCGCCTTGTCCGGAAGGAAACGGTCTGTAATATATCTGTGCGAAAGTGTTGCTGC
>ERZ894232.1894-NODE-1894-length-17179-cov-18.445632_pt1 | contig 17179 bp, 14 predicted proteins | sample MGYA00380296_ERZ894232 | MGnify/ENA primary metagenome ERZ894232 (study PRJEB32331, sample SAMN06328433) | human gut metagenome | biome: human gut microbiome; feature: stool | host: Homo sapiens | collected 2014-08-14 ... | reverse complement strand
CTCCGAGGGGAGACTATCCTCCAGGCCCATCGATACATGTCGCGCTGAGTGTTGGGATTGTTTCGCTGAAGTTGGAAATCAAGGAAAGGTTGATGGTATGATGTTCGCCCCCGAGCCCTCTTGTTGGAATCCGCGCAAGCGGGTATGATACGTACCGATGGGCCCGGGAATGACCTCTGATTCAAGTCACCGGGCCTCAATCATGTCTGCAGGAGGTGTTCGATGGCAACAACGCCCGAGCAGTCTCTTCCCCAAAGCGTCAACAACGAACGAAGCGGCTCCGCGAGGGAGTGGGCCGAGCGCTGGCTCTCGCCCGAGCGCCTCGCACCCTACCTCGCCGCGTGCGGCGGCGACATCGGGCGGGCGCTCGAGCTCTACGAGTGGAACATATCGCTCGGCCAGGTGCTCATGCGCGACATATCCCATTTCGAGGTGGCGCTTCGAAACTCCTACGACCGCGCGCTGCGCGGATACTGGGACGGCGGCGCGCACTGGCTCCTAGACGACGCCTCGCCCGTCCGCAGGCCGGTCATGAGGAGGGCGGGGCGCGGCGAGCTCGACGTCAACCGCATCAACCGCAGGACGATCGACGCGGTGGTTCGCCAGCTCCCCGAGGGCTCCGCGCCCGGCTCCATCATCGCAAACCTCACGCTGGGCTTCTGGGTGCACCTCTCCGACCGCTCGCGCGAGGCCGAGATCTGGAGGACGGCGCTCTACCGCGCGTGGCCGAGGGGCACGAACCGCCGGGAGCTTCAGGGGCGACTGACGGGGATTCTGCGCGTCCGCAACCGGGTGGCGCACGCGGAGCGCCTGTTCGACCCGAATGGGGCGAGCCACTCGCCGCTCCTGGCCGACGGAGACGCCGTCTGCCTCCTGCGCGACCTGTGCCCCGAGGCAGCCGCGCGGCTGTACGGCGGCGGCGGGAGGACGCCCGTCGAGCTGTTCTGCGAGGAGCACCCCGCTCCGGCGGACGTGAGGCTGTAAGGGATCCGGAGACGAGGGCGCCTGCGGGCGCCCTTTTCCTTGCCTTTGAGACGCTCCAAGAGAATCCACCGTGACGAGGCCTATCGTCTTTCACGGGGGGCGTCCGAAGCTGACGCAGGAGATGGTGGACGAGGCGATCCGCCCCGAGGCGGACGGCCTCTCCAACGGCGACATCATCTGCGCGCTGGGCATCCACGAGTCGACGTTCTACCGCTGGATCGGCGACCCGAAGAACAAGCTGCAGCGCGCGTTAAGCGAGGGGCTAAAAAAGAGGAGAGCGCGTTCAAGCGGACGCTGCTCACCACGATCCGCTCGGCGGCGCTCGCGCGCAACCAGTACTGGACGGCGGCGGCGTGGCTGCTGGAGCGCAAGTACCCCGACGAGTTCGGCAAGGCGGAGCGCAAGGGCGACGAGGGGCGCGAGGACGCGGCGCCCAGGATCGTGCTCGGCGTCGTGGCGCAGCCGGTGCAGGAGAAGCTCCCCGGCTTCGACGAGGGCGGTGCCAATGGTTGACGCCTCCGCGCTCGTGATCCCGCGCTTCCACGACGTGCTCGGCGACGTCATGGCGCACGGACACACTCACTACTGGCTCTACGGCGGGCGCGGCTCGACGAAGAGCTCGTTCATCTCCGTGTGCATCGTCCTTCTCCTCCTGGCGCACCCTGAGGCGAACGCCGTCATCGTGCGGCGGTTCAGCAACACGCTGCGCGACTCCGTGTTCTCGCAGTTGACGTGGGCGATCGCGGAGCTGGGGCTCGAGGGGTGGCTCCGCGCGCGCATCTCTCCGATGGAGCTGACCTATTTGCCGACCGGGCAGCGCATCGTGTTCCGCGGCGCCGACGACCCGCTGAAGCTCAAGGGCGTGAAGTTCACGCGCGGCTACGCTGCGGTGGTCTGGTTCGAGGAGCTGGACCAGTTCGACGGCATCGACGCGGTGCGGAGCATCCTGAACTCGCTTCGGCGCGGCGACGACTTCTGGATCTTCCACTCGTACAACCCTCCGCGCACGCTCTGGAGCTGGGTGAACCGCGAGAAGCTGGAGCGGGAGCGGCGCGCGGACACGCTCGTGCGGCAGAGCTCGTACCTGGACGTGATAGAGAGCCACCCGGAGTGGCTGGGCGGGCCCTTCGTGGAGGAGGCGGAGTACCTGCGCGGGGTCGACGAGCAGGCGTGGAGAAGCGAGTACCTGGGCGAGGCCACGGGAACGGGCGGCAGCGTGTTCAACAACATCGTGAGCGCGCCTGTCCGACGCGGCGTGCCGGGGCTTCTCGCGCACGCGGTGTGGGGTGGACTGGGGCTGGTTCCCGGACCCGTGGCGCTTCGTGCGCTGCGGCTGGGAGCCCGGCGAGCGGCGGCTCACGATCTTCGGCGAGCTCTCGGCCAACAGGAAGACGCCCTCGGAGACGGCGGCGCTCGTCGTGGGCGCGCTCACCTACGCCGACGAGCCCGGGGAGGACAGCCACCTCCACGACGAGCTGATATGGTGCGACGACACGCCGGACGGCAAGCAGTCGATGGCGGTGTGGCGGCGCGAGGCGGGGCTTCGCGTGCGGCCGGCGAGGAAGTCGAACATGCGCAGGCTCAGCTACGAGTGGCTGGCGGGGCTGCGTGAGATCTGCATCGACCCGGAGCGGGCGCCGCTCGCCTACGAGGAGTTCCGCCTCAAGGAGTACGACCGCGACCGTGACGGGACGTGGCTCGATGACATTCCCGATGGCAATGACCGCTCGATCGACGCAGCGCGCTACGCGATGATGGACGACGTGCTGAGGGGTTAGCGACGCGGGCGTTCTTCTCGCCCTACTTCGATGCGCAGGGCATTGCGGTGGTGTGGCGGCACCTGGGCGCTTGCCTATAGGCGACCCTCGAGCGCCTCGAGATAGACCTCGGGATGCCACAGGCTCGCCTCGCCGTGCCGCCAGGCGGGGCGCTCGACGAGCGTGCCGCCCGGCATGGCCTTGGCCAGGGCGCGCGCCGAGCGCACCATGATGCGGGGCTCCCTCCCGCCGACGAGGATGGTGGCCCGCGCCCCGCAGCCCGCGAGCTCGGGTCTCAGCCGGTAGGAGCCGTTCGCCCGCATGAAGGCGATCATGTCCCGCTTCGATATGGCGCAGCTGTCGCGGTAATAGGACTCGTAAAGCTCCTCGGGGAGGTGGAGGCTCGCGAACTGCGCCCGCGCGAACCAGGAACGCCGAACGAGCGGGTGGCCCAGGGCGACGGCGGGCGCGACGAGGGCGCGGGCGGCGCGCATGGGGAGCACGAGCGCGCTCTCGATGACGGCGCGCCCCGCGATCCGCGGCCGCTGCGCAAGGGCCTCGAGGGCGACCTGCGCCCCAAGGGAGACGCCGCCGAGCGCGTCGACGCGCCCGCCGAGCTCGCGGTCGATGAAGGCGACGAGCTCGGAGGCATTGTCCTCGATCGAGGTGAACGGTCGGTCCGAGCCGGCGTGCCCGTCGAGCACGGGGAGCACGACACGGTGCCCGTTGGCGGCGAGCAGGTCGGCGACTGCCCGGTAGTTCCACCACGAGAGGCCGCCCCCGTGCAGGAGCACCGCCGTCCGCGGGCCCGAGCCGAGCGTGTGAGTGACCATCTTGATCCTTTCGACGGGGACATTGCCCGGGCGGCGCCGTTGGAGGCTCCCGCGAGCCCGGGCCGACGCACGGGCGCACGGCCCTTCTCGTCCCGTGCGCCCCATTATACGGGCGGCGCGCGGGAGTTTTCCACATGGGGGCTCTCGGCACGTTCTTCTCGGCATGAGACGCTTTGGAACACGGGGCGACGCTTCGCGCGGAGCGGCGGAAGGTTATCAACATTTCCTCGAACGAATGTGCAAAAGCGCTGGTTGACGTGCACGGATGGTTTGTTCTTCTCGTCCCCTGCGGAGCAAGACCCGAAGGGGCTTGCGGAGCCCGCGGAAAGACCGCGGAGGGCGCAGCCCGTAGCGGCGGAGGCAGACCGCTCGCGGGCTGCCGGAGCTGCGGAGTTAGACAGGCCATGCCGCCGAGGATCTGCGGCGGGTGCGGGCGTGCCTTGCGGCGGCGTGGGCTGGCTAACGGAGCGCGGAACGCGACGGCTTGCCGGCGCGTGGAGCTGGAGCGCCGACCACGGGCGGCGCGACGGACGAGCGGCCTTGGGCGCGAGGAGCCTGCTTATGCGGCCCGCATAAGCAGGAACATGGACGCCTTTGCCTGCAATAGCGGGGATAGCAGACATGCGACGGGGCCTTCGCGCACGTGCATATGCAAAAGTAGCGGGAGCGGCGTAGGCATGAGCGCTATAGGCGGCGGGAGTTTGGGACGGGCGCTTAACCTGAGCGGCGATTGATGGAGCCGTTCGGGAGGTGCGCTGTGCAGGGGCTGGATGACGAGTACTGGGTGCCGGAGCATGTGAGGGAGTGGTTGAGGTCTCTCGGGTTCTCGCTGCCGCTGGAGGACATGGAGCCGCACATCCGGGCGTGGGACCGGTGGATGCGGGCGCTCGGGGACTTCTACGACTACCGCGACACGGACGGCGTGGGGCGGGTGTACGAGGTGCACCGGCGCTCGATCCACCCGGCGATGCGGGTGTGTAGGGAGTGGGGGTCGCTGCTGCTGAACGACCGGACGCAGGTGGCGTGCGCGGAGCAGGCGTGCACGGACTGGCTCGCGGGGTGGATGACGCGGACCGGCTTTCTCGCCTCGGCTCAGGAGTGCGTTGTGCGGGCGTTCGGCCTGGGCACGGGTGCGTGGGCTTTGTGGGTCGATGCGGGGTCTCGAGAGGTGCGCGTGCGGCGCTACGACGCGCGGATGGTCGTGCCGCTCACGTGGGACGAGGAGGGCGTGACGGAGTGCGCGTTCGTGACGCGGGCGTTCTGGCGCGGGCGCGCGGTCGACCAGGTGCAGCTGCACCTGCGCGGGGGCGCGGGCGGCACGCTCTTCTCGCCTGGCGAATCTCTCAGAGAGGGCGCGGGCACGCGTTCTTCTCGCCTAACTGACGATGAAAGCGAGGGCACGTATCGGATCGTGACCGCCTGCTTCGACAGGGACGGCAACCGCGTCGAGCCGGAGGGCGTGTGCCCGGTGTACGACACGGGGTCTGTATGGCCGACCTTCTCGATCGTGAAGCCCGCCATCGACAACACGCGCGTGGACATGTCGCCCTACGGGCAGAGCGTGTTCGCGGACGCGGTGGACGCGATCCAGGCGGTCGACCTCTGCTACGACGCGATGATGAGCGAGATCGACAACGGGAAGATGCGCGTGTTCCTCTCGGACGTGATGTTCGATACGGAGCGCGACGGCAAGGGCGGGCGCGTGTCGATCCCGTTCGGCAAGGCGGACTGCACGGTGTTCCGGAAGGTCATGAGCACCGAGGACACGATCAACGAGTTCGCGCCGACGCTGCGCACCGAGGCGCAGGCGCGGGCGTTCAGGGTCGCGCTGCGGACGCTCGGCGACCTGTGCGGCTTCGGCATCAACTACTTCGACCTCGAGAACGTCGGGTACGTGAAGACGGCCACGGAGGTGTCGGCTGACAACTCGGCCTTGATGCGCAACATCCGCCGGCACGAGCGCGCGCTCGAGGGCGCGATCGCGGGCATCTGCCGGGCGCTCATGGCGGCCGAGCGCAGGCTCGGCGTGGGGCTGCACGACGAGGGGCTCGTGCGCGTGACGTTCGACGACAGCATCATCACGGACACGACGGCGGAGAAGCGGCAGGACATGGACGAGGTCGCGGCGGGCCTTCTGGAGCCGTGGGAGTGCCGGGCAAAGTGGCGCGGCGAGGACGAGGCGACCGCTCGTGGGACGGTCGCCGCCCGGTCGGGCACCGGCGACGCCGGACGCGGGCGAGCCAAACCCGGCAGCGCCGGGACCGACGGCGCGGAGGCGCGCGCCGCAGGGCGGGCGCGACGACGGCGTGCGCGCCCGTGTCGGCCGCCGCAGGCCGCGCGAGAGCGGAGGGAGCAGGCTGAGCTCCCTGGCGAGGGCAGACCGCGCAGCGGGCTGACCCGAGCCGGCGGCGAAGACGCGACCGGAGCGGGGCGCGGCCGTGAGGGGGACTCCCGCGCGCACGACGGCGGCACGTACGCCCCGTGCGCACGACGGCGGCACGTACGCCCCGTGCGCGCGACGGCGGCACGTACGCCCCGTGCGCGCGACGCAGCGGCGGCGGTCACGGCGCGCTCGGCCCCTAGTTGGCAGCGGCCGGTGGCGGCGATGCCGGGTGGGCGGCGAAACAATCGCCCTTCTCGTCCTTCTCGACGTTCTTCTCGCCCTGTACTTGTCGACAATTCTTTATCGTCTGTCGAAAACGAGGCCCAGGTCAGACGTAGTGTTACGAAGCGTCGTCCCTCTCATCATCCCTTGTGGGACAATCGTCTAGGACGAGGAAGGGAGGACGCCGTGGAGGGACGCGACGTCGCGCGGTTCGCGCATGAGCTCAGGGAGAGGATCGAGGAGCGGGGCGCCGCCGCGCTTGATAGGTTCGACTGGGCGGAGCGCTTCTGGGGGCTCGGCTTCAGGATGGACCGCGGGCACTCGTACGAGGAGCGCTACGACATCGCCCTGCACGACGTGCGCGGCCTCAGGCGCGGGCTCTCGCGCATCGACGACGTGCAGACGCTCGGGGACGCGTGCTTCTCGCAGTGCCGCTACATCACCCACTGGGCGATGGGCCCCTGCGACGATCTGGTCGAGTGGCTCGGGGTCGCGCTCGCGAGGCTCGAGGAGCTCGCCGGCGGCGTCGAGCTCGCCTGGGACGACGAGGCGGACGCCTGGCGGAGGGCTGGCGGCCGCTGAGGGCGCGGCCGCGACCGGGACCGGCGAAGCCGGACCGCGCGCAGCGCGGTTGCCGGAGGTGGCCTCGGCAACGGCCACGTCGCACTCGGGCACGGGCCTCGCGCCGGGACGCCCGCCGTCGGGCTGGGGTGACGACACTGCCGGCAGCGGACGGCGGTGGCGGCGCCCGGGACGACGGCGGGCAAAACTCGAGCGGGTTTGAGCTTCGTCCAGATGGTCGCCGCGGCAATGGGTTTGTCTCGGGTCGTTCTGATCGAGCATGGTGACGAGCCGACGTTCTTCTCGTTCTTCTCGTTGTCGACGCCGTATTGGCTTTACATAGTGGTTGATGTAGTGGTCTTCCGCTCACCTTATGGGCCAGGATTGCACTCTATCGTGCTGATATACTCTTTACATGGGAAGTACCTCGAGTTAGGTTTTTTATGAGCGAATCCGACTTCACTTCGGACGTCCTCGATCCGGAGCCAGGCATATTAATCGAGAGTCTTCGTGATATAGGCTATTCATTCAATAGCGCGCTCGCAGACATCATTGATAACTCAATTTCCGCAAATGCATCCCATATTGATGTTCTCGCCATCCCAGCCGACGACTTCCACGTCAGCATCATCGATAACGGCGCCGGGATGAGTGCAAGCGAGCTACGAAAGGCGATGCGACTGGGCAGTACAAGTCCTCGCGCCGAAAGGGCCCCAAAAGACTTGGGGCGGTTTGGCCTTGGTATGAAAACTGCATCGTTCTCCCAGTGTCGCAGGCTGACAGTTGCCTCGCGATGTGAAGGCTCTCTCTCGGCGTTTACCTGGGATCTCGACGTAGTGATTAACGATAATTCTTGGAAGATTATTGAAAGACATGATTTTGAGAGCATTCGAGGTCTTGAGTATCTGACCGGCGATGGGACTCTAGTTCTCTGGGAGAAAGTCGACCGACTCTCCGGCGCAAGTGGTTCTGCGAAAGTTTCTTATTACGCTCGCGTCATTAGTGAAGCTCAGAGCCACCTCGCCCTCGTCTTCCATCGTTTTCTTGCTGGCGAGCCGGGGCTCTCTCGCATAGACATCTCATTTAACGGTCGCGAGCTTGACCCAATTGACCCATTCAACTCGAGACACAAGGCAACGCAAGTTCAGCCCTTCGAGGTAATCTGCCCTGGCGTCACCATGCAGGCATTTACCCTGCCGCACCGGTCTCATTACACGAGCCAACAAGAATATGATTACTACGGCCTCCGTGATGGGTATCTCAAAAACCAAGGTGTATACCTTTATAGAGCAAAGCGTCTTATCCTTTATGGCACTTGGTTTGGCGTCGCCAAGAAGACCGCGCTGACCCAACTTACTCGGGTAAAGATTGACATTGGCGTCGACCAAGACGAGCTGTGGAAAATAGACGTCAAGAAGGTCTCGGCTCAGATGCCTGAGGTCGTCCGAAACAGAATCAAGACCTTAATCGCATCCATTGGGGCGCCTTCGAAAAAGACCTATCGCAGGCGCGCGATCCGCCTGACCTCTCCCGAGGCGTATCCCGCATGGGCCGTGGAACAATCAGGAGAAAAGAGAATTTATTGCATCAACCGAGAGAACCCAGTCATATCAGCGTTACGCGCCGACGTTGGTGAAGAGAACGCAAAAGCTCTGGAGTCAGTCTTTTCCTTAATTGAGTCGACATTCCCCACTGAGTCGCTTTTCTACGATCTTGAAAACAACACGGAAAGCGTGTCTTTTGAGCCGATTGACAATGAGAGCTTCTCAGTTGCCGCAAAGGCATTCTTCTCCCAGCTCAAGCAACGGGGCATACCGGAAGAGGACGTTCTCGGCATCATGAGAGCTGCAGAGCCCTTCGCCTCAAGCTGGAGTAAGACCCTAGGTGCACTTGGAATCGATGAAACAGAGGAATAATGGTTGTGACTAGAGACGAGTTTTCCAGACTGGTGGATGAAACTGTCCGACGTATTCTTTCTTTGGGGGGCGAGAGCCCTGAGGAGGAACAGGTTAGGCAAGAGTACGAGCGATATTACGATATCCTTCAGCCTGCCTCGTTTCCAACTGCGACTGAGGAGGACAAGCTTTCCATCGTCCCGGCATTGGTAAAGCGATACTGCTCCGAGTTCACCATCAAAAAGAAGGTCGGGTTCGCCTATTTCGACGACTCGACTCATAAGTGGCTCGACGATGTTGAGGACCAGATCGGATGGAAGTATTGGAATCGATACAAAGACTATTTGCTCTTTACGAAGAGATGGTCGAAAAACGCTGTGAGGACGCTCGATCGGGACACCTATAACCTTCTTGATCTCATGGCAGATCCTAGAGGCAGCGAATGTTTTGAGAGGCGAGGGCTAGTTGTAGCCTCCGTTCAATCGGGGAAGACGTCGAACTACATCGGTGTTATCTCGAGGGCGGCTGATGCGGGCTTCAAGCTCATCATCGTCATGGCAGGCGTCCACAACGTCCTGAGGAGCCAGACTCAGCAGCGCATCGAAGAGGGATTTACGGGCTTTACGATAGAGAACAATACTCGCCAACCTGTTGGCGTCGGATTGACAAAGCCCATTGAGCCTCACGTCATGATGTGCACGACTAGGGCGGAGGACTTTAATAAGCGACGCGCCGGAGCCCTGATGTCAATTCAGGTGCAGCACGTCACGCAAAACGTACCGCTGATTTTCGTCATAAAGAAGAACAGCAACGCATTGAAGCAGGTATATGAGTGGCTTAAGTCTAATGCGAACTCCAACGACCCCATCCTCATCATCGATGACGAGGCGGATAACGCCTCAATTAACGGAAAGTACAAGCGAGAGCATCGTGACGACGAGCCGACCAGAATCAATGGGCAGATTCGCAACATTCTCAGTCTCTTCAGTCGCTGCTGTTATCTCGGATATACTGCCACCCCGTACGCCAATATCCTGATTGACCCCGACCTCGAGTCCGAAGACTACGGAAGGGACTTGTTCCCCGGCAGCTTCATCTACACCCTAAGCGACTCGTCGGACTACTTCGGCGCAGAGAAGGTGTTTGGTGACTTTGACGAACCCCGCCCAAGACATCTTAGGTTCATCGACGACATCGACGACTTCCTTCCCCCGAAGCACAAGAGCACGTACAAGATGCACGCTCTTCCCGACAGCCTGAAAGAGGCTATAAGAGCTTTCGTCTTGGCCGACACTATACGCAGCCTAAGGGGACAATCATCTGAACACTGCACGATGATGGTCAACGTCTCCCCGTACAAGATTCCCCAGAAGTCAGTTGCTGACTGCATCTCAGACTACCTAGAGGTCCTCCGTGAATCGGTAAACGCTCTTGCCGGGCTGCCCGTTTCCATGGCTCTGAGCTGTCCCAGCGACAACGAGATCGTCATGCTCAAGGAGACGTGGTCTAGAGAGTATGAGACCACTCTGGACGACCGCTTCATCTGGGATGAGGTGCAGCCGGCGCTGATTGACTCGGTTGCCCGAATCCACGTCGTTAGCATCAACACCGACTCGAACGACGTCCTGAACTACGATGGCCAAGTCGAGCACGTTATCGCCGTCGGAGGCTATAGGCTTTCTCGAGGGCTCACCCTTGAGGGCCTGACAGTTTCCTACTACTCAAGAAACGCAAAGGCATATGACGCACTCATGCAGATGGCGCGCTGGTTCGGCTATCGTGCTGGCTACGAGGACTTGTGCAGGATTTGGATGTCACAGCAGGCAGCCGGTTGGTACAAGTTCGTTGCCGACTCCACAGATGATCTGATTGCGGACCTCCGAGAGATGAGGCAGCTAAGGAGCAACCCAAGGGACTACGGCCTAAAAATCCAGCGGTCTCCCGACTCTCTTACCGTGACCGCCCGAAACAAGATGGGGACCGGCAAGATCGTTAAGGCTCCAATTGACCTTAACAATGGTTTCGCGGAAACCGTGTCGTTTGTTAGAGACCGGAGAGTCATTGATAGCAATATTCAGGCGTGCTTCGACCTCCTTAGGAGTCTAGACAAAGCAAGTAGGGATGCGACGGAGCGGTTCCTCTTTAGAAACGTTCCGGTGTGTCACATCAAATCATTTCTTAGCTGCTACAAAAACGATGACACTGAGTCAATTCGATCCCAGACAACGCCGATTCTTAACTACATCGACGGCTGCCTTTCCATTGACGAGCTCACATTGTGGGACGTCCTCGTCGCACAGGGGGGCGATTCCGACGCTTCCATGGATCTTCCCGTGGTTGGTCGAGTCAGTTGCGAGCGGAGGTCACCAGGCTTGCGCACAAATGGCGCCTCGCTCGTCGTTGGCGAGAACAACCGCTTGGCAAGCCGCGGTGTCGAGAAGGCCGGACTTACCGAGGGTCAGATAGAGCGTGCCGAGGAGAGGTTCAGGGCCGAAAACCCGGCGAGGACTAAGAACTGCTCCGATAGGTACTATCGCGCCGAGAGGACGAAACCCCTTTTGGTGATTCATCCCGTGAACATGAAGTTCGGAAGCAACGAGCGCTCGAAGAACTGGACGAAAATCGACGGCTGGGGCTCCCCTGAGCATCAAGAAAAAGCAGTTGGATGGAGCATCAGCTTCCCCAAGAGCAGCGCCCAGGCAAACCTTGTTGATTACGTCTTCAACGAAGTCGCACTTAAGAACATCAGCAGCGATTTCAGGGAAGAGAGCGATGACGACTATGCGGACGACTAGCACACAATTTCCTTGGTTGGAAATCGAGAATTCGTCGGCTTCATCCGATTTCAACGTGCGCCTTGTCGGCGAAGCCGACAACCCCTCCGGCAGGCGGATCTTTTGGGGAAAGAGTTACGAAGGGCATCCGGCACTTCTAATCGAATATGGCGCTGAACATTGGGAGCCGATAGCCATCCCCCTATTCGAGCATCTTGTGGTCTACGACTATAAGCACACGAGCACGCTGGCCATCATCTTAAGAAGCAACAGCATGGAGGACTTCTTCTATCGAGTTGCGCTAGACATCGTCCACTCGATTCAGGGTCTCAGCAAGGATGCCATACGAGCTGCGGCCATTCTCCGCCTGCAACGATGGAGCGCCTTCCTCAAGCCTACGCGAGCGCGCCTGTCCCGTGAGGAGCAAAAGGGCCTCATCGCTGAACTCATGTTCCTGCAAAGGTTTGCATTCGAGGTCTATTCGCAGGGGGAGGCGTTGGCACATTGGGCGGGCCCTGACGCCGGAAGAAGAGACTTCGAGTTTGGCCAGACCTTCGTCGAAGTTAAAAGCAAGCGCGACTCCGCGAGCCCCGCAATATTGATCTCTTCCGAAATGCAGCTCAATAAGAACGAGTCTGAAAGGCTCTTCCTTTACGTTGTAGAGCTTAGCGAGTCCATGGAGGACAACCCGAAGGCCTTTACTGTCTCGGACCTCGTTAGGGAGATCAAAATGTGTCTCGTGTCTCCATTCGACATCGCGATGTTTGAGAAGAAGCTTGCCAACGTTGGATACTTCGACGAGGACGACTACTCTGCCGACCGATGGACCGAAGGCGAAACGTCGATCTTCGAGGTACGCGGGGAGTTTCCAAGGATAACCTCTGAGAACTGTCCGGCTGGGATAATGAAGGTGAAATACCAAATCGACCTTAGTTGTTGCCAAGACTACTTGACTAACGAGGATTCGCTGCTCGGCGCGATGGGATAAGACATGCAAACCATTGAAGAGTATTACGAAGAGCTGTATCAGGAAGTCGTCTCGTCAGCAGAGGCACAAGGCGAGTTCAAGGAGGACGCCTTCTTCGATCAAATGGTGGAGCTCCTCATCGATGCAGGCGAGTTCGACTATGCAGAGCGCTCCTACTTTCAGCCCTCGTCTCAACGGGGCATTAGGGTCGATGGCTTCTGCGGCGACCCCCTAGAGGTGGGGGTCCCATCCCAGGAGGAAGGCTATACGCTCGGCCTCATCGTGCTCGACTACTCCCAAGACACGAGCTTGAGCACGCTGACAAACACAGATATGGAGGCCGACTTTCGAAGGCTCGAAAAATACCTTATTAAGGCGCTGGATGCTAGGTTCAGGGCCTCCCTTGAGCCAACGGACCCGGGGTTTAATCTCGCTGACATGATTAGCTCGAGATGGGAGAAGATTTCTCGCGTCAACCTGTTCCTCCTTACCAACAAGCTTCTCAGCAAAAGGATTGAAGGCAAGAAGCAGGGCGATCTCGACAATAGGGAGATCGTTTACAACGTCTGGGACATCGAACGAATAAAGAACCTCGTTGAATCCGGCAAGGAGCGGGAACCCCTCCATATTGATTTTAACGAACTTCCAACTGGTCCAATCCCCACCCTTCTCGCAAGTTCGACGAAGGATCGACGCAGGGTGTTCCTCGCCGCGATTCCCGGCGCTGACCTTGCCGCAATCTACGACCGCTGGGGGACAAGGCTCCTGGAGGCAAACGTCAGAGTCTTCCTTCAAGCCCGAAGCAACGTCAACAAAGGCATCAGGAGGACACTGGAGAATGAACCCGAGCTCTTCTTCTCCTTTAATAACGGAATAACGGCAACCGCTGAACGCGTTGGCGTTGTTGAGGATGACGGTGGACTAAAGATTGCAAGCCTTGAGAACCTGCAGATTGTCAACGGGGCACAGACGACGGCCTCTATTTATGCCGCGTTCAAGGCGAAGAAAGATCTTCGGAAAGTTTTTGTTCAGATGAAGCTGAGCGAGATTAGTCCCGAGGACGCCAAGGACCTCGTCCCCAGAATCTCCGAGTTTGCCAACAGCCAGAACAAGGTCTCTGCTGCGGACTTCTTTGCGAATCATCCCTATCACATTCGGATTGAAGACTTCTCGAGAAGGATTCTGGCTCCGATGAAGACCGATAGCTTCACTCAGACAAAGTGGTACTACGAAAGGGCTAGGGGCTCGTATCGGGATGCTCAGGCATATCTAACCCCTGCAAAGAAGCGCGCGTTCGTTCGTACGTATCCCAAGGCTCAGACTTTTTCGAAAACCGACCTCGCTAAGTATCTCATGGTTTGGGGAGATAAGGGTTATCTGGTCAACAGGGGCGCTCAAAAGAACTTCGCCGAGTTCGCAAAGACAATAACCGACGAGTGGGAGAAGAACGACAAACAGTTCAACGAATACTATTTCAAAAGGCTCATTGCAAAGAAAATAATCTTCGACTCGACTGGGAAGATCGTCCAAGGCAGAGATTGGTATGAGGCTGGCGGATACAGGTCTCAGCACGTTGTCCTCACGATTGGCGTGCTCTCGGGCTCCTTGGAGAGAATGGGGAAGTCTCTCGACTTTCTAGCAATTTGGAACAGGCAGGATATTGATCCGCAGCTTGAGAAGGCTTTGGAGCTTGCGGCTGATAAAGCTCATGAGGTACTGATGAGCCCGGTGGAGGGATATCGGAACATCTCAGAGTGGGCAAAGCAGCAGAAGTGTTGGCTCGCGGCCAGAAAGGCAGACATCCAATGGGACGAAGGGTGGATTAAGAAGCTCAATAGCTTGGAGGACGAGCGTGACATTGAGCGCCAGGAGGCCAAGAGCCAGGGAGAGCTCAACGGAATAGAGGCGCAGACTGAAGTTGTCGAAGCTGGCCCCGAATTCTGGAAGAAGTTCCTCAGCTGGTGTCTACGTGAGGGCGAAGGCTCCGAAAAGGAGCTTGGCATTCTAAAGGTTGCGGCGCAGATTCCCGCCAAGCTCCCCAGTGACAAGCAGTCTGTCATCCTGATTGACTTCTACAAGCGAATGAGAGGCAGCGGTTGCCCATATAAAATCAGGGCCAGCCGAAGTCGCGTTTAGCCCTTCATTGGCTTAGACCGGCTTTCTCCCAAGCGCATTGGCGACGACGACCGCGATTTGCTGGGCGAGCATTGGCGGCACGGCGTTTCCAACCTGCGTGTATTGAGAGGTTCGGTTTCCCTCGAACAGGTAGTCATCTGGGAACGTCTGGAGCCTTGCCGCCTCGCGCACGGTCAGGCTTCGACATTGGACGGGATCGGGATGGATGTAATGATGTCCGTCCTTTGCTATGTGCGACGTGATGGTTGTTGAGGGGCTGTCGGCCATCTGGACGCGGAACCGATCGTTGAACTTGAATGACCCTCCTTCCGTGCTCTGAACGTTCTTATGATTGGGAAGGAGCTGCCGAGGGAAATCATCCAAGCGAGGGGGGACACCCTTAACTTCTGCATATGCTGAGCAGAACAAGTAGCGGTCCAAGTCCGAGGCAAGGTGGGCCCTTGCGACATGGCTTGTCAGCACCTTCCTATTCCCAAGCCTGCCACGGTACCAGGAGTCATAGATGCCGTGGTCGGAAGTTATTTCCGTCCTCTCGTCTTTTCTGGGCGGATGGCTTGAGAGGACTCGCTTGAGAGCGGGGGCGATCTCCTCTCCCGCACTCGTCTCGAGAAGCCTCTTGGCTGCGGCGTCGACGTATGCCGCCCAGCTCGTGATTTCCGAGCTTTTGTTCCTTTTCGAGAAGTCGCTCCGTATCTTCGGAATCCCCGTGAGCGCCTCTCCGAGGCTAACCCTCCTCTTCTTTTCTAAAACTGCCGTTTCGATGCCGTGGCCTTTTCTGACCCCCAGCAGGATGACTCGATGGCGTGTCTGCGGAATGCCGTAGTCTTCCGCGCGAACCACGTAGTCGCGCGGGCTTTCAGGGCTTTCAGTCACAAGGGAGCGAATCTCGTATCCCGCTCCCTCCATGTCAGCGACGATACGAGAGAACATCTCATGGCCGTCATGGGTTGCGGATAGCAAGCCCTTGACGTTCTCCATTACGAATATGTCCGGCTTCAGGGCTTCGATGAACGACAGGTAGCACTTGTATAGAGTGTGTTTCTCGTCGTTCTCGAAGTTCTCGTCATGGGCCCTTCTTGATCTGCCGGCGAGTGAGTATGCTTGGCAAGGCGGTCCCCCTATGATGACAAGGGGACCGCGACCGTTCTTCTTTCGCCAGCCTTCGAGGCGTCTCTTCGCAATGTCTACGTGAGTGTTATCGCCTTCCTTTAGCTTGGCTAAAAGGGCCTCTTCGTCGGATTGCTTCCAGAGGCGAGGCTTGTAAGAGATGAGCTCTTGGAAGCTCCTCTCATCGTGCTCCCGCATGTACTTGATGTAGACAGAGGGTACCTTTCCGTCAGACTTGAGAATCTTCCGAAGATAGGCGCGAAGCCTTAACGTCCTATGGGCTTGCTCGTCACACTCAATTGACAGGATGCTCTGAAAGATGGGTTTTCCCATCTCATCCCGCAACGAAGAGAATCCTTCACCGAGCCCCCCGGGACCAGCAAATAGATCAATCATGGGTATCACTGTGCTTCACCCTTTCTAAGATACATCCCCCAGGTTACCAGGGAACCGCATCTTTTTCCAGGGCGAGTCTTGTCTCCATGAGTTTGGTTATTACAAAAGGAATTAAACTTGTATCTATATGCTTGGCCTAGATAGAAGAGTGGTCTGATTGCGGTCTGCCAAGGCGGCGAAGCCCGGGCCCAGCCACACGCTCGACTCCCCGGGCCCGAGCACGAGCGGCATGCGGTCGTGGATTGGCGCGACGCTGGCGTTCGGCCTGGTGGTGACGATCGAGAACCGGTCGCCCTCGCGCACGGCGCGAGCAGGAACGCCCTGGCGCCAGGGAGTCGGAACAGGTACTGGCGCCGCACGAGCCTTCCGGTCCCCTCGCTCTCGACCCTCTCGGTCATGTGATGTGGCAACACCTTCTTGAACAAATCTACGAGAGAATCAGGCCCGCCTCCCTGAACTCGACGGGGCTCATGTAGCCCAAGGTCGAGTGGATCCTGAAGTCGTTGCACCGGTTGGCCCAATCGAACGGGGCGGCCCGCGGCTCCTCCTCGGAGCCGAGCCTCCTGCCCGTGGCGAGCCCCCTTTCCAGGATGCGGCTCGTCGACTCCACCACGGCGTCGTCGCGCGGGCTTCCGGGCCTGGAGACCGGCCTCTCGATCCCGAGGGCGGTCGGGAGCGCGTCGATCCCGGCGTCGCAGAGCCCCGCCCCGCGGTCTGGGTAGAACATCTCGATCGCGGTGAGCGGGAACTCGGCGTCCGAGAAGGCGGCTTTCACGAGCGACGCGTCCTCGCGCCGGCCGCAGGAGCAGCCCACGGCCTCCCTGTCGCACAGGTCGGCGAGCAGGCAGGCGTAGCACCAGCGCGACCCGGCGCGCACGTAGGCGGGGTCGGCCGCCACGTGGGTGCGCGGGCGGTGGCCGTCGAGGCCCCCGCCGGGCGCGTCGGCGGCGCCGGGCGGGGCGGCGGGGCGCGAGGGCCCCGGGCCGCGCCCGGAATACGCGCCGGACGGGCCGTCCTCCCTCGATATCCCGCATATCCTGCGCCTGGGGGCCGTCATCCCCGACCCCGCGGGCGCCGCTGTGTTTCGTCAAGTAGATTTGAGCAGAATAGGACCCCGGACGTTTTTCCGGACTATTCCGGCTACGCCGCCCCCGCGAGCTCCTC
>ERZ894232.1884-NODE-1884-length-17298-cov-7.234182_pt1 | contig 17298 bp, 19 predicted proteins | sample MGYA00380296_ERZ894232 | MGnify/ENA primary metagenome ERZ894232 (study PRJEB32331, sample SAMN06328433) | human gut metagenome | biome: human gut microbiome; feature: stool | host: Homo sapiens | collected 2014-08-14 ... | reverse complement strand
CGAATGTGTCCAAGTTGGACACAAAGTTTGGGTCAGCGGCTTTGCGGTTTCCGAATGTGTCCAAGTTGGACACAAAGTTTGGGGCAGCGGCTTTGCGGATTCCGAATGTGTCCAAGTTGGACACAAAATCTGGGGCAGCGGCTTTGCGGATTCCGAATGTGTCCAAGTTGGACACAAAGTTTGGGGCAGCTGCTTTGCGGATTCCGAATTTGAGCCATTTCCTCAGTCTCAATCCCCCAGATTCACCTCACTGCTAACCCTTGGGAAACCCCTTCTCCGTGTGCTGATTTTTGAGAAATCGCTATCTGACCGTGTCCTGGTTTTTAAGACATCGCTCTCTTTTTCGTATTGATCAAACAGTCACCAGTTCGACAACATAGGTGCTGCACCGGGTACGGAATATTATTCGGCTTTCCTCCTCCCGAAGATATCCGTTGCCAGTATGATAGTAGCCTGCCGGCTCATCAAACCTAAGGAGCAAATACTGTCTACCGGCACAATCTTCTTCCAGCGAAAGCTTCCCCTCCTTGTTGACATAGGCCAGCCGCCATTCACCCCAACCCCGGCCTTCTCTAAGCGGGCTGATCTGTACAAATTTGGCCAGTCCAAATTCCCTTACTACCTTCTGCATCTGCGTTTCCTCCTCCCCACCACTATACCTTGCTTCACCCATCCCAGCAAGCCCGATCTGGAATGAATCCCATGGTTCCTGGGTATGCTTGAAATAGCCCGCTGTGTATGGTACAATATCAGTAGGCAGAAATGATGTGAGTATCCATCTGGATACAGCGAAAACCCCCGGAGGTCGCAACTCCGGGGGTTTTCTTTTGCCTTAGTGAGAAGGGTGGCACTTACCCAGGCTGGCTACCAGCTATTCACCTCTGTCCAGCCATTTGCAGATGTAGTAGGCGACTACGCTTGCCATAACAGAGATGAGAAATGATGTGATTATATCCATCTGATACACCCCCTTCCTCTACCTGTTTGGGGGTGGTAGCCTGTCCAGTATACCAAACCGCAGAAAATCTGACAAGAAGCCGTCGTCAAGCCTCCGCTTTGCCATAACTTAGGTAATTGTAGCAGACTGTGTAGTATCGTTCAGGGCCATGCCCCAGGTTTGCCGATACAAAGGCAAGTGCCCCTTTATCGTAGGCTTTGCCTGATCCGTTGCGCAGCTTGTACAGCTCCTCCGTGCCATAGCCACTATCCATCGCATAAGCGTAGCAGCGTGCAGCGTAGTCGGCTCTCCAGCCGTGTACATTGGCATGACTCGGCACATCAAACAAGGGCCCCTCCGGGCGGCTCCTGGCAGCCTCCAGGACGATTTGCTCGCCTTTGCCTGGCAGGATAAGGGTATCACGCTCCCGGCCTCCCTTGCCCCTTACATGGGCGTACAGGTGGCCATCCGCTCCTCTATGGAGATCTGAGGCCGTCAGCTGCTTTAGCTCTCGATCGTTACGCAGGCCCATAGACCGGCAGGCTTCTGCAAGTTCCGGATGGTTGCGCTCAATGGCTGCCGTGCGATCTGTCGGAGTGCGACCTCTGGTGAAGTCCGCCGGATCTCTTTTACCAAGCCGACAAATCTCCTCACCTCTACAATCAAACACCTTTGCAAGAGCGCTCCTTATTGTGTGCTGCGTACTCGCACTCTCAAAGGATTTAATATATTCAGCAGCCATCTCCCTGGCTTCCTCCATCGTACAGCGATTAAGCCCCCGATCAGCAAGCCAGGAACCGTACTCCTGCGCTTGCTGCATATAAGTCCGAGCAGTAGCAGCGCTATGAATAAACGGCGAGTTCTTTCCTGTTTTTCGTTCAATAGCTCTTTTACCAACACCCAGGCGGATCTTCTCCTCCAAGGCTCGGCACATCCTATACCTTATGTTTTTTGACATCTTGATATCCTCCTCTTTGCGCTCGCAAGGCGTCCCTGAGCGCATACAGCATCCGCTGCAGCTCTGTTTAACGGTCGGCACCGCCTGCTTGATCAGGGTATAAGCTGAGTTTAGGCGCTCAGCCATCGCCACAAAAGTTGCTTAATCAAGCGCAACTTTTTTGTTTTTTGCCCGCCATTTGCGGGCAAAACCGTTTATATGGCACATTCTGTGCCAATATAACCGATTTTGCCTCCCTCACCAGAGAGGCTACATGACCGCCGCTGTTGCAGTCACCATCCTTTTTTTCAGCTTGATTGGAGGATTATTTTTATGGGAAAGGGCAGCCCTCAGAGAAGGCTGCCCTTGAGTTGGCAAAAGAAAAAGGCACGATCACGCCCGTTTGGGCGCAATCGTGCCATAAATGTTTCAAACCGGTCAGTGCTCGCAAGGGAGCAAAGCCATACTTAACCGCCAGAACAGCGGTCGGGATGCATCAATCAATGTATTAAGTGTACCGCAGGAGCGGCCTGTTGTCAAGAAAACTGCACATCAATTAGACACCTGCCACCTGTTTTTGCGTCCCACTCTTTAGCGATCTGCAAATCTCTAACCAGCTGGCTTTGCCAGCTTCCCACTCGGCTGAGTGGGACAGGTTTTCCTTATGATCGTTCATCGCCTAAAAAGCCTCTGAAACCAACGCGCCGCAGATGCCGGACAGGAACAGCTTAATCCTTTCCTCCATAATGGCCACCTTCTTTCTTTTGATGGTGGTATGTAGTACAATGGTATGGAAGAAAACTACTTGGAGGGATTTTTATGAAAGCACCCCAAATTCTTGTAGTGGCACTGGTGGCTTGTCTGTGCCTGAGCGCCTGCTCCCAGCAGCCGACAGCCTCCAATTCTACGGCAAGCGGGATCTCCCAATCCGATCTCGAAAGCCAGAGCAGCAACGCAGTCGATGCATCATCCGTGCCAGAGCAGGAGGCGGAGGATTCCGGCCTTCTCTCGGCTGATGAGATTGCCGGGATCTTCAAAGACCTGGACGCCAGATCGGCAGAAATCGTGAACGAATGGTGCCGCCGGGATTATTCGCAAATTCCAATCGATGGCGTTCCGACCCACATGCTTGAAAATGCAGTCATCGGCGCCAGATGGATAGACGACGGCTGCGGTTTTGAATCCATCTATGGAACTGCGGTTTTCGCAAAGGTCACAGAGGAAACCCTGCCTGGATTCCCCTGGAAAAGCACCGATGAGATCTATGATGCCATTACCGACATCTATCTCAAAATTTCCACCAATGACAATCTTTCGGTATTGATTGTAGATGACCCCAACGATCAATTTGGAATTTTTTATCAGTTTGATGATGGGCTGTATTTCCGAACCAGTTATAAAGGTTCAGACCAGGATGCAATCTGGGATTATTCCACGATGGAAATCCTGGAGAACACGCCGGATAAGGTGCAGGTGAAAATGTATAAAATGGATAATGATTCGAACCCACAGTACAGTAGAAGTGGCGGACTACGCACGATTCAGAAAAATACAAACGGAAACTGGGTTATAGCTGGAAAGAAGACAATATTTAGGGAAGAATAAAAAAGAGGGGGGAAACCCCCTCTTTTTTTACTTCGGGAATACTCTCCGCACCGAACCAAAGTTTTTCCAGCGGTTATACTTCATCATGTCGGCAAGAGTTCCCTTTTCATGGATAATGGGATTGTCGACCGGATAAGGGTTATAGACCATGACCTGGTCATACTGAAGGCCATCTCTGCTGGCTCCACGCTTGAGGCCATAGCCGACTACAAAGTGTGTACCATTGACAGCAGTGTTGTTCAGCCAAATAACGACGGGACGGTCTGCCAAGATTTCGTCGAAGATAATTCCCTTTGCGGCAGACCAGCCTGCGATAGCAGTGGTTTCATAGGTGAAGTGGAGCGGACAGGAAGAGTTCTGTGCCCAGTTTGCGTACGGATATCCATCTTTTATCTCCCATACCCCCCAGTCGTAGAGATCTCTGGTGGTGATGGAGTTGTCCTTTTCCATAATGTGCGCCACAATGGTTGCGGAAACAGCGCTGCATCCAAAGCCCTTAAGTGTGTCCACAGGGAGAATACCCGCACATTCTGTCCAAGTGGAACTCTCTCTCTGCGAAAGATAGGGATCGCCCACATGAGAAACGATGACATCACTAGTGATAGCACCATCGCCAGGCTCCGGCTCCGGCTTCGGGTCGGGATCGGTGCCACCGTCGACCTCAATCACCTCCCAGCACTGCTTCTTCCAGGTCATCGAACCTTCATCGGCCGGTGTCTTCCAGTAGACATTGCCCCGGCCTTCGCTGCCGCCCCGGAGCGCCGCCGAGGTGGAGATGTTGTTGGAGAGCTCGGCGTCGTTCTCTGCCACAGTGGTCGCAGTCAGGCACAGTCCCTTCTGACCCAGGTGAATCTGCAAATCTCTAACCAGCTGGCTTTGCCAGCTTTCCACTTACGAAAGTGGGACAGGTTTTCCTTATGCTCGTTCATCGCCTAAAAAGCAATAACAGAACCCTCCGAGCACAAAATCAAAAACGAAGGGTTCTGTATTACAGGATCATAGCTTACTTTTACTATCTATTTTTAGGGTTTACTTATCCATTATCACTAATTTTTCCTTCATCAGTACAGGTGATAGTAAATGTTCCTTTTTGAGATTGGGCAGGAAATTTAGAGTTATACATAGAATACTTGACCGATGCTTTAGCTGCACCTACACTTACAAAATCTTCAGTATAAGACTCTTCCCATTTTGAAAGCACTGCATCTTTATCAAGATCATGCGAAGCATTCATAGACAAACATGTCACATAACTAAAATTCCCTTGTGTATACCATTTAAAGCTTGCTGTTATGCTAATTGAGCCCCAGCCATTCAGGTGACGAGATCTTGTTGCTGTATCAGTTCCTTCTTTTGACAACATCGCAGTAGCGCTTCTCTCAAAAGTATCTGTAATAATCGTTCCATCCTGCTGTTTATATACATCTACTGTAATCATTCGACCATTTTCTATATAAGTTTCAGATGAAATATGCGCAGCTCCAGCCAATGCAGTATCATCCATATCGATAGAATATATGCCCTCTGAATTTTTCAATTCACCAACACCAGCATCAGCAGCAAATGAGCTAACACTCATACCAAAGGTCAACATAATAGCCGTTCCTACCAAAACAAGAGACTTCATAGTTTTACTTTTCATAACTTTACCTCCGTTTATTATTTTATAAGCTATATCCTATACATTTCTTTCCAATAAATATTTTAACACTAAAAAAAATATATGGATTAAATATGTAATGATACAAGACCAAATGATTTGCTGCATCGCTAAATTATAAGTTAAACTTCGTGCATATAAATTACTTCTTAAAACAACGAATGTAGATAATAAACCATATAAATTTATAATTGGAAAAGTGAATAAGTCCTGACCCAACTTAAATATATTCCAAAATAATCCCAGCCAAACTATCAGTAGTAACAAAAAAAGCACCAACAATAGTATTTCACTATTTTTTGTAATACTGGCCGCAAAAAATAGAGCAACGATCAATAATAGCTCCATACTTATGGCTTTAAATTCCCTTTTGTTTATTGTAAAATTCCGTCGTTCCTTATTTATTGCAAAGGAAGCTAAAATATAAACCAGTTGAACAATATTAATAAGCCAAAAACAATCTTCTAATTCTAAATTCCAACAAAGTATTAGCATAATTGACAAGACTAATAATGTTACAATTTGTAGGTTCTTTTTTTTCATCGCCGATACTGGTAAAGAGAAAATCATAACTTTCACCTTATTCCTCTATTTTTATTATCGCACAAATTCAACAAAAATAAATAATTTAATTTAAAATATTTTATATTATATCATCAATTTCAATGAGGCAAGGTTTATTCTCTAAAAAATCTTCTAAACCATCTGTGCAAACCTGTATGCTGTTGATTATCCTCTCCTTCATCAGTAATAAGCTGCTGCTGAATGGTGCCAGCATGAAGGGCCTGAGCAGTTTGAGTCGTCTGCTGCACGGTCTGAATAGTCTGTTGGGCTGTAACCAAAGCAGCTGTTGTTTCAGCCAGCCGGTTATTGAGCTGCTGGATCTGCTCGTTTTTCTGATTCAGTTCTTCCCGCAGCAGTTCAATGACTGCATCAATGACCGTATCATTGATACGATTCTGATGTGCTTCATTGATGCAGTTCTGTTTGATGAACCGATACACTCTTTGCTTGGACACTCCCAGTTCGTCAGCTATCTGTTTGATCGTTTTTGGCACTGCTGCCGCCTCCCTCCTGGGTTTTATAATACTTCCGAATGGTTGGATAGCTCAACCCTGTGGCCGCTTTTATTTCGCTCTTGGTCGCCCCTGGGTGTTCTGCCTGGTACTGCTCTACTATGGCTTTTGCTTTTGTGCTGCCTTTGGGTCGGCCTGCACCTTCCCACCAGACTTCTTTCCCTCGTTCCTCACAAAGAATATCCCTGCTGGCTCTTGCTAAACGAAGATGCAGAGCCTGCTTTCTTCCATTTCTTTTATTTTTCTGGATTGGGATACCAGTGCGGAGTGAGATCGCATCGATGGGATAGGTGATATAGCTGTCGTTGTATGCCTCCAAAGCAGCCAGCACATCATCTTCTGTGAAAGCATCCCCCTTGCTATTCAGCAAGGGAATGAGGCCGTAGGCATCCGCCTCAAGATTGTCCCTTGAGATACCGCACTTTTTGGCATAGGCGGCCAGGGCCATGATACACCAATATCGGTGCCCCTGCTCGGCCCCGGTGCTCAGTGTCCGAATCCACCACTCATAGACAGCCGGGGAAGCCGTCCAGGAGCCTTTAGGGAGACCTTGGACAATACGCCTCTCGTACCATTCAGGATACTTCTTTTTGGCCTGGGTCAGCTGCTTTGTGGATTCCGAATGTGTCCAAGTTGGACACAAAAAGAGAGGTAATTCTCTCAGTGCAGCCGCCGGGATCATCTTCCGTTCCACTGGAGGGCTATCCAAGCTCCGCCGCCCGGCAGAAGCTGAATCCCTCGTACTCGTAACTGCGATCGATGCCGTTTTGATAGACCGTGCGGCTGTTGACTTCCCCTGTTAAAGCCGCCGCCAGCAGCTGTTTGATTTCAAGATCTTTGATGGGACTGCGCTCCATCGCCAGAAGGTAGTCCTCCTGGTCCACCCGGGTCCAGTCCACCACCTGCCCCAGCTCCTTTTTCAGCATCAGATCAAGCCAGATCCGGCTGCTGCGGCCGTTGCCTTCACGGAAAGGGTGGGCAATATTCATCTCCACATATTTTTCGATGATTTCATCGAAGGTGGATTGCGGCATTGCCTCGATGGCCGTTAAAGCTGCTTCAAGGTATAACACAGGAGCAAAGCGGAAATTGCCCTTTGCCAGATTGACCGTCCGGATTTTGCCAGCAAAGGCATAAATTTCGGAAAAAAGACAGCGATGGATCTCTGCCAGAGCTTCAACCGTTCCGGGGTTCAGTTCGTCCAGATGGCCGGTTTCAAAGAGCTCGACAGCGTTTCGTTTGCTGATGCACTCCTCCGCTCGGGCGAGATCCGCTGGATTTGTCAGATGCAGCTTGTTTTCCAGGACCAAAAGGATCACCTTCCAAAATTCTCATAGAGTTTGACCATCTCTTCCAGGACAGCCTTCTGAAAGGATTCCTGGCTGGGCATTCTGGCTTTTTGCTGAATGGATCGCAGTGTGATCAGATCGCCCCTTTTTTGAAGCGCTTCCTCCAGATCAAGATGGAGAGCGGCAAGTTCAAAAAAACCGGCTATCCGGGCTCCAGTGGTATCCACCAGCAGATCCAGATCGCTGTCCTCCCTGGCAGTGCCGCGCGCGTAGGAACCGAACAGGTAGACAGCAGACAGATTGTACTTCTGTGCGATGGGCACGATGATGCGCCGGATTTCGTCCAGTGTGCAGATCACAGCGAGCCCCCCTCCTTCCAGCAGTCCTTTTAGCCCATTATACCGGGGAGCCAGGGGGAGCGCAATGGAAGGAAAGTGAAAGTTACTGCTGCTTGAAGTTGACACTCCTCCTGCCTAAAGGCAGGGGGTGTCAACTTCAAGCTGTTGGAACAGTGGAGTGCCCAGCACAAGGGCCTGGATCCATCACATACCTATCCAGCCCTGCTGTGTGCCTCTCAAAGGCCGGGAGAGTACAGGGCGAGTAAATGGTCCTAAATCTTTCGGGCGGCTCTCACAGGCCGCTGGCAGCCACTGAGAAGCAGCCGAAGCAAAGAAAGCCGCTCCTTTCGGGGCGGCTTTCTGATTGACACACTCTCTATAACGGGTGTATAATATAAACAAAGGGTGTTGCCGGTGACGGTTATCCCCGATTTTGGTTAAAGTAGCCGCAATCTTTTCGAGGGATAGGCGGCTACTTTTTTATTGCAATGATGGTGTACAGGATAATGATAAGAATCAGAACTATGTACTCCATTTCATCACCCCCTCCTGAAAGAAGGGGCAAAAAAGCATCACCCCTTCAAATGAAAGGGGATCACCGCCAACCGTGTGGCAACACCTGCCAGTATTATATCACACTTCTACTGCTGGCGCAAAGCACCGCACAGCTGCTTGTATATGCCCTTCCAGAGCCGAGAGATCCATAAGACTCCCGGCTCTTTTTTGATGCCTCTCACAGGCCGCTGGCAGCCGCTGAGAAGCAGCCGAAGCAAAGAAAGCCGCTCCTTTCGGGGCGGCTTTCTGATTGACACACTCTCTATAACGGGTGTATAAAAGGTGATTGTTGTGCAGATGGGTTCCTCTGGTTTTCAAATGTGTCCAAGTTGGACACATTTTCTGCCGGCATGGGGGTGGTTTTTTGAATAAATCGGAATATCTTTATTGATTTTTATTCCATTTTGTTCTATACTGAAGCCAACGAACAACTTGATATGCAGGAGGGCAGAGAGATGCGGACAATAGCCATCATCAACGCCAAGGGCGGCGTCGGAAAAACGACCTCCGCTTTGGTGGTTGCGGATATTCTATCCAGAGAGTACAAAAAGAGGGTGCTGGTGATCGACCTGGATCCCCAGCTTAATACCTCCAGACAGATGGGGGCGTATACTCCGGGCGGGCTTTGTGTGGCGCACCTGCTGGTGGACAAGACCCTGGAGGCACGCTCTGTAATAAAACACAGCCCGGTCTATGAGGGAGTCGATGTGATCCCCTGTGACAAGGCCCTGGAGGCGGCCAACATGCAGGTGCTGATGGAGACCTCCACCATGCAGCAGCTCCGCCTCAAACGCAGCCTGAAGCCGATCCAGGCCGATTACGACTACTGTATCCTGGACTGCCCCACCGCGATCCGGAACATCAGCACCATCAACGGTCTGGCACTGACGCAGGATGTGCTGGTGCCGGTCACAGCGGACAGCTACAGCCTGGACGGGGTGATGGATATTGTAAGCGTAGTCGAAGATGTCCAGGACTATAACGACGGCATCCGCCTGACGGGGATCTTCCTCACCAAATACGAGAAGATCAAGGCCTGCCGGGAGACTTTGGAGCATCTGCAATCGGCACTGCCCGGCCTGGTGATGGACACCTATATCCGGAAGTCGGCGACCATTTCCGCTTCCACTTTTGCAGAGCAGCCGCTGCTCGACTATGCAGGCAAGAGTTCCGCAGCCGATGACTACCGGAGTCTGGTCAGGGAATATCTGGAGAGGAGGGACTAATTTATGGCACAGTGGGATTTTTCTTCGGCAGGCATCAACAACCTGCTGAACAACAGCAGCAAGTCCAGAATGAAGATCACCATGATCCCCTATGAGGACATTGTGCGCAACGAACACAACCACTATTCGATCGAGGACATCGAAAGCCTGGCGGCATCCATCAGCGATGTGGGCCTCCGGGAGCCGCTGGAGGTCAAGGCACTGGACGATGACCGATATATGCTCATTGGCGGAGAACGGCGGTATACGGCCATCGGGCAGCTCCGGGCAGAAGGCAGCACCCGGTACGACCTGGTTCCCTGCATCGTGATGGATGTACAGAGCATCGATCTGCCCCTGTCGGACGAGCTGAAGGAGCTGTATGTCCTGACCACCACCAATGCCGAGCAGCGCGAAAAATCCGACTACGATGTGATGCTGCAGGTGCAGAATCTCCGGCGGATCTACTCCGAGCTGAAAGCGGCCGGCCACCCCTTGCGGGGACGGCAGCGGGACCTGATCGCCGAAACGCTGGGGATTTCCGCAACGCAGGTGCAGCGGTATTCCAGCATCGACAAAAACCTCAGCGAGGAACTGAAGCAGGAATTCCGTGACGGAAAAATGGCCTTGACCGTTGCCGGTTCGGCTGCGGCCCTTTCCCGGGAGCAGCAGGCGGCACTCAGGGAGCAGACTGCCGGAAAGCCGGAGATCACCCAGAGCGATGTGGACCAGGCAGCCGCCGTTCCCGTCCGCCCGGAGAATGGGGCCGGCCAGGCGGGTGTGCCGGTGAACGCCAACTTCCTGCAGGGAATCAATGCCCAGCTGCAGGCACTGCAGGAGGAGTTCTCCGGGGGAGAACTCCTCCTCGCCCCGAAGGAGGCCGCCAGACTGCACACCCTGGCGGAGCAGGCGGAAAAGGCCCTGCACCGGATCCGGAAGATCCTGGACGGAGCAAAGTAACGATCGGGGGCCGGCAGCACAAGCGGAAACCGATTTTGAAATGGGAGCGTATCACATGGCGAGAAAAACAATATCCATGACCATTGGAACCGGAATCGATGAACAGCTCAATGCGCTTTCCGAACAGTATGGGCTGAACAAGAGCAGCCTGGTGAACCGGATCTTACAGCGCACCTTTGCCTGCGATCATGCCATTCAGAACCTGATGGCTGTTCGTCCGGCAGACCGGAGCAGGACCATCAAGAGAAGCTACCGCATCGAGGAGGAAATCGTTGCGTTTATGGAGCAGTATCCCGATCTTTCGATGGGCACCGTCATCGAAAAGGCCGTCGTTCAGCTGATGGAGCGAAACGATCAGCAAAAGCGGGAGTTCCTGTTCTCCTGATGTGTCCAACTTGGACACAAGGGGTGAGAGGGGGAGTCCTTGCCTTCCGGAAAAGAAAAACGAACAGAGGCAGCGATCTGCGCCCCTGTTCGTTTTTGTGTTTATGGAGAGGAAATCAGAAAAAACGCCTGGATCGTGGCGCTCCTTTGTTTGGACAAATATTGATTATTCGGTACGAATATCATATAATTATATTAGAGGTGATTTGCGTGGAAAGCCGGAAAGCGAAAATAAATGTCAGCGCAGCGGGAGGAACCGCCGGGAAAGGTGCTAAGACCTATAAAGTCTCGCTGCCCACCTCGTGGGTCGAAGCGATGGGGCTTAGTATGGAGCAGCGAGAAGTTGAATTGTCTTTTGATGGTGAACAGATTATTCTTACCAAACATCTGCCGCTGCAGGATTTTCTGATCCAAAAGCGGGGAATGAGTCATACCGTGTACCGGCTGCGTTTTTACGACGGCGACAGGCTTTGCACCGAAATAGCAGCCGATTTCACCGACCATTCTGTGTCAGTAGAAAATCATATATCCAATCCTGTAAAAACTGCTTTTGGGAACAATGCATCTCCCTCCTGGGAGGATTTCCAGAATTTTTTGCGGGAGCGCTGTATTCCCAAAGAGCGGGACGGACTCCGAGACTATTTGGAGGCGCTGCAGATCGATGAATATGATCCGCTGCAGATCATTTGTAGGACAAAGGGGCGAATGGCAGAGGATTCTCAATGGTTGGAGGTGTGCTGTGATGGCGATTCGGCTGGTATCGAATGAAAAAATTGCGGAAACTTCCAGCAAAGGCAATCAGGAAAAATGGCTGGATTCAGAGACAAACAGGTGGTATAAACTGGATCAATTCGGCTACGAAGCTCTGGCGGAAACACTGACTTCCCGTCTGCTGGAAAAGAGCAATATTGAAGCGGATACTCCCTTTACATTTGTGCGGTATCAGATGGAGCGGTTGTTGGTTCACGGCAGAGAGCGCAATGGTTGTGTCAGTGAAAATTTCTTAAAACCAGGACAATCCCTGATTACGCTCAACCGCCTTTTGAGCAGTTACCTTGGGGTCCCTCTAAGCCAAAAACTGGCCCGGTTCCCCAGTGATAAAAAGAGGGTTCTATACCTGGCCCAGGCCACAGCAGAACGAACAGGCCTCCGGGAGTTTCCGCAATACCTGACACTGCTCTTTGAAATCGACGCTTTGATCGCCAACGATGACCGGCATCTCAATAACATCGCCGTCATAGAAGAAAATGGCCAGTTTGTCTATTGCCCGATTTTTGATCATGGTGCAGGGCTTCTGTCCAATGTAATGCTTTCTCAAATGGACATCGAGCCCTTGGCTTTGCTCAAGCCGCTGCGTGCAAGGCCCTTTCAGACTACCTTTATGCGGCAGGTCAATGCAGCACGCAGCCTGACAGGGCCACAGCTCAAACTGCCAAAGCTGAAACGGGCAGAGATCCAGGAGATGCTTCAGCCGCTGCTTGCATATTATTCTCCCCGTGACAAAGGAATTATTTCGGATCGCGTGATTGCCTGTGTCCTGAACCAACAAAAGAAATTGTGAAAACAAAAGCGCCTGTGCAGAAAACACAGGCGCTTTTTGCGCGATCAATACCAAATAAGTTTGGAAACAGTTTCTCGTTTCGGGTCACATCTCGGGAGAATTTTCTCTTAAATTGGAATATTTTTCAAATACAGTTTCAAAGAGGGAGGAAAAAGATCTCTCTCCCGACACCCATTCAGAGATTCCCTGTGCCAGATCCGGTGAGATCGAGACCCCTTCAATAGATCAACCGATAGGCTAACCAATACGTTAACTGGGGGCAGGATATATCAACTGACCCGATTGACATACTCCTGGGGAAATGGCGCGCTTGATAAGCCATAGCATTTTGTCAAATGCTATGGTATTCTTTTTGTGGTGCTACCGATAAACGGCAAGCGGTTAGTCCCCCTGACCAGATCAGGGGCGCTTCTTGCCCCCTGATCTTTATAGAAAGGGGGGCTGTCAAATGGTTACATATTCTGATCTGATCCAGACAGGTATTCTAATCGTTGGCATTATCAGCCTGTTCATGCAAGCAAATAAAAAGAAGTAACCGCCGAGCCTCCAAGCAAGCGGTTACTTCTGTAACTCTGTAAGGGGCTAACCGTCTGCCGGTAGCACCCTTGTTCTATATTCAGAATAGTGCAAGGCCGCTGAAATGTCAATAGGGGCGGTTCAAACCTGTGGTTCGGACAGCACAGGCAGTCTGATATTTTTCATTAAAAAAAGCTCTCCTGGGCAGCCTTCAATACAGAAGGCGCCAGGGGAGCTTAAATAATTTTACACCGAGAATGCAGGACGGATATTCCTTTTTATTCCGGTCGCTTTCTCCTGGTGTTTTTCCCAGGCGGTACGCGCAACCTCTTCCACAAAGGCTTTTTCCTGCTCTGTGGCCGTTGCCCAGTCTACATGATACTGCTGGCAAATTTGAAAAAAGAGGTCATAGAACGCACTGCGGTCAGTGCTTTCTGCAAAATACCACCTTGCTTCCGAATTTCGATCCATCGGCGTTCACCTCCCGATTGTTTGGCGGTTTTTTCTGAACAGGCGGTACCTGTTATTGTTTCAGATCGGCGAACAGTTCGTCCAGGTCCTTGTACCCCTTTGCAGACGGATCGTTTGCGATTCGTTCCGCTTCCAGCATGGCAGCAGCCGTCTCCGGGGTGGGCTGTTCCGGGTTTGCTTCAAAGGGGATACGGCCCTCTCGAAGCGACTGGCGCACAAAGAGGTGAAAGGCTGTTTCCAGGTCCATTCCAAGGTCAGAAAACAGTGCATCTGCCTGGGTTTTCAGTTCTGTGTCCATTTGAATCTGAATGGTTACCGTGTTTCCGGCCATGGGATCAGCTCCTTTTACGGGTGATTTTTTTAGCATCGATGTGTCCAACTTGGACACATCTTTCAATACGGTCATCGCCGGCGGCGAAATTTCGGGCAACCAAGCAGTTGCTGTGTCTGCCCCGAACTGTTCCTCCGGGCTGCTGCTGATGGGGCATTCCAGCGCAGTGATGAGCGGAGGAAAAATCAGCGGAAACACCGGGCATCGGGGAAGTGCAGTCATGCTCTTTGGAAACGACGACAAGCATCGCACAACCTTTGAGATGCACGGAGGAATCTTGTCCAACAACAACTGCTCCTCGAAGCAGAATGTCGATGGATCGGGGGCAGTGCATGTCGAGGACCATGCAAAATTCCACATGACTGGCGGCGAAATCGCTTTCAACAAGGGGGTCCAGGGCGCCGGAGTTTGCGTAGTAGACGGAAACTTGCAGATGAGCGATGAGGAGTATAAGACTGCTTTTGTAATGGACGGCGGTAAAATCCACCACAACAAGGGCAGCATCGGCGGCGGAATCTATTCATACTCCAATGGTGTGAAGCTGAAAGCCGGAGAAATCAGCGACAATACTGCCTATAATATGGGCGGCGGTATGTACAGCGAAGGAAATTACGACCATTACAGCACCATGCACCTTTCCAATGCGCTGATTACAGAGAACACTGCACGGCTGGGTGGAGGACTGTGGTTCTGTGCCACAGGAGAAACCTCCGTCCATATCACAGAAGGTGCCGCCATCTTTGATAATACAGCAAGGGATACTGCGCTTGAAAAGGGTGCCGGAGATGACTTTGTCTTTGCATCAAATCCGGCAGAGGATTTCCCGGCTACCCTGCCCAATCGAATGCTGGGCGGCGGAGCAGCACAGTGGTATAAAGATGGTGCGATTTATCTGCCTGCTGCAGGCGTTTACCCGTCTGTATCCGAAAAAACGCCCCGATACGGCACAAGCGGAGCCGATATGACCCCGGTAACGGTGGAAAACTATGTCGATTGTCTGTCTTTGAAATTGATCCCCTGTTCCCAGGAAGGCAAGGATCTGGCCAGACGAGAAGCCAAACTGATTATCCGTGGAAATCATGCGGATATGGGCGGCGGAATCGGAGCCAATGGCGGAATCGACATCGGAAAAGAAGAAAACACTTCCGTGGCTGTATCGAAGAAGTGGGTGGGCGGAAACGAAGCGAGCCGGCCGGAGTCGGTTACAGTCCAGCTGCTCAGCAATGGGGTCGTGATCGATACGGCAGACTTGTCCGCTGCAAACAACTGGGCCCACTCCTTTGAAAAACTCCCCACAACGGATGCGGAAGGGGACCCGTATCAGTACAATGTGGAAGAACTTACTGTACCGGGATACAGCAGCCGGATCACCGGAGATAGCCGCAACGGCTTTGTCATCACCAACACCAAGACCTCTTCGGGCGGCGGTGGAGGCGGAGGCGGCAGCAGCAGAAATGATTATACCAGCCTTACCGTCAATAAGACCTGGACCACAGACGATGGACGGGCAATCCCGGAGTTTGTGCGTGTAGAACTGCTGCGGGATGGCCAGAGATACCAGATCGTGGAACTCAGTGCAGAAAACAGGTGGACATACACCTGGAAGCATCTGAATGACCGCTATGACTGGAGCGTTGCGGAAATGGATACGCCGGAGGGATTTGTTTCTACTGTTTCTCACCGCGGAAAGACCTGGACCATTACAAATAACGATATCCCCATCAAGGAGAATCCGTCCACAGGTCGGTAAAAAAATGGCTGAGAGAAACGGGAAAACCTTCCAGGCTTCTCTCTGTCACCAACCCTCTGTTCAGTAGGGTGGATTTTCTTTTATGTCTATGGTGAGAAAGCCGCATGATTTTGCGGCTTTTTTGCTGCCGTAAAGGATTGTGACGCGGTGGCAGTGCTGACCTTTTGCAATCCACAAAACAGGATAAAACAAAAGAGAGTGGACAAAATCCACTCTCTTTTGCTTGGCGCTGATTGGCATTGCGGAGTTGGTTTTCCAGTTTTCCGATCAAAAGAAATAACCGCCTGACCCTGAGAAAGTTGGCGGTTATTCTTTAACTGTTTCTTCTAAGGGCAACCGTCTACCGGCAGCACCTTTTCTATCCCTTATTATATGTCCCTTTCCGGGAACCGTCAAGTCTGAGCTGTGGCCTGTACCACAGCGGTACAGGCTTTTTCCTGCCATTCCGACCGCAGCCAAAACACAGCATCGCTCAAAGCAGGAAAGGGTATGAGCGATGAAATGAGCGATGGAAACTGAACAAAAAGAAATAACCGCCCCGTCCTGCAAAAACGAGCGGTTATTTCTTAACCAAACATTTTTAAAGGGCAACCGTCTACCGGCAGCACCTTTTCTATCCCTTATTATATGTTTCTTTCCGGGAGTCGTCAAGTCTGAGCTGCGGTACAGGCTTTTTTGTTCCTGGATTTCTCAGAGAAGATTCAGATGGGTTTCCAGCGCTTTCTCGATCCGCTCCGGCTCGATGCCGATATACCGCTGAGTCGTCGCCGGTGAGCTGTGCTGCAATAGCCGCTGAACCAGGGCGATGTCCTTCCCGTTGTTGTTGTAGATGCTGGTGGCAAAGTATTTGCGAAAAGAATGGGTGCTGATGTTCCCGTAATCCGGTCCCAGATAATCACAGACCAGAGCCAGATGTTTCTGGATCGCCCGTTCGCTGATGGGAAAGATCACTTCGCCCGGAGCGATCTTGTTTTCCAGGCAGTAGCTCTGCAGATAGATATACAGTTCCACCGGCACGGTAAAGGTCCGTTTCTTTTTTGTCTTCTGCTCGATGATGTCCAGGCGATATCGGCCACCGTCCCGAATGATGTTGCTCAAAGTCAGCTTCCTGGCGATATCCGAGATCCGGATCCCCAGATTGGCCTCTACTACAAGGGCAGTTGCAATGCGTCGGTTGGGTTCGTGGTTCAGAAACCCGTTTTGCATGGTCTGGATAATCTCGGTGAACTGCTCGTGTGTGAGCGCTACGGTTTTCTTATTCACGCAATGCAGCTCCTTTCTCTATTTTTTCTTCCCCTTTGAGTTCGTATTTTCGTCCTCACAAGTTCGTATTTTAAGGCGAAAGACGACCAATTTTGGAGAATGGCTTGTTTGCTTGTTTTTTAGATTCGTATTTTGGATAGAATACGAACTTTCTAATTTAGCAGTATACACCAAACTGGGAGCGATTTCAAGCGGGGCATCGGGGGAACTTCTGCTTCCCGGCAGCCGAACAATGCCGGGATAAAAACAGGGCGGCCTCCGCAATCTGTAAGGGCAGGATTTACGGGAGTTCCCGGCACTGCTATAATAAAAGTAGGAAAAAAGACCGCTTGTTTTTCCGGCATAGAGTATCACCTCATTTCAGAAAAGATTTTGTAAATGCAGAACAGGAGGGAACGGTATGGGAAAACGATTGCTGGCAGGAGTTTTGGCCCTGTGCCTGCTGCTGGGCGGGTGCAGT